>Ga0123356_10008055_pt1 | contig 10484 bp, 13 predicted proteins | sample TergutEmb28metaG_2_FD_92546 | JGI IMG/M metagenome (GOLD analysis project Ga0123356, IMG submission 92546) | Embiratermes neotenicus P3 segment gut microbial communities from Petit-Saut dam, French Guiana - Emb289 P3 | ecosystem: Host-associated > Arthropoda: Insects > Digestive system > Gut ... | reverse complement strand
TTACCCTCTACTTAGCCGCGCGCGGGGAATATGCGCTCGCCTTTCTTGTAACCATTCTGCGCGGTTTTGCTGCCGCGCTCGCGTTCGGCGGGATTTTTTCGCCCGCGCATTTATTTTCCCTCGCGGGAGGCGTTGCGGCTGTAAGCCTTACCCTTGTGCTTTGCCGTTGTATGTATGCCTACCTGAGCCTGTACGGGGTATCCATTGCTGCCGCGCTTGCCCATGCGTTCGCGCAAATTTCGTGCGCGCTCTTACTCTTTCTCTCCTGGGAGGCAGCGGCGCTTCTCCTTCCTGTTATGCTTACCTTTGCCGTAATAACCGGTGGCATAAACGCGTATCTCGCGCGGCGCATCCTTATTCGGGAGGGCAAGGTATGAAAAAAAACGCTCATGTATTCCCGCTCCTGTGCGCCGCGCTTGTGTGCGCGCTCTTCGGTGCGCCCGCGTGTGCGGCAGAGAGCTATGAGGCTGTTGACTACATTATGGGAACGCGCGTCGAGATGCGTTTTGCAAAAATCGGGAGGGATGCGCACAACGACGCGCAGGAAATTTTTGCCCTGATTCGCTCTTTCGAAAACGCGGTGAGCGCGCATAAGCAGGATTCTTTCTGTGCACGGCTCGCTCTTGAGGGGGAGGCGTATTTTAAAAACGACGAAGAAAAATCATTTGTGTATCCTATGCTGCGCGAGGCGCTTGCGCTGGCGCTGCCCGCCCCCGCCAGGGGACCGCGGCGAGCCGCCGCCTGACCCGACGGGCCCTCGGAGGCCTCGACGCGGGCCCTCCCGGGTGCGGCTGGATAAAGGGTCGATGGCGTAGAATCAGTGTTCGTGCCGCCTCGATCGGGAGAAGAATCCGACGCAGATGTGCGGCCCGAGCCCGGCCTGGTGAAGGCGCTCGAGATGGTCGCTCCGGGGACCGCCTTGAGGGAGGGGCTGGAGAGCATCCTCCACGCGCGCTCGGGCGGGCTGATCGTGATCGGCGAGCCCACCGAGCTCAGCTTCCTCTTCTCCGGCGGCATCAAGCTCGACATCGACCACTCGCCCGCGCTGCTCTACCAGGTGGCCAAGATGGACGGCGCGATCATCCTCAACGCCAACGCCACCAAGATCGCGATGGCCAACGTGCAGCTGATGCCGGACCCCACGATCCTCTCGCACGAGACCGGCACGCGCCACCGCACGGCGGAGCGCGTGTCCAAGCAGACCGACGCGCTCGTGATCGCGATCTCACAGCGCCGCCAGGTGGTCTCGCTCTACGTGGACGCGGTGCGCTACATCCTCGAGGACATCCCCGTGGTGCTGGCCAAGGCCAACCAGGCGCTGGCCACGCTGGAGAAGTACCGCACGCGCCTCGATCAGGTGGCCACGCGCCTCACGGCGCTGGAGTTCGAGGGCGGCACCACGTTGCACGACGTGCTCACCGTGTTGCAGCGCTCGGAGTTGGTCACCCGCATGGCGGTCGAGATCGAGCGGTATATCGTGGAGCTGGGCAGCGAGGGGCGCCTGATCGAGATGCAGCTGGAGGAGACGATGGTCGGCACCGCCGCCGAAAAGGCGGCGCTGGTGCACGACTACATCGCCGAGCTCTCCGACGGCGGCTTCGCCAGCGCGCTCGAGGAGATGGGGCGGCTCGCGCACCAGGACCTGCTCGACTTCGGGCGGCTGGCCGAGCTGTTGGGCTACGACCGCAAGCTGAACACGCTGGACTATCCGGTCTCACCCCGCGGTTACCGCATTCTGGGGCGCATCCCCAGGCTGCCGAGACTGGTGGTCGCGCAGATCGTCCGGGAGTTTGGGGGGCTCGACGAGCTGCTGGCCGCCACCGATGCGGAGCTGGAGATGGTCGAAGGTGTGGGGGAGATTCGCGCAAAGGAGATCCGCGAGGGCCTGCGCCGTCTGCAGGAGATCAACCTCGTGGATCGCTACTTGCAAACTTGACAGCAACGGCCGCCCGCGCGGCGAGCCACCACGAAGGAGGACACCATTCCGCAAACTATGCACGACGAGGGTCTAATGGAGGAGGAGATGGAGGCGCAGGCCGAGCTCGAATACATCGAGTTCGAGTTGGGCGACCACGTGGTCTATCCACACCACGGCGCCGGCAAGGTGATGTGCAAGGAAGAGATGGACGTGCTGGGCGAAACCCGCGAGTACCTCACCATCAAGATCCTTCACAACGACATGACAGTGAAGGTGCCCACCGAGAACGCCGCGCTGGCGGGCCTGCGCCGCGTGATCGACGAGGAGACCGTCAAGAAGGTGCTGGATGTGCTCCAGGACGAAGTGTCGGAGATGCCCAAGAACTGGAACCGCCGCTTCAAGCACAACCGCGACAAGATCAAGACGGGCGACATCTACGAGCTGGCGGAGGTCGTGCGCAACCTGGCGCTGCGCGAGAGCGAGAAGGGCCTCTCGACCGGGGAGAAGCAGATGTTCACCCGCGCCAAGAAGATCCTCGCCTCGGAGCTCATGTATGCGCTCGACAAGGATGAGGATGAGGCCGAACAGTATCTCGACGACCTGCTCGCCAACTCGGCGTCCAGCCGGCTCGCGGTCGCCAAATAGCGAGACGCGCGCGCACGCACCGGCGCCTGCCACCCGGGCCCCACGGTGCGTGCGCGGCGCCTCGAGCCCGGCGCGCCCCCGCCGGTCGAGCCCTCGCCCGGCGCCCGCCCGCCCGTCGAGTGCTCGCCCGTGGCGCCCGCCGAGTGGGCCGTGGCGATCGCGCTGATCCTCGCCGCCGGCGCCGGCGAGCGCCTCGGCGCGCACACCCCCAAGGCGTTCGTGCCCCTCGCGGGGCGCCCGCTGGTGCAGTGGAGCGTCGACGCGCTGGCGGAGGTGGCCGAGATCGAGCGGATCGTGGTGGCGTTGCCCCCGGGCGCGGGCGCGGGCGCGCCGGCGGGCACCGTCGGCGTGGTGGGGGGCGCGGCGCGCTCGCAGTCGGTGGCGCGCGCGCTGGCCGCGGCCGGCGGGGGCGAGGAGCCGGTGCTGGTGCACGACGCCGCGCGCCCGCTGGTGAGCGCCGCACTGGCGCGCGCGGTGCTCCACGCCGCCACGCGCCCCGGTGTGGACGGCGCGGTGGCGGCGGCGAGGGTGACCGACACGGTCAAGCGCGCCGAGCCGGCGGGGGACGGCGCGCCCCGCGTCGCCCAGACGCTCGAGCGCGCGGGCCTGTGGGCGGTGCAGACACCCCAGGTGTTCCGGCGCGGCGCGCTGGAGCGCGCGCTGGATGTGCCCGAGGAGGTGCTCACGCGAGCCACCGACGACGCGTGGCTGGTGGAGCGCGCCGGCGGCACGGTCGTGCTGGTGGAGGCGCCGCGCGAGAACCTGAAGGTGACCACCCCGCTCGATCTGGCGCTGGCGGAGCTGCTGATCGCCCGCGCGGCGCCACCGCCGCCACCGGGGCCACCCGCGCCGCCGGGGACACCCGCGCCACCAGGGGCACCCGCGCCGCCGGCGCCGCCGGCGCGAGCACGTGGTTGAATCCGCGCGCGCATGCTGACCGACTATCACCTGCACCTGCGCCCCGACGACCCCTCGGCCAGCGCGGCGCGGCACTTCACCGCGGAGAACGTGGAGCGCTACCGCGCGGCGGCGCGCGCGCGCGGGATCGACGAGCTGGGCGTGTCGGAGCACATCTACCGCTTCGCGCAGGCGCTCGATGTGTGGCGCCACCCGTTCTGGGTGGACAATGCGACCGACGACCTCGAGGGATACTGCCGCTTCGTGCGCGAGCACACCGACCTGCGCCTGGGGGTCGAGGCCGACTTCATCGCGGGGCGCGAGGACCGCATGGCCGAGCTGCTGAGCTCATACGATTTCGACTACGTGGTCGGCTCGGTGCACTTCCTCCAGGATCGCGCGGTCGACATGGATCAGTACACGGTGTGGGACCGCAGCCAGAGCCCGGAGCGCATCTGGGAGCGCTACTTCCGCACCCTGGGCGAGGCGGCGCGCAGCGGCCTGTTCGACATCCTCGCCCACCCCGACCTGGTGAAGGTGTGGGGCCGCGCCGACCGGGAGCGCCCGCATCCCGAGGGCGATCTGCGTCGCTACTACGAGCTGGCGCTCGACGGCATCGTGGAGGGTCGCGTGGCGATCGAGCTCTCCACCGCGGGGCTGCGCAAGCGCGCGGGCGAGCTCTACCCCGCGCCGGCGTTCCTACAGATGTGCGTGGAGGCCGGCGCGCCGGTGGCGCTCTCCAGCGACGCCCACACGCCGGAGGATGTGGGCGCCGACTACGAGCGCGCGCTGGAGCTGCTGGAGCGGCTCGGCGTGGGCGAGCTGTGTATCTTCGAGGGGCGCTGGCGGCAGCTGGCCCCGATCGGAGCGACGTGACGAGATGAGCCGAACCGGTATCGGATACGACGTTCACCGCCTGCAGGAGGGCCGGCGCCTGGTGCTGGGCGGGGTGGAGATCCCCCACGAGCGCGGCCTCGAGGGGCACTCCGATGCCGATGTGCTGTGCCACGCGATCATCGACGCGCTGCTGGGCGCGGCGGGCAGCGGCGACATCGGCGAGCACTTCCCCGACAGCGATGACACCTGGCGCGGGGCCTACTCGCTCGAGCTGCTCGGCCTGGTGTGCGCGCGGCTCTCGGTGGCGGGCTGGCGGATCGGAAACGTGGACTCCACCGTGATCATCGAGCGCCCCAAGCTGGGCCCCCACCGCCAGGCGATCCTCACGAGCCTGGCGGAGGAGATGGCGGTGGCGGCGGATCGGGTGAACGTGAAGTTCACCACCGGCGAGGGCATGGGCTTCGTGGGCCGCGCGGAGGGTGTGGCGGCGCTGGCGGTGGCCACGCTCGATCCGGCACCGACCGGGGCCTCAGGGGAGTAACTGCAGCGCCTCGCAGTGCGCGGGCTTCACCGCGTGAAAGTGCCGCGCGTCGAGCGTTGCCACATATGCGGTGTTCAGTCGCTCGGCGAGCGCCACCACGCTGGCGTCGACCGCGCCGAGCGGGAAGTTGTCATAGCGCCTGATCAACTCGGCGATACGCTCCCACTCCTGCGCAGGCGGGCAGTCGACGTCGAGCGTGGTGAGTCCCTCCATGAACTTCGCCTCCACCTCGGATCCCAGACGCGTGGCCGCCAGGTAGCCCACCTCTGTGACGACGAGCAACGGGATCACCGCACGCACGTCCGAACGCTTCAACAGTTGCGCGCACGCCCCATGGTCGTCGTCGTCGGCATCGAGTGCGGCGTAAAGCGGGCCGGTGTCAAAGACGACGAGCATCGCGCCACTCGCGGGCGAGGATCTCCTCGGCGCGGCGCGCGGTGTCGCGCTGCCCACTTCTACCGGCTCCGATGAATGAGGGCACAGTCGCCGCGGTCGAGTCCACGTGCTCCCACAGCGCTTCGCATGCGATCTTGGAGATCGACACACGCCGGCGCTCGGCCTCTCGCTTGACCTCCCGCGCCAGCTCGTCCGGCAGGCTGATGGTGGTGCGCATCATCTCCGCATTGTGCATCATAGCACCAGCGATGCACGGTGCTCGGCGCCGTTCGAATGCGGCATTTTGCGGAATCTGGCCCGCGGTCGCGAGCACACCTGTCTGAGGGGCCGTTGGTGGATTCAAAAAGAGGATTCGTTCCGCGTGGAACCAATCCTCAAAACAAAAAACGAAACGGCTGCTGCTCGACCGGCGTCGCTGGAGCGGGCGTGCCGCCTGCGCACCGCCTGTGTGCCCGGCCCGCCGCGGTGTGGCTCGATCCGTGTAGATAAATCAAGCGCTCATACGGTAGACTAGAGTTCGTGGCCACCACCACGATCAGGGTCAGCGAGCGCACTCGCGATCGCTTCGCGGAGCTCGCGCAGGCCACGGGCCGCTCGATGAGCCAGCTCGTGGACGAGGCGGCCGATGCTCTGGAGCGACGAGTGTTCTTCGAGCATCTCACCGCCCGCTATGAGTCACTGCGCGCCGACTCGGCCGCGTGGCAGGAGATCGAGGCCGAGCGCGCGATCGAGGCCGGCATCCTGGGCGATCGCTCGTCGTGAACCCCGGTCGGGCGGAGGTGTGGCTGGTCGACTTCGGCGATCCGGTCGGACGCGAGCAGTCGGGCAGAAGGCCGGCGGTTGTCGTGTCGGCCGACGCGCTCAACCACAGTCGCGCGGGCGTGGTGGTCGTCGTGCCCACGACCACAACCGCTCGCGGCCTGCCGTCACACGTCGAGATCGAGCGGCGCGGGTCAGGTCTCGACGAGACCAGCTATGCGAAGTGCGAGGACGTCAAGTCGATCTCCGAGCAGCGCCTGATTGCGCAAGTGGGAGCGGTGGGTGAGGAGGCAATGTTCGAGATTGCCCGGGCGCTGCGCTTCCTGCTCGACCTCTGACTCTTCACCCCGCGATGGGCGTGGTCGCAACCGCCGGCGATCGATACCGTTGCAAACCGTGCGCCAGATCCGCCTCCACGACACGCGCGCCGGAGAGGTGCAGCCGTTGCGCCCGCGCGTGGCTGGGCGCGTGGGCATCTACGCCTGCGGCCCCACCGTGTACAGCCGCATTCACATCGGCAACGCGCGTCCGTTTGTGACATTTGCGCTGCTCGCGCGCTTTCTCGCGCACGAGGGCCTCGCGGTGACGCTCGTGGTCAACATCACCGACGTCAACGACAAGATCTACGACGCCGCGCGCGCCGGCGGCGTGCCCAGCGCCGAACTGGCCACCGAGATGACGCGGGCCTACATCGAGGACACCGACGCGCTGGGCCTGGGGCGTCCCGACCACGAGCCGCTCGCCTCGCAGATGATGGAGCCGATCGTGGCCCACATCCAGGCGCTGATCGACTCCGGCCACGCCTACGAGGCGAGCGGCGATGTGTTCTTCCGCGTGCGCTCCGATCCCGGCTACGGCTCGCTCTCGCACCGTCGGGTCGACGACATGGACCAGGGTGAGGGCGTGGAGGGGGCCGAGCGCAAGCACGACCCGCTGGACTTCGCGCTGTGGAAGGCGCGCAAGGGGAGCGAGGACACCTGGTGGCGCTCGCCGTGGGGCGAGGGGCGCCCCGGCTGGCACATCGAGTGCTCCGCGATGGCCGAGGCGCTGCTGGGCGTGGGCTTCGAGATCCACGGCGGCGGCTCGGACCTCGTGTTCCCCCACCACGAGAACGAGGCCGCGCAGACGCGCGCCGCGCGCGGCGCCGAGCTGGCGCAGCTGTGGGTGCACAACGGCATGGTGCAGGCCACCGGCGAGAAGATGGCCAAGTCGGTGGGCAACATCGCGCCGCTGCACGAGGTGATCTCCCGGTGGGGCCGCGACGCGGTCGTGATGTACCTGGTGTCCGGCCACTATCGCCAGCCGTTGGCCTTCTCGCCGGCGGAGCTCGAGGACGCGCAGCGGCGCGTCCACCGGATCCGCGACGCGATGCGCCGGCTGCGCGCCGGCGCGCCCAGCCCCGCCGACATGGCCCACCACCGCGACACCTTCCTGGAGGCGCTCGCCGACGACTTCAACACGCCCCGCGCGTTGGCCGCGCTGTTCGAGTGGATCCGTGAGGCCAACCGCCGCACCGAGGCCGGCGATCGGCGGGCCGGCGGCGATGGGGCCGGCGGCGATGAGGCCGGCGGCGATGGGGCCGGCGGCGATGAGGCCGGCGGCGATGGGGCCGGCGGCGATGAGGCGGTCGGCGATCGGCGGGGGGGGGGCGACGAGCACCTGCGCGAGATGCTGGGGCTGCTGGGGTTGGAGGCGCTCACGCCGTTGAGCGCCGCCGGCGAGGGCGGGGGTGTCGACCCGCGGGCCGCGCAGCTCCTGCAGGAGCGCGAGCGCGCGCGGGCGGCGCGGGAATTCGAGCGCGCCGATCGCCTGCGGGAGGAGATCCGCGCGATGCGGTGGGAGGTGCGCGACGGGCCCCACGGGCCGGAGCTCATCCCGCTCGCGCCGCGCCAGCGCCAGCGCCAGCAGTGATCCTCTATGGGCGAAACCCGGTCAGGGAGGCGCTGCGGGGGCGGCGCGCGCGGGGCGTGGGGGAGGTGTGGGCCACCGACAGCGCCGCGCGCGAGCCGTGGCTGCGGGGCCACGCGGTCGAGGTGCGCCCCGCCGCGGCGATCGCCAACCGCTGCGGCTCGCAGGCGCACCAGGGCGTGTGCGCCGAGGCCGGGCCCTATCCCTATGTAGCCGCGGCGGAGCTGCTCGCCGGCGAGGATCCGCTGATCGTGGCGCTCGACCAGGTGCAGGATCCCCAGAACCTGGGATCGATCTGTCGCACCGCCGAGTGCGCGGGCGCCACCGGCGTGGCGATCCCCGAGCGGCGCGCCGTGGAGGTGACCCCCGCGGTGTGCAAGGCCTCCGCGGGCGCGGTCGAGCACCTGCGCGTGGCGCGCGTGCGCAACGTGGCCGACCTGCTCGCGCAGGCGCGCCGGGCGGGCTGCTGGTGCTATGGCGCCCGCGCCGGGCCGGGGTCGGTGCCGTACGGGCAGCCCGACTACAACGGAGGGGTGGTGGTGGTGCTCGGCAGCGAGGGGCGGGGGTTGCGTCCGCGCGTGGCCTCCAGCTGCGATCAGCTGATCGCGCTGCCCCTGCGGGGGCGGGTCGGGTCGCTGGGAGTTGCCGCCGCGGCGGCTGCAATCCTGTACCGCGTGATCGAGGATCGCCGAAGTGCGTCTTGACAGGGTCGCGCCGATATGCAAGGCTCCGGCCCACATAACACTGAACCTCACCTGAAGCATGCTTTAGGTAGGTTGAGAGTTGGCGCCGCGGGAGGCTGTGCGCCACTGAGCAGTATCGGGCCGTGGACGGCCCGAGAAAGGACCGCTCGTGGCACGTATCTCCCAAAACCCTCACGCTGAAGTCAAGGTTGACGACTGCTTTCTGATCGCCCTGGCCAAGGAGGGCGATCCCACCGCGTACGACCGCTTGGTGCGCCGCTACCACAGCTTCGTGCGCCTGAAGGCCTCCTCCTACTTCCTGGCCGGCGGCGACCCCGACGACCTGATCCAGGAGGGCCTGGTGGGCCTGTACAAGGCGATCCGCGACTACCGCACCGACCGCGAGTCGAGCTTTCGCAACTTCGCCGAGCTGTGCATCACCCGCCAGATCATCACCGCGGTAAAGACGGCGACCCGCAACAAGCACTCGCCGCTGAACCAGTACGTGTCGTTCTCCTCCGCGCCGGCCGCCGGCGGGGAGGACGTGCCGACGCTGGATCAGCTGTTGCCGGGCCCCACGGTGCACGACCCGGTCAACCAGGTGATCTCCGCGGAGGAGCTGCGCGCGCTGGTGGGCTGCCTCTCCACCGTGCTCTCAGAGCTCGAGAGCCACGTGCTGTCGCTCTACCTCGACGGCTGCTCCTACGAGCAGATCGGCGCGCAGCTGAGCTGCGACACCAAGACGGTGGACAACGCGCTGCAACGGGTCAAGCGCAAGGTGGGAGCCCATCTCCAGGCGCGTGCGGTCGTCGCCTGAGGGGCTCCCGCGCCGACCGGCTCTGAGGCGGCTGGGGTGAGTGGGGCGCCGATGCCCGAGTCCCTCACGATCGCGCTGGTCGTGGTGCTCGCGCTCGCGATCGGCTGCGCCGTGGCGGTGCGCCGCGCGCGGCGGCTGCAGGAGCGGCAGCGCTCGCTGGAGCGAGATCTCGACGCGGTGCAGGCCGCGCTGGTGCCCCGCGTGCCGGCGCGGCTGGAGGGCCTCTGGGTGTCGGTTGGGTACCGTCCCGCCGAGGGCCCGGCGGCCGGGGGAGACTTCTACGACCTCTTCAGCCCCGGGCCGGACAGGGTGGCGATCATCCTCGGGGACGTCGCGGGCCACGGACCGCGGGCGCTCACGCAGGCGGCGCTCACGCGGTACACGGTGAGGGCCTACCTGCAGGCGGGTCTCGAGCCGCGCCGCGCGCTGGCGCTGGCGGGCGAAGCGCTGGTGGACCCGAGCGGCGCGCACTACGCGACGGTGGCGGTGGCGCTCTTCGATCGCTTCCACGGCACGCTCACATACGCGCTGGCGGGCCACCCGCCGCCTCTGCTGTGCGGCGAGCGGGGGCGGGAGCACCGCACCGTGACCGCGTGCTCCTCGCCGCCGATCGGCTCCGGCCTGCCGACGGGCCGGCGCCAGACCACCGTGACTCTCCCCAGGGGGGCGGCGGCGTGCTTCTTCAGCGACGGCCTCGTGGAGGCCCACGCGCGGGGCCAGCGGTTCGGGCGCGAGCGGCTGCGCGAGATCCTGGCCGAGCTCGGTCCCCGCCCGGAGGCCGCGCGGGTGCTGGAGCGGGTGAGGGCGGCAGGTCGCGCCGGCCACGACGACATGGTCGCGTGTGTGCTGGCGCCGGAGCTCACGGGTGGCGGGGCGGCGCGGCACACCGAGCAGCTCGAGCTCGGCGCGGGCGAGGTGGAGCGGCTCCACGTGGCGCGCTTCCTGGAGGAATGCGGCGTGCCGGGCTGGGAGATCGCGCTGGCGCTCGAGCGCGTGGAGGACCTGGCGGCCGGCGATGAAACGGCGCTGCTCAGCGTGGAGCTCGGCGCGGGCACCGGCACCGGCACCGGCGCGCCCACCGCG
>Ga0123356_10008054_pt1 | contig 10488 bp, 7 predicted proteins | sample TergutEmb28metaG_2_FD_92546 | JGI IMG/M metagenome (GOLD analysis project Ga0123356, IMG submission 92546) | Embiratermes neotenicus P3 segment gut microbial communities from Petit-Saut dam, French Guiana - Emb289 P3 | ecosystem: Host-associated > Arthropoda: Insects > Digestive system > Gut ... | reverse complement strand
TCAAAGAACAGCCCGCATTCCCCCACGACAAACGTCGGAACCTTTCGCGCCCGCGTCGGGTGCAGGTGCAGCTTTTCGAACTTGTTCATGGCGTAGCCCGAAAAATGGTCGCATTGGATGATTTGCTGGCGCATGTCCTTTATGGGAACCGAGACGGCGAAGGATTTAGTGACGTCGATAATCTCGTGCGTCATCTTGTGCTTGCGGATGGGCAGCACAAAAACGTCGCGGTTCCAAAATACGCCCAAAGACCCCCAGTGGGAACTCATGATGTTCGGCGTGGTTTTTCCCGCGGTGATAAAAACGCCACTGGTTTTAATTGCGTTTAAAAGGATGGCCTTATGCTTGGCGGAAACGGCAAATTCCGGGTTGTGCTCCGCAATCAGCTTGTCCCCGTCATTCAGTGTGATTTTCCTTTTCATTTTTGGTCAGCCTCCTTCCGTTAACATAATTATACTACTAACATAGATTATACTACAAAAAAAGGAAAAATTCAATCGTTTTTTTAAAAAAAGTTAAAGAAATTTTGACCCGCTTTTGCGGGCGGCTTTGTTAATCAATTTTACGCTCACCAGCGATAGCGGCGTACCGAGGCCGATTCCGACCAAAAGCTTTGCAAGGGCTTGCCAGCACACCATCAGCATGAGGCCTGTAAAGGGGAGCGCGCCCGCAAACGCCAGCGTGATAAAAATAAAGCTGTCGGCAATCACGGCCAGCAGGGTAGAAACGGAAGAGCGCACCACAAAAAAGTTATTCTTTTTGCGGATGCGGTCGAAAAAAAAGCTGTTTAGGAGCCCGCCCACGATAAAAGCGGTAAAGCTGGCGCCCAAAATGCGCGGCGTACTTAAAAAAACGGATTTAAACGCTTCGTTTCCGTCGTACACTCCGGCGGGCGGCAGTACCGTTGCCAGCACCGTAAACCCCACGACGATCGCGTTAAAAATAAAGGCAAACCAAAGCACCCGGCGCGTCGTTTTAAAGCCGTAAAATTCGTTGATTAAATCGCTTACGGCAAAACAAAACGGAAAGCATATCACCGAGGCCGGCAAATATATGACGCCGACGGTAATCAGCTTGACCGCCATCAGGTTGCTGGTGATCAGCAGCGTGATAAAAAGCCCGGATAAACAAATAAGGCGGGAGTCGGCTGATTTGGTTGTCGTTTGCCCGGTGGTTTCGTTAGTAGGTGTCGGCTGCGTCGCCGGCTGTCCGGCGGCTTCGCAAAAAGGCGGTTGCTGCGTCATCGGTTGCCCACCTTTTCCATCGTCAAATCGTGGTTTAGCAGGCGGTATTCGGCCATTTTCTCGTATTTTTCACCCTTGCCGTAGTTGGCGAACGGGTCGATGCTGATGCCGCCGCGCGGCAAAAATTTCCCGGTCACCTCGATGTAGCGGGGGTCTAAGAGCTCGATTAAGTCCTTCATAATCGTGTTGACGCAATTCTCGTGGAATTCCCCGTGGTTGCGGAAGGAGTTTAGATATAGCTTTAAGCTTTTACTCTCGACGCATCTGTTATCGGCAATATAGTTAATGTAAATCGCGGCAAAGTCCGGCTGGCCGGTAATGGGGCACAGCGAGGTAAACTCCGGGCAGTTGAACTTAATAAAATAATCGTTCAAATGTCGGTTCTCAAAACTTTCCAACAATCCCTTGTCGTAGGTAAACGTATACCCGGTAGCATTCCCGAGCGATTTTAGTTTTTGCATGGTAAAAGAAACTCCTTAGTTTTTTTAGAGCGGGTTAATGCCAAGATACCGCTGTGTAGGGGCTAGGGGTTAGAGCCTATTGTAATTCAGTACTACCCAAGGCGACATAGTTTTCAAGTAAAAAGGAAAAAAGTAAAAAGTAAAAAGTAAGGATGTCGGTTTGTAGGTAAATTGTGCAAGAACTCTTGGAACAAAAGAAATTTGACCGAGAACATACAAGCACTTATCCACACTTGTTACTTGTTACTTTTTACTTTTTACTTAAAACTCCGGTTAGGTAGTGCCGAATTACAGGATAGGGGCTAGGGGATAGATGAATGAGGGTAGTATAGCGGAAAAAGTGCGGGAAGTCAACCGCAAAAACAGTCGCCTTTGAGAATTTCCATAAATTACATAAAAATATTTTTAAAAACGTGTAAGATTTTTGCCCTCTCAATCGTTTTATATGTAGAAAACAAAAATTTTTGTTTTCGATGAAAAAACCCAAGCTTTTTACGTCTATACTGTAAAAGAGGTTAAAAACCATGTTGAAGAAAATTATTTCCCTAACAGCCGTGCTGATATTTTCGGCGTTGATGTTTAGCTCGTGCGTGTTGCCGTCGGTTACCGATAAGTCGGGCAATCGGGAGAAAAACCCGGATTCGGAGATTAAAGACGGCGATATTGACCCCGGCGGCAACCCTGTCGGCGATGCGGAAGAATACGTCGACGAAAATCTTAAATTTTCGCTTATCAAGAGTGATGCCGAATACGAACTTTCCGATGGCAAAGCGGCGATAGGCGATGTGAAAATCCCGGCTTTTTATAAAGGGAAACCCGTAACGGCTATTGGAAAAGAGGCATTTGCAACATCCTACGAGACATGGGACATGACGGAATTTTTTGAAAATACGGGACTATTAAGCATAACAATTCCCGCCGGTGTGAGAAATATCAATCGGGATGCGTTTAACGGCTGTACCTCGCTTGTAAGCGTTTCTTTTCTTGATGGTAGTCGATTGGAGTTTATCGACGATAGAGTGTTTGCCGATTGCAGAAGCCTAAGCGATATAAGTATTCCTGCAGGCATAGCCGGAATTGGTTGGCGCGCGTTTGCCGGATGCATACGTTTAGAGGAGATAATAATTCCAATTAGTACAATCGCGATTGGGGATGAAGCTTTTAATAGTTGCACAAGTCTGAGGAACATAAAAATTCCGTCGGGGATGATAGAGATAGGCAGTTATGCTTTCAATGGCTGCGAGAAGCTTGCGGCAATAGAAATACCGGAAAGCGTAACCTATATAGGCGAGGAAGCGTTTCACGAAACCGCATGGTATAATAATCAGGCCGACGGCCTTGTTTATGCGGGTAAGATGTTATACGCCTACAAGGGAGAAATGCCCCCTGAAACAACGATAGACAATATTCGTTCGGATACTTTTGCAATCGGAAGGTCGGTGTTTTCTATGTGGAGGTTTGATTATTGCGAAAACCTCGTCGGCGTTTCGATTCCTGCAAGCGTAAAGTGCATCGCCAGGCAGGCGTTTGCAGGATGCACAAATCTTACAACGCTTATCTTTCTTGAGGGCAGTAAACTGGAAAGCATTGAGCACGGTGCTTTTTTTGGTTGTGCCGGCCTTGCCGACATATTGCTTCCCGAAAGTGTTAGGGATATTGGGAGTTGGGCTTTTAGCGGAACCGCATGGCTCAACAGCCAGCCCGACGGCTTTGTATATCTTGGCAAGGCGCTGTATTCTCATAAGGGGACGTTACCTGCCGACATAGACAATATACGTGCGGACACCACCATGATATCCACGTCGATTAAGGATCAAGGGAGCTATACTCTAAGGAGCATAATTATTCCCGCAAGCGTGGAAAACATCGGCGGCGGATTATTTTGGAGTTGTCCAAATCTCGTAAGTGTGACCTTTGAAAAGGGTAGCCGACTTAAAAGTATTCCCTTCCAAGCGTTTAGTAAAAGTGAAAAACTTACGGCTGTAAATATTCCCGACGGCGTTACCAATATAGAATATTACGCGTTTTCCGGTTGTATAAGCCTTGCCGACGTTATTATCCCGGCGGGCGTAATAAATATAGGGTATATGGCGTTTGCCTCTTGTCCTCGAATTACAAGCTTAATGATTCCCACCGGCGTCGCAAGCGTTGGGAGCAGTGCGTTTTCAAACTATGCCGGCACGCTGATTATCGAAGGCTTTTCCAATCAATTAGAGGCGGATATGGCATGGGGTGCAAATTGGCGTAACGGAATAAGCGATAATGCCGTTGTTATTTATGCAAAAAAGTCGTTTTATAGGTAGAGAACAAAAATTTCTGTTTTCGGTGAAAAAAATTTAGACTTTTTACGTCTATATTGTAAAAGAGGTTAAAAACTATGTTGAAGAAAATCATTTCCCTAATAACCATGCTGCTGTTTTCCGCGCTGTTGTTTAGCGCGTGCGTGCTTTCGGTTCCGGGAGGCGGGCGGGAGAAGCCGAGTCCGGATGCGCTGTGGACAAACGATAACACCGTTTACGTGCAGCTAAAAGAAACACCCGCAATGACGAGCGCAAAGCTTGCGGATTTTATCGCGAATATCTCCGAGTCGGCCGGAATCAAAGAGCATTACATTCTTGAAGCCTACGAGGGAAGCGTGATGCAGCTGTTGCTGGTGCTGTCCGGGAGCGGCGACGAAGCGGTAAGTTCCGCCGTTGCTTTTCTGCAGGCGCACCCATCGGTCGCCTATGCGCGTGCATACGGTTCCGTGCCGTTCGAGGCGGAAAATACCCTAAAGATCGCAGCGTCCCCGGCGACCGTCGGGGTCGGAGAAACCGTTACCCTCAAGATTGAGGGCGGGCTGAGGGTCTACCAGCAAAGCTTTTCGTTCGACCAAGTTATCGTTTCGCCCAAAAAGCAAAACCTGGCAAAAGAGTATACGCCCGCCGATTTTCCGCAGGCGGAGGTTGCTAAGGTCGAGTTGGCTTATATTTTGTCCGGTTCCGCGTCCTTTACGCTGACGCTGGCGCAAAACGACTACTTTAACGTGATTAAAGCGGTGGACGCGTTTGCCCGGGATTCCGCCATTGCGTCGGCGTATTTAAACGGGTGGGGCTTCCCGGACGTTTACTGCTCCGACCGGTGGGAGATCTCCGATACGTCGGTCGCGGATTTTTCGAATAAAGTGCCCACTTGGTGGGACGGCGACGGCACCGTGTTGGGGTACGACGTGGTGCCGGGCGCGGACGGCGCCGTAACCGTCAAAGGCTTAAAGGTGGGCAAAGCCACCGTTACCTACACCCCCTCGCGCGGGTGGTATTTGGGAACGGAATATGCGGTTACGTGTGAGATTACCGTCACCGACCATTTAAGCGGCGTAATAACGGGCTTTGACGACGCGCGGGTACGCGAATACCGCGTCAATAACGACGCGCTGGTTTATCGGACGGGCGACGCGCCGTGGATGGGCGACGGGGCGGTTACGGTGGTTTCTAACCGCGAGGAGCTGCTGGCGCTGCACGACGCTACCCTGCATGCCGCCGAGGAGTGGTGGAAAACAGCGCCGCCCGACGCGCCTCAAGCCGAAGCGTTCGCCCTGCTGACGGCCGCCACGGCGCGTTACACCGAAGCGTTTTTCGAGACAAACCAGTTGGCCGTCATCCATTTTACCACGCCCTACGCCGCGTTCGATTACGTACTGCAAAAAGTAAGTTGGCAAAACGGAATGCTGGTGCTTACTTATAAAGAGGTGGTTCCCCCCGGCATGGATGCGGTGGACGCCGTTTGCGGCTTCGGCGCCGTCGCCCTAGAATTTACCCGTGTCTCTACGGACGTCAAATTCGGCATAAGCTTCGGCGGCGCCGCTTGGCCGCTTTAAAATCATAAAATTTGATAAAACAAGAGGTGCAAAACCATGTTTAAAAAATCCGTTTCCATCCTAACTATGCTGCTCATGTCCGCGCTGCTGTTTGGCGCGTGCATGCTGCCGCTTGCTTCCGACAAGTCGGGCGGTCGGGAGAAAAACCCGAATCCGGAGCTAACGAGCGACGCAAACAAGCCCGGAGACAAAGCCGGGACGGACGGGTTGTGGACGAACGACAACGCCGTTTTTGTATCGATAAAGACGAGTCTGACGGATTTTATCGCAGACGTTCCCAAGGCGCTCGGAATTAAAGCGCACCATATCCTCGAAAAGTACGACGGAAGGGTTTCGCAGGTATTACTGGTGTTAAACGAAAGCGGTAACGCGGCGCAAGCGTCGGCGGCCGCCGTTTTAACGGCGCTTCCGTCGGTTGCCTATGCGAGGCCGTATCAAAGCGTACCGTTTGAAACGGAAAACACTTTACGCCTTGTCGCGTCCGGAGGGCCGCTTGAGGCCGGGTACGAAATTTCGGTCAAGCCGGAGGGCGGGCTGCGTGTGTACGAGCAAAGCTTTTCGTTCGATGAAATTATTGTTACGCCCGCCAATCAAAACCTCCATAAGGAATTTACGCCCGCAGACTTTCTGCAAGTCGTGGCGACAAAGGTGGAATTGGCCTATGTCTTGTCAGGTGTCGCGTCTTACACATTAACGTTGGCGGAGCCCGGTTATTTTAACGTCATAAAAGCGGTGGACGTGCTCGCCAGAGCCCCGGATATCCTTTCGGCGTATTTAAACGGGTGGGGCTTCCCGGACGTTTACTGCTCCGACCGGTGGGAGATTTCCGATACGTCGGTCGCGGATTTTGCAAAGCTCCCGAGTGCCGACGGATCCGTAACGGTTAAGGGATTAAAGGCGGGCAAGGTTACCGTTACCTACATCCCATCGCTCGGATGGCGCATGGGTACGGATTACGCGGTCACGCTGGAACTGCCCGTCGCCGATTACACACGCGGCGTGATTGAAGGTGCGGACGGCGCGGATTACCGCATAAATTCCGACGCGCTGATTTACACCCATTTTTTAGGCGGCACGTCGGCCGGCCCCGCCCCGGGCGTTATTTATATACCCAGCCGGTCAACGCTTTTATCGATGTACGAGGCGTCTAAGCGGGCGTTCGAAACCCCGAGCCTTCCCGGTTACATTCGCGACGAGGCCAAACGCGCCGCTGCGTTTGCGGCTTTAGACAAAACCGAACAGTACTACTCCGAAGAATTTTTTGCTACACGCATGTTGATGATTATCGGGTTTGAAACGCCGTACGCAAGCATCGACTATCGCTTGCACAAGGTCAGCTATACGCGAGAGTACAGTTATGAAAAGAAAAACTGGGAGCTGGTGCTGGAATATCAACCGTTCTTCTCCGAAAACAGCGGATTAGGGCAGGTGTCGGTTGACCCGATTATCGGTTACGGAGCCGTCGCCGTCGATTTTCCGCGCATGAGCTTTGGCCCCCGCGTAATTTTCGGAGAGAGCGAGCGTATTACGGCGAGGGGTAATGTGGTGATAGGCTTGCCCCCGGAAACGCGGGAGAAAGAGATATGTAAAGCCACGATAAACGACGATTTTGCGCCGGACACGATAAACGTCGGATTAAATCGGTTAGCGACGTACGCTTTAAGCTCCGACCCGGCTGCGCCGGGACTAAAAATGTATACGCCTGCGGACTTTCCGGAAATCGAATGCGTGGCGGTGAGCGAGTTGACCGTATTTACCACGGCGAAGGCGAACGAATACCTCGCCTCTATTGCCCCCAAAGACTACACCTGGGACGATATTAAAAAAGCGTATTCGGGCATGGCGGTTAATATTGAAAACAACCGGAGAATGTTCTCGCTTACGCTAAAAAATCCCGGTAAGGCAAACGTATTAGCCGCGATAAAAGAGCTTGAAAAGCGCGGCGACATCCTTTTTGCCGAACCGAATTACTATATGTATTTGGATTAAGAGAGAACATTTACCGAAAAAATCGGCAACAGCAAAACAACTGAAAACCGTAAACCGTCAACGGTCAACTAAAAAGGGCTGTCTCACGTCAAAATCTCGTGAGACAGCCCCGTTTTGGTTACTTTGCGCCAAACGACAGCTTGTCGGCGCATAGGGCGTTTAACCTTTCCAAAACCGACTCGGGGTTTAGATAGGCGTTTTCGACGCCCAGTACGGCGGCCGTTTTTACGATTTGCCCCACGTTGTCGTCTTTGGTAAAATCGACGCCGTCGCTAAAACCGATGCCGGCGGGGAGGGGAAAGGCGCCGAAGAAATCGGAAAACTTCGCGTCGCCCGCCCCGTCGTAGTCATCGAACAAATGCAGGTCGCCGCGCAGGGAGTCGAACGTCAAATCGCCGCGCTCAACCCTATCGTCGACAAAGACGTGGGGATAATAAAACGCGCCTGTAAATTGGAAAAACATTTTTTCGTCCATCGGATTGCCGGATTGGATAGAATCCAAAAGGACGGACAAATCCGAAGCCGCCAAGACGGTTCCGTCCGCAAGCTCGATTTGTTCGCACGCCGCGCCGCCGCCTGCCGTATCTACGTTTAAGTGATAAGCTTGTATGCCGGTCATGTTTTTTAGACAAAAAATCCCCGATATTTCGTTTTTCCGGCTTCCGTCCCATTGGTGCGCATAGTCGCGGACGCGGTAGGCCAATTGGCCGTCGATAACGTGCTGCGTAGAATATAGTTCAAGCGCAAAGCCGTTTTGGCTCCTTAAGGGCAAAACGCGGCTTCCCATATACGACGATTGGTTTGAGCCGCTTGCGGCGGATACGCAGACGGCGCCCGAATAAAATTCGTTTTCGACGTCGTTTTCGTCCGTGTAATTGAACGAAGCGGAAACCCCGAAGCGCTCGTCGCCGTCGCGCCTAAACTCTTCGACGGATATCCTTCGCTCCGTCGCCGTTTGGGTATCGGAAACGGGATATTCATAAAGATTGTCGGAGGCGATGATAAATTCGGTATCCTTTACCACGCGAAGGTAGGGGTAATTTGTCGCGACGTGGTAATCCGTATCCAGCAGATGAAAAATAGGGTGCCCGTGCCTCGTCCACACCTCGACGGTTTCGCTTGCCGGGTCTATGATAAAACGCATTTTTAAGCCCGCTTCGTCCCTCTTTCTTTCGAGCGTAAGTTTTCCTGCGACAGGGTCGAAAGCGACTCTTTTATCGTAGGTTACGGCGCCGGTCGCTTGGACGCGGATGTCGACGACGCCGTTTTCGCCGATCGTTACCATGGCGTAGAGTTCAAGCCCGGTAAGCGCGATTAAATCGCCGCCCGGCTTGGCATAATCCGGCGGCAATGCATCATCGTTGTAAGACCAAGCCGGCAGCTCGCCCCAAACGCCGGGCTCGCTTAGGTTTTCTACGCAATACAGCGCAAGCTCTTGATTAAATACTGTCCGGTGATGCACAAGATCCATGTATCCCAAATTGCCGTAGAGCATGCCAAAGTACTCATGGTCATACGCCTCCAGTCGTTCGGCTTCGACACGGACGGACGCAAAGCGTTCTTCCTCCGGCTCTTTCGCCGTCGCTTCGCCGTCGCCGTATCCTTCTAGCGCGGCGATTAAGTCGATGTCTTCCGTAAAGGCCGCGCTTAACGGCGCCGCGGTTTTGGGCTGCGCTTTTAGCGTCGTTACGGCGCTGTCTTTTGTAAAATCCGCGCTTAACGGCGAAATGGCTTCGGATTGCGCTTGGGATGCACCCGCTTGCGCGGAATCGGTTTCGGATTCGTAACCGTAAATAATCCGCTCGAAATTCGGAGTGAACTGCGCCTCCTGAACGGCTTTGTACGCGGCTTGCCGCCATTCCTTCGGCGGCGCGTCCGGCCCGCGCCCGTTCAGTACAACCGGCAGAAGGATGCCGAGCGCCAAAACCAACGCAAGGCCTGCCGCTATGCCCGCGAGAAAGGACTTGCGGCGGAATACGCTTTTAGACTTTGCGGGCTTTACCGAAACGGCGGGAGAGCCGTGCGGCGCCTTTACTTTGCAGCGCCGGGGATCGGCGGATTCTTGTTGCGCAATTCGGGCGACGACGGTTTCCGTCTGCGGGGTCAGTTCCTTATTTTGAGATCCGCTTTCGGACTCAAATTGCCTGCGCATAAGTTGTTCAAGTTGTTTATCGTTCATAATTAATACCTCGGTTTTTTTATTTAGCCGACGTTGTGCACTTACGCCTTCTACCCATATAACGGGTTATCGGGTTAGGGATTTCCCTGTTTGTAATAAGTTTTGAACAAATCCTTTGTTTTTTCGTATTTGTTGCGGATTTGCTTGTAGCTTAGTTCCTTTAGGTTCAGCGCCTTTTTAATTTCGTTAAAGGTGTACTCAAACGACGCTTTTAAGATAAAAATCGACCGGTCGGGTTCGGCGAAATTCTCCAATATCCCGTCGATAAAGATTTTTTCCAACACGGCCGTCTCGCCATTTTTCGGTTCGGCCGTGTCCGATATGGCTTCTAAGCCGACGGTTTCCCGCGCTTTCCGCTTTTGGTCCATCGCCAAATTGTATGCGATAACGCAAATGTACCCGGCCGGGCTTTTCAGCCCGGAAAGGAATTCCGCTTTTTCGTACACCTTATACAGCGTTTCGTTTAAGATATCCTCGGCCGCTGCGCCGTCTTTTAAAATCCGGCAGGCGGTTTTATGGATCGTCCCGCCGAATTCGCGGTAAAAGCACCGCAAGGCTTCCGAATCGCGCCCGGCGATGCTTTTTAATAAGGAGATTAGGCGTTGCTTGTCCAAAATCGAAAACCTCTACATATAGTATTACGTTTCCGCTTAGATGTTTTTAGCGACGTAGGCGACCTTGGGATGTAGGAATAGGTTTTGCACGAAAGTTTTCGTAAGCCTCTCCATAAAACCCGTAGCTTTTTCCACTATGGATTTG
>Ga0123356_10008053_pt1 | contig 10488 bp, 12 predicted proteins | sample TergutEmb28metaG_2_FD_92546 | JGI IMG/M metagenome (GOLD analysis project Ga0123356, IMG submission 92546) | Embiratermes neotenicus P3 segment gut microbial communities from Petit-Saut dam, French Guiana - Emb289 P3 | ecosystem: Host-associated > Arthropoda: Insects > Digestive system > Gut ... | reverse complement strand
GGTGCGCACCGGCAGGGCGGGTTCACCGACCCGTTCGGGCATGTCTGGCTCGTCGGCGACTTCTCTCCGCTCGAGCGCCGGCCTAGCGGATGAGCACCACGACGAGGATGAGTACCGCGAGCAGCAGCGGGCCGCGTGCGAGCTGGCGGTACAGGTCGAGCGGGATGTCACCGAACGGCGTGGGCACCGGGGGCTTGGAGTAGTCCAGCGGCGGCCGGGTCACGGTGCGGCAGATCGCCGCGGTGATGCCCGCCGTGACGATGATCGCCAGAACTGCGCCACCGGACGCCGCCAGGCCCGGAATCGTGACCGCAGCCCACGCAGCCACGCCGAGCACAGTCGTGCCCACCGACGCGCGGCTCAGCCAGCGGTCCTCGCCCGCGAACTGCGCCCGCAGGCCCGGGCCTGACGCAAGCTGCCTGAGGGTGCCCGCCAGCGGCAGCAGGAGGAAGTAGCCGGCGACCAGTGCCAGCGCCGCGAGGGCCGGGGCAGGCAGGACCGGCCGGCAGCCCCACCACACCACCGCCCCGGCCGCAGCCCGGAGCGCGAGCCACGGCCGGCGGCGCAGCCGTGCCCATTCCGACCGCGGCAGCGCCATCGCGAGGCTGCTGCCGATCGCGACCGACCGAACCCGGCCGGCCGACCGGGCTCGCTGCTCGGCGAGGAAATCCGCCAGCATGAATCCGTCCAGCGACGCGACTGAGGCCTGGCCCGCCGTCCACAATCCCTGCCCGCGGCGCAGCACGCCGACGTCGATCCGGTCCAGCGCGCGGTAGCCGCGCCAGCAGCAGGCGAGCGCGACCACCCCGAGCGCCGCTAGCAGCGCAATGCCGACAGCCGGCGGCGCTCGCAACGCGGCCTCGGCGCGGCCGCGCCCGACGCCGGTCGCCAGCGACCCGAACAACAGCATCGACAGGGCGCCCACGGACCGCCCGGCGGGCAGCAGCACCCGCTCGGCAGTCTCCGACGCCTGACCCCAGACCGATCCGGCCGTCAGGGTCACTGACGCCAGCGCGGCCACCGCCACGGCGGGCAGGGCGGCCACCGAGGCAGCATGGGCGACCAGGGCGGCGATCACGCAGCTCAGCACCGCGATCACGGCAATCAGGCCCAGGTAGCGGCGGCGCAGCAGGTGACGGCGGCTGGCCGGCGTCGCCAGCAGCCAGAACCGGAATGCCGAGCTCGCCGTGACCGGCCCGGCCGCGCGCAGCAGCCGCGCAAGGCCGCCGAGCAGCAGGAGCACCGCCGCAGCGGCAAAGAGCTTGCCAGGGGCACCATGGACGGCCCAGCCCGGTCCGGTCAGCAGCCGCGCCACCCGCCGCAGCGAGCCAGCCGCAAACGCCCCGAGTACCACCACGGCCAGGACCCAGATGTAGATGTCGGAGATGCGACGCGGACGGCGGTGCGTCGACGCGTGCACGCCAGTCCGCAGCCGTCGCCGCAGCAGCCGGGCCGACACCTCCGGCCCGCCAGCCGGAAGGAGCCAGGCGGACTCGCCGGATTCGCTGCTCGTGCGGGTCATGCCCCCGTCCCGCCGAGGTCGATCACGCGGTCGGCGGTGGCGCGCACGAGAGCGCGGTCATGGCTGGCGAACAGCACGCCGTGGCCGGCGTCTTTCTCCGCCAGCAGCCGGGACGCCAGCCAGTGCCGCCCGGCCCGGTCCAGGCGCTGCTCGGGCTCGTCGAGCAGCAGGAGGATCCGCGGCCGGGCAAAGCACGTTGCGAGCGCCAGGCGTCGGCGCTGGCCGCTCGACAGGCCTGCCGGAAGCTGGTCGGCGGCGCTGGCCAGACCGGCCTCGGCCAGGAGCTCCGCGGCGTGCTCGTCGGGCGCGGCGTCGCCGTGCGCGCACATCAGCAGAGCCAGATGCTCGCCTACGGACAGGTCGGCGAAGAACTCGATGTCCTCCACAAGCGACGCGACCTGGCGGCGAATGGCCGGATCGGGTTCACGCAGCGGCCGCCCGCACAGCTCCACAGCGCCTGCGGATGGCTTATCGGCCCCCGCGACGCAGCGGAGCAGCGTGGTCTTGCCGGACCCGTTGGGTCCGGTCACGGCGACCGCCTCGCCCCAGCCGACCTCGAAGCCGACGTCAGCCAGCACCGGGTGGTCACCGAAGTTCCGGCTCAGCCCCGCCACCGTAAGGAGCGGGCCGGCCCGATCCGGCGCGAGCAAGGTCGTGCCGCCCGTGAGCGCCGGAGTCCGGAAAGGCATGCCGTGCTACCTCCTGCCGCTGATGCTGGCTCCGAGCATAAGGCGGCCCCATGCCCCCGGCATCGGCCCGCAGGATGACGGCTGATCGTAGGATCTGCTGACATGCCCACGAGCGTGCCCGACGCTGACCCGGCAGGTGCTGAGGACCGGGTCCGGGCCATCTGCATGGCGCTGCCCGGCTGCGAGGAGCGCACGAGTCATGGCTCGCCGGCGTTCTTCGCCGGCCGGCAGTTCGTGATGCTGTGGCCGCACGGGCACCATGACGACCAGTTCCCCCACCTGTGGTGTGCGGCGCCTCCGGGTGCCCAGGAGGAACTCACCCGGACCGAGCCCGGCCGGTTCTTCCGGCCGCCGTACGTCGGCCACCGCGGCTGGATTGGCGTGCGCCTGGACGGCGACGTTGACTGGGACGAGGTGGCAGAGATCTGCCGGGAGGCCCATCACGTGGTAGCGCCCGCCCGGCTCCGGCACGGCGCTGCAGGTCCCGACCCGAGCTAGCAGACCCCGACCGCCGGGTTCATCCGCCAAGCCGACCACCCTGCTCCGGGCTCGGAGCCCGATCGCCCGTGCCTGGTGCCCGGCTGATGAAACTCCGCTGCATAACGGTTCGGCTACGGTGCGGCGTCGACCCATCCGGTGAGCCGACCGCCCCGAAACAAGTGCGTACTCGGCAGGCACACCGTGCCCGCCACATCGACCCCAATGCTCAGGCACAAGGGGCAGCCGGCTGAAGTCCCACGCCCCGGAAAGGACAACCATGCCTGGTCAGGAGTACCCGGACCTCATGCCGGAAGCCACGGACTCGCCGGACACGCAAGCGCCGCAGGCAAGCCCGTCGCGCCGCTCGGTGCTGCGACGCGGCACCATCGCCGGCGCACTCGGACTGGCGGTGGCAGCGGGCGGCGGCAGCGCCGTTGCCGCTGTCATGTCATCGAAGTCCCAGGGCAACTCGAGCACGCAAGCAGCCGACACGGCGAGCTCCGGCCCGATCGTCATCTACATGGCGGACCCAACCTCCGGCGAGATGGACATCTTCGCCGGAACCGGCAGGACCAAGGCCCGCAACCATGCCATGGCCTCCATGGTGGCCTCGATGGCGCCGCGCTAAAGCGCAGCGCGAGGCCTTCTCTCCCACCTTCCTCAGTCCACTAACGCGCTGAGCCAGCGCAGAGCCAGTGAGGCAAGACATGTCATCACACCGCGAGGCCCCGGAGATCTCCAAGGACCCGGTCGCCGACAGCACGGACGTCTACGCGTTCGTCAGCCCCGACAACCCGAACACAGTCACGCTCATTGCCAACTACATTCCGCTGCAGGGACCGGCCGGCGGCCCGAACTTCTATGAGTTCGGCGACGACGTCCTGTACGCGATCAACATCGACAACAACGGTGACGGCTACGCGGAGATCAGCTACCAGTTCCGCTTCCAGACCGTGCTGCGCAACACGGGCACGTTCCTCTACAACACCGGCCCGATCCTGTCGCTGGACAGCCCGAACTGGAACAGCCGGCAGTTCTACACGGTGACCTCCGTCCAGAACGGCAAGGCGCAGGTGCTCGGTTCGGGGCTGGCCTGCCCGCCGTGCAACATCGGCCCGCTGTCGACGCCGAATTACGCCGGTCTGGGTGCCGCGGCCGTGCACAGCCTGCCCGGCGGCATCCAGGTGTTCGCCGGCCAGCGCGCCGAGGGCTTCTACGTGGACCTCGGCGCCGTGTTCGACCTCGGTGACCTGCGGCCGTTCGAGCAGCTGCACGCCCAGTACGGGCTGAACGTGTTCAGCTCGGCGGCACCCGGCGTCAACGCGACCGCCGCGCTGAACGTGCACTCGATCGCGATTCAGGTGCCCATCTCCCAGGTGCTGCAGCCCGGCACGCATGGCGTGACAGATCCCCGCGCGGTCATCGGCGTGTGGACCAGCGCCAGCCGTCAGACGGTACAGATCCGGGAAAACGGCACGATCATCAACACGGGCCCGTTCCAGCAGGTTTCGCGGCTGGCCAACCCGCTGTTCAACGAGGTGCTGATCCCCCTGGGGCTCAAGGACCTGTGGAACTCCCTCCCGCCGTCCGACGACAAGCAGTTCCTGAGCCACGTTACGAATCCTGAGCTGGCCTCGCTGCTGCCTGCGCTCTACCCGGGCGTGTTCCCGAACCTCGCCAAGCTCGTCCAGGCGGGCACCGCCCGCGCGGACCTGGAGGCGATCCTGCTCACCGGCATCCCGTCCGGCATCGTGCCCGGCTTCCAGAACAACACCGGCACCGTGCTGGCGGACATGATGCGGCTGAACACGGCGATCCCGCCGAGCTCCTCCCCCAACCCGCTCGGCATCATCGGCGGCGACCTGGCCGGATTCCCGAACGGCCGCCGCGTGCAGGACGACGTCGTCACCATCGAGCTGCGCGCGATCGCCGGCGCGACCTACCCGCTGGTCAACAAGTCGTTCACCCCGGACGGCGCGGCGGGCCTCGTCACCGACGGGCTCACCTCGGCCAACGTCCCGTCCGGCTTCCTGTCCACCTTCCCCTACCTGGGCGTGCCCTACAGCGGCTTCGACACGCCGTCCTAACCAGTCCCAGCCGCAGCCAGGCGCCGGCCTTGAGGCCGGCGCCTGGCGCTTCCACGGCAGGTTCCACAAAGGAGGAGAGCGACTCATGACCCACCACACCCACCACGTTGACACGCCGTCCCGCGCGGGCAGCGTCATGCTCGACCTGGGCGGCGACATCGGGGCGCTGATCCTGGATGCGCCCGCCGAGCTGAACGGCCGCGAGATCGAGATCAGCCGCGCCGGCGGCACCAGGGCACGGCACACGCACTCGATGGTGCGGGAGCGCATCACTGCCGATGGCGTGAGCTACGCGGCCGTCTACATCAGCGTGCCCGCCGGTGAGTATGTCATCTGGCGGGACAATGACACCCCAGCTGGCACGGTCACCGTCGACGGCGGCCAGATCGCGCACTTCAGCTGGCCGCCCGCCGCCGGGACCGGCCGCGGGAAAAATATTTCCGCCCGAAACCAATCCGAGCCCGCAAGTCACCCGAACTAGGCACATGCACGCTCGTAACGTTCGCGGCGAACGTCCGGATCCTGGTCCCCCGGCGGGGAGGGACCAGGATCTCGACCGACTGCTCGGACTGGTGGCGCGGGGCGATCAGGCCGCCTTCGAGCAGGTGTACGACCAGCTGGCCGGCCCCGTCTACGGGCTCATCCGCAAGGTCCTGCGGGATCCTGCGCAGTCGGAGGAGGTCGCCCAGGAAGTGCTCCTCGAGGTCTGGCGCACCGCGTCCCGGTTCGACCCTAGCCGGGGCCGCGCCACGACGTGGGTGATGACGATGGCCCATCGCCGCGCGATCGACCGGGTCCGCTCGGAGGCCGCCGCCGCCGAGCGCGACAACCGGGTGGCCGCGCAGGCCTCGATCCCGGTTGACGAGGTCGCCGAGACCGTGGAGGCCAATCTCGACGCCGAGCGGGTACGCCGGTGCCTGGGCGGGCTCACTGAGCTGCAGCGCGAGTCGATAACCCTGGCGTATTACAGCGGCTACAGCTATCCGGAGGTAGCGGCGCTGCTCGGCACTGCGCTCGGGACGATCAAGACGCGCATTCGCGACGGTATGATCCGGATGCGCGATTGCATGGGGGTGAGCTGGTGAGACTACGCCAAGACCTGCACCCGCTGACCGGAGCCTACGCACTCGATGCCGTTGACGGGCCCGAGCGGGAAGCGTTCGAGGATCATCTGCGCCGCTGCCAGCCGTGCGACAACGAGGTTCGCGGCCTGGCCGAGACTGCGACCAGCCTCGCGCTGGCCGTCGCCGAGCCGCCGCCAGCCAGCCTGCGGACCCGGGTGATGGCCGCCACCGCGGTGACGCGGCAGCTTCCTCCCCTGCCCGCCGCCGACGCCGTCCGCCAGCCACGCCGTCCGCGTCCTGACACGGCGTCGTGGTTTCCCCGGCTGGCGACCGGACTCGTCGCGGCTTGCCTGGTGATCGCGGTAGCGTTCGGCGTGGTCGGCATTTCCGCCGAGCACAGACTCAGCGCCCTCCAGGCCCAGAACCGGGCGGTCGCTGCAGTGCTCTCCGCCCCCGACGCCCACATCGCCAGCAATCGGACTAGCCGTGGCGGCACGGCCACGGTCGTGGTGTCACATTCCGAGGCCACGATGGTCGTCACCACCAGCGGGCTGCCGGGGCTGCCCTCGTCGAAGGTGTACCAGCTGTGGCTCATCGGGCCGACGCGGACCCGCTCGGCCGGGCTGCTGCCAGCTTCCAGCGCGGGACGGACCGCGCCGGTGCTCGCCTCCGGGCTGCAGGCAGGCGACAAGGTCGGCATGACCGTGGAACCCGCAGGCGGTACGTCGCAGCCGACGACCAAGCCGATCCTGGTCATGTCGCTGCCCGTCTAGGACCGCGAGGACGGCGGGAACGGGGTCGCTGGCTTAAGGGTGATCAGCCGATAGCGGCCACGTTCCCGTACTAATCCCCTAAGATCCTCTCCTTGCTGGTGCGCGCAGCGTGGCCGATGATCGACGGCAGGGGCAAGTGGAAAGCGTCACCAAGAACCGCCAGGCGGCCGGGACCCTGCGGGCCATGGCTGGGCGGGCTTACGGGGCCGGCCTGGTCCCGGACGGCGACGGGTGGGTTGCGGAGCTCGGCCAGGGCTGGTTCAACGTCGCCTACCGGATGCGGCTGCGGGATGGCCGCAGCGTCGTGCTGAAGATCGCGCCGCCGCCGGCCGTCGAGGTGATGACGTACGAGCGCGGCGCGATGGCGACCGAGCTCGCCGCGCTGCGACTGATCACCGAGCACACCACTGTGCCGGTTCCGGCGGTGGAGTTCGCCGACCAGAGTCACGAGCTGTGCGACGCTGACTACTTCTTCATGCCGTACGTCGACGCCGACAACCTCGGCGTCGTCAGGGACGCGCTGCCCGCCGCGGACCTCGATGCCTATCACGAGGCGCTCGGGGCGGTCAATCGCGAGCTGAACTCGATCCGCGGTCCGGGCTTCGGGCCGCTGGCCGGCCCGTTCGATCCGAGCTGGCGTGCCGTGTTCACCGGGATGGTCGAGGACGTGCTGCGGGACGGCGAGCGGCGCCAGGTCGACCTCGGCTGGGACTACGACATCATCCGGACGGTCGTCGCCGAGCACGCCGGCAGCCTGGACGAGGTGACCGAGCCTGCCTACGTGGAGTGGGACCTGTGGGACGGCAACGTGATGATCTCCGGCGGCGCGATCGTGAGCATCCTCGACCACGAGCGCGCGTTCTACGGCGACCCGCTGATCGAGGCCGGCTTCATCGCCACCCAGCTGCCAGCGTTCGGGAACCCCGCCCCGTTCCTACACGGCTACGGGCGCGGCGCGCTGACCAGGGCCGAGCAGGCCCGCCGGCGCCTCTACTGCCTGCACCTCATGCTGATCATGGTGATCGAGTCCGTGTACCGGGGGCACTCCGATCCCTGGGAGTACGACTGGGCGCGCGGTCACCTGGCTGATGTCATGGGGCTGCTCGGCGTGCGTCAGTCCCGCTAGAACTCGATCCGGTGGGTCACGGGTCGCCCCGCAGCGAGATTGCCGATGTAGGCACGTGACTGATTGCGACCGGGGTTTCCGCCGAGGACGATGCTCGTCCAGTCGGGGTCGATCAGCATCGGGACGAGCCGTGCCGGGTCGTCTGACGCGACCCACGTCTCCCGGAGCGCCGGGTCCCCGACGCTCTCCGCGAGGCTGAAGTCGGTCCGCCCCACCTGGCGCGCGTACCGCTCGGTGACGCCGGCCGGGATCCGGAGATGCTCGTACAGATAGGCACGGATCGCTGCCTTGCCGACGCCGAACTCGTGCAGCGCCCTCGCCACGTTCGGGGACAGGAGCAGCAGCGGATTGAAACCGCCGTGGACCGTCCCCGTGTACGCCCACGGACCGATCGCGTTGCCGACGATGCTGGTAATCGTCTCGAGGTGCTCCTCGGCGGACTCTCCCGCGGTGTAGATCGGCGCGGAGTGGTTCACGACGAGCAGCACGCTCGCGGTGCTCGAGTCCGCCGGGAAGCCGTTGTCGACGCGGAACGGGTCCCAGCCGATCGCCCTCGTTGAGGGCTCGTCTTCGGCCATCACGACGTTGAACGAGTAGCCGATGGCGCCCGCGTCGCTCGTGCCCGGCGGAATGCGCAGGCCGCCGACGTTGCGCAGGAGCAGGCGCAGGAAGCGCCCGATACTCGTGTTCGCCTGCCTGCCGAGGCGCATGGCCCCGGTGCCGGTGTTGAAGTTCAGCGCCTCGACGACGGGCCCGCTCACGACGATGAGCGGCTCGAGGCCGAACGTCGACGTCAGATCCTCCGGCCGCAGCCGGGGGTCCGTGATGCAGCGCGCGACGGCGACGAGCACCGGCATGTACTCCGGCCGGCACCCGGCCATGACGGCGTTCACGGCGATGTTCGTGATCGTGAGCTCGCGCAGCTCGGGCGGAAGCGCACCGAGGACCTTGTCCGGATCCTCGCCCGTCGCGGCGAGAAAGCGGCCGACCCGGTCGTGGGTCGGCGGCACAATCGGCAGGCCGTCGCTCCAGCCCTGGTTGAGGAAGTGCTCCTCGACCTCGTCCAGCGAGCCGGTGAAGACAACCTCGCGCGGCCCCGGCTCGGCCGCGACGTCCGCGACCGGCGCGGCGGGCTTGGACCGCTGCAGCGCAGCCTCGATCTCGTCGATGACAACCTCGCGGACCTTCCGCCCGAACATGTCGTCGGTGTCGGTCTGGATCGCGCCCGGGTACACCGCCAGGCGGGGATCGTCGTCGCCGAAGATCTTCGCGACCGAGCGGGCCATCGCCTCGAACCCGCTGGACACGACGCCGACCGCCGGCAGGTTCGCCTCCTCGGCAGCAGCGACCGCCCGCATCACCCCGGCCGTGCAGCGCCCGCACGCGCCGACCGCGACGACAGCCGCGTCCGCGTGTGCGTGTGCGAGCTGCCCGGGGAGCGCGCTCAGGCCGTTATAGACGTCGCCGAAGTCGCCGACGAAGTGCGTGTGATCGATGAACTCGGTGTCCGGAAACTGGCGGCCGAGCCGCTCGGCGAACGCATCCAGGATCTCGTCGCCCTTGAACAGGTGGTCCCAGACCAGCGCGATGCGGACGCCGGACAGTTTCGGGAGGCCTTCCTGAGCGCGCCGGCCGTGCTGCGTCGCCCGGCCGAGCGGCCACAAGGTGGCATACGCGGGCTCTGCTTCACCCATGCTGTCCCCTCGACTTCCGAGCGGTCTTACTGCGGCACGACCCCACGAGCGTAGGTGCGGGCCAGCCCGGCAGCAAGGTCAGCTGCCCGCGGCCAGGGACCTCCGACAGCGCATCGAGCGCACGCAGCGAGCACGGACAAGCGCGCTCGCACGTGATCACCGCGGCCTGTTGCGGCGTCGGGCAGGACCGGACAAGCTGAGGTACGGCCTCCTTGAGTCCAGTCGGCGGTGTTCCAGGGAGAGTGCGATGACGGACCGACCCCCGTTGCCCCCGTTCGATCGCGATGCTGCGATGCGAAAGGTCCAGGCGGCCGAGGACGCGTGGAACACTCGCGACCCGGAGCGAGTCGCCGGGGCTTACACCGTTGACTCGGTCTGGCGCAACCGCGACAGCTTCCTCGCTGGCCGCGAGGCCATCGTCCAGTTCCTCACGGCCAAGTGGCAGCGTGAGCAGGACTATGCCCTGCGCAAGAACCTCTGGGCCTTTGCTGATGACCGGATCGCCGTGCGGTTCCAGTACGAATCCCACGACGTGTCCGGCCAGTGGTGGCGCAGCTACGGGAACGAGCTCTGGGAGTTCGACGAGCACGGCCTGATGCGGCGCCGTGAGGCCAGCATCAATGACGTGGCGATATCGGAGTCGGAGCGGCGTATCTTCGGTCCAAGGCCCGAGTCCGAGCACGGTCAGGAGTTCCCGCTCCGCTGACTCCCGGCCGCCGGGTTTCCGGCTGCGGGGGGGTTGCATGACCAGGCGTTCACAGCACAACCAGTGGGAACCCGGAGAGCCCGTCGGGCGGCGCGGTTGGCTCGGCGCCTTCTACCCCTTCTACCAGTTCCAGCAGCTAGCGCGTGATGACGGCAAGCCGTACCAGCCACCGGAGCCGAAGGCTGTGCTGAAGCTGCTGGGCTTGCTCGGGACCAGGACCGTGGTGGTGGTGATGAGCTGCCTGCTCGTCGTCGTCGCCTTTACCTTGATCGTCCTGCTGGCGGCCAGGCTCGGATAGCAGGGCGCTCCAGGTGGGTTTGGTGGACGCCGGAGCCGACCGGCGGGGC
>Ga0123356_10008052_pt1 | contig 10489 bp, 9 predicted proteins | sample TergutEmb28metaG_2_FD_92546 | JGI IMG/M metagenome (GOLD analysis project Ga0123356, IMG submission 92546) | Embiratermes neotenicus P3 segment gut microbial communities from Petit-Saut dam, French Guiana - Emb289 P3 | ecosystem: Host-associated > Arthropoda: Insects > Digestive system > Gut ... | reverse complement strand
TGACGGCTCGTTGCTGTGCACCCATGAGGATACCATAAACGCCGAGACGCCGAAGGTCCACGGGCGTTCTCTGGCGTACAGAACGATGAAGCCGATCTTCGACAAAGCGGACAGAACAGGTTGTTATTATGAAAAAGCGGCCAACCGTTTCTTTCACAGATACCCCGACGCCGATCTGGGCGAAAAAAGCTTCTGCTACATACCGCTGACCATCGCCGGCAACAGAGCGGGATATCTTGTATTTTTCACGATGTTTGAACAGGCAAACTGGGCTGAAGGCGAGTTCCGCCTCGCAACCATGGCGGGTTCTATCATCGCGGGCGCTTATGCCAGAAAAAGAAGTGATGACGTTCTGTTTGCCGCAAAAGAGGCGGAGCTTCGTACGCAGGAATTTATAACAAAGTTCTCCGTCCCGTTCACACAGTCCTATGATTTTAACAACCTGATAAGCAACGCGTTATACGAGCTGCGTGACTTTACAGGCACAGACAGAGCAATCGTCCTGGAATCTCAGCCGGACAGATCTCTGGTATGCACAAATGAAGACGTCATAAGCGAGGAGACGCCAAAAGTAAAAGGGCGCTCTCTGGAATACGAAACGATGAAACCGATACTCGACGAAGCGGACAGAACAGGCTGTTATTATGAAAAAGCGGCGTCTCAGGTTTTTGAGGCACACCCCGGCACATCGCTTGATGAAAAAAGCTTCTGTTATATACCGCTGACTATCGGCGGCAACAGAGCCGGTTATCTGGTGTTCTTTACCATGTTTGAAGAAGCCAACTGGGCGGAAGGTGAGTTCCGCCTCGCGACCATGGCAGGCTCTATAATCGCGGGCGCGTTTTCAAAACGCAAGAGTGAAAACGAGCTCAGGGAAGCTACATTCAAAGCGCAGCAGGCAAGCGAAGCAAAAAGCAGCTTCCTTGCAAATATGAGCCACGAGATACGCACACCTCTAAACGCGGTGATCGGTTTATCAGACCTTGTACTTGACACAGACGACAGCTTAAATGAGGAAAGCCGCTACAGGCTGTCCCAGATCAACAATGCCGGCGCGACTCTGCTCAGTACGGTAAACGACATACTTGATATTTCCAAAATAGAAGCAGGAAAATTTGAACTCATACCGATCAACTATGACACCCCGAGCATGATAAATGACGCGATCACCCAGAGCATACTGCACCGGGGTGATAAACATATCGAGTTTGTGCTGAATATCTGCGATAATCTACCGACACATCTCTTCGGTGACGAACTGAGAACAAAACAGATACTGAACAATATTCTATCAAACGCCTTTAAATACACCCCGGCGGGAAAAGTCGAGATGGCAATAAGCTGCCAGCAGGACGGCGAATCAGTTGTGCTGACTTTCATTATCAAGGACACAGGCATCGGGATCAAATCCGAGGATCTGGCAAATCTGTTCAACGATTATGTTCAGATGGACATGGCGGCAAATCGTAAAGTTATAGGGACCGGGCTGGGACTGTCGATCGCAAAGCGGCTGATCGACCTGATGGGCGGCAGTATTGAAGTGGAGAGCAAGTACAGAAAAGGCAGCGTTTTTACCGTGCGGCTTAAGCAAACACATATAACCGATGATGTGATAGGTCCGGAAGTGATCGAGCGCCTGAAGCAGCTGAACTATACCGAAGATAAACGCAGGCAGTACGGGCACATAACCCGGCTGAACATGCACTATGCGCGGGTTCTGATAGTAGACGACGTCGAAACAAATCTTGACGTTGCACAGGGGCTGATGAAGCCGTATAATATGCAGATCGATTGCGTAACAAGCGGTCAGGAAGCAATTGAAGCCGTCCTCGACAAAAGAGTCCGCTACAACGCGATATTTATGGATCATATGATGCCCGGCATGGACGGAATAGAAGCAACAAAGCTGATACGTGATATAGGCACCGACTACGCGGTAAACATCCCGATCATCGCCCTGACCGCAAATGCCATTGTCGGAAACGAAGAGATGTTTTTACAAAACGGTTTTCAGGCCTTCATTTCCAAGCCGATAGAGATAGCCCATTTAGACGCGGTCATTCGTGAATGGGTAAGAGATAAGGAACAGGAACAACTCTACCAACGCGCGGACACATTTATACATCCTGTTTCAAAAGAAGACAAAAACTGGCAGGCACTGCAAAAGGGAATTCCGGGCATAAATATTGAAAAAGGACTGTCCCGGTTTTATAATGACAAAAGCGCTTATGTTGAAGTCCTTCGTTCATATTCCAGAAATACCCCGCCGCTGCTTAAGGCGGCAAAGAAAATAAAAAAAGATGAGCTTGCGGATTACGTTACTGTGGTCCACGGGATCAGAGGTTCGAGCGGAGGTATTTGCGCCGAAGAAACCGCCGCAATGGCAGCCGAACTGGAAAAAGCAGCCCGTGCCGGAGATTTTAAGTATGTAACAGCTAATAACCCGTCACTGATCGAAAAAACGGAAAAGCTAATATCAGATATAAACGAACTGCTTGACGAGATAGACGCGGACAACAAGAAAAAAAGAAAAGACAAGCCGGATAACGAGTTGCTTATAATGCTGCGGGAAGCCTGCCTGCACTATGAGATGGACAATGTGGACAGGGCTCTGGACGCTTTGGAATCTTTTGATTATAAATCAGGCAGCGAGCTTGTGGCCTGGTTGCGGGAAAACGCCGAACAGATGAATTTCGATGAGATCGGTAAAAAACTCTCAGAGTATGAATAGATGGTGAGAAGTTGAAACTAAAACGTAAAAAGATAGTTATAGTAGACGACAACGCGTCGTATCTGTCCGTAGTGAGAGTATTGCTGAAGTCTTACTATGATGTTTATCCCGCGCCTTCGGCTTTTAAACTCTATGAGATCATAGAGAAGCATATCCCCGACCTGGTTTTGCTTGATGTAAACATGCCGGAGGTAAGCGGATTTGAAGCAATAGCCGTAATGAAGGAAAATCCCCGCTTCAAGGACATCCCTGTTGTGTTCCTTACGGCAAAAGACGATGAGGACAGCGCGGTGAAGGGTTTGGACCTTGGCGCGGCGGATTATGTGACCAAACCTTTTACAGGACCGCTGCTTTTAAAGCGTATAAGTAATATTCTATACATAGAGCAGCTGAAAAGAGAGCTGCAATCAAGCAACGCGACAATAATCGGTTTACGCGAGCAGCTGGAATTTCTCGAGAAAAAACGTAAGTAACGGATGACGGCGGAGGCACTGTATGTCTCGTTCTTTGGTCAACAAGTATGTTGTTCTTTCACTAATTGTACTGCTGTTTTCAGCGTCCTGGTTCTCTAAAGTTCCGGGTTCTCACGATGACAGGCAGGGAAGTGCCGCTACGCATGAAGTGCCTCCGGCGCCGGCACCACAGGAGCCTGTACCGGACGACGATGTAAACGGGAAAAACGAAGAAGATCAGCCCGATGTGACCAACGAAGCTGACCAGTTGCGTGACGAGGCTTTTATCGAGCTCAGTATACCTGATTTTCTGCCGCTCTACAGCACTCTGGTTTGTGAAGTTTCAGCCGAAAACATAACGCCGGGAGCTGATGGTGTACTCATCTGGTACATGGACGGAAAAGTTTTGCTTGAAGAGTGGGTCATAACAGGTACGGACCTTCCCGGTATACGTCACGACTTTGAATACAACCATGCCACACCGGAAACCGTTGAGTTAAAAGCAAAGCTTTTGTATACTCTGGAACAAGGCGGTCTGGGTGAGATAGTTTCCGAAAAAACCGTCAAACTGGAAAACCACGACAAGGCGTACTGGATAGAACAGGAAGCGCCCAGAGTCCTCGCTACAGTCTCGGATATGTATAAGGGAGACTTTACGCTGGAATGGGCTCATAATAACGATTATGATGCTTTTGACAAGGAAGTGTTTGTAAACGCAAAAGGCTACCAAAGCAAAACCGAATTTCTGATTTGGGTAAACCGGTCACATCAAAGGGCGAACTTATTTAAAGGCTCAGCCGGTGAATGGGAGCTTTTTGAGGTATTTATCGTCGGCACAGGGGCACCGGGCAAAGGCACAAAAAGAGGCGTCACTTATATCCCGAGCAGATCTGCCGTTGGCTGGGAGTTTGGCTCCTATACCGTAAGACCTGTCGTTCGTTTCTGGCCGGGAGAAAGGTACGCGTTCCACTCAAGAATATTGCACCCGAGAACACTTGAAGTCACGGATGCAAGTATTGGTTTTCCGGTCAGCCTCGGCTGTGTCAGAATGTATGATGAGGATGTATGGTACATCTATGACAACATCCCGGACGGCACAACCGTCGTTATACACTGATCAGTGCGGATTCGCGTGGTTTACGAGCTCAAATAACCTGTTGACACTGACAAAAACATCAACGATCTCGGGATCAAAGCTGACTCCCTTACCTTCGAGGATGATATCCAACGCTTTCTCATGAGAGAACGCGCTTTTATAAGGACGTTCCGACACGAGCGCGTCATATACATCGGCGATCGCCATGATACGCCCCTGTAAAGGAATATCAGTGCCTTTCAAACCAAGCGGATAACCCGTACCGTCCCACCGTTCATGGTGACTGCCCGCGAATAATCTCGCGTTCTGCAGGAAAGGCGCGTCGCCTGATTCTTTAATAATAGCGTCGATAAGCCTTTCTCCCTCGACCGTATGGGTTTGCATTACCGCAAATTCCTTATCGGTCAGTTTTTCAGTCTTGTTCAAAATCAGGTCTGTAACGGCGATCTTACCTATATCATGCAGCCGCGCCGACCAGATAATACTCTCAAAATCCCAGGTATCAAGCACTTCAGTGTATAACTTCTGATCGTACATCGCTTTTAAAAGTATTTCCATATACTTGGTCGTACGTTCGATATGCCTGCCTGTAAGCGTGTCGCGGTTCTCTACCATATTCGCGAGGATCGACACCAGTCCGCCCTGCAGCCTCAGGAGCTTCTCGGTCCTCTCGTGGATAACGTCTTCAATATTTAGATGAGTCTTTATACGGTTTAAAAACACCGGCTTTGAAAACGGCTTTGTGATAAAGTCAACGGCGCCGACTTCAAATCCGAGGGCTTCGGTCTCATCATCTTTTTTACCGGTAAGAAAAATCACGGGAATGTTTGCGTACCGCACATCGGACTTAAGTTTTCTTAACGCGTCGATCCCGTTCATGTCCGGCATGATTATATCCAGAACGATCATGTCCGGCTTGTTGGTTTCCAAAGTCTCGAACATACTTACGGCAGAAGACACAGTTACTATATTGTAGCTGTCTTCCAATGCTTTTTGCGCCGCCATAAGGTAGAGCATGCTGTCATCTACTACAAAAATCGTTTTCATAACTATCTCTCATTTTAATAGTTTATAGCTGACACTCTAGCACATTTTCTTAAAATTTTCAACATCATTTAAGTATCAATTTCACCGGACTTATGTTATTATTTATAGAAAGAGGATCGGCCTCATTGAAAGGGGATCATTATGAGCAAAGACACTATGCTGGCATTAGTCAAGGAAAAACCTGAACCGGGACTTATCCTCAAAGAGGTACCGGTCCCGCAGACACTGCCGGGGCAAGTGAAGATCCGCGTTCTTAAAACAGCGATATGCGGTACCGATCTGCACATCTACAACTGGGACGCCTGGAGCCGGCGCACCATAAAAACCCCGCAGATCATCGGTCACGAGTTTGTAGGCAGGATCGTTGAACTGGGCAGCGGTGTGACCGGCTATAACGTCGGAGATACAGTTTCCGGTGAAGGTCATATCGTCTGTAAAACCTGCCGCAACTGTATGGCAGGACGCCGCCACCTCTGTCCGAACACGGTCGGGGTCGGAGTGAACCGGAACGGGTGCTTTGCCGAGTATATAGTCATCCCCGCGGAAAACGTAGTCCGTGTAGCAGACGGTATTCCTTTGGATATCGCGGCATGCTTTGACGCCCTTGGCAATGCAGTGCACACTGCGCTCAAGTTCGACCTCACAGGCGAAGACATCCTTATCACGGGAGCGGGCCCTATCGGTATAATGTCGGCAGTCATCTGCCGGCATTGCGGCGCAAAAAAGATAGCGATCACCGATCTGAACCGGTACAGGCTGGATCTGGTCAAGGAGATCGTACCGGATATCTGGGCTGTCGACCCGCGAGAGATAACAATGTTCGATCTGATGAAGAAAATGGATATGGCCGAAGGTTTTGATATCGGGCTGGAAATGTCGGGCAACGAAAGCGCTTTCACAGGAATGGTGGAGCATATGAACAACGGCGGGCGCATCGCGCTGCTTGGTATCCACAGCGGGCCGACGATAATAAACTGGGACAAAGTAGTATTTGGCGGTCTGACGATACAAGGGATCTATGGCAGGGAGATGTTCGACACCTGGTATAAAATGATGTCAATGCTGCAAACCGGTCTTGACGTCAGCAAAGTCATAACCCACAAGTTCCGCTTTGAAGAGTATGAAAAGGGTTTTGCGGCAATGCAGAACGGAAATTCCGGCAAGGTCGTGCTGACCTTGGAAGGAGACACGTAATGAGCAAAAAAGCGCTGGAGTTATATGCGGAAGCTGTAGCCGGCATCAAAGAACAAGGCACATATAAAGGGGAGCGTGTGCTGACCACTCCGCAGTCAGGCAGGATAAGCACTACCCGGGTGAACAATGTAATAAACATGTGCGCAAACAACTATCTTGGTCTCTGTGATGATCCAAGCATCATAGCAGCGGCAAAAGCAAGCTTTGACACATGGGGGTACGGGCTTTCATCTGTACGTTTCATCTGCGGGACCCAGTCTGTGCATAAGGAGCTTGAAGCCGCGATCTCCGGGTTCCTCGGGATGGACGACACTATCCTCTACTCCTCATGTTTTGACGCAAACACCGGTCTCTTCGAAACTCTGCTTGGTGAGGAAGACGCGATAATCTCCGACGCGCTCAACCACGCGAGCATCATTGACGGGGTACGCCTGTGCAAGGCAAAGCGGCTGCGTTATGATAACAACGATATGGCAAGCCTTGAACGCTGCCTTGCCGAGTCGGCGGAAACCCGCCTCAGGATGATAGTGACCGACGGTGTGTTTTCCATGGACGGTACGATCGCAAATCTTAAAGCGATCTGCGATCTTGCGGATAAATACGACGCCCTGGTAACTGTAGACGACAGCCACGCTGTCGGGTTTGTAGGCAAAACCGGCCGCGGAACGCCGGAGTTTTGCGGTGTGGAAGGCCGTATAGACATCATCACCGGGACCCTGGGCAAAGCGCTGGGAGGCGCTTCCGGCGGATATACAGCGGCGCGCAAGGAGATAGTCGAACTGCTTCGCCAAAAAAGCCGTCCGTATCTTTTCTCAAACACCCTTGCGCCGGTCATTACCTGCGCTTCGCTGCAAACATTCAAGATGTTAAAAGCCGATACATCGCGCCGCGATAAACTCGAAGAAAATACAGCCTATTTCCGGGAAAAGCTGGCGGCGCTTGGTCTTGATACGGTCAAAAGCACACATCCGATAGTGGCGATAATGTTCGGCGACGCGAAGCTGACCGGAGAAATAGCGGCGCGTATGCTGGAACTGGGCGTATATGTGGTTGGCTTCAGTTATCCGGTCGTTCCAAAAGGAAAGGCGCGCATACGCTGTCAGGTTTCAGCCGCACATACAAAAGAAGAGCTGGATTTTGTAGTAACGCAATTTGGTATCGTAAAAAAGGAGTATTTGAATGGAAGTCAAACAATGTGATTTTTGCAGGATGCCGTTCCAAACATACGGGAGCAAGATATGTAAAGATTGTCTTGCACAGCTTGACGAGGATTTCTTAAAAATAAAGGACTATCTTTATGAGCATGACAGCGCGGGTATTGACGAAGTTGCCGAGGAAACAGGCGTCCCCCGAAAATCGATCATGTTCCTGCTGAAAGAAGAACGGCTCACAGTCGGCAGCGACGGTGATGACGGCGGAGGATTATTAAAATGTGAGACATGCAAAAAGCCGATCAGGACGGGCAGGATATGCAAAAGCTGCAGAAACGAAGTTCTCGCGGCTATCGAAACTGTCGCCCCTGTAAAAAAACCAAAACAGGTCACGGAAGAACCGGAGGAGGAAGTCTCCATCAAAGGCGCCGCGAAGTTACAATTAAAGTGATAAAACAACAGAGAATGAAAAAAACTGCTGACTTCGGCCGGCAGTTTTTTTATCATAATCTCTTTGAAAACCCACTATAAATCAACAGAAGGATCCGGGCAGATGCTCACAGGTTCATCATACGGGCCGGTACATTACACAAATAAACGATTATTGCGCTGACTCGTTTATTGTGCATATAATGGCGTACAAAAAAATCGACCGGAGGTGTTTGGTAATGACTGCATCAACAGCAGCTTATGATGCCATCAAGCTTGGTGACTGGGTCATGGGGGCAGAAAACAATGATTACGGGGATATGATAGGAATAGTGACCGCGATAAAAAAAACAGAAGATATCCACGTTGACTTCTCACCGTTTTGTTATCCGGCAAAGAGTATTCCCGAAATCGAAAAAAGGTTCAGCAGTATTTACAACACGCCCGTTTTGTTTAATGAGTTATATCTCAACGATGTGATAATGGCGCCGGAAACGCTCATCCGCCTGACACAGTTCCGGATAGATCAGATAACATATATGGGTCACCTGAGATACGGTTACGAAAAAAAAGCAAAGCTGATATAACAGCATTTGCTTTGTTGACATTATATGGTGTTTGCGCCTGTGCCGGAAGTTGAGTTTACCGGTATTTTGCCGTAACTTGTTCCGCCGTTGCGGCCGTAACCGTCGATCCGGGGATTGTTAAGATCATAATGCCGGATGCGGACCGCATTACTTGTGTTACCCTCAACAGTGTAGACTTTTTGGGAGGCGGGGTCATACGCGACAACGATCCCTACATGCCTCATTCCGCCTGTTGACGGGTCGCTGAAATAGATCGCGTCGCCTTCTCTCGGAACGTAACCTGAGTTTCTCGGCTGATACAAACCTTTTGCCTTATAAGCGTTTGCGCCGAGTGTGGAGGATGCGTGCCTCGGAACGACTGTATTAAGTATCCCTGCCTGATCTGCCGACCATGATACGAACATCGCGCACCAGGGTTGGCCGTCCATCCCGTACCAGGCTCCGTACTTTGTATAGTTGCCGCTTCCGATCGTGCCGTCTTTATTTCGCTCCTGTGTTCCGACCTGGCTCAGTGCCATATCTACCATACGCCTGATACCGGGCTCCGATTCTATCGAACTCAGGAAGTTATCCTGCCGGACACTTTTGCCGGTGTCGGGCTGTGAGAGCATCTGCGAGAGCATCTGCATGATCGGCGCAAGATCGTTCCCGCTGTCGCCTGTCTGCATCATCATAAGCAGCATAAAGAGCATCAGGTGCTCGCCTGACAACTCGCCCGCGTTTGCGGCAGCTATAAGTGTGTTTTCCAGTCCGGCTGTTGCCGACGGCATATAACCTCCGAGCATCGCATCGATACCGCCAAAGCCTTCAAGGCCGTACATCGCCGATTGTGTAGTCTGCGTTAATAGAGCCTCACTGAGCACATTCGAGAAGTTCACACCCGGGTCATCACCGGACTTGGGAGCGTTTACCCCGGTATAGGCTGTCTGGTTCGCGCCGATCGGATCGACAGATTTACTCATTTATCGTCCTCCGCTTAGTTTCCTGTTTGCCTGCGCAACTCATCCAAAGCAGCGCGGCTCTCCTGCAGCTCCGCTTTTAACTGTTCTATCATCAGGAGGTTATTTATACGCTGGAGCAGCAGCTGACCGGTAAACGGCTTGGTCACATAATCTGACGCGCCCAGATCCATCCCCTCCATCTCACTTGCTTCATCGTCTCTTGCGGTCAGGAAAATGATAGGGATGTTTTTAAAACGCGGATTTTCTTTCATGACCTTAAGCGCTTCATATCCGCTCATCCCCGGCATCTCGACATCCAGTAAAACAAGATCGGGAATAAAACTCCCGAGAATGGTAAAGAGCTTGATCGCTGAAGGAGCGGGATAAACCTCATGATGGTTCTTTAAAAGATTTCTTACAATGGACAAACTTGATGCGTCATCGTCAACGATCACGATTTTTTTGCGTATCTCTTCCATGTTTGACCTCCAATATTTCACTAAAGCCGCAAGCTAGTTTGATATTATCACAGAACGCGGAAAATTAAAAGAAAAATAATGCATAATCGGCTAATCAATGTTATAATGTTATGTAGTTTTGCGGGAGTTACCGTGTCAACATCGGGATCATAAAATATACGAGACGGGGGGGTAACGATGAAGCGGCTGACAGGTATTTTATTGGCGGCATCAATAATGCTGTCATCGCTGCCTTTCGCCTCCGCGCGGACAGACCTCTTATGGGACGATTTCGCGGATATAATAAGCGCTCATTCGGTAAACCCGGACATCCCGACATACCGGCAGTACCTCAGCCGGAACCCGGCAACAAGACCGCATGACACTGTTACGATAGAAGCAT
>Ga0123356_10008051_pt1 | contig 10489 bp, 6 predicted proteins | sample TergutEmb28metaG_2_FD_92546 | JGI IMG/M metagenome (GOLD analysis project Ga0123356, IMG submission 92546) | Embiratermes neotenicus P3 segment gut microbial communities from Petit-Saut dam, French Guiana - Emb289 P3 | ecosystem: Host-associated > Arthropoda: Insects > Digestive system > Gut ... | reverse complement strand
GCCCAGAAAATGCAAGAAGACCTGCTTAAAATGCAGGCCGATATGGAAGAAAAAACGTACTCGGCACAGTCGGGCGGCGGTGCCGTTACTGCTGTTGTAACGGGAAAACGCGAACTTTCCGAGCTTGTGATCGAGCCTGACGCCGTTGACCCCGAAGATGTAGAAATGCTGCAGGATTTAATTGTCGCAGCCGTTAATGAAGCATTGCGCAAGGCCGAGACAAGTATGTCCGATTCGATGTCGAAACTGACAGGCGGATTAAATTTGGGGTTTTAATTTATTCTATTCAATATCCATTGATGAAAGAGCTTCATAAAGAGCGTCTCTTTGTGCTGTGGTTTCATAATTTATTACGAAGACAAGGGCAAGGTCGCTGCCTTCGAGGATGTGGAGCCAGGCTTCGTATGTTCCGCTGTCCAGACGGGAAACAGCGTGATAACCCGTGAGCGGTGAACCTTGAATCGACTCTTCACTTGTAAACTCTGCACCGGTACTTTCGGAGTAGCGGTTTAAAAATGTTTCCACATGTGCTCCGGCACCTTGTCCCATAATCATTTCAAAAACAATTTCGAGTGTTGCATGCCCACCTGCATTGTACGTAAACCACCAGTCAAGCTCACCCACTTCATAATCAAAGCGGTCTTCCCTTACATAAATGATCAAACGGCTTTCTTCGGTGACACCTATTGAATGTCTTGTTCCTGTTGGTGCCGGTCTTGGTGTTGTTGGCGGCGGTGGGGTGCTTTCGTCGTTTTCATCGGGATTTTCATCACCATCCTGATTCTCACCACCACCTGATGCAGAGCCGCTCCCCCCGTCTCCCCGCGAACCTTCGGAAACCGTCGAACCCGAACCTAAAGGTTCAACACCCCTGTTTATAACAATTAATTGTATACAAAAGACTATCAAAGCTATCACACAAACAAGCGACAGCAATAAGAGAAGATTTTTTGTAATACTACTCATCGGTTATTTCTCCAAATCCAGTTTCTCTAACGCGTTACAGATACGATGGAGTGTTTCTTCACGACCGAGTATAGAGCAAATTTCAACAGCTCCTCCCGGTGTAACCGCTTTACCTGCTGCCGCAATACGCACAGGCCACATCAATGTTGCGTTTTTTACGCCGAGAGTCAATGCCAACTCTATAAGTTTATCATGGATGGTTATGCTTGTCCATTCCGGTAGTGTTTCAAACTCTTTTTTAGCTGAACGAAGCATATCACGCGATATCTCTTTATCTGTTTTTGATTTATTATGTATAAATAGTTCTGTATCAAAGTCGGGCAGATTTTCAAAAAAGTCGATTTTTTCGGGAATATCATTTAACTTTTCACAACGGGATTGTAATATTCCGGCAACCGCATCAATACTGATATTTTCTTTTTTTATCACACTTTTTATATATGGTTCCGCTTTTTTGGCAAATTCCTCCGGCGGTAAGGCACGTATATATTCACTGTTGAAATAATTCAGTTTATTTATGTCAAAAATAGCCGGTGATTTTGATATACCGCCGATGTCAAACGCTTCCTGCAGTTCATCGAGTTTGAACATTTCACGCTCTCCACCCGGGCTCCAGCCCAGGAGCGCGACATAATTTAATATTGCATCGGATAAATAACCCAGGTTTAATAAATCGTCATAGGTCGGATCTCCGAAACGTTTGGAAAACTTATGCTGCGCATCGCGCATTATCATTGAGACAGTGATATATTCAGGGATATCCCAGCCAAAGGCTTGATACAGGATATTATATTTTGGCGCGGAGCTTATATATTCGTCTCCTCGCAGCACATGTGTAATACCCATCAGGTGGTCATCAATGACATTGGCAAAATTATATGTCGGCATGCCGTCGCGTTTGAGCAGCACCATGTCGTCGAGTGTTTTGTTTGGTGTTGTTACTTTGCCGAATACGAGGTCTGTGACGGTTGTTTCGCCTTCACGCGGAGCTTTCATGCGGATAACAAACGGATCTCCGTTGACGGCGCGGGATTTTGAAGATTCGTATTGCAATTCGCGACAGGGGTCGGTTTCGTTAGTAAAAGATGAATTGTTTACATTACTATTTGGTTCGCAGAAACAATAATATGCTGCGTCTTTTTCGCATAACAGTTCGGCATAGGGTTTATATATTTCACGGCGTTCGCTTTGGGTGTAGGGGGCGACGGGGCCGCCGTTGTCGGGGCCTTCATCGTAATGCAGACCTGCGTCTTTTAATGTTTTTATGATTACTTCCGTTGCGCCATCAACAAATCTGGCTGTATCTGTGTCTTCTATACGGAGGATAAATGTTCCGTTTTGTTTTTTTGCTATAAGATATGCATACAGCGCGGTACGGAAATTGCCGACATGCATGTACCCCGTGGGGCTCGGTGCAAATCGGGTCCGCACTTTTCCGCGCGGTATTTTTGCTTCCATATTATCAAACCATGTTTTATCCATAAAATGATTCCTATTGATTTTTAGTTTTTTCTATTTCTTCTTTTTCAAGTTCCAGGAATGCTACTTTACCGACCAGAGTTCTGGGGAGGTCCTTGCGGTATTCGAATTCGGAGGGCATTGCGTATTTGGCGATTTTTTTCTTGCAGTGTTCCAGTATCGATGCTTTTATTTCTTCCGTTGCTTCCCGGTCGTCCCGCAAGACTATAAATGCTTTTATTCTTTGCATTTTATAGTCGTCGGGTATACCTATGACACAGCTTATAAGGACTTTTTCGTGTGATTCTATGGCGTTTTCCAGTTGGGTCGGGTATATGCTGTAACCCGAGGAAACGATCATTCTTTTTATACGCTGACGGAAGTAAATAAATCCATCTTCATCCATCTTCCCAAGATCGCCGGTATGCAGCCAGATTCTTCCATCTTCGTGAGTTTGAAGGGTTTGAGCCGTTTCCTCTTCGTTGTTATCATAACCTTTCATCACTGTCGGACCCGAAAGGACTATTTCACCATCTTCTCCGTACGGCATGGTTTCCTGCGTACCGGGTTTAACTATTTTGTGATACATGTCGGGATACGGGATACCCATACTGCCTTCTTTATGGAACCGTTTTGGTGTCAGGCAGTTTGCTGTTACCGATTCTGTCAGTCCGAAACCTTCGCGGATCTGTTCTGTGGAGCCGTTATTTTTCAGCAGAGTGTCAACCTTGCGTTTTAATTCGATCGATAACGAATCTCCACCGCAGAAGATACCTTCCAGTTGAGACATATCTATTTTATTGATATCGGGATGGCGGAGCATTGCCTCGTAAAGTGTCGGTACACCTGCGATATAGTTCGGTTTTTGGTTTCTTAGTATTTTAACATAAGCTTCAAGTGAAAATTGCGGTACAAGCAGAACTGTCGCTCCTATTACGAGCATGGCATGTATGCATACTCCGAGTCCGAAACCATGGAAAACAGGCATTATTGCAAGCATTTTATGGGCCGGAAGAACACAGTCCCCTGCGGCATAGGTTTGCAACGCAAGAGCGTTAAAGTTTAAATTTGTCAGTAAAATGCCTTTCATCGTACCCGATGTTCCGCCGCTGTAAAGGATGGCGGCAACATCCTCGCCGCGTTTTTTTGCGTCGATTTGACCGGTGTAGCTTTTACCCCGATCAAGCAGGTCACTGTAACGGATTATATTACCGCCGGTCGGTTTGCGAATTATTTTCCGGCCTTTTGTCATTTTATAAAGAGGCTTTTTTATTCCGGTCAAGCCGTCATCCACTCCCGCCAATATGAGTGTTTTTGCTTTTGTGGCCGGCAGTATTTTCTCCAGTTTATCGATGAATTGATCAAGTGTGAGAACTGCAACACTGTTACTGTCGTCGATAAAGCTGATCAGTTCATCTTCCGCCGAAAGCGGGTGGACCATGTTCGCGACTGCACCTATGAGGTTTATCGCATAAAACATGATCACTGCCTGCGGTGTATTGGGCATACATATCGTTACTCTGTCATTTTCTTTTATGCCTGTTGCAAGAAGCCCGCGTGCACATTGTTTGATCTCTTCGGTAAATTTGCTGTATTTCACTTTACATCCAAAGAATTCATACGCCGTCACATCGGGATATCTTTCGGCAGTAAAAAAAACCAGATTTGTCATAGAAAAGTCCGGATAATCCAGTGTGTGCGGTACATCACCGTAGTGCTTAAGCCAGGGAGCAGATGTTGTCATAAGGTCATTTTCCTTTATTTAATCTTTAACCAATGGATAATATCATAATCTTATGGATTGTTCAATAATTTTATAAGAGCTTCACGGGTGTTTTCTCCCGGATGCTCTATAACATGGTCAAGAAGGGTTTGCAAGGTTTGACCAAGCTCTTTACCGGGATTATGGCCAAGTTCCAACAAGTCACGGCCGTGGACAGCGAGGTTTTCGAGAGTGACACAATCGCCGCTTGATATAATGGTTTCTACCAGCTTAAGTGAATCCCTTTGACGATAAATGTCGCTGACGGCTGCTGCACACCGGACAGTAAGTTCGTCGTTTTTTGATAAAAGCCGCTTTATTGATATATCATCATCCGGAAAATCTTCTATTTCGAGCGCCCGCAAGCAGGTTTTTATGGTTTTACCGTCAAGATGCAAGCTGTGGAGCAGGTCTGAAGCAGCTCTGATGTATTCATTTTCTTGAAGCATTTTACAAAATGCATACCATCTGATAACAGTCTCCGCGGGGAGCAAAGCGATCTTTTCCAATCCGTCCGGTGCTTTCCCGGAGTGTGTCATATACTTTTCAAGCAGTCCGATTTTTATCATTTCTCCTGCTATTTGCGGTTTTTCCGACATAAGGGTTTTTTCCAGTTCCGCACAAATCCTTTCACTGCTGATGCGGCCGGCAAGTCCGGTATTTGCGTATATAGCCTGCATTGTTTCTGTTTCAATCTTAAAACCCAATTCCGCACTGAAACGCAATGCCCTGAACATACGAAGAGCATCTTCGGAAAATCTTGTGTTTGGTCCGCCGACACATTTAATTGATCCTGCATTGATATCTTCTAATCCGCCAAACGGGTCGATCAATTCGCCATCAACCGTTGCCGCCATCGCGTTCATTGTAAAATCACGCCGGCTCAGGTCTTCTTCGAGATTTGTAACAAACTTCACTTCTTCCGGCCGACGGCCGTCATTGTAATCACCATCTGTTCTAAATGTTGTTACTTCAACCGAACATTCCGGCAGCACAACTGTTACCGTGCCGAATTTTTCGCCTGTCAACACTGTTTTAGGAAAAAGTCTTGCAACATCCACGGGAGCGGCCGAGGTCGCGAGGTCCCAATCGTGTACCGGTCGATTCATAACCGCATCTCTGACGCTGCCGCCTACAAAATAACATTCGTGTCCTTCGGAGGCAAGATGATTTATAATAGACGCTATATATTTGGGGGGTGTTTTTATTGTCATCGATAGTATCCTCTTGGTATCTCTTACAGATTTATATTGATAATTACCTTTATCAGTAGTATAATCAAAAATCGATGCTAATGCAATTGTGGAGTTTAAGTGTAACATGAAACTGAAAGATTTTGAGCGTTATATTGAAAGCGGTCAGAGATGCCATCTTGTTGGAATCGGCGGTGTTTCAATGTCTGCGCTTGCGGAGATATTACACGGGATGGGTATCAAGGTTACCGGTTCCGATATAAGTGAAAATAAAGCTGTCAAGGATCTACGCCTGCTTGGTGTCGATATTGTAAAAGGTCATCATGCCGAAAATGTTGCCGGAGCGGGGTATGTCATACGTACCGCGGCAGCACGAGATGATAATAATGAAATCAAAGCCGCACGCGAAATAGGAATTCCGGTTTTTGAACGCGCCGAAGCGTGGGGTTATATAATGCGCAAGTATAGAAACGCCATTTGTATTTCCGGTGTTCACGGTAAGACAACAACAACTTCCATGGTTTCCCATATTTTACTTGCCGCCGAAACAGACCCGACAATTATGATCGGAGGAACTCTTCCGGTTTTGGAATCCGGATGCCGTGTCGGCAAAGGTGACATTATTGTGGTTGAATCTTGTGAATACTATAATTCATTTCATAATTTCCATCCCACTGTTGCGGTTGTTTTGAATATTGATGCCGACCATCTGGATTTCTTTAAGGATTTGGATGATCTTAAAGCTTCTTTCCGTAAGTTCGCTTCTCTTATTCCTTCCCGCGGTTTTATTGTTTGTAACGGAGATAATGAAAATACCATGGACGCGCTTGTTTCATTGGAACATGAATTGTTAACATTCGGGTTCGGTGAAAAAGCGTGTATTTCGGATTCTCCGATAAATGTACGTGGTGTGAATGTTCTCGTATCGGGGAGAGAGCCGTCTATGGATGTTTTACACAACGGAGAGCTTATATGCAAAATCAAGCTGCAGATACCCGGTAAACATAATCTTGAAAATGCACTTGCCGCAACTGCTGCTTGTCTTTCTGCAGGTATTGCGCCAAAAGCTATCGAAGAAGGTCTTTACGGGTATACGGGTGTCGGCAGGCGGTTTGAATATAAAGGTTGTTATAACGGTGCCGATGTTTATGATGATTATGCGCATCATCCTTGTGAACTGCATGCATTACTTGATGCCGTCGAAGCATTAAACAAATATAAGCGTATCATTCTCGCTTTTCAGCCTCACACATATACAAGAACAAAGGCTCTTTTTTCCGATTTTGTAAAAGAGTTAAAAAGACCGGATGTCGTTTATCTGGCGGAAATTTATGCGGCACGCGAAAATAACGATGTCGGTATTTCATCGAGTGAACTTGCAGATGCAGTACCCGGGGCGCAATGTATATCCGAGTTTCCCGCGTTACTTGACCGGGTCGGGTATATTGCACGCGAAGGTGATATTATTCTTACCGTCGGTGCAGGAGATATTTACAAAGTCGGCGAAGCACTGGTAAGGACGTAACGAAATGAAGTTTAATAATTGGGAGATTGGCGGATTTGACAGAGATATTGCGGTGGAATTTTGCCGCAATGGTATCAATCCGCTTGTTTCCGTTTTACTTGCTTCACGGGGTATATCAGACATAAAAGAAGCAAATGCGGTTATCGGTGATGACCCTTTGCCTTTTTTTGACCCTTTTTTAATGGCCGATATGGAAAAAGCAGTTTCTCGAATCAACGAAGCGGTCAAAGCCGGTGAACATATAGCAATTTACGGGGATTATGATGTAGATGGAATGACCGCAGTTGCGGTTATCGCAATTTGGCTGGATTCAAAAGGAGCAGATTATGAAATCTACATTCCCGGGCGGTTTGATGAAGGATACGGCCTTAATATCCCTGCTCTCGAACATTTAAAGTCAAACAACACAAAACTTGTTATTACGGTCGATTGCGGAATAACTGCCATCGAGGAAGCTTTGTTTGCAAAGAAAATCGGTCTCGATCTTGTCATAACCGATCATCACGAATGCAGAGGAGATATACCCGATGCTTGTGCCGTTGTTGACCCCAAACGTCCCGATTGTGATTATCCGTTTAAAGCACTGGCGGGTGTAGGTGTAGCGTTTAAGCTGGTCAATGCACTTGAAGATGATTTTACTTCCGATGATATGTTCAATAAATACGGTGAATTTGTCGCGCTCGGGACTGTCGCCGATGTAATGCCCGTCATCGGGGAAAACCGTGAGTTGATCCGCCGGGGTTTATGTGTTTTAAACAAATCCCCGCGCCCGGGCTTTCGCAGTCTTTTACGTGAAGTAAATATAGAGCCCGGTAAAATAAATGCTTCCACTATCGGTTTTGTTCTTGCTCCAAGATTAAATGCGGCAGGCAGAATGGGGCAGACCGGAGTATCTGTTGATTTATTATTGACCGAAAATGATGATCAGGCCGATGAACTCTCCACTAAATTATGTGGTTTAAATACCGAACGGCGAAATCTCGAACAGGAGATCCTCGAGGAAGCGACAGCTATGCTGCCCAAAGTCGAACCCGATGAACCTATAGTGCTTGCACGGAGAGGTTGGAATCAGGGAGTCACAGGTATCATTGCCGCTAAAATGGTCGAATTTTATAAACTGCCTACAGTTATAATAAGTATCGATGATGATGGAATGGGGCGCGGTTCGTGCCGGAGCATAGGTTCATTTGCTATTTATGACGCTTTATGTTCCTGCGACGATATCCTTGAAAATTTCGGAGGTCATGAAATGGCGGCGGGTGTGACCGTTACCGAAGAAAATATCGATTTATTGCGTGAGCGGCTCCGTGATATTTATCTAAAACACCCCGACGCCGTAATGGTAAGTTCGTTAAATGTAGATTTTGAAGTCGAGAAACCGGAGCTTCTGACAATTCCAAATATAGAAGCTATGGAGAACCTTGAACCGTTTGGAAGGGGTAATCCACCTCCGTGTCTTTGTATTTTTGAAGCAGTATTATCATCGTTGCAATCGATCGGTGCAGGGAAACATTCAAGAATTAAAGTTGAAAAAGCAGGACACAGTCTCGATTGTATTTTCTTTTCCGTTTCGATAAACGATTTAGGTGTCAGTGAAGGAATGTTGGTTGATTTGGCATTTGAGCCTCAAGTAAACGAGTTTCGCGGCAGGAGCAGTGTGCAGCTGCAGTTATCCGATATAAGGGCAAGCAAGATTTAGAGAAGTAACAGGCAGGCATTGGTATGAGAAGTGTTTTTGAACAATATCATGATCTTGAAGCGGTCGTACTGGAGTATATGCCCGGTGCGAATGTTCAGCGTATCAGAGATGCCTTTGAGTTTGCCCGGGAAGCACATGGTAAGCAATTACGCAAGGACGGACATGAGTTTGTAACACACCCGCTTGCCGCCGCCGAAATCGTCGCAGAGATCGGCATGGACGAAGATTCCATTTGTGCGGCGTTATTGCACGATTGTATCGAAGATACCGCCGCAACATATGAAAGTATCGAAAAGATGTTTGGCAAAGACGTTGCCGATATTGTTGACGGTGTTACAAAATTGACACGAGTCACATATACAAGCGTAGAAGAAGAGCAGATGGAAAACCTGCGTAAAATGCTTTTCGCTATGGCTCAGGATATCCGCGTAATTCTTATAAAGCTCGCAGACAGACTGCATAATATGCGTACATTACAATATCTTTCGGAGGATAAACAAAGAGCGAATTCGCTGGAAACAATGGAGATGTACGCTCCTATCGCACACAGGCTGGGTATGCAGAGGTTTAAATGGGAGCTTGAGGATCTGTCCATCGGATATCTCGATCCCGTAGCCTGCAGTGATATTACTGAGGAATTAAAACTGCGTCATATCGAGGATGAAGCGTTTTTAGACAATGTTCAAACCAGACTTTCGGAACGCCTGAGTGAAAACGGTATCCCCTGCCAGGTTTCCGGTCGCGTCAAGCACTTATACAGTATCTACAGAAAGATGTTCAGCGAGAATAAGTTATTATCCGAAGTGTTGGATTTACATGCTATTCGCGTAATCGTCAACGATATCGCAGATTGTTATAATGTTCTCGGTCACATTCATGAACTTTATCGCCCGATCCCGGGTTGCTTTAAAGATTATATCGGAACTCCCAAGCCTAATATGTATCAAAGCCTGCACACAAATGTCATTGGCGGCGAAGGTGTGCCTTTTGAGGTGCAGATCCGCACATGGGATATGCATCAGACTGCCGAATACGGCATTGCCGCACATTGGAAATACAAAGAAGGTAAGGGCGGCAAGGTCGCCGATGAAGAGAAATTCGCATGGGTCAGACGGTTGCTTGAAACCCAGCAGGACAGTGACGCACAGGAGTTCATGCAGGCATTAAAGGTCGATATGTTTGCCGATGAGGTTTTTGTTTTTACACCGCGGGGCGATGTTGTTAATCTCCCCGTCGGTTCAACTCCGATCGACTTTGCGTACAGCATCCATTCCGAGGTTGGCAACATGATGACCGGCGCTATGGTAAACGGTCGTCTGGTAACGTATTCACACGTTCTCAGTAACGGAGATATTGTTAAAATCCTGACTTCAAAATCGGCAAAGGGTCCAAGCCGCGACTGGCTGGATATCATAAAAAGCCCCGAAGCAAGAAATAAAATCCGCCAGTGGTTCAAAAAAGAGAAACGGGAAGAAAATGTTATTCACGGAAAGTTGTCATTCGAAGCCGAGCTGCGTCATGCGAAAATAACTTTTGCGGAAGCTATGCAGGATGATATCCTCCCCAGAATTCTTTCCCGTGCGTCGTTTGGTTCTCTTGAAGAAATGTACGCCGCTATCGGTTACGGAGGGATTTCCGCACAAAAGGTTGTCAACAGGATTCGTGATGAGCTTCGAGCGGCGGCAAAAACAAAAAAAGATGATCCTGTGCCCGATAAGCCCGAGCCGAAAAAAGTCGCAAATATAAAGCAGCCAAAGGGTGTTATGGTCGAAGGTTTGGATAACTGTCTGGTTAAATTTGCCCGCTGCTGCACTCCGATTCCCGGCGATGCCGTTGCCGGCTTTATCACACGCGGTTATGGTGTTTCCGTACATCGTCAAGACTGC
>Ga0123356_10008050_pt1 | contig 10490 bp, 4 predicted proteins | sample TergutEmb28metaG_2_FD_92546 | JGI IMG/M metagenome (GOLD analysis project Ga0123356, IMG submission 92546) | Embiratermes neotenicus P3 segment gut microbial communities from Petit-Saut dam, French Guiana - Emb289 P3 | ecosystem: Host-associated > Arthropoda: Insects > Digestive system > Gut ... | reverse complement strand
CAGGAAAAAACGGGTGATAGTGTGGATTTGTCGGGCTATGCGTCTGGCGTGTATCTATTGCAAGTTGGTAGCGAGTGGGCTAAGGTTATTAAGAAGTGATTAGTGATTTAGTGATGAGTGATAAGTAAGAAATGAACACAGAGGCACGGAGGCACAGGGGAATTTTAAAAAACTCTGTGCCTCCGTGTCTTTGTGTTTAAAATTCAGACCTCCAATACTATCGCAATGTGGGTTAATGCCCTAAAGGGCAAATTGAAATACACCCCACTATATTTGCCGGTTATTAAAAATTATTAAAAATTTTACAAATTATCAATAACGCAACAATTTTATCATTACATTTGCAAATAACTTAATTTGGTTAACGTATATTTTAAAAAAACAGGCATTATGAAAACAGGCAAATTTTACAGAAAAGCAATAATAGGGTTATTCTTTCTGTTCTTCGCAGGGCAAATGCACGCTCAATTGTATTTAGTATCAGGCACTAAATTTGAAGCGCCGGGTTATGAAAATGAGATGTATGTCTCTCTTAACGAAATAGAACATATCGGGCTTGTCAGACCGCAGATTTCGGTCTCTTCCGATTTCGTCGGACTGAACGAAGCGTTGGTTGCTTATCCGTGCAAAGTCCAGTTTGCAACAAATATAGCCGACTTTTTTCTGGGGCGCTATTATGCCGTGACAAACAATCCGTCAAAATTGAGTCCTCTGCTGTTCGACAATAACGAGGCTTACTGGGGGTTTGTAATGTCGCCTTTCTCTGCAACGTGTGGAACGGCTCTGCCAAATTCAAACATACTTCGCTTCAAGGTTCCCGGATTAAAACCCGGCGCAGCGGTTCGCGTGGAGGTCGAATTTTGCGTTGCTTCCACCACCGTACCGGCAACGCTTCCGCAGATTAATATCGCCTTTAACGGAAGAGTGGGGAATACCGCTACCGACAACAGCGGTGCAAATATGCTCCGTAGTGCGACATATTACGGTACTTTCCCCAACCGTAACCCCGGTACTTGCGCCAATACCGTAATCGTAAATTCGGGCAATGCGCCTGTTGCTTCAACCGGCGTGGTGCCGCCTTCGGGGGTACTCGACCTCGCAATAAACGGAAATCAAACCCTGAATGCCGCTATCGTAATAAAAAGCGTAAAAATATATTCGGAAATCGGTCCTGTTGTAGCAGGCGCCGCAAAAACCTGCGCGGGAGGAGAGACCTCTATACTGTCTGTCGATGCGTATTCGGGAGCCATAACCTATCAGTGGTACAAAAATGGGACGAAATTGGAAGGAGAGACGGGCAGAACTTATATCCACGTTGCGGGCGACGTTGGAAATCAGACGCATAATTACCGTTACGATGTGACTTTCCCCAACGAAACAGGAGGAGGTACTACCACCGCAAGTTCTTTTACATTTGTTGCAAAAGATACGGTATGCTGTGTGAATGAAGAAGCAAAGCCGATGTCGCGTAAGCTGATCTGGCAGGATGATTTCGGAACATTTGAGAATGGCACTACCTATTGGAAATGGGATTATACGGATATTACCAATCCTAAAAAAGTTTACGTCACACCAAGAATGGCTTGGAGAACAGATGTCCCTTATGCCATTCCGGGCGCAATATGGTCGCCGGGTACGGGCGCTAATGCACTGGACTTTGGTGAAGGGAAATATACGGTTATTGCCAATATCGGAGGAGCAGGTTCGGCTGGTATGCCACTCTGGACTATGGATACGGGCGATGGCAGACATCCCAACTTAAAGGGCTGGGCATATTTTCCCGACCATACCTATCTGAACGAATGGGGTACTTACGGCGCCTGCCTGATGTTGAATTGCGGAAACGAAAAAAATGCCGTTATTTTCAGACAAGAGATTCCGAATTTGTGTAAAACAACGGTAACGGTGAAATGTTTTATTAACTGTTTTTCCAATTCGGCAAGTCCTGTTATGGTGAAAATCAGGGTAACGGAACTCGGAGTGCCATCTAATACAATTACATCATTTCCTACAACTGTCAGATATTCGGTCAATGCTGTTAATGACAATGCGTGGAGAGAGGCTTCGGTAACATTAGATTTGACAACCACCAACGGAGTGCTGTTTGAAGTTATCTCTGAGGCAGGCGGCAGGCAGGAAAACGAAAATGGCAATGACCTGCTGTTGGATGATATTCAGGTATTTGCCTGCGCAACGCCTACAGTGGAGTTCTTTGCCGATTCATTGAATTATCATGCGGAAGTAACAACATGTAAAGGTACCGGAATTAAATTCCATGTAAACGAATCGCCCATGTTGCAGGTCTTTTACGGAGCCGAATTGGCATATATATATCAGTATAATACAAAAGACCCTTCCGACGCGAGTTTTAAAACTTCGTGGATAAATATCAACACCGTACCTGTTACCAACACGACCATATCCGATTCTTATGTGGAAGAGATTTTTGCAACAGTCAGAGCAGCTATTGAATTAGCGGGACAGGAAGTGACGGGCGCTAAAGTTCATTTCAGGGTAGTTGCCGGAAAATATCCGGATCTGGAGGGAAAAACCTATTTTAACCCCGACGACCCATGTAAAGAGGTATCTGTAGCCGAGTTTCTTACGGCTGAATTTGACTGTTCATGCCCCACTCCGGCAAAATTATCCATAGGCGCAAATAAACCGGTTGTCAGACAGTTTGTTACCGTATGTCCCGATGAGGTGATTACGTTGAACGTCAGACCAAGTTTAAAAGAACAGTGCGAGGTGCAATGGTTTCAATCGGATACAAGACCGGCAACAGGAGATACGCCTCTGCATACCGGAAATACGTTTAGTTTGTCGGAATCCGAACTCGGAACAAAAACATATTTTGTAAAAGTCATCGACGGCACGGAGAAGGATAACGTCCGCTGCTGGCGTTTCGACAGCGTGTTTGTAAAAGTGAGCCTTCCGGCGGTAAATGAAACGACGGATATTTGCCCCGCCAATCCAATTGAGCCGACAGAGGAGATTTGTTTCAATTTCAGATCCGCCTACGCCAACGGCTCATATACTGGAACCAACGCGGCGAGTATGTTTTTGGCATATAAAACAAATGTAAGCACAAGCGCTCTCGGCGATACGATCAAGGTAGCCGCCGGCAACTATAATCCGGTCAGCGTCTGCGTCGACGGAGTTAATGTCGATGTAGCGGCTGTTTCGGGCAAAGATACGCTCTATCACATCTATTTGCAGGATGTAACACCGATACCGGCGCAGGGAACTTTGGCAGGAAACTATTTCCATAATACTACGGCAGGATCAGCCACTACACGCATACTTCTTGAGGTAAAAAATGCGATAACACTCAAGGAGGTTACTCTTTACGGACAAGCTCCGAGCAATAGTGGTCCGGGTACTTCCAGAACGTGTTACATTGTACCTTACATTGCTACCGCCGCAACAGGTGGTACAATAACAAATATTGCGTCACAACAAACGTTTACCCACCAGAAGCAAGGTCCGGTGCTACCGATGGTTATTGATTTGGAGAATTATGTATTAGCGCCGGGTACATATTGGTTAGGATTTGCAGTAACCGGCGATTTGGAGAGAATATATTGCAGTACAAGTCCGGTAACCACCAACGGCGGGCAAACTTTTACCAACCGCTTGACAGACGATATAATTATAGGTGGATGGGCATTGTTTGGAAACGGAACCAACACAACTAATACTACTAATGGACAGTTCATCATCTCAGATTTGATATTCAATACCCTTGTTCCTCCTCTCAGCAACTGCGACCGTGTCAAACTCACCTCCAAATATTTATGCCCGGAGTGTGTCCGCCCATTTCCTGATGACGCTACAAACAAGCGTGTAAATATCATCACAGACGCAGGTACGAAAATAGAAGCGGATACAATAATTGTTTTGTGTAAAGGCGAAGATGTAGACCTGAAAATTAAACGGTTAAAACTCAATGAAACAACCGACGCAACTAATCAGTTTGACATATTCTGGTATCAGGGCAGTAAAACATCAACTCCGGTACGCGAAAGTACATCCGTTGCCAACGGTACCGATACCTACAAGGTAGAAGCATGGACATTGCCCAACCCGACAGTAGCCGATGTAAGGAAATACTATGTAAAAGTACGCGACCATGCCAAGACAATGGATGAAGTTTGCTGGGCGTGGGACAGTATTTATGTAAAAGTTAATCCTACGCCGGAATTGAGTTCAAACCTGACGCCTTCTCCTGTCTGTTCGGGAACGGAATTTAATTACATGGCAACAAGCGCAACAGCGGGAACAACATTCAGTTGGACGCGGGCAGCAATATCCGGCATTACGCCGGCTACCGGAAGCGGAGAATCAATAATCAACGAAGTCCTGACCAACGGCACAGCAAGCGCGATACCGGTAATATACAAGTTTACACTGTCGACAGGCGGCTGTACCTACACGCAGGACGTAACGGTAATCGTCAATCCCAAGCCGGTAATTACATTAACATCTATTGCCGAAACAGAGGAACAGACAATCTGCGAAGACGACAATATTGTCAACATCACCTATTCGCTGAGCGGCGGCGCAACAGGCGCAACCGTAAGTGATTTGCCCGGTGGCGTTGCATTTGATGTTACAGGCAACACGCTCGTCATCTCCGGCAAACCGACCGGAACAGGCACGTTTAATTACACGGTTACAACTTCAGGACATATCTCTCCATGTACGGCAGCTACGGCTACCGGAAAGATTGTCGTAAACTCCAATCCGACAGTAATTCCGATAACAGATAAAACCTTCTGCGGAGGCGAATCCAGCGGCGCAATCTATTTCTCCTCTACTGCTACAAACCCAACGTTTACATGGACAAACGACAACACCAACATTGGTTTGGCAGCCTCCGGAACAGGAGATATTAACTCTTTCACTGCAACAAATAATGGCAACACGCCGATAACCGGAACAGTGACCGTCATACCGACGGCAGGCTGCGAAGGCGCTCCAGAGACATTTGATATAACGGTAAATCCAAAAGCTGTCGTCACTCTGTCCTCACCATCAACTACTGCCGACCAGACAATATGTGAAGATTCCGATATTACCAACATCACCTACACACTGAGCGGCGGCGCAACAGATGCAACCGTAAGCAGTTTACCCGGTGGCGTTGTATTCAATGTTACAGGCAACACGCTCACCATCTCCGGCAAGCCGACAGGAACCGGTACATCTAATTATACGGTGACAACTTCCGGACATATCTCTCCATGCACGGCAGCTACTGCTAACGGAAAAATTACTGTAAATGAAACACCGGCTATTACATTAACATCAGCTACCGAAACAGCCGGACAGACAATATGCGAAACCTCCGCCATTGCCAACATAACCTACTCATTGAGCAGCGGCGCGGGCGCATCGGCGACAGGACTTCCCGACGGAGTGACAGGCAGCATATCGGGTAGCGTATTCACCATTTCCGGTACGCCCGAAAAAACCGGAACATTCAATTACACGGTGACAACAACCGGCGCACCGTCGCCATGTACGGAAGTTTCCGTAAACGGCAAAATTGAGATAAATCCGCTACCGGTCATTACATTAACCACATCCGGCGCAGACAACCAGACAATATGCGAAAACGGCGCAATTACCAACATAGCCTACTCACTGAGCGGCGGCGCAACCGGCGCTTCGGCTACAGGACTGCCGGATGGGGTAACAGGCAGTGTATCGGGCGGCGTATTCACAATTTCCGGTACGCCAATCGAAACCGGAACGTTTGACTATAAGGTAACAACAACCGGAGAGACAGACCCATGTCTTGCCGACGTTGCCACCGGCACAATCGTCATCAATAAAAAATCGGTTATTGATTTAACTTCAAATGCAGGTACCGACAGCCAGACAATCTGCGAAACCTCCGCAATCGACAATATTGAATACACCCTTGGCGGCAGCGCAACCGGCGCTTCGGCAGCGGGACTTCCCAAAGGAGTGACAGGCAGCGTATCGGGCGGCGTATTCACAATTTCAGGCACGCCTGAAGAAACAGGACCGTTTAGCTATACGGTAACAACAACCGGTCATGCAGACCCATGCGTTGCCGTTACCGCAACAGGAACAATCGTTGTCAATGCAAAGCCGGCTATTACATTGACATCTGCTGCCGGTACAAGCGGTCAGACAATATGCGAAACATCCGTCATCGCCAATATCACCTATTCACTGAGCGGCGGCGCAACAAACGCTTTAGTTGAAGGACTTCCGAATGGGGTGACAGGCAGTGTGTCGGGCGGCGTATTCACAATTTCCGGTACGCCAATCGAAACCGGAACGTTTGACTATAAGGTGACAACAACAGGAGAAACCGCGCCATGTGTGGCAGCCGTTACTTCGGGTACAATTGTTGTTAATCCGAAATCGGGTATTATTTTAACTTCAGGCTCAGATAATCAGACAAAATGCGAAACCGGCGCAATCGACAACATAACCTACACCTTTAGCGGCAGCGCAACCGATGTTTCGGTTACAGGACTTCCGAATGGGGTAACAGGCAGTGTGTCGGGAAGCCTGTTCGCAATCTCAGGAACGCCTACCCAGACCGGAATATTTGACTACAAAGTTACAACAATCGGACATACGGCGCCATGCGCGGCAGTTACCGTTACCGGAAAGATTGTTGTCAATCCCAAACCTGTTATTACATTAACATCCGGCGCGACTACAACCGAACAGACAATCTGCGAAAAAGCGTCGATTGTCGATATAAGATATTCGCTGAGCGGCGGCGCAACAGGAGCAAATATAAGTAATCTGCCGGCAGGCGTGACTTATAGCGTTTCCGGCGACGGAATACTCACCATATCAGGAACTCCTGCCCAGACCGGAACGTTCAACTACACGGTAACAACAACAGGTCATACGACGCCATGTACGCCTGCTACGGAATCGGGTAAAATTGTCATAAACCCATTACCGTCGATAATAAAAGAACCGTTACAAACTATCTGCGAAGGTAGCAGTGTCGATTTGCGCGTTGTTCCAAATTCACCAAGCGCAGTAATTACATGGAAAGACAACAACACTGTTATCGGAACCGGTACGGCAATAACCGTCAAACCGCCCTACATAAAGAGCGGAAGCAGCTACCGGTCGACCTACCATTACACTGTAACCGTATCCGACAACTGTCAGGAAACTTTCGACATCCCTGTGGAAGTCGACGGCAAACTGACCGGTACAATAGAGACCTCCTCGCCGCAAGCCTGCGAAGGCTCATACGTTACGATGAACGCAGGTTCGTACAATGCCGAGACCTATATATGGACGTCACAGGCTTTTGACACTGACAAATCAACAGCCACAATTACCGAGTTGCTCGAAGTGACAACTACATATTATCTGAAAGTTATGCGTGGAGAGTGTGACGAATACGAGGATGTCACCATAGATGTAAACAGCAATCCTGTTATCCTGTCGATAGACTCCGTAGGGATACGCGACAGGGAGATAATATTCGACCCCGCCTTTGGAACGCAACCTTTCAAATACGGAATAGACAACGAACCGGTGAACGATAATCCGGTGAAATACAACCTGTTGTACAGTCTGCACACTTTCTATATTGTAGATGCCGCAGGTTGCTACTCCACAGCTTACGAATCTCCGGTGATGGCGCCAAAACTCATAATCCCGCACTATTTCTCTCCAAACGGCGACGGTATCAACGATATATGGGAAATAGAAGGCTTACGCGACAGCTATCCTGACGCAGTAGTAACAATTTTTGACCGCTTCGGAAAAGAGCTGATAAAATACAAAGGCACAGGCGATGGCTGGGACGGCAAATACCTCGGTCGCGATATGCCGGCTACTGATTATTGGTATGTGATTGAAATTAAAGAGATTAACAAACAGTATACGGGGCATTTTACGTTGTTGAGGAGGTGAAAAGAACCATGGCACAACAAATTAAATTCAACATCATCAAATCCCCGCGCTGGCGCAAGTTTGTAACTTGTGTCTTTACATTGCTGTTTGTCAGATCACAAGACGCACGGATTACAAATCCGCGCGAGCGGGGGGGGTGGGCTATGTTTGTGAACCCGCGCTGGCGCAAGTTTGTAACTTGTGTCTTTACATTGCTGTTTGTCAGATCACAAGACGCACGGATTACAAATCCGCGCGAGCGGGGGGGTGGGCTATGTTTGTGAAACCTAAAATTTTGTTGGGGTCGGTTATTTTGGGGTTGAGTGCAACTGCTTGTGTTTCGGGAAATACAAAACAATACACACAAGAACAAACAGATACCGTAAAAGTGGAAATAGAAACACTACAAACAGACACCATCAAAAAAGAAAAAAATAATAATTCAATGTCGCAGGAAGTTGTTACTCCTCCAATAATATATGATGATATTGATATATTTTGCTATGTTAAAATAGACCCTGAAAACGCAGTTCATGATTGGGTGGACAAAATGCCCCAATTCCAGGGAGGAGAAAGAGCAATGCGAGAATTTTTCGATAAAAATCTGAACTATCCGGAAGAAGCGCGTGAAACAGGAATACAAGGTCGTGTTCTTTGTCGTTTCATTATAGAAAAAGACGGAAGTATAAGTAATGTAGAAATTGTAAGAGGTGTACACCCCTTATTGGACAAAGAAGCCGTGCGACTTATCGAATCAATGCCCAAATGGATACCCGGCGAACACAACGATGAAAGAGTAAGAGTAAGTTATAGCATTCCTATCATTTTCAAATTACAATGATCACCCTCCCCCACATCCCCCGCGCTGGCGCAAGTTTGTAACTTGTGTCTTTACATTGCTGTTTGTCAGATCACAAGACGCACGGATTACAAATCCGCGCGAGCGGGGGATGAATTGCGGCGAGCAAAAAACCTTTTTCGTTTGCCCTTTGGATGCGCTTAATATTATAAAAGTTTTATAAACTGCCATTAATTGTTGTTAACTCCAAAATAACATATCATACATTTTTATATATTTGCGTACTTTTTTAAAGTTAACAATCTAAATTCAAATAACAACGTATGACACAAACAGTTGATTTAAGGGAACTTAACGAAAGGATAGAGAAACAAAGCTCTTTCGTGGATATGCTTTTAATGGGCATGGATAAAATGATTGTCGGGCAAAAACACTTGGTAGAGTCGCTGCTTATCGGGTTATTGGCAGATGGGCACGTCCTGTTGGAAGGTGTTCCCGGATTGGCAAAAACTTTGGCGATAAAAACATTGGGCGAACTGATTGACGCCAACTACAACCGTATTCAGTTTACCCCTGACCTGCTGCCCGCCGACGTTATCGGGACAATGATTTACAGCCAGAAAACGGAAGAGTTTTCCATCAAAAAAGGTCCGGTTTTCGCTAACCTGATTTTGGCTGACGAAATCAACCGCGCACCGGCAAAAGTGCAAAGCGCCCTGTTGGAAGCAATGCAGGAACGGCAGGTTACAATCGGCGATACAACTTTCAAGCTCCCCTCCCCTTTCCTCGTGCTGGCTACGCAAAACCCTATCGAACAGGAAGGAACTTACCCGTTGCCCGAAGCGCAGGTCGACCGTTTCATGATGAAAGTGGTGATTAGCTATCCGAAAATGGAGGAAGAGAAACGGATTATCCGTCAAAACATACAAAAAGAGAAAATTGAGATAACTCCCGTTTTAAAGCCGGAAGATATTATCGAAGCGCGAAAAGTGGTTCAGGATGTCTATATGGACGAGAAAATTGAGAGATATATTGTCGATATTGTATTCGCAACCCGTTTTCCCGACCAGTATGGATTGAAATACCTCAACTCGATGATTGACTTTGGCGGTTCGCCGCGCGCCTCTATCAACCTGGCGCTTGCCGCACGCACCTACGCTTTCATCAAACGCAGAGGGTATGTTATTCCGGAAGATGTCCGCGCAATTGCTCACGATGTGCTTCGCCACCGTATCGGACTAAGCTACGAAGCCGAAGCAAACAACATGACTTCGGAAGAAATTATCAGCGAAATACTGAATGTGGTTGAAGTTCCTTAAGGTATGAAAGAGACAAGTGAAATACTAAAAAAAGTCCGTAAAATCGAGATAAAGACACGCGGACTCTCCCGAAATATATTTGCGGGAGAGTATCACACTGCGTTCAGAGGTCGCGGAATGACATTCTCCGAAGTGCGCGAATATCAGTATGGAGACGACATCCGGAGCATTGACTGGAATGTTACGGCGCGCTTCAACCACCCATACGTCAAGGTTTTCGAGGAAGAACGGGAGATGACAATGATGTTGCTGATTGATGTTTCGGGAAGCGGCGATTTCGGTACGGTTTCACAGATAAAAAAGGATATGATGACCGAAATTGCGGCTACAATCGCATTCTCAGCCATACAAAATAACGATAAAATAGGCGTGATTTTTTTCTCCGATAAGGTAGAAAAATTTATACCGCCTCAGAAAGGGAAAAAACATGTGCTTTATATAATCCGCGAACTGCTTGGCTT
>Ga0123356_10008049_pt1 | contig 10490 bp, 8 predicted proteins | sample TergutEmb28metaG_2_FD_92546 | JGI IMG/M metagenome (GOLD analysis project Ga0123356, IMG submission 92546) | Embiratermes neotenicus P3 segment gut microbial communities from Petit-Saut dam, French Guiana - Emb289 P3 | ecosystem: Host-associated > Arthropoda: Insects > Digestive system > Gut ... | reverse complement strand
TAGTTCTGCCATTCAATGACGGACAGATCGGCGTGGTGTTTTGAGAGGTCCGCCCACGGTGTAAGTAGAATGGCTCAAAACCGTCCTGCCTGTCATAATTTGGTCTCTATGTGCGGTCGCTACCGATTGTCGCGTCGAAAACAGATCATCGTGGAGCACTTCGACACTTCGCCCTGGGATGGCGAATGGTCGCCCAGATACAACATCGCTCCGACGCAGCCTATTCCGGTGATCCGGCAGCACCCGGCAGAACCGGTCCGTCAAATGTCCAGCATGCGGTGGGGCCTGGTTCCTCATTGGGCAAAAGACGCTTCAATTGCGACCGGAACGATAAATGCGAAATCCGAGACCGCCGCGGCCAAGCCTGCCTTCCGCGATCCGTTGAAGCTGCGGAGATGTTTGATCCCAGCGGATGGGTTCTACGAGTGGAAAAGAACAATCGCATCCAAGCAGCCCTACTGCTTCGAAGTACGCGAGGGGGAGTTGTTCGCCTTCGCCGGGCTGTGGGACGGGTGGAAGAATGCAAATGGACACTGGGTGAAGACTTGCTCGATTCTGACGACGACTCCAAACGCAGTGACCTCTGCTGTTCACGATCGAATGCCGGTGATTCTTCATCCTGAGTCCTACGCTCTTTGGCTCGATCCGGGAATGCAGGACGTTGGAGTAATTTCCGAACTTTTGAAGCCCTATGACGCCCGCCTAATGCGGTTTTACCCGGTCAGCACCCGGATCAATCACGTGGCAAACGATGATGCGGAGTGCTCGCGGCCGGTGGAGATCGGGGAAGCTCAGAGCCGGCTATTCGTCTGAAAGCGGTTTAGAAGAAGATCACGCAGTACGAATTTCTCCGCAAGGCGCCAAAATTAATTTTGGGGCCCTCTGTCTTCTATTCGACGGGCACAAAGGTACAGATGCTCCGGTTCGCTGTTGCTGGTGTCTCTGGGCAGTCACTCGCTCAGTCACTCGCTCAGTCACATGCTCAGGCCGCGTGCTCAGGCCGCGTGCTCAGGCGCGCGCTTAGGCGCGTGCGCTAACCACAGCTGCCCCAACCACCTAGGATTCCTACGATCCATTCCGCAGTAAACTACCGCTAGAATAGGCTCATGCCGCTGATTCGAAATTGCCCTTCTTGCGGTAGGTCCAACCGCATCCCAGCCGGGCGCCTTTCCGATGTCGGGCGATGTGGTGCCTGCAAGGCGGAGCTGCCCGCAATTGGCGAACCGCTCGACGTCAACGAAGAACAATTCAACGAGATCATTCATGAGAGCAAGGTTCCGGTCTTAGCGGACTTCTGGGCTTCGTGGTGCGGACCATGCCGAATGGCAGCGCCTTACGTCACAAAAACCGCACGCGATATGGCTGGGCGCGCAGTGGTACTGAAGGTGGATACGGAACGTTACCCCGGGCTTGCATACCAGTACAACGTCCAAAGCATTCCGAATTTTGCGGTGTTCTCGCGAGGCCAGCTTCAGTTCCAGCAGGCAGGCCTGGTTGATGCAGACACGATTGAGAGTTGGCTTGCACGTGCCGCGTGCTGAAGGGCGAACCCGCAAAATAAAAGCCCATGGCCTTGAGCTGCCGATCGGTTTGATCTGATCGAAACCCAAGCAGCGAAGCAAAGCCCCAAAGCAGGTTCGGAGGGCGCTCCGGACGCCTGGCTTGAAGTGCGCCTGTCTGCGGTAAAAGCCAGGGATGGTTCGGCGGCTGGTGATGAGGTCATCATTCTGAGGCGGCGGCGTGAGATTGGCGCGCGAATGGTCCCACAGTTGCTACGTGTCTGTCTGATGGTTTGAATTGCGGAATTGGGTTTGACACTTGCCCCTCCTGAGCGGATGCGTCGCCGCAAAGTTCACACGGAGCGGCAGGGGTTCCGTCGGTGGCCGGCGTGCTATATTCGCAAGGGTCGATGACGCCCGCCACTGGATAGAGTTAAACCCGATGCTCCGCCCGATCGGACAGGTGCGACCTTCTTCTGGAACAACTCGGGGGTAGCGAGCAGAAAGGGCTCGATTGGGCGCAGGTGTGTGGCGTGGAGGCCAAACGGGGGACGGACAAGACGTCCGGACGTCGTACCTCCCTATTTTGCTGTATTCAACGGAAAAAGGAGACCAACGAAACGTGAGAATTATCGGAATTGCAGCTCTCTTCTGTTCACTCGCTTCCTTCGCTTTTGCAGTTGAAAGCGTCGTGACCGCAACCCATGGCACGATCACCAAGATCGATCGAACAGCAAAAACCATCGCAGTCAAAACCGCCGATGGCACCGAACACGTATTTTACTGGGCCAAGGACACCAGCGTTCATGGGGCAAAAGCGGCCGATCTGGCCGCGCAAGATTCGTGGCACGGTTTGAAAGAGGGTTCGGAGGTGGTGGCGCACTCTACGAAGCGAGGGACAAAAGATACCGCCGTTGAAGTGGACAAGGTCGGGGACACGGGCCTCAAAAAAACTGAAGGAACCATCAAAGAAATCGATCGGAACGGAAAGAAGCTGGTCGTCGAATCTGCGGATGGCAGCGAGCATGCGTTCAAATTGACGGGACGCGCAGCCACGGATGCCGGCAAAGATGTGGCCTCGGGCACCGAAAAAGGTACCAAGGTCGCCATTTACTCTAGCGAGGACGCGGGCGAAAAGGTCGTGCATTTCTTCGAGAAGATCTAGAAAATGCTCGGGCGACGACTGGAAACGGATCTGGGTGAACGAAAAAAGCGAACAACTAGGCGGGCGGCCTAGTCGATGCGGCACCCGCAATCGGCCGGGGGCACGCGGGATTTGAGAAAATTTGCTACCCGCTGGTAGGCATCGATCTGGTTTTCGACCCGCGCAAAACCATGGCCTTCGTTTTCGTAGATCTTGTAATCGGCCACCCCGCCGCGCTTCCGGATCGCCTCCGCCACTTGAATGGTTTCTTCCTTGGGACACCGGGGATCATGCCCGCCCGCTAGCAGCAACAACGGCGCTTTGATCTGATCGACGAAGAAGAACGGCGACCGCTCGCGGAAGAACTCAGGGTTCTTTTCCGGGTCGCCCATCGTGGCGCGGTCGGATTGCTGCAGCACCGGGTCCTCGTTCTGAATTTCCGTGAACCAGTTCACGAACGGCACGATGGGCACGCCGGCCGCCCAGAGGTCGGGCGCCTTGGCGACGGCCATCATGGTCAGGTAGCCGCCATAGCTTGCCCCCATGGCGATCAATTTTTTGGGATCCGGATACCCCGTCTGCTTCAGGAAGTCGGTCGCAGCCAACACATCTTCGAAGTCGCCGCCACCCATATCAAACAGGTCCGCGTCCGCAAAGGCTTTCCCGTATCCGGTTCCACCGCGATAATTCGGCGCGATCACCATGTATCCCTGGTTCACTATGTGCTGGATGAACCGGTTGAACGAATCGAGGCTCTGCGACTTTGGCCCGCCGTGGATGTACACAATCGCGGCATTCTGCCCGTTCCTCTGCATGTTGCGCGGGACGTAAAGGAAAGCCGAAATCGTCCATTTGCCGTCGCGGCTGGGGTAGTGCACGAGAGACGGAGCCACCATGTGATCGGCCGGGACTCCCGCCATGAGCGAATGGGTCACTTGCATCGACTTTCCCGCGGCGACGTCATAGACCCAGAGGTCGGTCGGCGCGCTCGCGCCGTTGTGGTAATAGAGAAGCTTCCGGCCGTCGCGCGAAAACGCGGATTCGGCGCCGCCAAACGAGTTCACGCCCTGTGCCGCTTCAAGTCGCGTGGTCTTGCCGGCCGCGAGATCGTGCAGATACAGATCGATATAGCCGTCCGTGTTGGCTTCGAAGGTTGCCAGCCCTCCGTCGGGCGAAAAGTGTCCCCCCTGTACCTCCCACCGGTCTTCGGTGATCCAGCTGATCTTCCTGGTGTGGATGTCCAGAATTCCCGCGTTCTCGTATCCGTTCGCGGCATTCGAAGTGATCAGCAGCGACTTCCCGTCGGGCGCGAAATCGTTGGCCGCGTAAAGCTTTTCGCCGTCGTGCGGGGTCAGGAGCGTGCTCGTTCCCGAGGCAAGTTCGGCGACGAAGATGTTGGCGTTCGTTCCCTTGGCCTCCTCCTGTGTGTAGGCAATGAACTTGCCATCTTTTGACCAGATGGGATTCACGTTCCATCTGTCGGCGGGCGTATTGACCGTAACGTGCTTCACCTCGCGCAGGACGGTATCGAACACATCAATTTCATGGACGGACGACGTCTTCGGCTTCACCATGTATGCGAGATAGCGGCCGTCCGGCGACCAGGCGGGATTCTCTTCTGCGATTTCCCTCGTCTTGGTGACATTCACCACCTGGCCAGTCTTCGGCGAAACCAAAAAAATGTCCCACTGCTCGTCGCCGCCGTAGTCGGATTGAAATGCGATCCACTTGCCATCCGGCGACCAGGCGGGATGCGTCTCGCGCTCGTCGCTCACCGTGAGCTGGCTCGGCCAACCGCCCTGGGAGGGAACCAGCCAGAGGTTATTTCGTCCGGAGAGATTGGAGACAAAAACAATGGTTTTCGAGTCCGGGGACCACGCCGTCGCGCCGACGAGGCGGGTCATGTACAGCCTGGCAAGCGAAAGGCTTTCTTCTCCCTGCTCGACATTGGCATCGGGCTTTGCCGTTATCTGCTTGGGATCGGTTATGGCCTGCGGGGGGATAAGAGCCTGGGAGACGGCTAGCGTGCTCATGCATACGACGATAGCAAATGAGGAGAGGTGACTCATGGTTCTGGTTCAGAAAAGGCCGGTGTTTCGCCTGCCGGACTTTTTAAGGTGGCGAGGCTTCATTTCAAAAGGATCGCGGACGGCTGCGCCGGCAGCGGATATGGTCCCGTGCCCAACGCGGTCAGACCGCCCGTAATCGAGACGTGAAAGATGGTCACGTTGGAGGCCCCGTTGTTAGTCACAACCACCCAGTTAAACGTGTTCGTGATGTTCGCTACGTTGTGCGTAATTCCGGCAGAGAACACCGATGCCCCGGTCGAAGCGTTGGCAAGCAATGACAGGACGCCGGTCACGGGACTGTATTGATAGGTGGAAACCTGGTCTGAACCGCGGTTCACCACGAACACAAAATTGGTAGTCGGATCGATCAGAATCCTAGCCGGACCCACGCCGGCGGCGGCGGGCCCGGAAGGAATCTCGGCGAGAGTTCCATTGGGCGAACTGCACGTTCCCGATACCTGAATACACGCCGAGAAAACTGTGAGGTTGTTCGAACCGGAATTGGACACGAAAAGATTGTTGCCGTCTGCGGAAGGACAGGTAGCCGTGGCCGTACTCGATGTAATTCCGGCGCAGCGGGAAAAAGCCATGGCGCTCGGATTGGTTCCGGACGGGTACCTCGCAATCAGCGTCAGCGCGCCCGAAGCGTCGAACGAGAAGCTCTCCACGGTGCTGTTGAAGGCGTTGGCCACATACAAAAAGTTGCCGGCCGGTGACACCACAACCGCGCTCGGTCCGGCGCCACCCGCATCGCCGGCGATCTCGGTCGGGAACGGGCTTCCCGTCACCTCGCTCAGGCTGGTGCCGGAAATGGAAAAGACCGATATGGTTCCCGACGTCACGTCGCCGGAGGTTCCCTGGTTGGCCACGAACAGGAATTTGCCCCCGGGGTCGACCGCCAACGATAAGGGGGTTTGCCCGGCGGCAACCCCGGAACCAGCCGCCTTCAGGCTGCCGTTGCGATCGACCGTATAAGCTGTAATGCTGCCTGCGGTTCCGCCCGAGCCGGAATTGACGATGAACATCGTCTGGCCGCCGGGGGTGAGGGCCATTTCGACCGGCTGCTTCCCGGTCGCAGCCGGAGTGCCATCCTTGCCGACCTGCAAAACCCCTCCGTTCGTCTGGCTGATGGTGTAGCTGCGGACCATCTGATCGCTCTGGGTGGCGATCCACATCACGCTTCGATTGGCGGGCACACCTGAACCGGAGCAGCTTCCCCCTGCCAAAATCGCGATCACCGCCACGGCAGCGAGCGCCCAACGAGACTTCATATGCATGCTTCTTCCTTGGAAGAACGGTTTCAAAGCTTCAAGCTTTTCGGAGGTTTCAACAGGTTTCAAGTTCTCGAAGCGCGCTCAAACACCCACGCACACACCGCAAGATTCAGGCCAGGGCAGGCTGCCGCGGCGGCGGAAGGAACCGCGCCCCACGCGGCGGAAGCATTCGAAAACCTTGAAACGTTGAACCTGAGTCCTGAAAGGCTTTACCCCATTGTGTATCAGGAATGGGCAGGAAAGAGCAAACCGCATCCGGCAGAGACTTACGAGCTTTCACCCGCCGCCACCGGAGTGCGGGGCCATCGCAGCCCATGGGCAGACTGTAAGGGAATGCGGATTTCCACTAGCAGCCCCCCCTCAGGTAGGTTGGATGCGCGCACCGAGCCCTGGTGGAGCCTGATTGCCTGGTCGGTGATCGCCAGGCCGAGCCCCACGCCACCGGTCGCGCGCCCGCGGGCGTCGTCGATCCGATAAAACGGCTTGAAGATTTTTTCCAGCTCCGCCTCGGGAACGCCCGGCCCGCAATCGCTCACGCGAATGACCGCTTCTTCCGACCCGGCCGGCATGGCCTTGTGGGCCTCAATTTTGACCGTGGTGCCTTCGCGGGTATAGCGGGTGGCATTGCGCACGACATTCTCGATTGCGCTGCGCAGCAGGGCGGGATCTCCGTTGACAGGCAGCTCGTCCAAAATCTCACATTCTACCTGGGTATGACGCGTCTGGGCCTCAAATGCGGCATCGCGGGCCACCTCCTGGACCAGATCTTCGACGTCGACGGGCTGTTTCCGCAGCGTCCCTACACCGCTCTCGAGCCGCGCAATCGTGGTCAGACTGCCGATCAGCTCGTTCATGCGGTCGAGCTCGAGGCTGATGCGATCGAGTACGCTTTGCGCCTCGCGCCCGGTGCGCTGGCGGGCGAGCTCGAGGGCCACGCTCAAGCGCGCGAGCGGCGACCGCAGCTCATGCGAGATGTCTTTCAGCAGTCGCGACTGCGCGTTCACCAGCTTCTCAATCTGTTCGGCCATGAGATCGAAGTCATTCACCAGCTGCGAGATTTCGTCCCCGCTCGAGGAGTGCTCGCCGCCCACGCGCGCCGAGAGATCTCCGGCCGCAAGCTTGTGGGTCGCCTGACGCAGGAGCGTCACCGGAGAGGTCAGGAATCGCGCCAGGAAGTAGCACACCAGGCCCGAGGTCAGAACGGCAACCAGGATTCCCAGCCCCGGAATGCCGCCGTCGCCAAACAACGGGTTCTGCCCCGGAGGCAGCTCGATCACCAGCATGTAGTTGTGGCCGTCGCTTGCGGTGGTCGAGACGCGCAGATACTGAGAGCGCGGATTCAGTCTTCCGAGCAGGCTATCGGCCGTACGCCGCCGCCCGTTGGCAACGTCGAAGAACCACGGCGGAATGGAGCGACCGAGCAGGCTCTCGTGGTCCCGAAACAGCCCGGCACGAATGTGCTGGCTGTCGCGAATGGTGCGTAGATACTCGTGCAGCTTCTCTTGACCGCCAGTCTGATAGGCGGCGACTGCGTCATTCAGGAATTTTGTGTCGAGCGCCTCGATGGCCGAGATGTGCCGCGTCGGCCGCATAGCAACCGTCGCGACAATCGCGAACGCCAGGATCAGGGCCTGCACCAGCCAGAAGGAAAGGAAAATCTTTAGAAATAGGCTTCTCATCGACTCGCATTCTTGGCTTTCGGGCGTATCAGCGCAAAAATGTACCCCGCCCCCCGCACCGTCTTGATATGGTCGCCGGACTCTGAATCGCCCAGCTTCTTCCGCACCTTGCTCACGTGCATATCGATGCTGCGGTCGAAGGGAGAGAATTTCCGTCCCAGCACCTCGTCGACCAGGGCCTCGCGCGTCACCACGCGTCCGGCCTCCCGCAACAGCACCTGCAGAAGCTCGAACTCGACCGAAGTCAGATCCACCGGCTTGCCGCAATGGAGCACCGTGCGCGTGGCCGGATCGAGCTCCACGTCGCCCACCCGGATCACCGCCGGAAGCTCCTGCTCCTTGCTCTTCGCTGAGCGGCGCAGAATGGCGCGAATACGCGCCACCAGCTCGCGCGGATTGAAGGGCTTGGGCAGATAATCGTCGGCGCCGATCTCCAGCCCCACGATCCGGTCCACGTCCTCGCCGCGCGCCGTAAGCAGCAGAACCGGAATGCGCGAGCTGTCGCGGATGCGGCGAAGCACATCAAAGCCGTTCAGCCCGGGAAGCATGACGTCGAGTACGACCAGGAGATGGTCGCCGCTCAACGCGCGGGCTAGGCCCGCTTTTCCGTCGTGTGCCTCCTCTACCTGAAAGCCTTCCGGCCGAAGGTATTCGCTGACCAGAGAACACAGTTCCGTATCGTCGTCGATCACCAAGATCCGTTCCACAGGGTTCATTTTAGTAGCTCCCGGGGGAGCAGCTCGGTAAAGAATCGTCAAACTTGACCTATTCGCGATTTACAAAGATTTACTCGGTTTGACTCACTCTTTACCCCCGCTTAGGCCCGGGGCGTGTTTCTATTCTACGTAATGGAAGTAGTTCTAAATACAGGAGGGAGTTGTGAAAGCTAGGACATCAAAATTGGCAGTGCTCGCGACCGGGCTCGCGCTTTTGACCGGCATGGCCATGGCCCAGAACGAAACCGCCCCGCCAGCGACCGATCATTATAGAATGCGCCCTGGCGGATTTATGGGCGCTCCGGAGATGGCGATGGCGTTGCGTCAGCTGAACCTGAGCAATGATCAGAAGGCGCAGGTCAGGCAGATCTTCGAGAGCGAAAAAGCCGCCATCCGGCCGCTGAGACAGCGGGAAATGGCCGCTCAACAGCAGATGATTCATCTGATCACCAGCGGAAGCTTTGACCAGGCGAAGGCCTCGGCCATTGCCGCCGAGGAGTCGCAAGCCCATCTGCAGCTTGAGCTGGAGCATGCAAAAATTGCCTCGCAGATCTATCAGGGAGTGTTGACCGCAGACCAGAAGAGCCAAGTGACGGAAATGATCGCCCGGCATGACCAGCGTATGCAGGAGCGGATGAATGGAAAAGGAGAATCGGCTCAGCCCAACGAGTAACCGCGAATAGGATCCGGCGATTGGTCGAGTCCTCATCTGTTGCGATCTAGGCTTGCGACCAGGGCGGATGCTTCCCGATCCGCCCGGCAACCAGGTTCGAGACCCGGATGTCCTCGGGGGCGCCTCGCGATCATAGAAGAGCAATGGAGAGAATTTTTCGCCCGCCCGGACAACATTGACTGTGCTCGAGGGTTTCAACCGGCGAGAGATCCCCCTGGACGAATTCAGGAGACAGTTGTAGGCTGGCCGGGATGCCTGGAAGGGGAGCGCGCAGAAGGCGTCACCGCGGAGGAACCATTCCGCGCCCAACTCGGTTCAACGGGAATAGCCGTTCTGCGCAAAAGACAAACAGCCAAACATCCCCGGGCTCGACCCCGGCGGAAATGGCTTTGCGGCGGCAACTCGTGAGGGAACTACGGAGCCGGTAAATGAACTTCGATAGCGTAATATCGTTTCTCGGTCACTCGAACTGGGGTTTTCTCGCCATCTGGATCGTGTTGCTCGGAATCGCCTTTCGGTCCTGCTTTTCCGAAGCGCCGGTTAGCACCGCCCAGCGTCACCCGCGAAACCATCCCCGCCCTTGACGCCCTCGCGAGGAGCGCGCAGACAATGAATGGCCGCGCGCAAGCTGCTAAAATCACCTTTAGCAGCCCATGTTTCCCAAACGCCTGCGTCCCCTCGTTCCCTACCTGAAGCGATATCAGAGGAGCTACCTGTGGGGCGCGGTGTGTGTGCTCGTCATGAACAGCGCCTGGGCGCTGATTCCTCCGGTGGTCGGCCGCGCCATCGACGACATGCGCCAAGCCGGAGTCTCTCTGGGCAGAATCGGCATGCTCGCCCTCGTGCTGCTTGCGATCTCCGGCACCAAGGCCATCTTTCAATTCCTCATTCGCTGGATCGTCATCGGCGTATCCCGCGAAATCGAATTCGATCTGCGCAACGATCTTTTCGCTCATCTCGAGACTCTTTCCCACAGTTTCTATCAGCGGACCCGAACCGGCGACATCATGGCCCGCGCCACCAACGACTTGAATGCCGTTCGCATGCTGCTTGGCCCGGGCTTCATGTACACCGCCAACACCATCATTTTCACGGCGCTCGCCCTGGGGTTCATGCTGCACATCAGTTATCGCCTGACCTTCTACGCCTTCCTGCCGCTGCCCCTGGTAAGCATCGTCATCCAGTACTTCGGGAGGCGGATTCACGAGCGCTTTGAACGCATTCAGGCGATGTTTTCGGAGATCTCCGCCCGCGCCCAGGAGAATTTTTCAGGCGTGCGCATCATTCGCGCCTACGTGCAGGAGCAGGCTGAAATCAAAGGCTTCGAAGAAGCCAACCGCGAATACATCACCCGCAGTTTAACCCTGGTGCGCCTGATGGGAATGCTTTGGCCGACGCTTGAAACCATGCTCGGTCTAGCCATCGTGCTGGTGCTA
>Ga0123356_10008048_pt1 | contig 10491 bp, 9 predicted proteins | sample TergutEmb28metaG_2_FD_92546 | JGI IMG/M metagenome (GOLD analysis project Ga0123356, IMG submission 92546) | Embiratermes neotenicus P3 segment gut microbial communities from Petit-Saut dam, French Guiana - Emb289 P3 | ecosystem: Host-associated > Arthropoda: Insects > Digestive system > Gut ... | reverse complement strand
GGCTCGCCGACAACCACGAGGCCAGTCGCGATGCCGATGCGGACTTGCAGGGCCTCGGTGAGAACCGGAGTCTGGGCGAGCGCATCAATCACGGCTAAGGCGGCCCGGACCGCGCTCTCGGCATTGGCCTCATGCGCCTCGGGCCAGCCAAAGTAGATCAGGATGCCGTCGCCAACGTAGCGGGCGATGAAACCGCCGAAGCGCGGGATGGTCGCAGCGACTCGGGCTTGATAGCCTCGGATCACCGCACTCAGTTCTTCGGGGTCCAGCCGCAATGACATGCCGGTAAAGCCGATCACGTCGCAGAACATCACGCTGAGCGGGCGCCGCTCGGCCGTGTCCGGTAGTGTGGCTTCGGTCTCGCTGGTTGCCTCCGACCCACCAACGCTCAGCGCAGCGACTGCGGTCAACAGCCGGCGACGATGACCGACGAGCGTTATGCCGAGGTCCTTGAGGTCCTCCGGTGTCAAATTGGGTAGCAGATCGACGGTGACGGAATTCTCACGGAATGCCGCCTCATATTCGCCAAGCCCCAACGTACGCAGCCAGTCTGCGACGTTCATCATCCCCCCAGGGAGCCGTCATCCAGTCAGACCAGCATTGCTTAGCTAGGCCGAACCTGTCCAGGAAATTCTGTTCGGAAGCAGAATGGCTGCGTTCGGTCGCAAGCCATGAGTGCGGCGGCAGTCGCAGAGCGTCCCAGGCGCGAATGCACAGCCTGCTGGCCGAGGCGCGGGCGGCGCAGCGGGGTTTACGTGGAGAAGGCTGCGGCGTTGAAGTTCGTGCACGACCTCGCGCCGCGGCCGTATCAGGAACACAAGCCGACGCGGTGGCGTTCGGGAGCTTGGTGCGCGAACTCGGAACGCCGCTGCTGGACTGGCGTGCCGCGATCAGCGGTCCGGATGATCCGACCGAACGATGGCGGGCGGCGTTGGCTGCCGACGCGAACGCGAAGCTGCCGATCCGACTGACTGACCAGTCCGGTCCTGCTTCGCCCGGATCGCGCTTCGGCCAGCGATGATGCCCGCGGCGGCTCTCTCGAAGTCGGTGCCGCGAAGACTTGCCAAAGTAGTTTGACATCCGTAAGAATCAAACACGACCGCACCTAACTCTCGGCACGCCACAGAGAGCGAGCCCAAATGGAGACCGCGATACGAGGTCCGGACATAACGAAGTCTGCGCTTATCGTTGTGGATATGCAGAATGACTTTGTGCATTCGGAAGGTAGCCTTGCGTTCAAGTCACGCGAGGTGCCAGAAGCAGAAATCGATATGCCGTTTCTGATGGGCACGATACCCCAAGTGAAGCGCCTTGTAGACGCCTTTCGCCAAGCAGGCAGACCGGTGGTGTATATCGCTCACATATTGAAGGCGGACTATTCCGATGCGCAGATACCCTATTGGCGCCTTGGACGTCCCCCGGGCGAAGGAAATCGCACATTCATCGTCGAGAATACTTGGGGTGCGCAGATCGTGGATGAGCTGAAGCCCCAGGAGGGTGAACACCTGATCATCAAAAAGGGATTTGGTGGCTTCTCGAACACACCCCTCGACACCGTGCTGCGAAACCTTGGCGTAACCACCTGCGTGGTATCAGGCGTTACCACCTGCGTTTGCGTTTCGACAACCGTGCGCGGAGGCGTTGACCACAATTACCACATGATCCTGGTGAAGGATGCAGTCGCCGAAAGGGACCGCGAGACGCACGAGGCAGAGCTGAAGACCATGGCCCGCGTTTTTGCGGATGTGAATTCCACTGACGAAGTGGTAACTATGTTGTCGGGTTCATCGTAGAGAGCCCTAGCACGGAAGCGCGCGCGGCGACCGATGTTGCACTGCGCCGCCACACCATGGGCGCGGTTCTCTTCCGATCCGTCAGTCGGCCCCCACAAGGTAGGCCATAGCTGAAGGACAATGCAGTAGCAAACCATTAAAAGCGAAAACAAGCAGAAGTGCCGGCAAATGCTTAGGGTTTCGAAAGATAGCGAACTCCTACAAACGATCGCAATGCGCTGGTCTCGCCATCACGGGGCGACGGTCGGGACCTCCGCCCGGTTCCCGACATTTCGGCAATCTCCGCAATCCCCAGGATCGCGCGATGGCAAACACTGAGATGCGGGACGCTGTCATCGTTGGCGGTGGCCACAATGGATTGGTCTGCGCCTGGTACCTGGCGAGGGCAGCGCTAAAGGTGACAGTCTGCGAGGCCCGTCCAGTGGTCGGCGGCGCAGCGGTCACCGAGGAATTCCATCCCGGCTTCCGAAACTCGGTGGCCAGCTACACCGTCAGTCTCCTCAATCCGCAAGTCATCGCTGATATGCGCCTGCAGAGCTACGGTCTGCGCATTGTCGAGCGGCCGATCGCCAACTTCCTGCCAATTGATGAGAACAGGTTTCTGAAACTGGGCGGTGGGCTGGCTCGCACCCAGGCCGAGTTTGCCAAGTTCTCCCAGTGCGACTCCGAGGCCTTGCCAGCTTACTACGCCATGCTCGGTGAAATTGGCGATGTTCTGCGCAACCTGGCCCAGCAAACTCCACCCAACTTGGGCGACGGCCTTGCAGGTCTGCTGCGGGGTGTGCGCCAAGTCGGCAAGCTGGCGTCGCTGTCGTTGCGGCAGAAGGGCGAATTGCTGGACTTGTTCACGGAAAGCGCCCGTAGTTTCCTGAATGGCTGGTTCGAGAGCGAGCCGGTCAAGGCCGCATTCGGTTTCGACGCGGTGGTCGGCAACTACGCAAGTCCCGACACCCCGGGTTCGGCCTACGTGCTGCTTCACCACACGTTTGGAGAGGTGAATGGCAAAAAGGGGGCCTGGGGCCACGCGATCGGCGGTATGGGCGCCATCACGCAGGCTATGGCCCGGGCATGCACGGCTCATGGCGTCGAGATCCTGACCAATGCGCCGGTCAAAGGGGTGCTTGTCGATGGCGGCCGGGCGGCCGGTGTAGAGCTGGCCGATGGCCGGCGTATTGCGGCCAGCATAGTTGCCTCCAACCTCAACCCTTCGCTGCTGTTCCAGAGCCTGATCGCTCCTGCCGATCTTCCGACCGAGTTCCGCACGCGCATCGCGCGCTATCGCAACGGCTCAGGCACGTTCCGCATGAACGTCGCGCTGTCCGAGTTGCCGGATTTCACCTGCCTGCCGGGTAGAGTGGTGGCGGAACATCACCAGTCCGGCATCGTCATCGCGCCATCGCTTGACTACATGGATGACGCCTATCGCGAGGCGAGAACCTTCGGATGGTCGCAGAAGCCGATCGTCGAGATGCTGATCCCCTCGACCCTAGACGACAGCCTAGCCCCACCCGGCCTGCATGTGGCCAGCCTATTCTGCCAACAGTTCGCACCGCACCTGCCGGACGGACGCTCCTGGGACGACACGCGCGAGACGGTAGCTGACCTGATCATCGACACGGTCAATGACTGGGCGCCCAACTTCGGGGCCTCCGTGCTGGGCCGTATGATCCTCTCACCTCTCGATTTGGAACGAAAATTCAGCCTAACTGGCGGCGACATCATGCATGGCCACCTGTCGCTGGATCAGCTGTGGGCTGCACGCCCTGTGCTGGGCCACGGCAGTCATCGCGCGCCGATTAAGGGTCTCTATATGTGCGGCGCGGGAACCCATCCCGGCGGCGGTGTGTCCGGCAACCCAGGGCGCAACGCCGCACGCGAGATCCTCCGCGACCGCCACTTGTTTACCGCGATCGGGCTGGCCCTGCGCGGCCGCTGATCCTGTGCCAAACTACCGGCTAACGCGCGTTATGGTGAGACGCCTACGGCACGGCCCCGCTGCACCGTCAATCCAGGAGGCATCGTATTTAGCTTCAGCGCTTAGGCAAAGGTGAGCGAGCACGTCGCTCCTTAACAATCCTTGAACTTAAGCTCTGCTTCGAATCCCGCAAGAAACGCTGCGATCACTTGAGTGCGCTCCACGGCCATTCGTGAGCCTGTGGCAGTCCGAAAATTCTTGCCGAGGTGCAACAGCTTGGCACGAAAATGGTCAAGCGCGTAGCGAGAGTCGTCGAGTACCCGACGTTCCGAGCTCACATCTTCGACCTGGTACAAAACCGACCCCAACCGCCCAGCGGTATAGAAGCAGCGCGCGATACCAATATAGCCAATCGCATCCAGGCGATCAGCGTCCTGGACGACACGGGCCTCGAGGGTCTTGGGGACGATGCCAGCCGAAAAGCTGTGCGCCGCGACGGCATGCTGAACGGCGGCGATTTGGACTTCGTCCCATCCAAGTTCCGTAAGGATGGTTCCCGCTCGCTCCGCAGCTAGCGCCGAGGCTTGGGTCCGCAACGATGAGGTTTTATCAATTGCTACGCAGTCATGAAGTAGTACCGCCGCCGCGAGCACGTCCGACTCACCGCCTTCAACTGCTGCAATCTGTTGTGCGTTATGCCAAACCCGCAGCAAATGCGCCAAGTCGTGCGCGCCGTCGCCCGTGTCCAAGAATGGCATTACGTGAGCCGCTATTCCAGTGTGTGGCGCGAATGCTTCCGGCGGCACGTGCGGCATGGCGCCCTTCGAATGAAGCTCTTCGTACTGCTGGCTCATGGCTGATCCTGTCCAGAGATGCCGTCCATGGTCTGGCTCAACGTCGGCTCGGACGCACTGAACATTTCGCGTCCTCGCGTCCCGTCAACTGTCGCACTCGTACTGGTGCGAGGCGGTGCGATCAAAACCTGATACTCCGGAGTGACTTTCGCTGGAACACCCAACTCAGGCTCGGGGCAACGCAGGGCGCCGTCGGTCCGCTTTTGGCCCGACATAGGCGCCGATCGCGGTGGCGCCGACGGCGAAACCTCAAAGCCTCAGGCTCGCGACCGGTAGCGCGCGGCGGCATGCTCGTGCGCGAAGTTGGACAGCATCGCATGGCGAGCGGCGTCGAAGCTTTCCCATTGGTCGATTTCTGGCAATGGCGGGATCGTGATGGTCTCGCGTCGGTCGAAACCCACCAGCGCCGCATCAACGAGTTCGCCGACCTCCATCACGCCCTTGATGTCATCCACGTTTCGCCCGGAGCGCTCCCAGATTTCTGTGCGCGTTGCAGCTGGGAGCACCGCCTGCACGTACAGGCCACGCGGCCCGAGTTCCGCCTGCAGCCCCTGCGAGAAGGTTAGAACGAAGCTCTTGGTAGCGGCATAGATGCCCGGAAATATCTCCGGTGCGAGAGCGACCACCGACGCGATGTTGACGATCGCGCCGCTGCCTGCTGCGAGGAAGCGCGGCACGACGCCCCCGGCGAGCCGCGTGACGGCAGTCACGTTGAGCCGTATCAGCCGATCCTGCGCGTCGAGGTCGGCATCAGCGAAACCACCAGCCAGTGTCGCTCCGGCGTTGTTGATGAGCAGGCCGATACGCCCGTCCTCGCGCAGGCGCGCTTCAACGTCAGCCAATTCGCGCGATTCTGTAAGATCGGCCGGCAGCACATCTATGGAGACGCCTGTCTCGGCGCGCAGATCACGCGCCAGCCTCGCCATCCGGTCGCGATCCCGCGCCACCAACACCAGATTGTGGCCCCGCCGCGCCAGCCGGTCGGCATAAGTGGCGCCAATACCGGAGGATGCACCAGTGATGAGTGCGGTTTTGCAAGGGATGTTGGCCATACTCAGCTCCTCGACATAAGAGATGCGAAGGTGAACGATGACGGACGTCATCTTGCCTTTTGATGGTGATCGTCATATATCCCGTCAAGGGATGCGCGACGGCAAAGGAGGAGTGATGCGCGTTACGCGGCAGAAGGCGGCAGAGAACCGGGGGAAAATCGTCGCGACCGCGGCGCGGCTGTTCCGTGAAAACGGCTTCGACGGAGTGGGGCTCGATGCGATCATGGAGAGCGCAGGCCTGACCCACGGCGGCTTTTATCGCCATTTCCGCTCAAAGGACGATCTGGCCGCCGAGGCGGTGGCTCATGGCCTCGCCGCCAATGCAGGCCGGCAGGCAGAACTGCCGTCCCTGGAGGCGCTGGTCTCCAGTTATCTGTCGGCGGAACATCGAGCGGACCTGGCACGCGGCTGCACAATCGCGGCGCTCGGCAGCGACATAACGCGACAGGGGAAGGAAGTCCGTCGCGCGCTGACTGTCCACGTGCGAGCGCAGATAGACCGGCTGGCGGGCTGGACCGACGGGCCCAATGCCGTCGCAAAACGCCGACGGGCTATTGCCACCTTGGCTGAGATGGTAGGGGCTCTGATACTGGCGCGCGCGGTGGACGACGCCGCTCTCTCCGACGAGATCTTAGCTGCCGGACGCGCCGTCTGCCGCATCGCGCGGCCTCGGAGGACAGCCAGAAAATCGACGCGAGGCTGACGCGGGCCAACTTGGGGCCCGCGATGCCATTTGGGCCAAGTCGTCCAGTGACAGCCTCAATCATTTCTCCGACCAAGTATAGGAACAAGACACATGATAGAACCTGGCAAGCGTGACATTCAGCCGGCGCACGAAGGTGTTGCACTTATAATCGGCGGTGGCCCCGGCATCAGCTCGAGCTGCGCACGACTGTTTGCAAAGAACGGCATGTCCGTCGGAATCGCAGCCAGAGACCGAGACAAACCGGTGTTGCAGGACCTGGAGAAGACGCTCGGAGTGCGTCGGTACACGTGCGATGCAAGCAAACCAGAGTCTGTGGAGCTGCTGTTTGCGAATGTTGTCCAAGACCTCGGAACCCCAACACTCGTCGTACATAATATAGACGGCCGGGTTCCCGGCATCTTTCGAAAGGAAATTGCCGAAGCCGACGCAGATATGGTGTTCGATACACTTCGAAATTCGGCGTTCAGCGCGTTCCTGGTTGGGCAGCAGGCAGTCAGGCTTATGCGCGAGAACAAACCGAACGCGAGCGGCAGCAAAGGAACAATCATATTTACGAACGCAAGCGCAGCGCTGAAGGGCTTCCCGTCGGGCGCCGCCTTTGCAATGGCATGTCATGCCAAGGCCGGCCTTGCGCAAAGCATGGCGAGGGAACTGATGCCGCAAGGCATTCACGTAGCAAATGTGCCGATTGACGCCGCCGTTGGCTGGACCCGTGAGGACGGCACTCGCGCGCACCGGATGGCCGGAACGACCGTCGACGACAACATGGCCGACCCGAACTACATAGCGGAAACCTATCTTCAGTTGCACCACCAGCATAGGTCGACTTGGGCGTTTGAAGTCGTGCTGCGACCGTGGGTCGAGACGTGGTGAAGGGCGTTCATAATGAGGCGGAGACGCATCTCGGCTAAGCGGCACGATCAAATGTGCCGGTGGCAGTGAATGTCCCACACGCCTCGGCCAAGCGTCCACCCACTCACGGCAAGCCTGCAGGCGTGGCAACAACCGAGGCGATGCCGAAGGGATCTTCATCGCTGAACCCGACTGTCACCCCGCGCGTCGCGGTGGTGAACGTTAGCCGGATGAAACCGGCAAGCAGCTCCGTCGCTAGCTCCCCAAACCAGCATGCTCCGCACACCCGGCCAGGAACCCGGCCAGGGTGCGATGAAAATCCGGCTCGTCCAGCAGGAATGCGTCGTGCCCCTTATCGGAGGGTATTTCGACGAACGATACGTTCGCCCCGGCCCTGTTCAATGCGCGTGCAATCGACCGGCTTTCTGCCGTCGGAAACAACCAGTCAGACGTGAACGACACCAGTAAAAACCGAGTCTTCGTGCCGCGGAATGCGTTCGCCAGATCGCCCTGGTAATCCGCGGCCAAGTCGAAATAGTCCATCGCCCGTGTCAGGGTCAGATAGGAATTCGCGTCAAACCGGTCGACGAAGGTCGAACCCTGGTGCCGCAGGTAGCTCTCCACCTCGAACATCTCGCCGAACAGGGAAATCGCCTCGCTCGGGTCCTTCGGCGCATTCTGGATGCGGCGACCGAACTTGCGGGTCAGCGCCTGCTCGGAAAGATACGTGATATGCGCACACATCCGCGCCACCGCCAGGCCGCGCGCCGGTTTACGGCCGTCGGCCCAATAGCGTCCGCTCTGCCAGTCCGGATCGGCGAAGATGGCCTGGCGGCCGACTTCATGGAACGCGATGTTCTGCGCCGAGTGATACGCGGCGCATGCGATCGGCAGCGCGGCGAACACCGCATCAGGGAACAGCGCCACCCATTGCAGCACCTGCATGCCGCCCATCGAGCCGCCGAGCACCGCGAACAGGCGCGAGATCCCCAGGTGCTCCGTCACCCGCTTCTGCGCCCGCACCATGTCGCCGATGGTCACCGGGGGGAAATCAGTGCCCCAGAGCGTGCCGGGCGCGGCCTCCCGCTCGGTCGGCGGACCGGTCGAGCCCATGCAGCCGCCGAGCACGTTGCAGCAGATGACGAATAGACGATCGGTGTCGATCGGCCGGCCGGGGCCGACCACATCCTCCCACCAGCCGTCCTTGCCGGTGACCGGATGCCGCTCCGCAACATACTGATCCATCGTCAGCGCGTGGCAGATCATGACGGCGTTGCTGCGATTCGCGTTGAGCCGCCCGTACGTGCGGTAGGCCACGGTAAGGCGCGGCAGGTGCGCACCGCACTCCAGCGTCATGCCGTCCTCAAAGACGACATGGGTGTGGCTGACCCGGTCGAGCGTCGCCGTCTGGTCCATTGCGCCCGACATATGACGTGCCGCAATCCCCCGCAACCGTCCCGCCCGCTGTTTCCACGTCCGGGCGCTTCGGCTATCTGTTCCGACCCTCGTCCGGCGAGAAGAATGTCGAGCCTCACCCGCCCTACCGACCCCAACCCGACCACCCCAGACGCCAAAGAGCCGGCCCCGCCGGAGCACTGGCCTGGCGAGGATGGCAACGGCCTGGCCAGGCTGCGCACGACGCTCGACGGCATCGACGACCAGATCCACGACCTGCTCATCGAGCGCGGCCGCGTCGTCGAAGAGGTCGCCAAAACCGGCAAGCGCGCGGCGCTGCGTCCCGGGCGCGAGGCATCGATCATCCGGCGGCTGCTGGCGAGGCATAGGGGCTCGCTGCCACCGCAGGCGATTGTCCGCATCTGGCGCGAGTTACTCGCGGCAACCACCGGCATGCAGGGCAGCTTCACGCTGGCGGTCTGCGAGCCGCATCCCGGGGGCGGCTATGCCCAGCTCGCGCGCGAGCAGTACGGCTCGCTTACCCCACTGCGTGTCTATGGCGATGCCGAGCAGGCGATCGCTGCGCTTTCATCCCGTAGGGCGTCGGTAGCGATCCTGCCAATGCCCTCTGAGGCCGAGACCTGGTGGCTGACGGCGCTGCGGCACCGGGATATTCATATCGTCGCCCGGCTGCCGTTCTGGGCCCCCCGGCCAGACGGCGCGTCGGCCGTGCAGGCTTTGGTAGTCGCCCGCTTCCCGCCCGACGCCAGTGAGCACGATCGGAGTTTCATTGGCCTAGAACTGGACGAAGGTGTGAGCCGCGCCCGGCTGAGGGCGGACGTGACGGCGGCCGGATTTACGCCCTGCCTGGTGGTGTTACGCCGCGAGCCAGGTGCCGGCCTCGCGCGTGCTCTGGTTGAAGTCGAGGGCCACGTTGCCGACGACGATCAGCGTCTGGACCGGCTGCTGGCCAAGCGGCGCGCTGTGGCGCTGGGCGGCTACGCCGTGCCGGTGGGTACCCCATGACCACGCCACGTCCACGGCCGGAAATCCTCACGATCTCGCCCTATGTCGGTGGCGAATCGACCCTGCCGGGCATCAACCGCACGATCAAGCTGTCCTCGAACGAGGGTGCGTTCGGTGTGCCTCCGGGCGCGCAACAAGCGCTCCGCCGCGCAGCCGAGGAAGTGTACCGCTATCCCGATGGTGGCGCCGATGCGCTGCGTGACGCGATCGGTCGGCGCTGGGGGCTTGACCCGGCGCGTATCGTTTGTGGCGCGGGATCGGATGATCTGATCTATCAGTTCTGCCTGGCATACGGCGGACCGGGGCGCGACATCGTCATGTCGGCGCACGGGTTCGCGATCTACCAGATCGCCGGCACCTATGCGGGCAGCCGCGTGGTCAAGGTGCCGGAGCGCGATCTGACCGCTGATGTCGATGCGATGCTCGCCGCGGTTTCGCCGTCGACGCGGCTGATGTTCCTCGCCAATCCGAACAATCCCACCGGCTCCATGCTGCGCGCCACGGAGGTGACGCGACTGCGGCGGGAACTGCCGCCTGAGGTGCTGCTGGTGATCGATTCCGCTTATGCGGAATATGTCACACGGGCCGATTATGAGCCGGGCATCAAGCTGGTCGATGCGACCGACAACACGGCGATGACGCGGACATTTTCCAAAGTGTTCGGGCTGGGCGGCATGCGCATCGGCTGGTGCTATGCGCCACCGGAGGTGGTGGATGTGCTCAACCGGGTACGCGGGCCGTTCAATGTCTCGGTTGCAGCACAAGCGGCGGCGATTGCGGCTTTGGCCGAACCGGGCTGGGTCGAGAAAGGTCGCGACCACAACACCGAATGGCGACCGAAACTCGCAGCGGGGCTGAAGGCGGCCGGCATCAAGGTCTGGCCAAGCGAGGGGAATTT
>Ga0123356_10008047_pt1 | contig 10493 bp, 10 predicted proteins | sample TergutEmb28metaG_2_FD_92546 | JGI IMG/M metagenome (GOLD analysis project Ga0123356, IMG submission 92546) | Embiratermes neotenicus P3 segment gut microbial communities from Petit-Saut dam, French Guiana - Emb289 P3 | ecosystem: Host-associated > Arthropoda: Insects > Digestive system > Gut ... | reverse complement strand
TTTTGCTTACGACCCTATAGTCTAATTTTAGTTCTCTTTAATAAGCCTTTGCGCTTCATGACAGTCATCGATAATACCATGGTAACCAGTAGAGCAAGTGCGATGGACAAATATCCACCACTCGTGATGAGGCCGAAGAAACCCGTATTTGGCACACCAATACCTGCGAGAACAGTAATATCTAGTGGGACAACAGTACCGTCGCTAAACTCGGCCAGGAAAGTATGAGTACCAGGAGCTAAAGTGGCTAGAAAGGTATCGTGTAGCATAATTACAGTACTACCCGAGGCAATCGTATGGTGATCCGGGTGCATGTCTGCGCCTTCAAAGGTAAGTTTAACGAATTCGCCAAGATCGGCATCAATGATGGCAATGCGATGACCAGCACCATCAAAGTCGGCAAAGTGTTGGATGACGTTGTAGCCCGTAATTGACCTAGCAATAACGGAGATATTGCAGGTACGACTAGCGGAATTATAGTTTGCGTTACCAGGATGGGAAGCTTCAATTGTAGCTGTCCCAGCAGCTACGAAAGAAAGCGTATTGCCAGAAACGGTGGCAAGAGTAAGACTTTGGCTTTGGAAAACGATACCAGAAAGCCCAGTAGAAATGGAGGCAGAGAGAGCAACTGTATCGCCAATATAACCAAAGGTCGGACAGGTAAAGGTAATATCTTGGTTGGCTTTATTTATGGTAAAACTAATTTCAAGATCAGCGACATCGTAACTTGTACCGCCGTCAGCCGATACCACCAACTTGTAGCTGCCGGCGTCGACCGGAGCACTGCTCAGAACTGCATCAGCGCTAGTCTTCCAAGTATAGACAGGGGTCAGAGTACCTATAGTAGTGTGCAGCAAGGTGTCTGTAAAAACAGGAGCACCAGACGCCGTAACGGGACTGCCATTGTACGCCCTACTCGCAACAGATACGCCACTGATAGTAACTGGTGTACGATCAGTAATATTGATAGTGATAGTTGCATTCGAAACGTCATAGTTGCTACTGACAAAACCGATAGTAATAACCGATTTTGCATTGCCGACGGTCGTACTGGCAATTGGCAGAACGATCTCATATCCATTGACGCTAGGAGGCGTAGTGTAAATGTCGCCAGTTACTGATTCGATGCTATAAGAGCTAATTGCGGAGGCAGGAACACCGCTAGGAAGCAGGGTACGGAGATCGAAAGTGTAGGTATTTGCGACGTTTGATTTAGCTCCAAATTCTTGGTTCACGCCAGTTGCAGTAGCTTTATCTATAGTCTGCGAACTGACAGACAAAGCACCGCTGGACAACGTATAATTATTAGTTTTACTATTAACGACCAGCGCTACTGTAGCCGTGACGGTTTTATTGGTACCAGCATCGGCACTATTAAACGCTGCTCCAGTTACCGTGTAGTCGGTCCCGGTGACCAAGCTTTGTCCGCCCTCCAAACCAGAGAACGTAACTGCTGAGACGGCAGCACTCGTGGTACCATCGTAAGTTTTAGGAGCAACCGTCCCTCCAGAAATCCCGATGGATTTCTTGGCTATTGTATAAGTGCCGAGACTAAGCTTAGCGGCAGCATATTCGGTGCCCTCAGCTATATCGGCATAGACCGTATAGCTGCCAGCATTAGTGGGGGCAGTCGCAGATTCAGCATAGACGGTGCCGCCAGTACCAGCATAGCGCACCGTAATAGCACCAAGACCAGTAACCCCAGACACAGCTGTAGGCGTCGGAATAGGCTGAGTAGAAGCATTATATATGGTGTTCGTCGGGATGGAGAAATTTACTTGACTAGCAGTAGGAGTAGGCTTCGACGATTGAGGCAAGACCGTAATCTTGCCGCCGACAATGTCATATTCGGTGTCAGGAATCACAACGACCATCAAGCTATCGTCGTAAATACGATCCGCCGTTAGCGCCAAGGAAACATCGCCAGCAGGAGTACCGTCTTTAATTTTAATCCTAAACGTTACCAGCGTACCATTTAACTTCGCACCGTCTTCAGAGTCAAAACTCACTTTCGCATGCGAGCTTGAGAAGTTTGCTCCCTGTGGCACTGCAAAATCGAACATGCCGCCGCCAACAATAGATTGGGTCGCGGTCCCCGCCCATTCAAGATGAGTATCGTCAAATTGTATGCCCAGCCCGCTAATTGCCCCTATCCCTCTGTCATCCAAACCATTATCCGAAATCACCACCGGCACATCGATAATATCCCCCGGGTTACCTGACATGTTTCCAGCCGCAAGCGTCAACCTGCCTTCTGCCATCGGCATAGCAAAATCCAATACGATCGGGCTATTCTGTGGACCAAGCACTACCGGCCATCCCGCAATGTGCCTCCGCGTCAACGTCACATCACCTGCATCTACATACGTATCGACATTCACGTCCGCCGCAGCAAGGTTTATCGTGACCGGCCATCCCGCAATGTGTCTTCGCGTCAATGTCACGTCAGCCGCATCCACGGACCCGTCATCATTTACATCGCCATAAAGTACGTCGCTCGTCAGCTCCTCGCTCATGCCAATCAACCACGTCCCACCAGCTGCAATATTGCGCGTTCCATTACCCCACTGCAAATAGTACCCAGTATCAACCAACTCGCCAGCCCCGCTCGCCTCATTAGTCAGCCAAGCATCTGTCTGTGCATAAATCCTACCCACATTGTGATGACCGGCGAAATATCGATCGGCCGGCGTAGTTGTAGTTCCGGAAAAGATCATTGCACCAGGCACAGAGTCTGTATAAGTATACACCGCATTGCCGCCATAGCGGGTGCCATGCATCGCATAACCATTGTCACTATCCATATATTGCGTATCACCGCCAGCAATCAAGCGCACGTCGCTAAGCACCGCTCCAGTATTATTTACAACCTCAATTGTACGCGTATATTCCAGTGACCCCTTCGGCAAACTAATAGTTTCATTTAGCACAATGCCACTTGCCGGGCCAGTTCCTGTCCACGTACGCACGATGCTCTCTGTACCGTCCGAAACAACACTGTTGCCAACCGCAATATTCACATCGTCAGATTTATTTTCAAAGTTCGCATCACTATTGCCGCCCCAGAACATCACTTCGCCATTAGCGTAAAAAACCAACCCGCTGCCGTTTTCCGCAAAATATTGCCTGGTCCAGCAAGAGCCAGTCGCTCCTGGCGTCAAGCTACAGTTGCCCCCTGGGTTATAGCGTTGAAGATTGATGCCGCCGTCGTTAGTGATGGCAAGCCTCAGCTGGTCGCTACCGTCTTGTATGCCGCCTAGATACGTAGTGCCAGGAGCGGCCAAGCTTTGATGAAAGTTTTTAATTGCTATAAAGCCGGGCACCATAACAAACGCCGCCACCATAGCAATAGATACGATTTTTCTGCGCTGCGTAGCTCGTAGCCAAAAAGTAGCGCAAGTACTTTTAATTCTCATAGAAAGAAACTCAACTCTCTCCCGCAATTTTGTTTTAAATTTTTATTTTTACTACACTCTTATCTCATAATATACACGTTTCTCAAAAAAAGCAAGAGCAAAATAAGAACAAAATCCGTATGCTAAAATAACTCTATGATCCCCAGACACAACATCTCCAAACTCGACCCCGCAAACATCCCGATCCGGCTCTTTCTAATTATCGTCGCGATTTATCACGGCTTCGCCACCCAGGGCATGTTCGTAAACGGTAATTGGTTCGGCATCCTCAACCTCGCAATCGGCATTTCCGCTGCCATCACCGTCATCATCATCGAAAGCGACCTGTCAAAATCAATCCTCAAGGGAATCGTCATCACGAAATGGCTCTGCCTCGCCGCCTCGCTTACTGGCTTACTCACCATGGGCATCCAGCCCGCCCTCATCAATCTAGCCTTCTTTTTCGTCCTCTGGTATACCGAACGATCCCGATATTAAGCCTCTATGATATACAGGTTTTACGCGTTTGCCCCGAGAAAATGCGGTCATAAGATAAATTGCACCGCGTAAAACCTACTATAGTTGAACTATCATGAAATACGAGTGGAAAAAATCCGAAAAAGAAACAATTTTCAAGCTTGTTTGAAAGTAGTTTCAAAAGGCTCGACTTGGACGTGGTGATCCCGGCGGGAGTCGAACCCGCGATTTTCTGGATGAGAACCAGACGTCCTAGACCACTAGACGACGGGACCAGCCATTTTATCTTAGCACAACCTACCGCATCCGTAAATCTAGGCATTTTCGCAAAAAAATCCCACTTTTCTCAACAAAAAACGTGTTAAAATAAGCATATGCAAAATCATATCATCAAACGCCACTGGCGCATCATTATACCAATCCTTATCATGATCATCATCTTCTGGTTTTCGTCAGCGGCCTCTGGTTCGTCCGACGCCATGTCTAGACCCATCGCCGATTTTCTCGGCTTGGATCATAGCGTCACCCGCAAAATCGCCCACTTCATTGCCTTCGGCGCTCTCGGCGCATCCTGGTACTACTACTTCAGATCTCTAAATATTTTCACTCCCGGCTTTTCAACCTTTGGCCCCTTACTGCTCGTACTCATCTACGCCATCCTTGACGAGTACCACCAAACCCTCGTCCCAGGCCGCACCGGACTAGTAAGCGACATCGCGCTCGACGCCCTCGCCGGCATCGCCGGCATCGCCATCTTGGCCACTATATACTACGGCACCCGCCCCAAAGCTCACAAAGAAGCCCGCCGCAAACAAGTCGACAAACTCTGGCAGGACAACGCCAAGCTCTTACGAAACCTCCGCAAAAAACGCAAAAAATAGAAATCCCCGTAAAATATGTTAGCCCGACCATTATGGTCGGGCTATTTGCGCGCAAATAAACAACTACTTTCCTACGCCATAGACTTCAATTTTGCCGGAATCTATGAGCCCCCGTTCAATCCCTAGGCCACTCTCTGGGAACTCAAAGCCCAAGACCTCTTCTAGTCCCCCAATACATGCAAGCCGACCTCCTTCTAAACCTAGAATCTCCTCCAGCTTCCCAATTCCTGTAAACTGGCTCTCCTCTGGACTGGACCTAAACCCTCTATGCACACCAAAACACCAAGTCGGTCGCCTATCTAGGAAATTATTTGTTACGTAGTCTAACTCTCCTCTATAACGACGACAAAAATCCACATTACATCTAAACGTAAGCTCATCTTCATCCGGAACGAAAGGAATGAGGGTATCATCCAGAAACCCAAAATCCCTCCCTTCCAGCCTAATCCTTTCTTCAATTCGAACAACCACTACGCCGCTCAAGTCAAGATCACCAAGCGGAAATGTCGTATTAGGCTCACCATCAAGAGCGTCAGCAAATATTTTTTGTGAGGCATCGCGACCCAACTCGATTATGAATTCCCTTGGGCAAGACATACCGCACGCAGCACACCTATCACCAATTTTCGCCAATACAACTCCTTCTGTTGCTTCGCTCCTCTTTTCTCTTAATTCTTTTATCATTGCTGCTACTTCTGCTACCATTTGCGCATTAAATCCTGTTGCCATTTTTGCCACCATCCTTTTTAAGATTTTAGGAATTTTTAAAAAACTAGAATCTCCCGCCTCACTCTTCTCTTACTTTTCCCAACTATGACACACTGCGCCGCAACAAGCAACCCCTTCTTCACATTCTCTCACCACAACATACTCGACCTAAAAGGTCAATGGTGCTATACTTAGCATCATGAAAACCCTGCCCCTCGTCGCCATTATCGGCCAAACCAACGCCGGCAAATCTAGCCTGTTCAACCGCCTCCTCAAGCGCCGCGAGGCCATCGTGGCACGCGAAGAGGGCACCACCCGCGACAATGTCGTTGCCACCGTTGACGACCGCTTCGTCCTAGTCGACACCGCCGGCCTCAAAGACCCCACCGATGACTTCGAAACCTCCATTCGCGACCAAATCGAAGATGCTATCATTTCGGCAGACTTAATCTTGGTGCTCATCGACGGGGCAAAATACCCAGACGACGAAACTACCGGACTAGTCCGCATGGCGCAAAAGTCCAAAAAGCCATATCTGATCGCCCTCAACAAGTCCGACCTCGGCACAGCATTGCCCCCCGCGGAATTCCGCAATTTCGGAGAGAAAAACCTCATACGAATCTCCGCTACAACCGGACGGGGAACTGACGAATTAAAGACAATGATTCATAAGAATCTGAATATGAATTCTGAGGAAACTGTGGAAGATGAGCATGTACAGATAAGTACGCTCAAAATTGCCCTCATCGGCCGCCCCAACGTCGGCAAAAGCGCCCTCTTCAATACCTTAGCCAAAAAACAGCAAGCCATCGTCAGCAGCCGCCAAGGCACTACCCGTGACATTAACAGAGTAGAAATCAAATTCAAAGGCTTTAGCTTAGAAATCCTCGACACCGCCGGCCTACGCAAACCCGGCAAACGTGAAGTCGGCATCGAAAAGTTTTCCGCCCTCCGCACCCTCGCCGCCATCGAAGAAGCCGACATCTGCTGCCTACTCGTCGACAGCACCGAACCCCACAGCAAACTCGACCAAACCCTCGCCGGTCAAATCGTCGACGCAGGGAAGGGAATTATCCTCGTCATCACCAAAACCGACCTTGCAGACGAAGACCGAGACCGTACCTTGAACCGACTAGAATCAGACTTCAACTTCATCCCCTACGCACCAGTTATCCTCACTAGCAGCGAAACCGGCCAAAACGCCACCAAAATCTTTGAACTCAGCCTCCAGATCAACCAAGAACGCAAAACCACACTTAAGACCTCCGATCTTAACAAAATCTTGCAGGAAGCTACCGCAGAACACCAACCAGCCGGCCTCAAAAACACCAAGCCCAAACTCCGCTACATTACACAATCCGACACCTGCCCGCCGTGGTTCGTCGTCTACGGATCAGACCTACAGCAGCTCCATTGGTCTTATAAACGTTTTTTAGAACGCAAAATCCGCGAATCTTACCCCTTCACCGGCACCCCTATAAAATTTTCTTTCAGAAATCGCGACTAAAATCACGCGACTCACGCTCAACTATGCTACACTAAAACCAGATAAAAAAACGGGTGGTAAAAGCTATCCGTTTTTTCCTTTGCACCTGAAGAAAATAATATTAAAGAATGGGAGGTGTCTCCGTCGTCCGCCAAAAAAATGACCGATCATCACATGTTGTTTCCGGCAGCATATTGGCTAATCTACGACTCACTCAAGAAACTACACGACATTTTTATAATCTCCATCAACGAAAACCGGCACAGAGAATTCCACACATGGGCCAACACACACATAGACTCTGTTCCGCTGATACCACACCGGAAACTTACGCCCATATGTAATGCGGTTTCACATCTTAGCGTCAATGACCCAATCGAATATCGCCTGACTGAATTCTTGCTAGCGCTAAAAACCGTCGCCCAATACAGCGAAAACGATTGCGAGGTCAATATAGTCAGAGACTCAATTCTCCTCACATATAAGAGCCTTGTACTTCAAGCAGAGTATCTGGGCATTTTTCCCGTTGATTTCGCCGAGCGACTGAAAGAAATTGATCTACAAATAAAAGATATCAAACGACGCTTGCGTGAAACCTGCCGCGAAATCAAAAGATTACGCAAACTCAAGTCGCCGCAGAAAAGATACCTCAACAGTCTAATAAAAGTCCGCAAAAAAACTTTTAAGGAAAGAGAGAACGCTTTCAGACATCGCAAGATCATCTTGCAGATGTCCAAAAACCCATTAATATATTAATGGCCTATGCTAGCATAGGCCATTTTCACGCCCAAAATGTTATAATATCAGTGTTCGAGAGAAGAGTCGAGCTTACTCGAGCTCTTCTTGAGAACACGCAATATTACATCGGAGATATAATGCCCCTATGAAACTCATCGTCGGCTTTGGTAATCCGGGCAGGCAGTACAACTTCACCCGCCACAATTTCGGCTTTTTGGCCCTCGATTTTTACGCCAAAACCCACGATCTCGCCTTTCAGCCCGCACCCAAATTCCTCGCCGAAACTATCAAAACCGATCGCGCCATCTTCGCCAAACCCCAAACTTTCTACAACAACATCGGCGAATCCGTCGCAAAGCTCATAAACTTCTACAAGCTCGAACCCACCACCGATCTGCTCGTCGTCTGCGACGATTTCGACCTGTCTTTCGGCTCCATCCGCCTCAGAGAACAAGGCACTAGCGCCGGTAACAACGGCCTCAAATCCACCGCCACCCATCTTGGAGCCACCCAGTTCCATCGCCTCCGCCTCGGCACCGACAACCCACTCCTCAGAAACACCCTCGGCGACACCAGCTTCGTCCTCTCCAAATTCACTACCGAGGAACGAGGACAGTTACCGCAAATCCTCTCCACCGCCACTACCAAAATCAACCAGTTCCTTGACTAAAACCACCAAAATTATCTGATTTCACCACATTTTATCAAAATACCAAGAATCTCGTTCACCCCTGTTGTCTACCTCGAAATTACCCCATTTTATTGCTTTTTGGCAAAAAGTGTGAAAAAGGTGTTGACAATACCCCACGAGCGTGCTATAATGCTTAGCAGTTAGGGCATATTCTGCCCGAAACTGCACCTAAATAATTAAATGATTATTGAGAGCAATTTTGCTCACGATAGTCGTTGCGTGCTTTAGAAAAGCTTTCGGCCTTGAAACTTTCTTTTAATGTTTCAAGTGAAAAGTATTACCTCCACTTAGAAAGATCTTTCTAGAGCTAGCAATCCCTTTAACCGGCGGGCCCCAAACTTGTGTGAGGTGGGTCGCGCTTCCGGGGTTCTCCCGGTGTCAATTGAGATGCGTTAAAGGGCCAAATAGTCCCTAGTGATGCCCACCCTTACTAGGGACTTTTTGGTGCAAACTTTACGACAAATATAAAACATGTAAAAATAGTAATCAATATTCCCAAAAATAAAAATTGGCGGGATCGCACATTCCCGTCTAGAAAGAAGGTGAATTGATGGACGCTTTGATCACTTCGGCTTTCCGCGCAATCGTTATCATTTCGGCAACCATCGTCGTGGCAAGTATTGCAGTAGCCATCACCGTCGCCGCAATCCCGATAGTCACCGTTGCAACCTTTTGCATACTTATGAACGGTTCAAAGAAAATCCAAGATATTTGGGCCAACATTCGTAAGGCCATAGTTACCGCATTTTCTGTTCCATGCATAATTTTGGCGCTAGCATGCGAATACGCTTTAAGCTCATTAAAAAAGAACCAATCCTTCTAGTACTAGAAGGAGGCTGCAATGCAGCCTCCTTCTAGTACTAGAAGGAGGCTGCAATGCAGCCTCCTTCGAAAACGCCGGGCTCGTCCCGGCTTTTTCATTCCACTTATGCTTGCACTGTGTGATATTATTACGTATATGTTGCAAAATCTAATCATCGTCGAAAGCCCCGCCAAAGCCAAAACTATCGAAAAATACCTCGGTAAGGATTATAAAGTCTTGTCCAGCGTCGGCCACATTCGCAAGGACACCAAAGTCGACAAAGATACCTTTGACGTCACTTACGAAATCGACCCAGACCACGCCAAAATCGTTTCTGAATTACAAAAAGCCGCAAAAGATGCCAAACATATCTGGCTCGCTACCGATGAAGATCGTGAAGGCGAAGCCATCTCTTGGCACCTGCTCGAAGTCCTCAACCTCCCCAAAAACACCCACCGCATCACCTTTCACGAAATCACCAAACCCGCATTAGACGAGGCCATCAAAAACCCCAGACACTTAGATATGGACATGGTCGACTCTCAAAAAGCCCGCCAAACCCTCGATATGCTGGTCGGCTACGATCTCTCCGGTGTGGTGCGCAAAAAAGTCCCCGGTGCCATCTCCGCCGGCCGCGTCCAATCACCCGCCCTTCGCCTGACAGTCGAGCGCGAAAAAGAAATTGAAGACTTCGCCTCTAGCTTTTCCTTCAAAATCACCGCTGACTTCGGTTTTCCTGCCACTTTAAATCACGCCTTCGAAGACGAACCATCCGCCACTAAATTCCTCGAATCATTAAAAGACGCTAAATTCACCGTCGCAAACATCTCCGTCAATCCCGGCACACGCAGCCCCGGCCCACCTTTTGCCACCGCTTCTATGCAAATCGAAGCCAGCAGTAAACTCGGCTTCTCCGCCCGCACCACCATGCAGGCCGCCCAAGCCCTCTACCAAGCCGGCCACATCACCTACCACCGCACCGACAGCCTCAATCTTTCCAAACAAGCCATCGCCAGCATGGCGAGCTACGTCGAGTCCAAGTACGGCCGAAATTACCTCAAAGTTCGCAACTTCAAGACCAAATCCGCCAGCGCCCAAGAAGCCCACGAAGCTATCCGCCCCACCAACATAGCCACCGAAACAGCAGGGAAGAACGACTACGAAAAGCGCCTCTATTCTCTGATTCGTAGCCGCGCTCTCGCCACCCAAATGGCCGACGCCAAAATCGAAAGAACTGTTGTGCAAATTACAACACCTACGGAATATTTCTTCGAGGGCAAAGGCGAAGTCATCCTCTTCGACGGCTTCCTCAAAG
>Ga0123356_10008046_pt1 | contig 10493 bp, 9 predicted proteins | sample TergutEmb28metaG_2_FD_92546 | JGI IMG/M metagenome (GOLD analysis project Ga0123356, IMG submission 92546) | Embiratermes neotenicus P3 segment gut microbial communities from Petit-Saut dam, French Guiana - Emb289 P3 | ecosystem: Host-associated > Arthropoda: Insects > Digestive system > Gut ... | reverse complement strand
TGTTGACCCCAAAGCGGGAGGAGCCGTCTCGGCGAATCGTTGCCGACAAGATGTATTTGTCTTCATAGGTATATCCCAAACGGCCAAAGAGGCTCGCGGTCTTCCATCCCGTAAACGATTCGTATACCGATACGGGAATCGCCGTAGAGCTCAACAACTGCATGTCGGGGCTTGAGACGCCTGTCCCCACCCCGCCGCTTCCGTGGTAGATGGCCTCCACGTAGGAGACCCCCACCATGGCGTTTACACGATGATCCGTTCCAAAGACGTTCTGGTAGTTCAACACCTGATCGGTTTGCATGCGGGTGGAGCGGTTGTTGCTCTCCTCTACCTGTCCGTTGAGCGACTTGCCCTGACGGGTGCGGGGATCGAGGAACTGGTGCTCGCGCATCTCCAGGTAGTCAATACCAAAGCTCGATTTAAAGGTAAGTCCCGGAAAAAGTTTAAAAGTAAGGTCGTTGCCGCTTGTCCATTTGTTGGTGGTGCCCATATATTTATTTAGGTCGAGTACCTGAAGAATGTTGTGTTCGTAGTATCCGTCTTCTAAGTTTTCGATGTAATTTCCATTCTCATCATAGATTCGGTTGGTGGGTTGAATCAACATGGCGGAGCGGGAGGCGTTGGCTGCTGCAATTCCTGTGGTTTGGCGTTGCCTCACATTGCTGAAATTATTGTAGGTAGAAAACTCCAACCACTTGTTGATCTGATGCGTCATATTTAGACGTGCCGATATGCGCTTGAACCAGGTAAACTTCATCGATCCGTTGTCGTCGGTATATCCGATCGACGCAAAGAAGGTGGTTTTATCGCTTCCGCCCGACATATTCAACTGATAGTCTTGATTAAAACCGGAGCCAAATACCGCCCTGAACCAATCGTAGGTAGGTGCATTGGAAAAACCGTCGTTGCCCCAGCCGCGACCCTGATAGTCTTCTAGCTTTCTCAGATATGGAGTGCCGGTCTCTCCGTAGAGGTTTTTATACGACAACAGGGTCAGCTCTGCAAATTGAGGGCCCGTGAGGGTGGGAACCTGATGCGACACTGCCTGATATCCCATAGAGGACTTAAAGGAGAACCTTGTTTTACCGGCAGCTCCCTTTTTGGTGGTGATAAAGATCACGCCGTTGGCCGCCTGAGCGCCATATATTGAAGCAGAGGCGCCATCCTTTAAGATGTCGATGCTCTCAATGTCTTCCATGCTCAAGCCGGCAAGGGCGTCGGTGTTGGTCAAAATGCCGCTCCCCTGCTGTCCCGTAGTCACTTGTACGCCGTCAATAATATAGAGCGGAGCCGTTCCGGCGTTCAAGCTGCCGCGTCCGCGAATCAGGATGTTTACAGCGCCGCCGGGCGTTCCGGAGGCTGAGGTGATGTGCACGCCGGCCGCTTTTCCCTGCAACGCCTTTTGAAAGTTCTCTACGTTGGCTTTGGCAAGCTCATCGCTGCGGATGTTGGAGACGGCGCCCGATACGTTTCGTTTCTTTTCCGATCCATACCCGATCACCACCACCTGATCCAGCAACCTTTGATCAGGCTGCAAAACAACATCTACAACAGCGCGCCCGTTGATAAGCTCCTCGTGCGTCAGCATGCCGATCAAAGAGAATTGAAGCGTGGAAGCCCCTGCAGGAACACGGATGGAGTATTTCCCGTCCACGTCTGCATTGACCCCCACAGTAGTCCCTTTCACCATTACCGAAGCAAAGGGGACGGGCGCCCCGCTCCCCTCTTCGGTCACTACTCCCGTTACCACGGTTTGCGCCCGGAGCACTCCGAGCCCGCCCCAAGCAAGCAGGATAAAGATAATTAGTCTTTTTCTCATACAATCATTTTTATTAGGTTATTTTTAGTTAAGTTGGTCTGGTTTATAACAGTGGGACATTGGTATTAAAATCCATTAAGTTGCATGGTGACTGTGGGAATAAGCAGCAATAGGCCAAGGAGGGTCAACACAAGGATAAATTTCCATATCCATTTAAACCACTTACCATAAGGAATTCGAGCAATACCTAACACCCCAATCAATACGCCGGAGGTGGGGGCAAACATGGTGGTAAAGCCGTCGCCAAATTGAAAAGCCATTACCGCGGCCTGTCGCGACACGCCAATCAAATCGGAAAAGGGAGCCATAATGGGCATGGTGAGGGCGGCTTTGGCGCTACCGGAAGCTATAAAGAGATTGATACATGTTTGTATCAGGTACATGACACTCACAGACGCCACTTTTCCGGCTCCGTCCATGGCTTGAGCCATCTTAAACAGAATCGTATCTACCACTTTCCCATCTTCTAAAATCACAATAATCCCCCCGGCCAAGCCCACTACCAAAGCAGCAGAAAGAAGGTCTTTGGCTCCATCTATAAATTTTTGACTCAATAGATTACCGCTGTCTCCAATCGCTATACCGCTGATCAGCCCCATGGCAAGGAAGAGCGCGGAGATCTCTCCCAGATACCAGTCGTAGCCCAATACCCCGACGATTAAAAAGAGGATGGTATATCCCAGCACAGTTAATACATAAAAGTGCACCGATTTGCGTATGCCCCATAGAGCCACAACTGCAAAGGTGAGGCTCAGGAAGGGAATGAGCCACGGAATCTGTGTCGTGCCATTTCCAATGGTAATGGTGGTATGGGGGTAGTATATTGAGAAGATGATTAAAGCGCCAACCGTCAACGCATAACTGACCCATGAAGAGCGCGGTTTGTGGTAGCTCACTTCTGAACCCTGCTCCTCGTTTCGTGTTCTCCAGTAGGCGTCCTCTTCATACATTACAGACGATTGGGGACGTTTTTTCACCTTGTTTGCGTGCCACAGCACAAAACTAATGGCCACCACATTGACCACCACCCAACAAAAAATCCGATACTCAATACCGGAAAAAAGGGGTAATTCTGCAATGCCTTGTGCAATTCCAATGGTAAAGGGATTCAAAATCGCTCCGGCAAAGCCCACGTGGGCTGCTAAATAGACCATACAAACACCGGTGATCGAATCGTATCCCATGGATATGGCTAAGGGTACTAAGATGATGGTAAAAGCGATGGTCTCTTCACTCATGCCAAAGACGGCGCCAAAAAGGCTAAACATAAGCATCACCATCACAATTACGATGTTTCCTACGCCCAATTTTTTAACCCACCCTACACGCTCCAGGCCCTTGAGGCGCTTTAGAAATGAGAGAATGCCCACATCAATCGCCCTGCTTGAGTTGATCACCCAAAACGCGCCGCCAATCATCAAAATAAAGGCGATGATTCCTGATTGCCTGACAAAGCCTTTATAGAGCGCCTGAAAAATTTGCCAACTTTGCGGCTGCGAGTCCACGTATCCAAATTGACCATCTACATACGCTCCGCCGGGCACGATCCAAGTTAACAACGCACATGTCAATATAATGACAAAAATAATTACATATGTGTGTGGGATAGCGCGTTTCTTTTTCATTTAACAAAGATAATAAAAATTTCTATAAAAAAATTTGTACATTTGAAAAACATCCTTACATTTGCAGTGTACTATTAAGCTCATGCACTCAATAAAAATATAATAATATGATTGACATTCAGCATCTCTCGTTTGGATACAGAACCCAAAACGAAATATTTCAAGACCTCACGCTCCAACTTGGAGCAGGACACATCCATGGTCTGCTGGGCAAGAACGGGGCGGGCAAAACCACACTCCTTAAGCTCATTTCAGGCACCCTTTTTCCTTACAACGGCAACGTCTCCACCTTTGGCTTTACGCCCGCCAAACGCGATCCCATGATGTTGCAGGATATCTACTTTTTACCCGAAGATCTTTTCTTGCCTGCGCTCTCTATTCAAAGCTATGTAAAGGTGTATGCTCCCTTTTACCCTCACTTTGACTACACACAATTTGACTCCATTTTGCAAGAGTTTGAAATCGCCTCCAAAACGCAAAAGATCCACACCCTCTCACACGGACAAAAGAAAAAGGTACAAATCGCCTTTAGCCTTGCCGCCAACACCCGCCTGCTGATCATGGATGAACCCACCAACGGATTGGATATTCCCGCCAAGAGCCAGTTTCGCCGTATTGTGGCCAATGCATTTACAGAAGAGCGCTGCATCATCATCTCCACCCATCAGGTGCGCGACCTCCACAGCCTGATAGACTACATTACGATTTTGGATGAACACGACATTGTGATGAGCCATGGAGTTGAAGAGATCACCAAACGGCTTTTGTTTAAATGGTACGATGTGGGAGAGGCGCCTGTGGATGCGCTCTACACAGAGGAGAGCATAAAGGGAGTTGCCGCTGTATTAGAAAATCATCAACAGGCAGAGAGTAAGCTTGATATTGAAATTTTGTTTAACGCCCTGTTTGCCAACAAAGATAAATTTAAAGAACTCTTTAAAAAATAACCCGTATGAACCATTTTTTTAGCTTTTACCGAATAAAACAACTTGCGATCCGTTACCTTGCAGAGAGAGGGCGCAGGGATCTGATTATCATCGCAGCATATTTCATCGCATTTGCTTTTTTGCCACGCCTTGGCGGTGGCAATCCATCCGACGCCTCGACCTCTTCGCTCTTTACCCTTATCCTTATTTTGGGAGGGATGCGCTTTACTGCCAGAATTTTTCATGAAATCCACCAGCCCGCAAGCGGCATGCATTTTTTGCACATTCCCGCCAGCAGGTTGGAGAAATTTTTACTCAACGGAGTCCTCACCCTCCTTTTCTATCCCGTAGTCTGCTTGTTGCTCTACTACGGAGGTACGCTTTTCGGCAATCTGATAGCGCCTGTGGTGCCCTCATTTTTAAATTATCCCGTAATCGACGTCTCTTCAATCATCCCTGCGGCATACCTAAAAAAAATGATTCCTCAATACCTCATCTGTCAGGCAACTTTCTTTGCCGGTTCATTGTTCTTTAAAAAACACCCCACCACCAAAACACTCATCTTGTTCACATCGTTTTTTCTTGCAGTTGGGGTTATCCAGCTTATTGTAATAAAATTTCTTTGGGGAGATATCGATCCTATGCAAAATGGGGCGATCGTCATCAATTCAATTGATCTTTTTCAGGCCATTGAGTCGTCGAGCCTTCTAACAGGCATCAAATACATATCCATTGCATTTGTGACTGCCTTCTTTTGGTTTGTAGCCTATTTCAAATTTAAAGAGAAACAAGTGTAACATGGAATTTAAGGAAACCCAGGCAATATATTTGCAAATCGGCGACTATATCTGCGAAAACATTCTGACGGGCAAGTGGAAGCCCGGAGAGCGCATCCTGTCGATCAGGGAGTTGGGCGTTCAATTAGAGGTCAATCCCAATACGGTGATGAGGACTTATGAATTTCTCCAGAACCAGGGAATCATCTATAATAAACGGGGAATCGGCTACTATATATCGGAAGATGCGCCCCAAAAAATCAAGACCTATCGCAAAGCGATCTTTATGGAGCATGAGCTGCCTCAATTTTTTAAGAATTTATTGCTGCTCGATATGGGCATAGATGAAATCATCCCCTATTACAGACAATCTCTTCGTCAGCATAAACAGTTGTAAATAGTGAAACATCAATATGAAAACTTTATCAAAACCAATGAAAACAAGCAGTAAACTACTGATTATAGGCGTTGTAATCTTTTTTATGCTGCTCCTCATTGCCAATATGGCCCTAAAGAGTTACATAGTCGGGTAGAACGACTGACTTTTTGTCGCATTTTTTATTTTGGTACACGATTTGAACCTGTAAATGTTCAAAAACAATCTATCTATGTCTGAGCAAAACAACACCCAAAAAGTCAGTGGCGCCATTGGGGTGACCACCAGCAACATCTTTCCCATTATCAAAAAATTTCTCTATTCCGACCACGAAATCTTTTTAAGGGAGTTGGTGGCTAACGCCGTGGACGCCACCCAAAAACTAAAAGCATTGGCAGCAAGTGGAGAGCTTGCAGAGGAGATGGGGAATCCGACCGTTCGCATTACATCGGACACCCTGGCCGGCACCATCACCGTCAGCGACAACGGAATCGGGATGACCCAAGAGGAGGTCGAAAAGTACATCAATCAGATCGCCTTCTCCAGCGCAGGAGAGTTTTTAGAAAAATATAAAGATCAAATCAACAACATTATAGGCCATTTTGGATTGGGATTTTACTCCTCATTTATGGTGGCTTCAAAGGTGGAGATCATCACCAAATCGTACCGCAAAGAGGCGCCGGCAGTAAAGTGGAGTTGTGAGGGCGATCCCGAATACACCATGGAACCGACCGACAAAGAGGAGCGCGGCACTCAAATCATTGTTTATTTGGACGATGAGTCTAAACCCTTTGCAGAGCCTTCTAAAATCAGGGAGTTGCTCCTCAAATATTGCCGTTTCTTACCCGTAGAGATTTTGTTTGAAGATAAGGCGATTAACGATACACAACCCCTTTGGGCACGTAAGCCGTCAGAGCTCAAAGAGGAGGATTACCTCCACTTTTATAGAGCCCTCTACCCCATGCAGGAAGAGCCCCTCTTTCACATCCACCTCAATGTAGATTACCCCTTTAACCTTACAGGAATCCTCTATTTTCCAAAGATTAAAGAACGACTCGACATCTCTCGAAACAAAATCCAGCTCTACTGCAACCAAGTCTTTGTAACCGACTCCGTCGAGCACATTGTACCTGACTTTTTGACGCTGCTCCACGGTGTGATCGACTCCCCCGATATTCCGCTCAACGTATCGCGGAGCTACCTGCAGAGCGACTCCAACGTGAAGAAGATATCGTCACACATCACAAAAAAAGTGGCCGACCGTTTGGAAGAGCTCTTTAAAAATGAGCGCAAGAACTTAGAAGAGAAGTGGGACAACCTCAAACTCTTTATTGAATACGGCATGCTGAGCGACGAGAAGTTCTACGAGCGGGCAGAGAAGTTTTACCTCTTTAAAGACACGGATGGTGGCTACTTTAGCTTTGAAGAGTATAAAAAAGCGGTTGAGCCCGAGCAGACCAACAAAGAGAAACAGTTGATCTACCTCTACACAAACAATGTGCAAGAGCAATACGCTGCCATCGAAAGTGCAAAGAATATGGGATACAGCGTCCTGATTTTAGACACGCCCCTAACTGCTCACTTTGTAAACCATCTCGAATCCAAATGGAAAGATACCCGCTTTACCCGCGTAGACGCAGACGTAGCAACCAAACTGATTGTCAGAGATGAATTAGAAAAACCCTCTTTGAGCGACGCCGAGCAGCAAGAGTTGCGTATGGCTTTTGAGGCGGTTGTTCCCAAAGAGGGACAATACTACGTCACCTTTGAAAACCTCCGTCCCGACGACCAGCCCGTACTGATCACCCGTTCCGAGTTTATGCGCCGTTACCGCGAGATGTCTGCCATGGGCGGCGGAATGAACTTCTACGGCAGCCTGCCCGAATCGTTCTCTTTGGTGGTCAATTGCAATCATCCATTGGTCAAACAGATATTGGAGCAAAAAGAGACAGATTGTCTGGAACAGCTTAACGCCATTGCCCAAGAACGTATCGCACCTCAATCGGCTTTAGACCAATTGCACAAAGAGAATGAGAAGAAAAAAGCGGATGAAATCCCTCAGGAGCAAAAAGAGCAGGAAGAGCAATTACAAGATACCATTTTAGAGTTAGACAACCGCCGACGCAAAGTGATGGAGGAGTTTGCCGGGACATGCCCATTGGTTGGACAAGTCACCGATTTGGCGCTGTTGGCCAATAACCTGCTTCAGGGCGAAGCGTTGAGCAAGTTTATCAAACGGAGCGTGTCGCTGTTGTAAGCTATGAGAGTAAAACGTTTTCTGGTCTTTTTTATCACCATTTCATTTGCATTTAGTTGTAATCAGGTAAAACATAACGATTCTCAATCTGATTGCCATTCAATATCAAATGTCTACATATCTTTTTCGGGGGATATCGATTCAAAAGAGAACAAAGATTTGATCGCCAACTTGGAATTGATGGGAAAGTTGTGGGGGTTTTAAAAGTATCACCACCCGGCAGTGGGAAAAGGGAATTGGGATTGGGATCATGAATTGTTTGAGATATTGCCGCAATATTTGAAAGTTGACGGGACTGCAGAGCGGGATGAACTTCTTCTCCAATGGATAGAGAAATACGGAGAGATTCCTGAATGTACAACGTGCAAGGAGACTCCTCCCGACGCTGTTCTTAAACCCGACCTGTCATGGGTTGAGCAATTTGGCATGAGTGCAGTTTTGAAAGAGAAAATTAGGGAAGTCTATAGAAACAGGCATCAGGGAGAACAATATTACGTCAGCCAACCATTTAGTTTCATAGAATTTACAAATGAAAAACCATATTCCAATATGCCATCTTTTGACTCAGGATTGCAATTACTGTCGCTCTACAGATATTGGAACATGGTTCAATATTTTTTCCCGTATAAATATTTGACAAATAAGGAATGGAATGATGTGCTCAAAGAGTACATACCCAAATTTGCAGGTGCAAAAACGGCATTAGAATATCAATTGGCTGTACTTCAACTACACGTTGAAATAAACGACACGCACGGAGCTTACATATTAGGATTGGATCGCATTAACTCTTTAAGGGGAAACTGGCTTTCCTCCTTGGGCGTTAGATTTATTGAAAACCAATGGGTGGTAGCAATACATTCGCCACAAAGAGGTCCTTTTGGCTTACAAAAAGACCCTTATGGAATACAAAGAGGCGATATCATCACGCATATAAACGGTAAGAAGATAGAGTCGATTGTCGATAGCATCAAGGTATTTTACAACGCTTCAAATGAAGCAACAAGAATGAGAGTATTACGGCATGACCTGCTGCGCTCTACGGAGAAGACAATATCAATTGACTTTATCTCATCCTTGGGCGCTTCAAAACATATGAATCTTGCATTGGATCAAGTAGTCCGGTTGCCCATGCCTAGTAGGGGATTTTCCAACTATGGTGATCCCGAGGCCATCGAGGTTTATCCCCAAACAGAGGGAAATATTGGCTATATTAATCCTGCATATCTCGAAAAGCTTGATATTGAACAAATAAAACAATTATTCTTCACCTGCAAAGGCATCATTATCGATTTACGATATGGCGCCAAACCTGGAATTTTCATTCCACTTTACCCCTACCTTGTCTCAGAAACAAGGCCATTTATGAAATTTACCTTAGGCAATATTAACAATCCGGGAGAATTTGCTTTTTTCTCACATACTTATGACATTGAAAAAGATGAAGAAGTCGATACCTTTAAAGGCAAATTAGTTGTACTTGTCAATGAAGAAGTTCAAAGCTCCGGAGAAACCGTAACTATGGCATTCCGGGCCGGGGACAATACCACTATTATTGGCAGCCATACAGCAGGCGCTAATGGTGATGTAGTGCGCATTATGCTGCCGGGCGGTTTAGGAATGCTTTTTAGCGGTTTAGGCGTCTACTATCCGGACGGTCGTGAAACCCAACGAATAGGTATTGTACCTGATATAGAAGTGAAGCCCACCATTAACGGCATTCGAGAAGGACGCGATGAACTTTTGGAGAAGGCTATTGAATTTATCAAAAAGAACTAATACCTTTTCATCCTTTTACCCATTATATATTCATCCACCGCCATAATTAAAAAGCCTTTCCGCCCAATTGTTCATAAATTTTTCACGTCTAATGCAACATTTGGGGGGTATTTTGCATCTTACCCTCTAAAAGCACAAATGATGACTAAAAAACTATTATTTTTCTCTTTCTTGTCAATGGCAATACTTGTTGGATGCAATAAATCTGAAAATCAACCAGAAGATGAAACGAGCACAACACGGTCAATAAACTTTAACGACGTATCGTATTATTTACTCGATGGACAAAAAATACCTGTCCGAAAAAACGATGGAAAGTTCTACGTGATGTTCCACACTTCGGAAGTAGGTAAGATCACCGAACAATTGTCAAAAGTTGACATAAAACTAAAAAACCTGACGGATGTGCAAGGCATTAATTTGTATTCCATTAATGTAATAGGCTCCGGGGTAAATAAATTTTCTGATTTCAAGTCTGCAACTATTGAGGGGGAGTATGAAACAGTAAAACTTGCTTTATCACATACACTTTATTGGGCGCCGTATTATCAATTTTTGGAAAGATTTGAGGGCATAGACGAGTTTGGCATCACCAATTTGTTTTATGTAAAACTGAAGTCTCTTAAAGATATGGATCTTTTAATGAAACTTGCCAAAGAGAATCTTGTGGAGTTGATAGGCTCTGATAAGTTTCTATATGGTTGGTATTTGCTAGCCTGTACCAATCACTCAAAAGGTGATGCACTAGAAATGACCAATCTCTTTTTTGAAAGCGGCTTATTTGAAAACGCTTCAACTGATGTATTTGGTATTGGGAAAATACACTAGAGGAGATTGCGAAGGCATGCCTATACCTTACACCTTTCGTTCAACTCGCGTTGCAACAGCGCCACCAATGAGAAGCGGTTGATGATGTCGCGTGAGAACTGGAGGTA
>Ga0123356_10008045_pt1 | contig 10493 bp, 8 predicted proteins | sample TergutEmb28metaG_2_FD_92546 | JGI IMG/M metagenome (GOLD analysis project Ga0123356, IMG submission 92546) | Embiratermes neotenicus P3 segment gut microbial communities from Petit-Saut dam, French Guiana - Emb289 P3 | ecosystem: Host-associated > Arthropoda: Insects > Digestive system > Gut ... | reverse complement strand
TGCGACTTTCATTCTGAATGCAATTTGGCAGATGACTGCGATCACCGGTCTGGCCCTTTTATGCACGAAGCTCATGCACAGAGCGCCGTCGCGGTTTTCGCACGGGGTGTGGATCGCAGCACTCGGCGCGTGTCTCCTGATACCGACCGCCACCGTCGTGCTTCAGCACAGACAGGCCGCTGGCGTCGCGTCAGAGATTGCCCCGACAACTCAATCCGATCGGGCGACGGAGCCGGGCGCCCGGGCGATCCCGGTGTCATTCCATTCGCTCAGTCGTTCGGTTTCATTTGCTCCCAGGATTCTTTCTGCGCTGCTCCGGGTCTACGGCATGGTTCTGGTTTTTCATGTTGTTCGGCTCGCCTGGTTCGGGTATCGGACGCGGAGGGTGTGTCAGTTCGCCTACCCGCGTCCCTTGCCGCCTGCCCTGGCCCGGATCGTCGAGCATTGTCGGCGGTCGTTCTCACTCCCTTGTGTTTCTGTGCTGTGCACGGCAGAACTGTCGGGGCCGGTAACATTGGGGTTCGGGCGACCCCTGCTCCTGCTCCCGGAGACATTCTTTCTCGACTCTTTTTCTGAGGACGATCTGTTCTCGGCGGTATCGCATGAACTGGCGCACGTACTGCGACGCGACTTCCTCTTCAATCTGCTGTATGGGATTGCATCTCTCCCGCTGTGTTTTCACCCTTGCGCGGCGCTGATCCTGTCAAGAATCGCGCAGACCAGAGAACTGGCCTGCGATGAAATCGCGGCACAAATGCTGCCCACCACCAGGTGCTATGCCGCTTCCCTGCTGCACATGGCACAGTCGATGTTCACCGGGGCACGATCGAATTATGCGCTAGGACTCTTCGATGCCAACGCTTTGGAGGAACGAATCATGAACATTCTGAAAAACAACGACACGCCAAAAAAGACGCGCGCCGCAAGATTGATCACCGTTTGTCTGATCGGAGCGGCGTCGATTGGACTTTCGGCCTTTTCGTTGCGACTCGATAACCCCGGTCGCTCCGAGGATCTGGCGCCGTTTGCCGGAACCTGGGAGGCAAAATATAAAGGAACAGCGTTCTTCACCGTGCACCTGGCGCTCGCCAACGGAAGACTGGGCGGGACATGTGTTGTCGGCGAGCGCTGGACCATACTCACAGAACGGTCCGATGATGGCGACTTCGTCGAATTCATCCCCGACGGCAGTGAGCTTTCCACCCACAAGATCCTGGAGGCGACCGCGTCCGGCAAAAAGCTCCTCGTCAAGATCGGGAACAAGATCGGGGACGCCGAGAACTCCTCGGAGGGGCTGCCGCTTGAACTCACGCTCACGGGCCGAGATCAGGCGGAAGGGAGAATGGTCGCATCGCCGCAGACGAAACCGTGGAATTTCCAGCGCATCGGTCGGTAAAAACGAGATCCCGCGGGCGGGAAATCCCCTCCCGCCGCGAGCACCAGAACTATGTCACCGCCCGCGGCGTCCTGGCGGCATCGGCATGCTCGTGGGCGTGATAGCTGGAGCGCACCAGCGGTCCGGATTCGACATGACGGAACCCGAAGCGCAGAGCCTGGTCCCGCAGATACGTGAACTCATCCGGAGTGTAGAAACGGGCGATCGGCAAGTGATCCCTGGACGGACGCAGATACTGCCCGACCGTGAGAATGTCGACACCGCGCTCGCCGAGGTGGCGAAATACCTCCACCAACTCGTCGGTCGACTCCCCCAGGCCGACCATCACGCCGCTTTTTGTGACCATGCCGGGAGAGAATTTCTTGGCATTTTCGAGCAGCCTCAGAGTCCGCTCGTAGCGGGCTCCCGAGCGCACGGCGCGGTACAGGCGCGGCACGGTCTCGGTATTGTGATTGAGCACATCGGGCCTGGCGTCAACGACAATGCGCAGCGATTCTTCGAGGCCCTGAAAATCAGGAATGAGAACTTCCACCCGGCAATCGGGCGTTAACTCGCGAATCTGGCGAATGGTCTCGGCGAAGATGCGGGCGCTGCCGAGGTTGTCGTCGTCGCGATTCACACTGGTGATGACCGCGTGCTTCAGACCGAGAGTGGCGACCGCCTCCGCCACGCGCCGCGGCTCGTCCTGATCAATGGCCTCGGGACGCCCTTTCGGCACGGCGCAGAACCCGCAGCGCCGGGTGCAGATGTCGCCCAGCAGCATGAATGTGGCCGTCCGGTGGTTCCAGCACTCGCCAATGTTGGGACACTGGGCGGATTCACAGACCGTGTGCAGTCCGAGTCCACGGGCAAGTTTCTTCAGGTCGTGGAAGTTGTCTCCCACCGGAGCTTTGGCTCGCAGCCACCCGGGTTTTGGCATCCGCGGCGGAGGACTGAGCTCGATCTGAATGAGTTGGGAGGCCCCGGCCATCCTTTCGATTTTATCAGGTCACCCACCGAGCACGACCCAAACGCCGGCTGGCAGTCAGGGGAACCGCCAGCCGGCGTCAGTGCCGCAGGGACCGGGCAGCTATCGATTTCAGGCGATCTACTTCGCACCGGAACCAGGCGGAATGAGTTTGATCGTCATCGCGCCATCTTTCACATCGACGATTTTGTAGTCAGCCGGGACAGTGAACAGAGAGGAATCGGGCTCCGCCGTATTCACGCTGGTAAACTCGGTCTTCAGTTCTCCCGCCCATGGGTCATCGTGCTTGGTCATGACGGTGGCCTTCAGTTCCGAAGAGTACCAGCGCTCCGAGGTGACGATGATCGGCTTCTCGTTGCCCATTTTCCCGGCGGGAATCGTCGTCGTCACGCGGGTACCGGTGGCGTGAATGCCGTTGATCGTCTGGTCCCCGAGATTCTCGCTCGCCGGATCCGGTTCCCCGGAGTCCGGGCCGCTCTTGTTCACGGTCATTTTGTCGAATGTCACGTCCGACCCCGATCCCCCGCTTTGTTGATAGACCATGATCTGGCCGCCCTTGCCGGGAGTCCCGGGCGCAACCGCTGTGTCCGGGCCTTTCTCGGGCCGCAGCGGCATTTTCTGCGCAACCTTGTTCTCTGTATCCAGCACATAGCGGACGCGGGCAACGGGGTCCGCAATCGTGATGAGCTTGGGCGACGAGGTCTGGGAAGCCGCTCCGAGCAGATTCAAGCCGACTTCACGGCGAGTCCGCCCCTCACTGTCGCGGCACAGGGTCGAGTTGTCGGTGGTGTGAATACGGTTGCCGTCACTGAGATTCTCGGTGTGCTCGGTGACGATGTTGGCGCAAAACGGCGCTCCTTTGATGGGTGCCGCATCCATGGAACTCATCGTAATTTTCTCCAGGGCTCGGTCGGCCATCTGGGCAGCGGCGCTCGCGGCCAGAACCAGGGTGGCAGAAAAGGCTACAACACTCATCTTCCAATGCATGTTATGTTTCCTCCAAATCTGGAAATTCGTAGTTCAAAAATCTCGTTCTTCGATCCGGATTCCGCGCGCAATTCCGTCGGCGCCAATGAGCACATCCGCGTTCACGGGCCCACCGGTTTGACGAAAGGCTGATGCCGGCCTGGCCAGCAGCGACGAAGGCAATTGCACGCGGATCATGTCCATGCCACCGTCGCAACTCAAAGGGTCGCAATACATCAAGCCCCGGAAATCGTCGGGGCTCGGCGCCAGGCTACGGGTTGGGGGAGACACCGCCGACCGGGCCAAGCGCTTTCGCACCGGCCAAACCCTGCGCCTGGCGGGCAGAATCTGTGGCCGCGCCGCAGCCTTTCGAGGCATGACCGCTGCGGCTCGGGAAGATGGCGGGGCCGGCGGCGCAGCCACTGTCCCGGCCGGCTTTCTCGTCGAGTAAAAGGCAATGGCGGAGGCGATCAGCACCAGTGCGGCAACCGCAGCCCACCCGAACCGCAAGGGCCCATACGCCTTCCGAACCTGCGCCCCGGACATCGCTTCCCCTTCCGCCCTGAAGCGCCGGTAACGGGCAAGGACCGCGACATCGAGCGACTCGGGAACCGGACTCACGGACTCGCGCAGCAACTGGAGATTTTTGCCAAGGCTCTGACGCTCGTCGACGAATTGGCTGCACCCGGCACAGGATCGAAGGTGAGCCGCGAAGCCGGAATCAGACCAGAATTCTCGCGGCTTTCGGCCGTATTCAATATGCGCTCTGATCTGGTCACAGTTCATATCAGACACCCCTCGGTCCCCCTGGCCCCGACGCCGGCCTGGCGGCCTCGCAACGGCTCCAGTTTTTCGGCCAGCAGCGCGTGCGCGCGATACAAACGCGACCGGATCGTTCCCAGGGCGCATCGCAGGCGCGATGCGGCTTCTTCGTACGATAGCTCGCACAGATCGCACAGCACCACGGCCTGACGGTAGTGGTCGGGGAGCGTGGCGATGGCGGAGTGCACTCGCTCCACCACTTCGTTGCGCATCAACTGTCCGGGCAGAGCTTCCGGCGCCGAAACCAGCCGGCTGGAAAGGCCGGCCAGAGCATGGTCGCCGGGAAGCGGCTCGCAGGTGCGCTCGCGGCGCTCCATCCGGCGAACAAAATTCCGCGCCATCCCGAAAGCGAAAGCCCCCACATCGCCGCGGTCTTCCCGGTAGTTCCGTCCTTCCTTCAGCAGGCAGATGAACACTTCCTGCGTGACCTCCTCGGCCGCTGCTCTCGAGTTGGTCATGTAGAAGGCGTAGCGGAAAAGGCCGCTCTTCAATTTCTCGTAGAGCGCCAGAAACGCGGCTTCGTCGCCTGCCAGCGCCAGCCGCAGCAGGTCGCCATCCGGATTGTGATCTGAGTTCTGCACTGGTGGTTGTCCGCTCAGGTTTGACGGCGAACTCTCACCATGTCTTCACCCCAGGGCGGGAAAAAGTTCCACGGATTCGGGCCTTGGCCGGGGAATGATCCGGTTGCCGCGGGCGGACCCGCTCGAAACATGCGGGCGATGTTGGGTTATGGCGAAGGCTCACCCGACTTCGACCAGCCCGTGAGCATGCTGCCAGCGCGCCCGCATCTCGACCAGCGCCCGGCTGATCTCTTCTTGCGAGATCTCGGCATTCGGCCCAGTCAGCACGTCAGCAGCCTCGCGCTTCGCCAGCTCCAGCAACTCTGCGTCGCGGATGAGGTTGGCGACGCGGAAACCGGGCATCCCCGCCTGACGCGTGCCAAAAAATTCCCCCGGGCCGCGCAGCTCGAGATCCAGTTCGGCAATCCGGAATCCGTCGCTGGTTCGCGTCATGGCGTCGAGCCGTCTCTGGCCTTCCTCGCTGACCTTGCCCCCGGTCATCAGGATGCAGTAGGACTTCGCCGCCCCGCGTCCGATTCGTCCCCGCAGCTGGTGCAGCTGCGCCAGGCCAAAGCGTTCGGCGTGCTCGATCACCATCACGGTCGCGTTCGGCACGTCGACGCCCACTTCGATCACGGTGGTCGAAACCAGAATCTCGAGTTCGCCCTTCTGGAACATGCGCATGACCTGATCTTTCCAATCTGCCTCGAGGCGCCCGTGCAGCAACCCGACTTTGAGATCGGGAAAAACCGATCCGCTCAGCTCCCGGTACATCCTGATCGCAGCCTTCAGCTCGCTCTCTTGGTTGTCCGCGATCACCGGATAAACAACGTATGCCTGATGCCCGGCCGCCACCTGCTTGCGGAGAAACTCCCACACCCTGGGCGACTGATCATCGGCAACCTGCCGGGTGACGATGGGCGTTCGCCCCGGCGGCAGTTCGTCGAGCACGCTGAGATCGAGGTCGCCATAGAGCGTCAGCGCGAGAGTTCGCGGGATTGGAGTAGCGGTCATGACCAGCACATCGGGCTCTGGCTCGGGCGCGGGCGCCGAAGCGGGCGCGCCCGGACCGGCGCTGGCCGTCTCCCCACCGGTATCCTCGGCGCCATGGCCTGATTTCTTCATGAGCTTGAGCCGCTGCATGACGCCAAACCGGTGCTGCTCATCCACGATGACCAGCCCCAGGCGGCCAAACTCAACTTTTTCCTCGAGCAGCGCATGGGTCCCGATGACAAGCTGCGCGTTCGCCTGCGCAATATGCCGGCGGATCTCGCGCTTGCGGTCCAGTTCGAGTGACCCCGTCAGCAGGACGATTCGGTATCCCGCGTTTTCCAGAATCCGCCGCGCCGAGAAATAATGCTGCTGCGCCAGGATCTCGGTGGGCGCCATCAGCGCGACCTGGTACCCATTCTCAATGGCGATGATCGCCGCCTCGAAACCGACAATCGTCTTGCCCGACCCCACGTCTCCCTGCAGCAGACGCCGCATGGGGTAAGGCTTCTCCATGTCCTCGGCAATTTCTTTCAACACCCGCTTCTGCGCCCTCGTGGGATGAAACGGCAGAATCCTCTTGATCGCGGTGCGAACCCGGTCGTCGAGACGAAACCCAATCCCGGTCTGCGCTTTCTGCTTCCGCCGCTCGAATTCCAGCCCCAGTTCCACAAAGAACAGCTCGTCGAAAAGCATCCGAAGGTGGGCCGGAGTTCGAAACGATTCCAGATCCGCGAAACTCTCTCCGGGCTCGGGCCAATGCACGTTCCACAGAGCCGCCCGCGGCGAGATCAACCCCAGCTTCCCGCGCACCTTGGCGGGGATCGATTCCGGCAGATCGGGCGTCAGGTTGTCGAGCGCCGTGCGAATGATGCGGCGAAACCACCTGGATGTAAGCTTTCCGGTCGCTTCGTAGATGGGAACGATGCGCCCAGTCTCCAGCGATTCAGCGGCCTTTTTCCCGGCGCCATCCTCGCCCGAATCACCGGCGTCGCCCAGAATCTCGAACTGCGGCTGAATGATTTCGAGTTCGTGCGTGCGCTGATCTTGCTCGACTTTTCCGTAGAGAGCGATTAACTGCCCCGGCTTGAACTTGTCCTGGAGATACGTCCCGTGGAACCACAGGCAACGCAGGCGAGCTCGCCCCTGCCCGACAGTCAGCTGGAAGATCGGCATGCTGCGGGTGCGGAACAGCCCCGAATTCCGCACCTCGCCAACCACGCTCGCCATCTCTCCGGCTCGCAGTTCAGAAATTCCCCGGGGATTCAACCGGTCTTCATAGCGAAAAGGCAGATAATGGAGCAGGTCGCCGACGGTGTGGATTCCCTTTCCCGCCAGCAGTTCGGCGATGCGCGGACCGACGCCCTTGACGTATTGCACCGGGGTCGAGAGTTCGAGCATGCGCGTAAAATTCCGTGGAAGTTCCTGCCCGCACGAGCGGCGAAGAGAGGAGGCTCCGAAAAGCATGGTAGCAGGAGCTAGCCGCCACCACGCCGCCAACCCAGCCCCACTGCCACACGCGCCGGCAAATTCTCCCCCACACCGGAATCTCCCCGGAAACCCTCGGGAGAACAAAGGTGTCTAAACCCTCAGTGCTGGTCAACCTGCTCCAAGCCCTGCTGGCGATCATCATGGGCAACGTGGTTTATTTCCTCCTGCTGCCCTCGCTCCCTGTTGCCGCGCGCCACCACCGATTCCATTTCGATCTGGGCACGATCATTGATTTCTGGTTCTGCCTCGTCTTTTACGGCGTGATCCGCACGGCAAGAAGATGGCGCTAGGAACGCCTTTCCTCGCATCCTCTCTCCGCCGCTCCGATTGCTTCCACCAGACGTGGCGATCCGTTTTCCGGGCGGGTCTTGTTCCCGCGGTGACCGGCGTTCGCCTTTCCCGGGTAAACGGAAGCCCAAGCCCCAGAGCAGGAAGTCGGTGAGTGCAATGCCTTTCTGCGCCATACGCCGCGGGCAGCCGGTTTTGCTCTGTCGATCTTGCCAGATGAGCCAGGCGCCTGAGTCTGCTAGGAAAGGATGGACGGTAGACATACCAAGGAGTGAGAAAACCCGGCAGACGTGGTGACGAACGGATCGCGCTCGACCCTCTCCTTGAATTTCAACTACCGCATCCGAACGGGATGCTTCAGTAAGAAAATCCGGAGAACAAGCTTGTGGAGCCAGTCATGCGGATACGACGGTCAGTTGCCTTGATCGGCGGCGTTTGTATCCTCGCCGCGGGAGCTGCGCTGGGGAAGAGAATCAGCGCCTGGTCCGATCATTCCGTGATGGGAGCCACTCGTACGGTTCCGGTATATATCACCCAAGCAGCGGGAAACGGCCGCGGCGGCGCTGCCGACGCGATGGGATTCGCTCAAGTGATCGACCCCGTGCTTCCGGCTGTGGTCAGCATTACTTCTTCGCGAATCGTCAAGGTCCCGCAGTCCCAGAATCCTTTTTTTAACGACCCGTTCTTTCAACAGTTTTTTGGTGGGCGACTTCCGCGTACGCCGCAGCAGCAGCGTGAGCGCGGTCTGGGTTCGGGCGTCATCATCAGCCCGGACGGTTACATCCTGACGAACAATCACGTGATCGACAAGGCGACCGACATCAAGGTCATTCTTTCTGACAAGCGCCAGCTCACGGGCAAGGTGGTGGGCGCTGATCCCAACACGGATGTTGCGGTGGTCAAAATCGACACCGACAAATTGCCCACCGTTCCATTGGGCGACTCGTCCCGGCTTCGTGTCGGAGATTATGCATTCGCGATCGGCAATCCGTTTGGCGTAGGCGAAACGGCGACCATGGGAATTATCAGCGCGACGGGTCGTAGCGGCCTCGAAATCGAGGATTATGAAGATTTCATTCAAACCGATGCCGCCATCAATCCCGGGAATTCCGGCGGCGCCCTGCTGAACGCGCGCGGCGAACTGACCGGAATCAACACGGCAATTCTTTCCGGCAGCTCGGGAGGCAATCAGGGCATCGGCTTTGCCATTCCCATCAACATGGCCAGGCACGTGATGGATGAGATCCTGAAGCACGGAAAAGTGGTGCGCGGCTACATCGGCGTCGGGATCCAGGAACTTACTCCCAGTCTCGCCCAGGCCTTCCATGTTCCCACGGAAAAGGGAGCTTTGGTTGGCAATGTCGATCCCGGCACTCCGGGAGCGAAGGCCGGCCTGGAACGCGGCGACGTGATCACCGAATTGAATGGCGAGGCGGTTGACGGGCCGAATGACCTGCGACTTAAGGTCAGCACCATGGCTCCGGGGACGACGGTGCATCTCAAAGTGCTCCGCAACGGCCAGCCACGAGACGTAACTTTGACCCTGGGCGAGGCCCCGGCAGCGAAAGGCGCGGGCGCCACCGAAGGTGCGGAAGAGAACAGCCCCATGCGGGGCGTGCAGGTGAGAGATCTCAATGACAGCATCCGGCGCGAACTTGGGCTGGGAGCTAACGTCACGGGCGTGGTCGTGACCGACATTCCCGACGGCTCTTCAGCGCAGGAGGCGGGCTTGCAACGCGGCGATGTAATCGAGCAGGTAAACCGGCAGCCGGTCAACTCGGTCAGCGATTACCAGCGACTCCTCGCGCAGGCCGGCAAGGAGGCGGTGATGCTGCTGGTAAATCGAGGAGGAACGACGCGGTTCTTTGTGGTCGAGCCTTGATCGTGTGTCGATGCATCGACATCGCTCCCGGCAAAATGCCCGGCCGATTCTCATCTCCATCCCGTTCAATCGGTTCTCTTTTTCAGTCTCCCCCCGCAACCCCGGTTCTTCGTGCACAGGTCGGGTGCTCGCTCAGCGGCATTGCCACGAATTGAAAAAAATCGTCGCTGGGATCGCGCTCTCTGGCACGATACGTTGGCGTCGCCGAAACTCGCAGATTATTCAATCCGGTGCCGGCCGGTGGCCGGACTCACTGCTGACCTGTCTGCCCGCTCGTGACCACAAAGAGGTTCCGATAATTTATCCTTGATCTTCAATAATCTTCAATCTTGCTTTTCCACGCTTCCCAAAGCCGATACGCCGTCAATTCGCTCCCCCGCAGCGGAGTTCTCGTCCGCAACTTGAAGGTTCTCACCGGCAGGCTGCACAGGATACACTGAGGGGCCACTTCGGAGGGCCCCTTATTGAAACACTTCGCCGCTCTTGCGCTGTTCCTTTTGTCTGCATCGCTCACTGCTCAGGTTGAACACGGTCTGACCGCAGCTCAATGTCAGGCAGACCAGCATCTGTGGTTTTCACGGATTGAAAATAGAGACAACCGCCTGGTACTCCCGGATTTCTACACACTGCTCGATGAAACCAAGGAGATGGATGCGTGCCAAAAAATAGACCCTTTGAATTGGCACGTGTATTACAACACTTCCGCCGAGATGGATGCTGAACGATTGGGACGCTACATGGACTTCGTCAGGCGGCACGGCCTCTACGAGAGATTCATCCAGGAAGACAAAGCCGGGATGCGCTGACAGGACACTCTCGGGAGCATCGGCGGGTTCTGGCTGGCGTTCTATCGAGTTCCCGGCTCACCAATGGCGGTATGCCACGCGCCAAAAGCCTTGCGGGGTTGGCGCTGCCATGATACAAGGAATCCCCGCCAAGGCGGATCCAAAAGATGCCCACTTCAAAGCTTCGCTCCGCGCGTTTCGCCGTCAGCGTGATGACCTGTCTCAGTTGCACTTTCGTTTCGGGCACGCTTGCACGCGCTCAAGCTTATCTCTTCAATTCATCGTATGTCGCCAGCGGGGGCAGCCCGGTTGGAGCCGTGGTGGAAGACTTCAATCGAGACGGCAG
>Ga0123356_10008044_pt1 | contig 10494 bp, 9 predicted proteins | sample TergutEmb28metaG_2_FD_92546 | JGI IMG/M metagenome (GOLD analysis project Ga0123356, IMG submission 92546) | Embiratermes neotenicus P3 segment gut microbial communities from Petit-Saut dam, French Guiana - Emb289 P3 | ecosystem: Host-associated > Arthropoda: Insects > Digestive system > Gut ... | reverse complement strand
TTTTCATATGGCAAACCCTCCACATTCAATTCATGTCATGTATTCGTTGTTTTACGAATAATGCTCCCTTTTCCGTGACACTTGTTGCCGTTTATAGTTTTACACGCATTGGCAGCGCGCGTGTTGGATAGGGGATGATCCGTTGCCGGTTAATCTCTCTCCTTCAAACATATTGATGCATAAAAACACGGCAACCTTTTTGGCGTTGTTGTAGCATTCCTCCTCTCTGCAGTTCTTTTTACTCTCCTTTCGGTAATCGACTGCCTTCCGGGGCATACCCGCGCTGATTACCGATTTTACATTTCTGCTCATCATATATTTTGGTCAAGTATAACGTATGCCCGCGTGGTTGTCAACAGTTGCTTGCCCGTGGTTGGCTCGTCAACAACTAACAATGGGAAAGGAACCGGTAACGCCGGTTCCTCATATTTAATGACAAACTCAAGGATGCTCGACGGACCGAAAAGGTAAGCCTTTACAACGAGAGAGGGTAGCATTCGACCAAATGCATGAAATCAACATCAAAGGGCCTTTTCCATTACCGAGAACCGGCGGACGATTGAAAATCCGGTTCTGGTATACAAAGTCTGCGCCCAGTTCTCTATGCCGGTGAATAGCGTGGAATAAGCCGCGCCCTCGTCTATAAATTCCTGCATTAACAGGTTAAATAACACCGTGGCGATTCCACGCCTCTCGTACTCCGGATCTGTGCAGATACCGCTGAACCATCCACGGCCGCTTGTTTCCAAATCCACCGGCCCTGTAAATCCCACAATAAACCCCTCGTGAGTGGCGGCTAAAATCGGCCGCGGGCTTGGCGCGGCAATTTCCTCCTGCAATACGCTGCGCCAGTACTCGCTGCCTACCCTGTCGCACATCCGGTCGTAGTCATACCTTAGGACAACATCGTAACGGCCGGTTATTATACCTTGGGAGAGCAGTGCCGCTCGCCGTTCCTCTAATTTGGAATCTGGCTTATAGCGGTCAAGCGGCAGGTACATGGCAATCTCACGCGCGATAACCTGGCAGCCGCGCGCCTGCAGGAATGCGAAGCCCATGCAATCCTCATCCACGCCGGGAGCCTTGTTGTGCTCATGCGCCGGCGTGCCTGGAACAATCCAAGGCAGTTGTACCGGGTTGCGCTCGCTCACAACCAAACGGCGCTTCCCCTCAGCCGTAAAGGCCAGCTCCAGCGCGCGCAGCAACGCTGAACCTAAACCTTGCCGCCGCTTGTTGGGCGTTACCAGTATGGTAGTCAGAAACCCGGGCGTGTTCTCGCGCGTTTCGCCGGGTAAGAAGCTGGTTTTCGTTACGCCATGGGCAAATCCAATCAGTTGTTCGTTTTCCTCGGCCACGAAACAAAACGCGTGAGCGGGCGTTCCAAACAGTTTATGGTGAAAGGCCGCCTCGTTCAGTGGTTTATATACTACCTCGCCTGCTTGTGCGGTAAGGTTCCACAGCATGGCTGCCGCCGGAAGATCGGAAGGGTGATAGGGGCGGATAAACATCAAAACACGACCTTTTTATCTTTATTTTTATTGGTATAGTTCAAAATCCTTTTTTTGTTTGGCAAACTCCGCCAGGAGGGGTTTGTGCTTTTCAATTAGCCCCCGCGCGTCCAACCGTCCTGTGCGGTAATCATCTCCGCCCAGTATGCGATCGATATGAAAGCCTCGCTCATCCCCTAACCATTGAAAACAATCGGCATGTTGTTCCTTAACAGCCTCCAGCAGCATCATCCCGGCCGCAAAGGAATTAGCCTTATAGCGGTCGAGGATGTGCATCTGCACACCCTGGCATAAGACGCCCTGATGCTTGGAGAAAGTGGGCGTAAAGCAGGCGGGCCGGAAACCTATGCCTGGCAACGCCAACGTATTCAGCCTGGAAGCCAGGCGAATGCCGTCCGCCCAAGGAGCGCCTATCAGTTCAAAGGGATTGGCCGTGCCGCGCCCTTCGGAAAGGTTGGTGCCCTCAAATACGCAAGTTCCCTGAAAAGCCAGTACCGAAGCCAGTGTGGGGCAGTTGGGGGAGGGCGCAACCCAGGGCGGGAACGTGTCGTCCAGGTATTGCTGCCGCTGCCAGTTACGCAACGGCGCGATGTGCAGCTCTACCTTCAAACCCAGGTGATGGCGTACCCAACGGGCGTACTCGCCGATGGTTAGCCCGTACCGTGTGGGCAGGGCGTACTCGCCCACAAACGAGTGGAAATCTTCGTCAAGCATGGTGCCTTGTACGGCTATGCCGCCAACGGGATTGGGCCGGTCGAGCACAATAACGCGTTTGCCCGCCGCATTACAAGCTTCCAAGGCGTAAGCCAGTGAGTAAAGATAGGTATAGAAACGTGCGCCCACATCCTGCATGTCAAAGACCAATACGTCAAAGGCGTTCAGCATCTCTGCTGTCAAACGCGTGTTTTGCCCATACAGGCTATATACGGGGACGCCTGTTTCCGGGTCCTCATACGCGGAAACAAACTCGCCGGCTTGCAACACGCCGCGTATTCCGTGCTCGCACCCAAATAAGGCCGTAAGGTGGTACTTTTCGTGCAGAATGTCCACGCACCCGCGCATATTGCTGTTAACAGCGGCGGGATGGGTGATTAAGCCAAGCCGCATGCCGTGCAAAAGCCCGTCAAATTCATTGAGCTGATCCAGGCCGCAGAGAACGCGCGCGCGCATGGCACTCCCTCCCGTTATTGGGTTAACTTGTATCTCACGCAACGCTGCCATGGCGAATCCATTCGCTGTTTTCATTGGTTCAAGTTGATTATATCAATGTGCCTGTAAAATGTAAACAGCGCGCCAGCCGTTCGCTGTGTTCTGTACTGGTAGGGGGCAGGTTGTCTTTTGCCATGGGCCCTTGCATTGAGTACCACACATAAAGAATCCTTCGGCGTCCGTTTACTGCCGAAGGATTAGTATGTATAGAAAACAAAGCGGTTTACAGCCTTTTTACTCCGGGCGGTGTAATGGGGTTCTCGGGGACCATCACATCATTGTCAGAATGAATTTTAATATTCGTCATATTAGAACTTAGCGGCCCTATTCGGTAGGAAAACATCACATTGCTATTGGGAAAGCGCTGATAAAAGTAGCGCTTTATCCGCTCCATAACCATTCGGCCAGTGTCGATATTAACGGTGGGGAGGAGCAGGGCATATTGGGAGGGGTTAAAGTGTGTATAAGTATCGCCCTTTCGCAAGTGTTTATTCATCACTTCACTCAATCCGCGCATAATATCGTCCAGCTTAAGCGGGTTGAGCGGTTCCCCGTCCATGCTGGTTATCATGAGTACCGCAATGAACATGCTGCTGCCCAGGCGTTCCAGGTTTCGCATTTGCAGGTTGAATATCTCCCTGAACACAGTGTACTCACACTCAAACGCGCCATGAACCTCGCCAAACTCCTGTAGTTCGGTACGAATGGTGTCGATATTCATATCCAGCGTATTGCCCGCCTGGATGATTTGCTTATAAAATTCCTGTATGCCTTCCGGAGGCTTTACGCCCAGGTAGCGAAAGTGCATGTTGGTAACATGCTTATACTGCATTAGCGCTTCGTTGTTGCGGTTGGTTTTAACTAGCGCCTGCATGAGATCGAGGTGTAGCCTCTCATCAAACGGATCGCTTTCCAGCGCGAAGCGGCACGTTTGGATAATATCCTCATATCGCTCGGCTTTCTTCAGCAAGTCAAGGTATCCGTATATGATTTTTACATATTGTCCGTGCAGGTTAACGCTTCGGCTGATGGCCCAATCGTCCGGGTCACTGCCGGCAAGCAAATCACCACCATATAGTTTTAGTATGTTCTGGTATAGGGCGGTGCTTTCTGAGGTTAGGCTGGTACAGCCTTCCAGTTTCCGCGCGGTTTCTTCAAAATCGAACAGGTCAAGCGATAGCCCGTCCAGCTTGTGGAACTGGTAACCGCCGCGGGTCGCTACTATACAATTGCCAAGCCCGGGGCTGCATTGGTTTAGGATGGTGCGGAAGCGGCTGATAAGCGTTTTAAGCGCGTTTTCCGGGTTGCTGCTTTCCTCGTTTGGCCATAACACCTCAATCAACTTAAAGTTGGGTACGGACGCGTCATACTTCAGTATTAGGTATTGCATAAACGCCATACCCTTTTTCGATTTTGATATGACCTGATCAAAGCACTCGTCATTGACGAAGATGCTAAAACCGCCAAACAAGCGGATACGAACCTGGTTATTCATGGAAACACCCCTATATTCGTCAAGAATCGTTCAATGGTATCATTCGCAGGTCATCTGCAGGGGAGGTCATATGCGCGGTATGCCGAGGTACTATTCGATGGTGACATAAAAACCACCTGCCCTGATTTTTTATGTATCATTAGATTATTATAAATGAAATAAAATGTCAATACTTTTTTATAAATTTTTTAAAAGAATTTTTAAAAAATTTTAAAATAATTTTAACAATAAAAAATAGAAAAAGAAGCGCAATCAAAGAAAATACAATACATTTGATATGTAACAATATGTTGTATTTGTATTACAAAAAAAGTCAAAATGTAGTTACATATAATAATAATAATTTTATGTTACTAATTGTTACATATAACCATTTTCCAAAAGACTCTATTTTTTGCCGCGGCCTTCATTTGCTTTTTGCCCCCCAACTCGCTATAATACCACCCGATGGCACTAGATTGAGCCAAGGATGTGGGTAAATGAAACTGGGAATTGTCGGATTGCCAAACGTTGGCAAGAGCACCCTGTTTAACGCGATTACAAAGGCTGGCGCGCAAACCGCGAATTATCCATTCTGTACAATCGAATCCAATATGGGGATTGTGCAGGTACCGGACAACCGCCTCAATGTACTCGCGGAAATGTTTCATCCAAAAAAAGTTACGCCTGCTAGCGTGGAGTTTGTGGATATTGCCGGTTTGGTAAAAGGCGCGAGCCGCGGGGAAGGTTTGGGCAATCAGTTCCTGGCCCATATCCGGGAAGTAAACGCAATTGTTCATGTAGTGCGATGTTTTGATGATGAGAATGTCATCCATGTAGAAAGTGGTGTCGATCCAAAACGGGATATGGAGATCGTGAACCTGGAGCTTCTTTTTGCTGATATGGATACCGTTACCCGCCGCATAGAAAAAGCCAGGAAAATGATGAAGTCCGGCGAAAAAAAGTACGCAACGGAGATAGCTGTTGGCGATAAGCTCATGGCGCATTTTGAAGGCGGGCACCCCGCCCGCACGCTTCAATTAGAGGACGAGGAAAAAGCAATTGCGGAGTCCTGGTTTTTATTAACAGAAAAGGCAGTAATATATGTAGCCAATGTCGCAGAAAACGATATTGGCAAACCTATAAGCCAGTTACCTTATGTTCATGAGCTGGAACAAGTTGCCAGGGATGAGGGGACGGAGACGATTACCCTCTGCGCGTATATAGAGGAAGAGATTTCCACCATGAGCGATGCGGACCGGCAGGAGTTCCAGCGGGAACTGGGCATGGGGGAAAGTGGCCTTACGCGGTTAATTCATGCGAGCTACACTATTCTTGGGCTCATTTCTTTTTTAACGACAGGCAGCGACGAGTGCCGGGCTTGGACCGTAACGCGTGGCACCAAAGCGCCGCAGGCGGCCGGAAAAATCCATACGGATTTTGAGCGAGGGTTTATCCGCGCTGAGGTTGTGCCCTTTGAACAACTTTCGGTAATGGGTAGCATGAACGCCTGCAAGGAAGCCGGGCAAGTGCGAAGTGAGGGGAAAGACTACATCATCAAGGACGGCGATGTTGTGTTGTTTCGGTTTAACGTCTAGCGCGGGAGGACGCAAAGCATGGGAAGGTTTCTATTCTTTTGGAAGCGTTTGATACAAATGGATTTTTTAGCCATGTGGAATACCATGGCTTTTCTGAAAGAGCGAAGCGGTAAAAGCCGCTTGTGGTTGTTTTGCGATATGCTGCGCTGTGCCCTTAAATTTAACGCGGGATATATGGATTATAAAATAGCGCAGATGTATCAACTGTCCGATGAACAAAAGGAAACACAAATTACCCGTGGCCTTTCCAATGCCATTGTGCGCCGTATGAATGATAAAGCCTATTGGCATTACTTTGATGACAAGGCTGTTTTTAACGAACTGTTTAGCGAGGAGGTCAATCGCCGCTGGCTTAAGCTGGATGGGAGTACCTCTACAGAAGACCTAAAGACTTTTCTTTTACAAAATGATGTAGTCATCATTAAGCCGCTGGAAGGCAGCAGCGGCAAGGGGATAGAGTGTCATACAAAGGAAGAATGGGCGGACGGTGGGGAGCTGTTTGGCCGTTATCTGATGGAGCGCCAGCCCCTTATCCTGGAGGAGCGTGTTGTTCAGCATTCCCGTATGGCGGAGTTATGCCCGGCTTCAGTTAATACAGTTCGGATAGCCACACTGTTGGGAGAGCGGAAGCAAGGGATTGTATACGCGTTTTTACGCATTGGGAATGGGAAAGTTGTGGATAATGTGGATTGCGGGGGCATGGCCGCCCGTGTGGATTTACAAACCGGCAGGTTGTTAACTGTTGGCGCGGATAAGCAGGGGAATACATTCACCCAGCATCCTATCACAGGAACGCCCATTGTCGGTTTTGAGATACCATTTTTTCAGGAGGCTATGGATATGTGCCTCCAAGCGGCGCAAAAGATCCCGCAAATGCGTTTTATCGCTTGGGATGTTGCCATTACTGTGGACGGTCCGCTTCTCATAGAGGGGAACAGTTTCCCTAGCCACGCCGTGCCCCAGTTTGCCGCTCATTATCCGGACGGCATCGGGATTATGCGTGAATTCCGTGAGTTTATTTCTATATAGGTGTGAAAGCTGCCCCGTTTTTCCGTGGCGGGCGGGATTCCTGTGGGGTAATCATACGTACAGAAGGGATGAATGGTTTGTGTTAAGAATTGCAATGAAGACCCCATTGGTTGAGATGGATGGAGACGAAATGACCCGCATTTTGTGGCAAAGCATCAAAGAGAAGTTGATTTTACCCTTTGTTGACCTCAAAACGGAGTATTATGATCTGGGCTTGCCCAACAGGGATAGGACGAATGATCAGGTAACGGTTGACAGCGCGCTGGCGACCCAAAAGTATGGCGTAGCCGTAAAATGCGCGACCATAACGCCGAATGCCCAACGGATGGACGAATATAAGCTAACCGCTATGTGGAAAAGCCCAAACGCTACAATCCGCGCCATACTGGATGGAACGGTGTTCCGCACGCCTATTGTGGTAAAGGGTATTTGCCCCTGTGTGGGGACTTGGGAAAAATCAATTACCATTGCCCGCCACGCATATGGTGACATATATAAAAACGTGGAGTTTGCCGTCCCTGGGAAAGGGAAGGGCGAGCTGTGCTTTACGCCAGATGGCGGGACGGAGATACGCCTTCCCCTTATGCAGTTTGAAAGCGCCGGAATTATGCAAGGGCAGTATAATACTGATGCGAGTATCTTTTCCTTCGCCCATTCGTGCTTTCGCTATGCCCTCTCGGTTAAGCAGGATTTGTGGTTTTCCACAAAAGACACCATATCGAAGGTATATGATCATCGTTTTAAGGACATTTTTGCGGACTTGTATGCGTCGACGTATCAACCCATGTTTACAGCCGCGGGGATAGAATATTTCTATACCTTAATTGATGATGCGGTAGCCCGTGTTATGCGCGGCAAAGGCGGTTTCGTTTGGGCTTTAAAAAATTATGATGGCGACGTTATGAGCGATATGGTTGCCTCTGCTTTCGGCAGCCTGGCCATGATGACCAGCGTGCTCGTTTCTCCGTATGGGCAGTATGAGTTCGAGGCGGCGCACGGCACTGTAACACGGCATTATTATCAGCATCTCAACGGCGTGGAAACCAGTACTAATCCCGTGGCGACCATCTTTGCCTGGACGGGCGCGCTCAAAAAGCGCGGAGAAATGGATGGGTTACCATCCCTGTGCGGCATGGCGGAAAAACTGGAAACAGCGGTGTTGCTCACCATTGAGCGGGGACAAATGACACGGGACTTGGTTCCTTTATTTCAAGGCGAAGCCCATAGCGTTAGCAGTTCCGGTTTTTTAGATGCAGTAGCAAATACACTTCAAACCCTGTTATCCTTTTAAAGCTTTCAAAGGGGCGGTTGGCTTTGGCTCTTACCTTTTGTACGCTGTTTAGCGGCTCAAGCGGAAACGCCGTTTATCTGGGAACGGAAAAGGGAGCTATCCTAATTGATTGCGGCATGAGCTGCAAGCAGGTATTGGAGGCTTTGGGAGCCGCTGGAATGAACCCCAGGGATTTACGGGCCATTCTCATTACGCATGAGCATAGCGATCACATACGCGGCGCGGGGATCGTCAGCCGAAAACTGGGCATCCCCATCTACGCGACGGAAGGCGCTTGGCAGGGTATGGAGCAGGTAACGGAGGGCGTGCCAGTAAAGGACCATGTAGAGATCATCGCCGGTGAAAGTTTTTTTCTATGTGGCATAGAGGCGTATGCGTTCCCCATTCCTCACGACGCGAATGATCCTGTTGGTTATCGTTTCTTTATTGGAAAACAAAGCGTGGCTGTCGCTACGGATTTGGGTTGTTTTTCGGACTCGGTTTTGAACGCCGTTACCGGCTCGGATGTTATCTTGCTGGAAAGTAATCATGACTCTGAGCTTCTAAAGAAAAACCCTCATTATCCGCCGCGCCTAAAAATCCGCATATTGGGACAAAAAGGCCATCTTAGCAATGAGGCGGGGGCGAGCGCTGCCGTTCAGCTGGCAGCCACAGGTACAAGGCATGTGCTTTTGGGGCACTTAAGCAGTGAAAACAACACTCCGGATATGGCATACCGTACCACGCACGCCGCGTTAACCGCTGCTGGCGCTGTGGTAGGGCGCGATATAACCCTTAATGTAGCGGCCAGGTATCGGGCCAGTTTTATATATCGCTGGACAAAGGGGGCATAGAATTTGCCTGTTACCATCCTGTGCGTTGGCAAACTGCGTGAACGCTTTTATGCCGACGCGGTAGCCGAATACCACAAGCGAATCTGCCGCCTAATGCCCCTGGTCATTGAGGAGGTAGCGGATGAACGCGAGCCGGAATCCAGCGCGGAGGCATTACGTGTCATGGCTTTACGCAAGGAAGGGGAAAGAATACTGCCGCGCATTGGACAGAAGGATTATGTGATCGCCATGTGCGTGGACGCAAAACAGCCCACCAGCGAAGAGCTGGCAGGAAAGGTAAAGGCGTTGCTAGTACAGGGAAAGAGCAATATTACATTTGTGCTTGGAGGGTCATTTGGGCTGTCACTGCAGGTTCTGGCTCGGGCGGATGAGCGCATCAGCATGAGCTCAATGACCTTTCCCCATCAGCTGGCGCGGGTGATGCTCATTGAGCAATTGTACCGTTCGGCGAAAATACTGGCTGGGGAAACATATCATAAGTAGCCGCGTTATGAATCAATCTGGCGCTCAGCGCCAAAGGGTATCTCGTCCTCATCAAAGGGAAATATTACTCTGTTGTTGTCATGCTCCCACAGTTTATCCAAACGGTAAAACGCGCGCTCCTCCGTATGGAACAGGTGCACCAGTATCGCGCCATAATCCAACACAATCCATCGCCCGTCCTGGTGACCTTCTTTCCGTAACGGCCGGACGCCCAACTCAGAGAGCCTATCCTCCACCTCGTCAGCCAGGGTTTTCACCTGTATGGCGTTGCGCCCATTGGCCATGAGCATATAATCAGTGATGACCGTGAGGTCGGAAACATCCAGCGCGACAATGCCCTGGGCTTTTTTTTCGTAAAGAATGCCGGCAATTTTGGCTAGTTGTTCATTCATGCGGCTTACTCCTTTCCAAATACTTAGGGTTCCAAGCTCGTGAGCCAGTCGGCTGTTTGCTGGGTAACGGGGTATGGTGTTATTTTCTGTTCCTTTATATGCAGTAAAGTCCCCTGTAAAGACAACCGCATTGCTGCGGCTAAGCTTTTCCCCGACAGGGAGCGTATGGTTTCCAGGCTTGAGTATTGGCGGGAGGGCTCAATTTTATCCGCTAAAAACAATACCATATCTAAGGGCGCCATGCCAACCTTTCCTGTGGTGTGGCAGGCGATGGCGGATAAAACCCTGGTATCGGTTACCCCATAGCGCCATTTGGCGATCGCCGCACCCACCGGGCCATGCAGGATGCCTTTGCTATGCATGGCTTCCTCATCCAGCGCCAACCCGTACTCCTTACTCAGTAATTGCAACTGCGCAAGTGGTAGATCCTTTGCGCTGTCATGCAACAGTCCGGATAGGGCCGCGGCATTCTCATCCAGGCAGTGTTTTTGCGCAAGAATCCGCGCGGTGTAGGTTACCAACAAGGAGTGGACTAGTCGCTTGGTACTTAAGGTGTCCTTCAGTAAGGCATATATCTCCTGCGCGCCGGGTGGGCTGGCAGGTGTTCCATATAAGCCCATTAATCGAATGTACTCCATTACCTGCGGCAGGAGATCCGGCGGATGTTGGCCGCTGGC
>Ga0123356_10008043_pt1 | contig 10496 bp, 8 predicted proteins | sample TergutEmb28metaG_2_FD_92546 | JGI IMG/M metagenome (GOLD analysis project Ga0123356, IMG submission 92546) | Embiratermes neotenicus P3 segment gut microbial communities from Petit-Saut dam, French Guiana - Emb289 P3 | ecosystem: Host-associated > Arthropoda: Insects > Digestive system > Gut ... | reverse complement strand
AGTGGATAAAAGGTACAGTGTATTGCCGATAACCCGGGAAGCAAGGATATTCCCATCCTGCCCCAGCTTGTATATAAGTTTCGGAGATGCGGGATTAGATACTTCGTAAATATAGGAGTTGCATTGCTGTTCATGTCGCCAATAGCTGTTGTGGTCGGTTATGGTTTGGTCGGACTGTGTGATTACAGTAACAAAACTTCCGCCGAGATACATTTCAATGGTGTACTCGTACCTATAGTCGTATGGCGAGTCATATTTGCCGTTTGTGCCGCTCTCGTTTTTGAACACTTCAGTAGTCGAAATAAGTCGTGTATTTGCTCCGTCAGCCTTATAAATAGAAAGTTTATTATTTTGTAGGCTGTAGATATACACTCCGTCAGTCTTGACTATATCCCCTTCATCAATCCCAGCAACCTGCACATTGGTATTTGAGTAATCAGGGTTTCCATTTCCTGCATTTGATGAAGAGGGAAAAGCAGCTTCCGCTTTAGCGCCCACAGCAGCATCAGTAATTACGACGCCACCTCTGCCAGACACGTAATAGCGGTTGTTAGTTTTGATATCAGCCAGTGCACTATAGACGGAATTGTAATCTGCTGCAAAGGAAAGGTTAGATTGATCTATCGGCGGAATTGACAGCGAGCGATAACATCCTGTCATGCTTCCGCACAGCAATAAGACAACAACCATACTTACAAGTAGCTTTCTCATACGTTCAGCCTCCTTAGCTAAGTCTAACACATCAATGAGGTGTGTCAATGATTAAGCTATTATGGTTGGTGTAAAGCGTTTGTAGGGTTATAAACACATAGCTGTTTGTTTCTCAAAGCCGGCTTTCATCCGCCGTGGTTACTCATAATGGCATATTTTTTGAGACAGCAAGAGGAATCTGTAGTATTTAATTAAAAGGCTGGTAGGATTACCAGCCTTTTAATTAAATACTATACGTAGTTATGAATTAAAAGAGCGAGCTTGCGAGCGAGTTATGCTGTCTTGCGGTATAACTCGACGGTTTTGCATGACTCCTTTGTTCCAGCGGCGCAGAAAAGATGGCATATCCAACTCTTCCTCAGTTTTGATGCTCTTGAGTTTTTTGGTGAATTCGTCGTCCTCTTTGGAGTTTGCCTCGGTCTTGTTGACAAAACCAGTGGCAATAAGGGTTATTCGTACGTCGCTGCCCATAGCTGCGTCCGACGCTACACCAAAGATTATATTGGCATCAGGATCTACCGCTTGTTTGATAACCTCGGCTGCTTCATTGACCTCAAAGAGAGTTAGATCAGTGCCGCCGACAACGTTGAACAATACGCCTTTGGATCCTTCAATGGTAACATCCAGCAGCGGGCTGGCCAAAGCGGCACGGGCGGCATCTATGGCGCGGTTCTTTCCATTGGCGCGGCCAATTGACATCCATGCGGGACCGGCATCTTTCATAACGGCTCTGACATCGGCGAAGTCAAGGTTGATCATGCCAGGGACTGTGATAACTTCAGAAATGGCTTGCACGCCATGGCGCAACACATCGTCGGCCATCTTGAAAGCGGCATCTACTCCAGTCTTAGGGTCACACAGATTGAGCAGCTGGTCGTTAGGGATTATTATGAGTGTATCAACTTTGCCCAGTAGGCGAGTAACACCTTCTTGTGCTACTTGCATGCGATGAGCACCTTCAAATGAGAATGGTTTGGTAACAACAGCGATGGTGAGAGCACCTGATTCTTTTGCAATTTGGGCTACTACAGGAGCCGAACCGGTGCCTGTGCCGCCGCCCATACCAGCGGTCACAAAGACCATATCCGCACCGCTGACCATTTCTTTGATTTCATCGCGGCTTTCTTCTGCTGCTTTCTGTCCGGTATTGTGATCTCCGCCAGCGCCAAGACCGCGGGTCAGTTTTTCGCCGATTTGCAGCCTGACGGGAGCTTCGGTAATAGCCAATGCCTGTGCATCGGTATTGACTGCGATAAATTCAACGCCTTGGATTTCCTCACGCACCATGCGAGTGATAGCATTGCTGCCGCCACCGCCGCAACCGAAAACTTTGATGCGAGCCCCATTGGGAACGAAACTCGTTTTAGCCATTTTATCCTCCTAAAATAACCTTTATAATTTTTATTTCCTGTTGAAAATAGTTGTCAGACGATTGGCAAAGCCGCGTAGGCGTGAACCAAAGCCCCTGCCGTTCCATTCCTGAGTGCGCTGTCCACCATGTTTAGAGCCCCACAATAGCAGCCCAACCCCAGTGGCATAAGCCGGGTCGCGTAGGTAGTCCGTGATACCTGTAATATGCAGCGGGCACCCAACGCGTACGGGAAGCCTAAGTACGTCACAACCGAGAGTTTCAATACCAGAAAGGTTTGAGCTCCCACCGGTGAGTACCAAACCTGCTGGGATTACAGACTCATAATCTGAGCCAGGCAGCTCCAGCAACACTAAACGTAGGATTTCTTCTACGCGGGCGTGCAGTATGTCGCACAGGTCTTGGTAGGAAATACCGTGTCCATCTTCGGAGATGGGGGTAGTATTGGCCATTTTATTCTCATAAACTGACATCACGCTACCGTAACGCTTCTTCATTTCCTCTGCGACTTCAAATGGCAATCCAAGCCCGATTGATACATCGCGAGTCAGTTGGTATCCAGCAACCGGCAGGATAGCTGTATGATAAATACTCCCATCCTTGAATACACAAATATCGGTGGTGCCACCTCCGATGTCGGCAATAGCCACACCTGCATGGCGCTCATCTTCTGTCAGCACGGCTTCAGATGAAGCCAATGGCTCAAGCACCATGTCTTCGATATCAATCCCGATGCTGCGGACACATTTGACAAGGTTCTGAATTGAATTGGCTGCCGCTGTAATGATGTGAGTTTCCACATCCAAGCGGAAACCATGCATGCCTACTGGGTTTTTGACCCCCGGCTGTCCGTCTACTGCGTAAGTGCGTGGTATGACATGCAACAGCTTGCGGTCCTGGGATACCTTGATGCTTTGGGCGTTGCTCATAACGCGGCGAAGATCATCAGGGCGTACCAAACGGTCGTTGCGAGTGATGGCCACGACTCCGCTTTTGTTGGTAGATGCGACATGCCTGCCTGTAACCCCTACATAGGCTGATTCCACTTTGATATCGCATGATTGCTCCGCCTTTCGGATTGAATCGCGGATGGCATCTTTGGCATCATTAATGTTGACTACTAGGCCCTTGTGCATGCCATATGACGGGGTGATGCCTACACCAACAACACGCACACCGCCGTTGTCCTGTTCGGCGATGATGGTGGCTATCTTTGTGGTGCCGACATCAATCGCAGTAATAGTTGATTTCCTGCTCATATTTTCCTCCTTTAGATACTCCTGCTATATAAAACTACCAAAAAGTCGTTTTCAGTAATATTCACTTCGTTGTCCCCTCTTATCAGGGCTATTTGCCCCACACCTCCTTAATTTAAATTCAGTGTTGTGTCAAAGACATTGTGGTTGCTGGTTGTGTTCCGCGCAGCGCTACTCTTTTTATTGATAGGCATACGGAAATGACGTGATACTTCTGGCCGTTCTTCTTGACCGATGACACGTTTTGCTATACGTAACTTGGCGCTACGTGATCGCGGATTAACTTTTTCCTCTGCCAAACTGGGAATAATAACCTGTCGTGTCACCAGTTTCAGGCGTGGAGAGTGGCGGCATATGCATTGCGGCAAATTTGGAGAGCAAAGACATCTTGCCGATTCGCGGCGCATGAAATTCTTAACAATACGATCCTCGAGTGAATGATAACTAATTACTACCAGTGCTCCATCATGCCCCAGCAATTCCACCGCCTGTTGCAATGCTATATCAAGATGTTTTAGTTCAGAGTTAACAGCTATGCGTAGAGCTTGGAAAGTTTTTGTTGCTGGGTGAATACGTCCGTGCCGAGGATAAACGCGCTCGATTAGTGTTGCAAGTTGGTCGGTTGTGTAAAACGGACGCGAACGCACGATAAGATTGGCAATTTGTCGGCTATGTGTTTCTTCGCCGAACTCAAACAGTATGTGTGCTAATTCGGCTTCAGAGTATTGGTTTACGATATCTGCCGCAGACAGTTGCTGGCTTGGATCAAAGCGCATATCAAGTGGCGCCTCGTGTTGAAAACTGAATCCAAGGCCACTTTCACTGAGTTGCATAGAAGATAATCCCAAATCAAACAGAATGCCGTTCACTGGTTTGAAATCGTGTTTGCTGCAGATTTGTGATAAATTGACAAAATTGTCGTTGACCAAAAGAACCGAATCTCTAAAGGATATTAGGCGTTCTTGAGCCAAAGCAATGGCGGACGGATCGGCATCAATCCCCAATAATTGCCCTCCTGGAGCGCTATGCAGCAAAATAGTTTCGGCATGTCCGCCTGCTCCGATAGTGCAATCGATATAGCGCCCGCCGGGTTGTATATCCAAGGCTTCAATAGTTTCTTTTAACAGTACAGGTATATGTGCGATAGCAGTTGGCATGCGGGCTTCCTTTAGTGTTTTTCCAGGCTTTCGAGTATCTGCCATGCTTCGGCTAAATCATCTGCTTTTTCAATTTCCCATGCAGCTTTATCCCACAACTCAAGGTAGTTGTTGGCTCCGACGACAACTATGTCGCCTCCAAGCCCAGCATACATCCTTAGGGTGACTGGCAGGTTGATACGACCTTGGGCATCAATTTCTGTTTGGAAAGCAGTGGCAAAAAGAGCTCGACGTATCTTGCGCATCTTGCTGGGAGACAACCCTCCGTTAGTAAGACCGTCCGCCATTTTTGTCCATTCAGGGATGGTATACACAGACAGGCATTTCTCAGGACTTGGTGCTACAATGACACCGTCTTTGAAATACTGGCGGAAGCGAGGCGGCAATGGCAACCGCCCCTTTTCGTCTATGCGATACTCAAATTCGCCGAGAAACATGGATAGCAATGTCTCTTTTCCCACTTTTACCCACTTTTTACCATTCTACACTACTTAGGTGCTCCATTGTCAATACTTTTAAGAAGAAAATTTGGTTACAGGACGACATAAACTGTCAACAGTATGTAGTAGTGGTGTTAGCTGAGGAATGAGAAGCGTGATGTTTTTTCGGTAATGCATGAAAACTGTTTCAAATATACCGCATCAGAGCTGCATCCTTTGTTTATATTTGTGGTAAAATGGCTACTGTTATGCGCATAGACATACTCACACTATTTCCACAGTTTTTCTTAACACCTTTGCAGAATGCCATTTTTCAACGAGCCCGAGACAAAGGATTGGCAAGCTTTAATGTGTACAACATTCGTGACTATACGTATGACAAACATCATGTGGTAGACGATTATCCTTTTGGTGGTGGCGTGGGTATGTTACTCAAACCTGAGCCGATATTTGAAGCATTGGAAGATGTACTGAAAGACCGTCACGAAGACGATGAGCCTATTCCGGTTATTCTTACCACGCCACAGGGGCGGATTTTTTCGCAACCCTTGGCATATCAACTAGCACAGCATAGGCGCATTGCCATATTATGCGGGCATTACGAGGGCATAGACGATCGCGTACGCGAACATTTAGTAACACATGAAATCAGCGTAGGGGATTATGTCCTATCGGGCGGTGAATTGCCGGCATTGGCAATTGCTGATGCATTGGTGCGCTTGATACCAGGTGTGCTGGGGTCTGAAGAGTCAGCCGCCGAGGATTCGCATTCTGATGGGTTGTTGGAATATCCACAGTTTACTCGTCCAGCAGATTTTCGTGGATGGAAAGTTCCGGAGGTATTACTTTCTGGGAATCACGCGAAAGTTGCTGCTTGGCGTCGTGAGCAATCCATACTTAAAACAGCGCGTTATCGCTCAGACCTATTGGCCAAAATTAGCTTGACGAGCAGAGAAAAACAATGGCTGGCCGAAATACTGTTGCCGCAATCAAATGATGGCAATAACTTTCCAACCAAATAAGACATCTTCTGCAATAATCATAAAGCTTTTGCTTTCTTGACATACACTAGCCGTTGTGGTATTTTCTTGGGCGCAATACTATATCTAGTGGTTATGTTATGAAGTGTCCTTATTGTGGCGGTGAAGATTCGCGGGTTGTAGATTCGCGCGATACAACAGATGGTGTGCGACGGCGGCGTGAGTGTACTAAATGCCAAGTGCGTTTCACCACATATGAGAGGTTGCAGCCTGTCAACCTCTACATCATAAAGAAAGATTTGCGCCAAGAGGAGTTTAACAGGGACAAACTGCTTTCTGGTATTCGTAAAGCCTGTGAGAAGCGTCCGCTGGCAGATGGGGCAGTAGAAAAGCTAGTAGATGATGTGGAGGCTGCGTTGTTTCAGGTGGGGAAATCCGCGATTCCCACTTCGCTTATTGGCGATTTGGTTATGATGCATCTTAAGAAGCTGGACTACATTGCCTATATACGCTTTGCCAGTGTATATCGTGATTTTACTGACATCACTGATCTTAAACAAGAAGTTGATACACTGTTGGGCCATCTAGTGCCGCCCGACGGGCAGCTAACGTTTCCGATGAATTCATAGATATTCAGAAAGTTTTTCTGGGGGATTATTATGAGCAAATCTAGGGAATCTAATGTGGAATTTGGTGAGTTGGTGAATCGCACACAAATTGCGCGGATTATATACAATGCGGCGGCTTCTATGGGCATCTCAGATCGTGAGCAGATTGATTGTATAACAAGCAAGGTTATTACACGCCTTGAGCGCCCAGCTATGCTGCCTGGCATGGAGGATTTCATACCCAAAGGAGCGAAACAACCACTGTCGTCTGCTTCGGAGTCTGATATTTTGGCAATAGTTAAGGAATTTCTATCGTCTGATGAGACAATAACGAGCGCTATTATATTGCCTGTAGCACCTGAAGAGCCACAAGAAAGTAAAACTGAAATTGAACCTGCGAATAGTAAGCTAGCCGCAGCACGAAAAACAGCTTCCCAATCATTTCGCGGCAAGGAGACCCACGTTATGCCAGTCAAAACTGAAAGAGATATTACCACTGCTAAACTCAGTGATAATGCCATGCGTGTGCTTGAAAAGCGTTATCTTAAAAAAGATAAGCAGGGTAACGTTACAGAGTCATCAGACGACATGTTTCGTCGGGTGGCGCAAACCATTGCTGCAGCGGAGCTTAAATACGACCCCAAGGCTGATGTGCAGTTCTGGTCCGATAAATTCTATGAGGCGATGACAAGTTTAGAGTTCTTGCCAAATTCGCCTACGCTCATGAATGCTGGGCGCGAACTTGGTCAGCTTTCAGCTTGTTTCGTATTGCCTATTGATGATTCGATGGAATCAATTTTTGAAGCGGTCAAGAATACCGCACTCATACATAAAAGTGGCGGAGGTACAGGGTTTTCTTTTTCGCGCCTACGTCCGGAAACGGATCGAGTGGGCACTACCGGCGGCGTAGCTAGCGGGCCCGTATCATTTATGCGCGCTTTCGATGTAGCTACTGACGTTATTAAGCAGGGTGGTACACGTCGCGGAGCCAATATGGCTATCCTAAATGTGACACATCCTGATATTCTGCGTTTTATTTGTTCCAAAGAGGATATGGTTGCGCTGACTAATTTTAACATTTCTGTGGCTGTTACTACTGATTTCATGCAGGCGGTCAAGTCGGAGACAGAGTATGAGTTAATTAATCCGCGCACCAAAGAATCTGCCGGCAGACTCAATGCTAAAATGGTATTCGATAAAATGGTTGAGTTGGCTTGGAAGACGGGTGATCCAGGCGTGATATTCATTGACCGCATAAACCAGGGCAATCCAACTCCGCAACTTGGGTGTATTGAAAGCACGAACCCCTGTGGAGAACAACCACTTTTGCCATATGAGAGTTGCAATTTGGGTTCTATTAATCTATCTCGCATGTTGAAAGGTAGTGGCGAGAAAGAAATAGATTATAAAAAGTTGCGGGATACGGTTAAGTTAGCCGTACGGTTTTTGGATAACGTCATCGATGTTAATCGTTTTCCAATCCCTGCTATTGGCGAAATGACGCAGCGCACACGCAAGATAGGATTAGGGGTGATGGGTTTTGCTGATATGCTCCTCCAACTTGGCATACCATACAATTCAGAGGAGGCTTTGGGTGTGGCAGAAGATGTGATGGGTGTCATTAACAACACAGCACATAAGGTGTCTATGGAATTGGGAGAGGCGCGAGGAGTGTTCCCTGCCTTTGCAGGCAGTATATATGACAAGCCAAATGCCCCTAAAGTACGCAATGCATCATGTACTACTATTGCTCCTACAGGTACGTTGTCCATAATTGCTAATTGTTCAGGCGGTGTTGAGCCAGTATTTGCCCTTTCCTTCACTCGTAATATCCTAGATGGTGCCAAGTTTATTGAGGTCAACTCATACTTTGAGGAAGCTGCTAGAAGCGGTGGCTTTTATTCGGAAGAACTGATGCAGAAGCTAGCCGATGGAGCACATCTAAAGGATGTTGAAAACATACCTGACGATGTAAAACAGGTCTTTGTCACAGCCCATGATATTGATGTGCAGTGGCATGTGCGTATGCAGGCAGCTTTCCAGCACCACACCGACAATGCGGTATCAAAAACAGTAAATTTCCCAAAAGAGGCCACTGTTGCAGATGTTGCAGAAGTATATATGATGGCCTATGAAGAACAATTAAAAGGCATTACCATCTATCGGGATGGTAGCCGTGATGGTCAAGTGCTAACGACTGGTAAAGATTCTGCCAAAGACAAGGCGAAAGATTCTCGTATCACGAATGTATCGTCCCCACGCAAACGCTCAAAAGTGACAAATGGTGTTACTGAGCGTGTCACTACAGGATGTGGCTATATCTATGTCACAGTTAACTCAGATGAGCGTGGTATATGCGAGGTGTTTTCGCATTTGGGTAAGACGGGCGGCTGTGCCGCAGCGCAGTTAGAGTCTTCATGCAGGCTTATTTCACTTGGGTTGCGCTCAGGCATAGATGTTGCTGCATTAGTAAAACAGCTTAAGGGTATTCGTTGTCCGTCTATCGCATGGGAGAATAGCAAATCCATCCTCTCTTGTGCAGATGCGATTGCCGGAGTGTTAGAGCGTCAGGCGGGGCTGGTGCAGTGCAAAGATGGAGATGGCTGTGGACATTCCGCACAGGATTTAGGTTTGGTGAAGAACGTGGCTGGTCAGTGCCCTGAGTGCACTAGCTTATTAGCCTATCAGGAAGGCTGTCTAGTGTGTCCAAGTTGTGGTTATACCAAGTGTTAATGATGTGAAGTGACTATTTTAAAGTGGAAGGTGGAATAATATAGATAGAAACGAGAGAGCTATGATATTCATTGACGGCTCGAATATGTACCACTCATTGAAAGCCTATTTTAAGCGAGCCGACATAGATTTGGCTTGTTTTGGTCAGAAATTACTGGAAAAGCGCCATTTAGTGCGCATGTACTATTATAACGCAGTAGTCGGTAGGCAGGAAGAGCCGGAGCGTTTCAAGGATCAGGAAAAGTATTTCAAAAGTATTGCTGCCATTCCATACACTGAGTTGCGCTTAGGGCGATTGGTTTATACTAGCCAGTGGCCTAACAATTCGCCATTTGAAAAAGGTGTGGATGTACAGCTTGCAACTGATATGATAACTCACGCTTTCAGAAGTAATTATGACGTGGCAATATTGGTAGCCGGGGATAATGATTTTGTTGGTGCCATACAGGCCGTAAAGGATAACGGCAAGCATGTTGAGGTAGCACTATTTGGACAGGAGAGCACTTCACGGCAGCTTAGAGATGTCGCCGATCGCATCATTCCGCTGGATGGGCGTTTGTTGTGCGGCTGTTGGAAAGTCTCACAACCGATTTTAAGTGATCCGAAGCAACATCCCTTAAAACGTGGTGATACCCAGAACAATTATTCCCCAAACCATGGTGGCTTTATCGCTTCCGTGCCACAGAGTAAAGGCGGAGGAGTACACGAGGAAGGCTCTAATCGCGCTGGTGACAATGCTACCAGTGGTATTCCTCGTGGTGATTGCTGGAGCGATGCGCGTTGCGAGCCGTAGCTTGAATTGGTCTTAACTAAGGCTATTTGTCGTTGAGTGCCTTTATTGTTCATGCTTGAGATGGGCATTGAGTTGTCCGTTATTCCTACGATACTATGAGGCGATGGCATTAGGTAAATAGAATGCACAAACAGCCACTTGGCCGAGCCGATTATTTCAGTGGTGGACGATTAGCTGGAGAAGAAGGCACCGTCATACGTGATTGGGGCGGACGCTATCCGTTTGCTCTGGTTTACCCGAATAGCTATTTCCTTGGCATGTCAAATTTAGGTTTGCAGGCGATATATAGCTTGTTAATGTCGCATCCTGAAACGGTGGGCGAGCGTGTTTTTTGGGAAAATGATGGTAAACCTCTTCTGAGCCTTGAATCTTCGCGTCCTCTGATGGATTATGCCTGTTTGGCATTCTCTTTCTCATATGAACTGGATTATCTCAACCTAGCTGATATT
>Ga0123356_10008041_pt1 | contig 10497 bp, 10 predicted proteins | sample TergutEmb28metaG_2_FD_92546 | JGI IMG/M metagenome (GOLD analysis project Ga0123356, IMG submission 92546) | Embiratermes neotenicus P3 segment gut microbial communities from Petit-Saut dam, French Guiana - Emb289 P3 | ecosystem: Host-associated > Arthropoda: Insects > Digestive system > Gut ... | reverse complement strand
GTACTCAGCGCAATGTCCGGTTTGGCCGGAGACTTTGTAGTAGCAACAGCGGGACCGGATCTTGAGGGAGTCATTGCCGGGAAAGGCGCGGGAGCATCAAGCCTGTCTCTAGAGCAGCATAAGCCAACTGCAAATCTTGATGTTGGCGGCGGTACGACAAATATTGCTTTTTTCTCCGAGGGTGATGTAAAAGCTTCTTCTTGCTACGATATCGGCGGACGTCTGATAAAGTTACGCCGTGACAGTATGGTCGTAGATTATATTTCACCCAAGCTTGAAAAGTATTGCAGGGACTCCGGTATCCCGATAAGGGTGGGAGAAGCAGCAGCAAAACAGGATCTACAGAGAATCTGTTCCTGGATGGCGAATGTGCTTTTGGCATCGATAGGTTTCAGCGGCAGTGCAGGTGCAATCAAAGCCAACGATCTCGAGTTTATGGCGACCGATGGTGTTAAGGAAATCTCTGCGCCGGAACTAATAACATTTTCCGGGGGCGTCGCAGACTATATCTACAACCTCTCGGACAAGGATTTCCCCCATAACGACATAGGGGTACTGCTCGGCAGGGAGATCCATTCTGCATTTTTAAATGTTTGGAACCGCGTACGGCAGCCCGTACACACGATCCGTGCCACAGTCATCGGAGCCGGTATGTATTCCACCGAACTCTCCGGCAGCACCATTACTTACGACGGCATAATTTTCCCACTTAAAAACATCCCTATCATCCGTCTTTCCCCGCGTGAGGAAAAACTGCCAACAGCAGAGTTTGCAGAGATCCTCAGACAGCGGCTTGACTGGTATAAAGACGATCAGGGGCAGGGTGTTGCTGCGATAAGCATTACCGGTGAACATAACATTTCATTTAGCAGCCTAAAGCAATATGCCGAGCGTCTGGCAGCGGGTCTGGCACCACTTGTCAAAGCAGGACTACCGCAGATCATAATCGTTGAGCACGATATGGCAAAGGCACTTGGTCAAATGCTGCTTCTGATGCTCGGGCATCGCAAACTGGTTTGTATAGACAGCGTTTCCACATCACAAGGAGACTACATCGACATCGGCGCCCCGCTCATGGGCGGGCGCGTGTTGCCGGTAGTTATAAAAACTCTGGTGTTCAGCTAATACATTAAAAGGGGATGATATAGTATTCTGGAAAAACGCTGATATCAGGAGGACTCGCATGTTCAAAATGCACGGGAGGCGCTCCCGTGCGCCGGAAGGACTATGCACAATACCGCTCCTTTGAGCTTGTGTGTAGTAATGTTAAGAGAAGAGGTGAGAAGATTTGAGATTGAAAACCAGGTTATTTGGAAAAACCTACGAGTTTGCCTCTGTTAAGGAAGTAATGGCAAAGGCAAACGAAGAAAAGTCAGGTGACAAGCTCGCGGGAATCTGCGCCGAAAACGCAGCCGAGCGTGTTGCCGCCAAGGAAGTGCTCGGAAATTTGTCTGTCTCTGATGTTCGTAACTCTCCGGCTGTGCCGTATGAGGAAGACGAGGTCACACGCGTTATACAGGACGCTGTGAGCGAACCTATCTATGATGAGATCAAGAATTGGACTATCAGCGAACTCCGTGAGCACATCCTAGACGACATGACCACCGGCGATCAGATCCGCCGCCTTTCCAGAGGTCTTACATCAGAGGTGATTGCAAGTGTCTGTAAGCTTATGGGTAATCTCGACCTGATTTACGGCGCGTCGAAGATCCGTGTGACAGCTCATTGCAACACAACGATCGGCAGACCGGGAACTCTCGCTGGCAGAGTACAACCCAACCATCCCACCGATGACCCGGACGGCGTTCTGCTCTCAATGTTTGAAGGACTCAGCTATGCTGTAGGCGATGCAGTCATCGGACTCAATCCTGTTGATGACACAGTAGCAAGCTTAGACCTGATCCTCAATATGTTCGCAGAGCAAAAAGCAAAGTGGAATATCCCGACTCAATGTTGTGTATTGGGACATGTCACCACACAGATGGAAGCCATCCGTGCAGGGGCACCGAGCGATTTGATTTTCCAAAGCATCGCGGGTTCACAAAAGGGTCTGGAGGCATTTGGAATCGATGTTGCTATGCTTGACGAGGCTGATGATCTGATGCTGAGACAAGGCTGCGGGGTCGGACCTAACTTCATGTATTTTGAAACGGGTCAAGGCGCCGAGCTCTCCAGTGAAGCTCACTTTGGTGCGGATCAGCTTGTTATGGAAGCCCGTTGCTACGGACTTGCCAAACGTTACAAGCCTTTCTGCGTCAATACTGTTGTGGGATTCATCGGTCCGGAATATCTGTATGATTCAAAGCAGGTCATCCGTGCCGGTCTCGAAGATCATTTTATGGGCAAGCTCACCGGCATCTCTATGGGATGTGATGCCTGCTATACAAATCACATGAAAGCCGACCAAAACGATATTGAAAATCTGGCGGTCATGCTATCATCGGCAGGTTGTAACTATTTCATGGGAATCCCGGCAGGAGATGACGTCATGCTCAACTACCAATGCACAGGGTATCATGAGATGCAGACGCTCAGGCAGCTGCTAAATCTCAAACCCATAAAGGAATTCGAAGAATGGGCTATCAACATGGAGATTCTGTTACCCGACGGCAGGCTTGGGCCGGCTGCAGGTGACGCGTCTATCTTCATGAAATAAAGTAACAAGTACAAAGGAAGGTGTTGGCATGAGACTTAAAACTTCCCTGTACGGGAAGCCCTATCAGTTTACCGGCATTGCAGATGTGCTTGCCAAAGCCAACGAACCTAAATCAGCGGACAGATTTCAGAAAATCGCCGCTGAGACGGTATCCGAACGTGTAGCGGCTAAGGTCGTCCTTTCCGGGTTAACAGTAGCGGATATAACAGAAAATCCGATCATACCTCCGGAAAATGATGAGGTCTCCCGTATTATCCTTGATAACCTCAATACCACTATCTATAACGAGATAAAGGCTCTGACCATCGGTGAGCTCAGGGATAAGCTCCTTTGCCATGCACTCCCCGGCAACGATATGCTCCGGCTGTCAAAGGGCATGTGCTCAGAAGTGATTGCAGGCATTGCCAAGCTGTGTTCGAACATGGATCTTGTTTACGGTGCATCCAAGATCAGAGTTATCACAAGGTGTAACACAGAGTTAGGGCATAAAGGCACGCTGAGCTTCCGCTGCCAACCCAACCACCCGGCTGATGACATTGAAGGTATCATCGCCGGTCTTATGGAGGGGTTAAGCTTCGGTTGCGGTGATGCGGTCATCGGCATAAACCCTGTGGACGACAGCGAGGAGAATCTTAAATCCATTATGAATGCCATAAATGATTTTATGATCAAATGGTCTATTCCGACCCAGACATGCGTACTCGGGCATGTCACGACCCAAATGCAAGCGGTACGCGCAGGTGCCCCGGTAAGCTGCATTTTCCAGAGCATCGCGGGGACTCAAAGCGCAAACGATGAGTTTGGTGTAACGGCAGATCTGCTGCATGAAGCTTATGAGCTGATCAGCCATAATGGTACGGCACGCGGTCCCAACCTGCTTTATTTTGAGACGGGTCAGGGCAGTGAAGTTTCTCTCGGTGCCGATAAAGGAGTGGACGAAATGACCCTCGAATCCAGGACTTATGGATTCGGCAGGGTGTTTGAGCCGTTTATGGTGAATAATGTCTCCGGATTTATTGGTCCGGAAACACTCTATGACGGCCGCGAGATGATCCGCGCAAATCTGGAGGATCATTTTATGGCAAAACTCCACGGTCTGCCCATGGGTATGGCGCCGTGTTATACCAACCACACCGGTATCGATCAAAATGACCAGGAAACCGCTACTATGCTTTTGGCGATGGCCGGATGCAACTACTACATGGGCGTACCCGGAGCCGATGATGTTATGCTCTCCTACCAGGATACCAGCTACCATGATGACGCTACTCTGCGCGAATTACTCGGACGCACTCCCGCACCGGAGTTTTTTGAGTGGATGCAAGGCATGGAGCTTATGGATAAAAACGGAGTGCTGACGACACGCGGCGGGGACGCATCGATATTTATGTGACAGGAAGGATGTGAACTGATGATTTCTGATGAAAAAGTAATGGAGATTGTTTCTCGTGTGGTTTCTGAAGTCGTGGGTGTCCAGGCACCGGCAGCTTCATATAGTGCGCCTGCGTCAACGGTTAGCTCGGGCGAATGCCCTGATATCACAGAGATCAATCTCAGAGAGCAGTTGCTCGTACCTAATCCGCATAATGCGGCTGAGTACATGCGGCTGAAAGCAAAGACCCCTGCGCGTATCGGTGTATACAGAGCCGGACCGCGCTACAAAACTCAAACGCTGCTGCGTTTCCGTGCCGATCACGCAGTTGCGATGGATGCGGTGTTCACCGACGTACCGGATTCATTCCTACAGGAAAATAACCTTTTGGCGGCACAGACCCGCTGTACTACCCGGGATGAGCATCTGACCAGACCGGATTTAGGCAGACAGCTTGACGACGAATCACTCAAGGCTATCAAAGCAAACTGCAAACCCAATCCTAAAGTGCAGATATATGCTTCGGACGGACTTTCTTCCACGGCAATCGTTGCCAACTACAAGGAGATCATGCCTGCGATCCTGAACGGACTGAAGGCATATAACCTTGAAGCGGGAACTCCGTTCTTTGTAAAGTACGGCAGGGTTGGTGCGATGGATGCTGTGACCGAAGCTCTCGGAGCAGAAGTTACGGTCGTGCTTATCGGCGAACGCCCGGGTCTTGCGACCGGCGAATCCATGAGTGCATACATGACCTATAAAGGGACAGTAGGCATGCCCGAAGCAGGCAGGACCGTAGTATCAAACATCCACTCCGGCGGTACACCGGCTGTTGAAGCGGGTGCACACATCGCAGGCATAATAAACGAAATGGTCAAACAAAAATGCTCCGGCTTAGATCTAAAACTATAATTGCGAGGGGGTTCAATTGTGAAAAACGATCCAATCAAAACAACTGTTCTGGCTGTAAAAATCATACCTGCAGTCTCCCCATCACTGGCGGAGAAATGGAATCTGCCCAAGGGGCACAAGAGCGTCGGCTTCCTCACCACCGATTGTGACGACGTCGGTTATGTGGCTGTCGATGAAGCAACCAAAAAGGCTGACGTAAAAGTCGTGCTCGCAAAATCATTTTATGCGGGTGCGGGCAATGCTACCCAAAAGTATGCCGGTGAGTTCATCGGTATGCTCAGCGGACCAAATCCTGCGGAGGTACGCAGCGGTCTTGCTGCGGCGATGGAGCTAATGGAGAACGACGCCTGCTTCTACAGTGCAAATGACGACGATTCTGTCGCCTATTTTGCACATTGCATTTCACGTACAGGCTCATATCTTTCCGCAACAGCGGAGATTCCCGAAGGTGACGCAATGGGTTATCTCATCGCACCGCCTCTGGAAGCACAATATGCTCTGGACGTGGCTTTGAAGTCGGCTGACGTTTCGCTGGTAGGCTACTTTGAGCCGCCAAGTGAAACAAACTTCTCCGGTGGTTTTGTGACAGGCTCTCAATCCGCCTGTAAAGCTGCCTGTGACGCTTTTGCTGACGCTGTCATCTTCTGCGTTGAAAATGCTCTTAAGTATTAATTCATACAAAGGAGGTGACGCACTATGAGCCGTGCCATAGGAATGTTAGAAACCTACGGCCTGGTCCCGGCAATTGAAGGTCTGGATGCCGCAATAAAGTCGGCAAATGTATCCTTGCGCTCGTTTGAGTACGTCAGCGGAGGGCTCGTTACCTGGATAGTGGACGGCGAGGTTGGTGCAGTGCGTGTCTCGGTCGCGGCAGGAAAAGCGGCAGCATCACGGGTCGGAGATGTGGTCAGCGACCATGTCATTGCTCGTGTGGATCTGGAGGTGGCGGAGGTTTTGAAGCCGCCGAAACCGCCTGTTCCAACTGCCAAGACAACTTCTGCTAAAGCTCCTGCTGCCAGTGCTCCGCCGCAAACTAAGGCAAAAACCCCGGATAAGGCTCCGGCAGAGAAAAAGAAGGCACCTGCATCCGGTTCTTCAGGCAATAAGCAAAAGCGTGCCGAGCTTGAAGCTATAAACGTACACAACTTGCGTAAGCTGGCACGACAGACTGATGGAATCAACTTAACACGCGTTGAGATACGCGATGCAAAAAAGGACGTCCTAGTCAAGGAACTCCTAAATGCTCAGGATAACGCAAGGGGGTAATGCGTCTTGGATAAAGATCTTCGCTCCATTCAACAAGCACGCGACATGATCGCCCTTGCTAACGAGGCGGCGGCAGAAGCGAGCGAACTCACACAGGAACAAGTGGATGCTATCATTTATGCGATGGCTGAAGCAGGTTATGCTCATGCCGAAGAACTCGCCCGTTTGGCTGTTGATGAAACAGGTTTCGGTAAATATGAAGACAAAATCATAAAAAACCGATTCGCATCCCGTTCCCTTTACGAGTACATCAAAGACATGAAAACTGTCGGCATCGTTTCCCGGGATGACGACAAAGGCCTTTGGGAGATCGCGATTCCGGTCGGTGTGGTTACGGCGCTGATTCCCAGCACCAACCCCACATCTACAGCGATATACAAGAGTATGATCTGCATGAAATCGCGTAACCCTGTGGTTTTAAGCCCTCATCCGTCGGCCAAAAAAGCCATTGCCCGCACTTGTGAGCTCATGAGTGAAGCGGCATCGGCACACGGCGCGCCAAAGAACATGTTCCAATGCCTCAGTGAAGTGCATATGGGAGGCACGCGTGAACTGATGCAAAACGACGGTGTAGCACTTATCCTGGCAACGGGCGGACGAGACATGGTGCGTGCGGCTTACTCTTCAGGAAGACCGGCTCTTGGTGTCGGTCCGGGTAATGTGCCCGCATTTATTGAACGCTCGGCAGATATTCGTCGTGCAGTGAGCAGGATCATGGAAAGCAAAACATTTGATAACGGTGTTATCTGTGCCTCTGAACAAGCTGTGGTCACGGAAAACTGTATCGCGGATGCTGTAGCCGAAGAAATGAAACGGCAGGGCTGCTACTTCCTTTCGGATGAAGAAGCGCATTTAGTCGCCCAAGTCATGACACGTGCTCCGGGTAAGCTTAACCCCCGGATAGTCGGGCATACAGCGCGCGAGATAGCCGCGATGGCAGGGTTTGAACTGCCTGAAAACGTACTCGTAATGGTATACCGCGAAAAAGGCGTTGGCGATAACTATCCGTTTTCTATCGAGAAGTTATCACCTATACTTGCATTCTATTCAGAGGAGGACTGGCATAGCGCGTGTTTACTCTGCATTGAGCTTCTAAACTACAACGGCGTTGGTCACTCGCTGGTCATCCATTCTCAAGATCAGGCTGTTATCACTGAATTTGCTCTTAAAAAGCCCGTTTCCCGTATACTGGTCAATGCACCTGCTTCTCAAGGCGCTATCGGAGCCGCAACAAAACTTGCTCCATCGCTGACACTGGGCTGCGGGTCGGTCGGAGGATCGGCAACATCTGACAACGTTACTCCAATGCACCTTATTGATATAAGGCGTGTGGCGTTTGGCAGAAAAGAAGCTGAACCTGTTTTGCAAACGGCAGCCACGGGCATAGACATTGAGGAGATAACACGCAAAGTAATTGAAGTTCTCAAAAAGACATAGTGTAAAATACATAACCAATCAATAATGTAATAACTAATAATCATTATATGGAGGAAAAAAACCATGACAAACCAACAAGCACTGGGTATGATTGAAACGCGCGGCCTTGTGGGCGCAATCGAAGCTGCAGACGCAATGGTCAAAGCAGCAAATGTAACGCTCATTGGAAAAGTGCATGTCGGCGGCGGTCTGGTCACCGTATTCGTACGCGGCGACGTCGGCGCTGTCAAAGCTGCTACAGACGCCGGTGCGGCGGCAGCTGAGCGTGTGGGTGAGATCAAGTCGGCCCACGTCATCCCGCGGCCTCACGGAGAGGTTGAGTTCATCCTTCCGACACTGAAGTAATAATTAATCCATAGTCATATTTCCTGAATTGAGGTGATCGTTTGAAGGTCATCACTGAACAGTATGTCCGCGATTTGCTAAAGGAGAAAAACATAACGGAGTTTCGTGTGGAAAGTGACAAGATTCTTTCTCCCGCCGCAAAGGACTATCTGAATCAGGAGCGCATACGTGTATGCTATGACCGGCCGGTCGGCGGCGCCGGTTTAATAAGCATCAGTGTAAGCGAAACCGGTTCAGACAACGAAAAACACTATATTGACGCGCAAACAGGTGAAGTGTACAGCGAAAAGCCTGAGTGTATGACGCATATTGCCGGCAACAGGCTGGTATATAAGGATCATAAACGGATCGCTTTTCGCGGAACGCTTGACCACCTGCAATCGCAAATCGTATTTGCTCAAGCATCTCTCTGCTCTTTTTACCCCGGGAAGCTGATCGATGACCTTGAGAATGCTCTGGCATTTGTGCGTGAACTCGTACGCGCAGAAGTGCGGGACGAGCCGGTCGGTGATTTTCAGCTGCTCGGTTTGGACAGCGCCGAACTGCGTAAGCAATCGCACAACCCTGATGAGCACTTTGGCATCAAAGCCATGACTCCACCGCATTACGAAATGGGTGATGCTTATGCACATATCAACCTTCTTCGCACATTGTCACGACGTGTGGAAGTGATGGCTGTAAAAGCGTTCAGGAACGAACGCGTTGTTGCACGCCAGGATATCGTGCAGGCGCTGAACCGTCTATCCAGCGGGTTTCATATCATTTGCTGCCGTCTTCTATCAGGCTACTATGATGACAGGGGGCGCAGTTAATGATCGACAGTTGTCAACTCGCCTCCGTGATTGCGGATAAGCTGGTCAAATCCGGACTTTTTGAGGTTGAAGCCTCGGCGCGACATGTCCATCTTTGTCAGAAGGATATGGAACAGCTCTTCGGCACAGGTAAGACTCTCACTCCTGTACGGGATCTTTCTCAAAAGGGAGAGTTTCTCTGTAAGGAACGTGTGGAAATCGTTACTGACCGCAGAACGCTAAAAAACGTCGCTGTTCTAGGACCTCTGAGACCGGACAGCCAGGTGGAACTTTCGCTCACAGACGGAGTTTCACTGGGGATGAAGCTGCCTGTTCGCGATTCCGGTGATGTTAGGGATACACCCGGGATACTCTTACGCTCGGAATTTGGCGAAGTTTCTCTCTCATCCGGCTGTATAGCCGCAAGAAGGCATATTCATGTTACACCGGAGGATGCCCGTGTACTCGGTCTTAACGACAAAGAGCTTATAGCCATTGAGGTACTGGGTGGGCGGAGAACCATTTACTGTGACGTGCTCGTACGTGTTAAGGACAGCTTTCGTTTACGTGTGCATCTCGATATGGACGAAGCAAATGCAGCGGGCATGGACGGGTTCACACTGGCACGGCTCATTAGATGAGCGCCGTCAGTAAAACTCGTAATCTATAGTTAAAAGGAGAATTTACCGATGGATTTGGCTTTTGCCAACGAACTTTCTGCAAAGGCAAACTCGGTGATCGGGAAGTCTAAACGCTATAAAGGGCAGCGTCTCAAATGCGGTGTCGACCTTGGAACGGCATGCATTTTGCTGGTCGTGCTCGATGAGCTAAACAATCCGATCGCATGTGAAATGCAGTTTGCGTCGGTAATCAGAGACGGGCTTGTAGTCGACTATTTTGAGACGCTTGAAATTGTCAAACGCCTCAAGGAGAAGATAGAACGCGGCATAGGACAGGAGCTTCTTCACGCAGCGATAGCTATGCCGCCGGGAACACAAGCCAACGAAAGAACTCACAAACACATCGTTGAAGGCGCCGGTTTTGAAGTGACCAACATACTCGACGAACCGACTGCCGCAAATGCGGTACTACGGGTTCAAAACGGAGTTGTGGTGGATATCGGCGGCGGTACGACCGGATATGCCATATTTAATGACGGAAAGGTAGTACACACCGGTGATGAGCCTACCGGCGGAACTCATATAAGTCTGGTTATTGCCGGACATCGCGGGATTCCGCTAGAGCAGGCGGAAAGCTACAAGCAGGATGAGAAAAACCACAAAACATTATTTCCTGTTGTACGACCGGTAATCGAAAAAATGGCGACTATTATCAACCATGGAATCGCGGGCTACAATGTCGATAGGATCTATCTCTGCGGCGGTACCTGCAAGCTTGCGGGCATCGACGAGGTTTTTAAAGATATTTGCGGTCTCCCGGCGCTCATGGCTGATAACCCCATGCTGATCACTCCACTAGGCATCGCGATGTGTTGTGAAGCATAGGAACCCATAATATATTAAGGGTGTGATACATTGAACATTCAAGAGTTGGAACAATTAGTTTATAAGTTGGTATTACAAGCTTTAAAAGAGCTTGAAGTAAACAAATCAGACGGGATCCCGGTCACAACTACGGAAAGCAGTTGCTGTGACGGGGCGTGTGCGTGCGGAAGTTTAGATCTGATAAAGCAGGTGATTTCTGAAAGCGATGTCAGG
>Ga0123356_10008040_pt1 | contig 10497 bp, 13 predicted proteins | sample TergutEmb28metaG_2_FD_92546 | JGI IMG/M metagenome (GOLD analysis project Ga0123356, IMG submission 92546) | Embiratermes neotenicus P3 segment gut microbial communities from Petit-Saut dam, French Guiana - Emb289 P3 | ecosystem: Host-associated > Arthropoda: Insects > Digestive system > Gut ... | reverse complement strand
CTTGTGGGTGTGTCTAGGTCTGATGGTGAGGGTGGTCTGATTTATTATGATTGGGGTGGTAATGCTGATGATGATTGTTGGTAGCGGTTAATTAATTTGCGCCGAAGGCGCTTTGTTCTTTCTCCTTGTAGAGCGGCTTGTATGTATTCGTAGTCTATTTGAAAAACGTCTAGGTATACTTTTTGTATAACTTCGCTTCGTAGCGTGCCCATGTTTTTATGTATGTTAGCTTTTGCTTGATCATGGGTGCTATTGCGTAAGCAGTTTTCAGTTAATCTGTCAAATATAAGTGGGTCACCGGCTAGCATGGCTACGTTGTTATTGGCGAGTTCGCGGTATTTGCAGACAGGGACTTCAAATTGTCCGATCTGTTCGGTACTTACCATGTGATCTGTGGCAAAAACTATCAATTCTTTACCGTCTAATCCTTTGCCTATTGCGGCTATACAAATTGTCATGATTCTTCCCCGCTATATTAAACTCTAAGCAGTTAAAAAAGTTTTAAACTCAGCTGAAATAAGGCGTTGGCGGAGCCTAAATCCTAATTTTTTTCTTTTTTGTCCAAGTATTTGACGCAGTGTTTAAAAATGTAAACTATTTACTTTACATTTGTAAAATTCATCCATTCACCTAACCATGGTGGGGAGCGTGATGTCAAAATGGCAGAACAAGGATTTGGAATCTTAATGATTATCATCGCAATCATTACCGTAGCGGTAGGCTCCGCTGTGGGTCTTGCGATGGTGTCTCAGACCGCTAACGTTTTTGGTGGTCTTAATGCGGCACCTGAAGCAGCCAACGCTTTTGGGAACACAACCAACATCATCTATACCAGCTGGCCTCTACTCGGTCTCGTCGTGCTGGCTTTGATTGGTGCTGCGGTTCTTGCTGCCATTATGCTCTTCCGTTAAACGGATTAGTGTAATGTCACCTAGCATGACAGAGTGGCGGGGTCCTTATTCTTCCTCTCCCCTTCCAGGGTCCCGCCATTCTGATTATCTGGGGTTGCCATGGTTGACACACGAAATTATGGTTGAAAACAAAGCAAGAAGGAAAAATAACAATGTTTGGGCGTAAACGTGAACCTGCAGAACCCTCTGCGGCAGAGCTAATGAACTTGCAGGCCAAGGGTGAAATACTGCGTGATACAGCAGGCGACACTGACCTCATAGCCGCCGGAGACGTCAACTTTGTATATCAAATGACCGTTGACCCAAAATGGAACAATTGGACAAATCCCGAATCATCAGAATACAAACCGCTGACCCTGCCCTTTGAACCCCTGTTAAGCCCCAAAAATTATCTAACCAATTGTACTGCAGCTAACGCTCATGCGTTTGGGTTGGTTGCTGAAACAGCCGCAATACTAAAACAAACACAACTAGACGATGTAGACGATTACCTGTTTCTAGATTCCTTGGTGGCCAGCGTCAAAATGTGTATCAACGATAGTGTGGGTGGATTTAAGGCAAACACAGTTACAGCCCGAACTAAAAATATTCATATTAGCGAGGCTGAACCTGCGCAGAAAAATAAGAAAAAGATTTTGGGGATTTTTTAATGAGTGCAGCCGTAGCACCTGACCTGTTGGGTATTGCAGTCATTATGATTACCTGTTTAGCTGGAGGAGCACTGCCCTTTATTGCGGCATTTATTATGGCTCCTGAAGCCCGAAAAATGGTTATGGCCAAATTTAAACCGGTTATAACTGTAATAAAATTCCATCCCACCGGATACTGCAGTTTAGAGACTGCTAAACCTAGCGGTGTAGAGGGTCAATATATCGAAGAGGGAACCAGCGGCTTAAATACTGTGTATTATGTGCTGCATAGGTCTACTAATCAAATTTTTAATGAGCGCTATATGTGGAATGGGATTAGGCGGCCTTTGTTTGTAGCTTGGGCAAAAAAGACAGAGTTAGCTTCACCTACTGTTCCTATGGCTATGCATGTGATAAGCAATAAACCGGATTTGCCGCTCGCCATTAAGGAGTGGGCTGCCAGCGTAAATATCAGTATAGAAGAAGAGAAAACAGTGGAGACTACAGTTAATCTTGATCCGTCTGATCCATCGCAGGGTACTACTACTGCGTCTCAGGTTGTGTCTAAAATTGAGCGTTATGATTTGGTCAGTATTAACATGTCTCAGTTTGAAGAAGTGTTTAAACGTAGTTTGAGTCCTGAAGCGTACTTGCTTTTGGCGAAGAAGCATCAGCTGCAGGGTGTGATGGAGGGCTCTGGCTTTCGAAGTGATGGCATGAAAACTAAGGGCAGTAATAAATTGCTCTGGATAATTTTGGGCGGTGTGGTTATCGCGGCTATTGCACTTGTGGCCATTATGGCTCTCTCAGGAGGCCTCTAACTTGCTGCTGGTTGATGTGGTTCTGGTGGTTTGTGCGGTTGCGTCGTTGTCTGTGTTTGCTGTGACCTTGGTTATGTATTTTAAGAAGCGGAGAGGTCAGGCATGAAGAAGCCGGTAACACCTAAACAGCGCTATGATGATAACCGGGGATATTGCTATATATTGTTAATAGGCTCTATAGGGCTTTTAGTAAGTGCTTTTATTCCGCCGTTTGAAATAGTCAATTTTGTGGTACTTGCTTCTTCGCTGATATTGCTTCCGTTAACAAAAACTATTTGGAATCTGAACAAAAGAATCTACAAGTTAGAAACAGAAAAGGAGGCCGCGGCAAGTGGCTGTTGATGCTGTTTTTCTAATCCAGCTTCTTGTTTCAGTACTGTTTAGCTTTCTCTTCTTCTTTATCAGCCTCTATGAGGGTGTGTTTAATCCTAATGAGCCCAACGTTGCCCGGGCAATTATGTGCAACATCATCAGCCTGCCCTTCTGCATACTCACAATTGCTATGGTTCTAAGCTACGATGGTTCACCCTGGAGCAGTGCGTTTCAGTGGGGCTTCTACTTCATGGCACTAATGGACTTTGTGCTGATCATACTCAACGGCTTAGCCTGGTTCTTAGCCTTCAAACAATCACGGCGCAACCCGCGTATGCGGAGGTACGGCGAATAATGGCTCCGCGGAAATCTAGAACTTCGCAGATAGATATGACCCGTGAGGAAATCATTGCCGCATATTGCAGGTCACATACCGAGGAGATCATTGAGCAGTATGGCAGCCAGTACAGCCGAGCGTATTATCATGCTCATCCTGAAGCAATTATTGAAGCGTACTACACTGCACACCCTGGACTAAAAGCATCTGTGTCGAAGGTTAACGAACCGTTGCGGTATGGGGCACCCAAAAAGCAGCCGCAAAAATACGGCACACCAAAAAATAGTGCGGCCAAACCAGTCTCAGCTGAGTCGTGGCCGCTTAGCAAAGTAATTGGCGCCATCTTTACCTCGGTAATGATCGGCCTCTCAATTGCACTAATCATACTAACCTTTGTGAGGTGAAAAACCAAAGATGAATCTACCCAAAACCGTACCCAAAAAAACTATCTTAGCCCTCTGCCTAATCGCCCTAGTCGCTACCATGAGCACCGTCTTGGCCGCTGGTTATCTTATTGTCTCTCCCGCTTCTGATCAGCTTACCGTCAATCCCAAAGTTACGCCGCCTGATGAACCTGACCCTGAACCCGCCACACTTAGCAAAGTCAAACTAAACGTCAACACAATCGAAGAAGGTGACACCGTAACCTTGGCCACCCTGTTATCTGACAAAACCTCAGGCGTCAAAGTAGTCTTCTATGACCAAGATGACAATAAAGTAGGCGAAGCAACCACCAACGTAGACGGTCGAGCATGCATAACCATTACCCCAACCGCTGGCACCTATACTTACTACGCTACCTGTATGCATCCTGGCACAACCTAAAAACACTACATGTAGTGTAGTGTAATTTTTCCCCCGTTTTTAGGGCACAATAACACAAGCAAAGTTTACACCAAAAAGATAGGGGTATTTAACCCAAAATGACCACATCCAAAATTAACCCAAAATTAAGAACCCAGACACTTACAACTTGCCTAATCCTGATTGTGTTTTGTGGAATTTTTAGTGCTATAACGTTTAGGCCTGTAACGGCTCAAGATACCTTTAGTGTATGGTATGAGGGTAATGGGGCAACAGGCGGCGCAGACCCAATTGACAGCAACACCTACACGGCTGGTGAATCAGTTGTTGTGTTATCAAATATTGGTGGTTTGGCTCGCGGGGGCTATAGCTTTTTAGGGTGGGCATTTAGTGCAGATGCTGTGGTGCCGGATTTTGTTGTAAGTAATGGTACAGTTTCGCCGTCTAGTTTTGTGGTGAATGCTTCGGATGTGGTGTTGTATGGGGTGTGGGAGCCGCTTGGTGTGGTGTATGGTTCGGTTGTTTTTCGTCAGTATGAGCTGACAGGCGGTACAATTAATCAGGTTCTGGATACTCCGTTAGTGTTTGAGGTGGGTTCGTTTGTGTTTTTAGATGGTGCGCCTGCTGTTAATTTCAAGTTTATGGGCTGGCTCAATAATGGTACGTTGGTGTCTGAGACGCAGTCGTATAATTTTTATGTGGCCGCGGAGGATACTTATGTTGTTACGGCGATTTTTTATGATCCGCTTGGCAAGTCAGAGGACCTTGATTTGATGGCTGTGCTGGCCATTGCCCTGTGTGCTATACTGGTTGCGTTTGTGTTGTTTGCCATTTTGTGGGTTCGCGGCAGACAACAGCAATATGATGAGGAATAGGTGGTGTTCCATTTTGGCTGAGAAACCAAAAGTGGAACAAAACCATGATACAGCTATGGTAATTAAGGCCGTACCAGAAAGTGCTGATTCTTTTAAATGGAACAGCTGGCCGCTCTGGTGATGAATGATAAAAGATGTGTTGAAAGATGTTATGAAATTTATGTATTACATAATTGAAGGATTAACCCAAACGGTTCCAGCCGCTAAATCAAGAAACCTTTTTTAACAAACACTCTTTATGGTAATATAGGTAAGTGGGACTGGCGGGAATTGAACCCGCGATCTCTCGTTCAGCAGACGACTGATTTATCCTCTAATCAACAGTTCCTTCTTACTGTTGTTTATTGCTTGTCCCTCAACTATACTATTGCGTCTACCTCGTGCTGGGAACAAAACCTATAAATCAGCACACAAATACAAGAGCGGCATATGCATGAATACGCAGTACTTAACAGCTTTAACGCAGAAAATCCAACAACTCAAAAAAGAAAAAAAAGCCATCATACTGGCTCACAATTATCAGCGTTCCGAAGTGCAAGATATAGCCGATTATATCGGTGACAGTATTGAGCTGAGTCGTAAAGCTATGACCGAAACAAACGCCGAGTTCATAGTATTTTCAGCGGTGGATTTTATGGCTGAATCAGCCGCAATCCTAAACCCTGCCAAAAAAGTTTTGCTGCCTTGCACAGGAGCAAGATGTCCTATGGCTCAGATGCTTACGGTTGATGAAATAAAACGCGCCAAAACACAGTATCCAAATGCCCCCGTTGTGCTCTATGTTAACACCCTAGCCGCTTGTAAAGCAGAAGCAGATATCTGCTGTACCAGCGCCAATGCTGTCGAAGTTGTAAACTCTCTTGATGCGGATACCGTTCTGTTTGGACCCGACAAAAACCTCGCTGAGTACGTCGCAGAAAAAACCGGCAAAACCCTCATCCCTATCCCCGCTAATGGCTTCTGCCCCACTCATTTGCTGTTCCAGCCTGAGGATATCCAAGTTCTCAAAATGCAGCACCCCGACGCCGAAGTCATGGTTCATCCCGAATGCACAAAAGAGATGCGTATGGTAGCTGACTTTATTGGTAGCACCTCAAAAATCTGCAAACACGCCCAAGAATCCAGCGCACAAAAAATCATCATAGGCACAGAAAATGGTATCTTGCATCGGCTCCAAAAAGAAAATCCCACAAAAACCTTCTATCTTGCCTACGACGGTGCCATATGTCCTAACATGAAAATAACCACCCTTGAGCGAATATACCAATCACTCAAAGAAGAACAACACCTAGTCAGTGTCCCCCAAGCAGTCGCAAAGAAAGCTCAAGTAGCCCTAGAGCGCATGTTTGAGATCAAATCTTAAATAGTTACTATCATGGATTTGAGGATCTTTACGCCTCTACGTGTTGTTAGCTCATCGCTTAGATGACGTATTTCCGAACTTTTACCCTTTACCGCAATGACTTCCAAACAATCATGTGCACCTAGATGAATATGCATCGTTGAAGAGATAAGCTCTTGATGGTGATGTTGCGAATTTGTTAAATCACTCTCCAAACCGCGAGTATCATGATCATAAACCATCAATATGACTCCGGTTTGATTGGCATTTTCATTTTGTAGCCACTTGCGTTCTGAAACATAGAGCCGCACAGCATCCTGAATAGCCTTGCTTCGACTCTCATAACCCATCTTTTCAGTAATAGCATCAAAATCTTCTAAGAGATCAGGAGGAAACGTTACCCCAACACGGACAATCTTGGACATCGAACTCACCTCTAAGAGTTAGAGCTCTTCCCCTAAAAGCTTTTAGACAATCCACCTAAAACTTTATTCTCCGACGAAGCTTTTTCACAAAAAACGGCATCACAACAGCAAAAACCGTTACGATTTCAACTTTACCAATAACCATCGAGGCCATAATCAACCACTTATACCCAAGCGGCATAGTCATAGAAATCGCTCCCATGGTTGCCCCTGTTGTTGAAAGCGCTGATCCAACTTCAAAAAGCGCCTGCTCCAAAGAAACCCCGATCGTAGAGAACACCAAGGTAAAAACAAAAAGAACCACCACAAAAAACAAAACTGCTGCAACCGCTGGAAACATCTCGGTGAATTCGGCTCTGATGGCTGTTTTCTTTTGTTTAGCCGATTTGCTAAACGGTATAGTAACTATCTGTTTAACTGAGGTCCCTATCTTTAGTAGACGCGAAACTTTTATGCCTCCAGCCATAGAAAACGCACACCCCCCAATTGCCATCAAAACCACAAGCAACAACAAAGCATTGGAACTAAACGCAGAGAGATTTAGATAATAAATACCTTGGGTAGATGCCAAACTTACTACGTGGAACAAAGAATCAAAAAACCCAATGTCGGCAACAAAGAACAAAACTATACTAGCCGTTGCCATGATGCCTATAAACAAAATAATTTCGAGTGACAAAATTTTCTTAAATTTACCTGATAAGAGATGATAGTTAAAAGAAAAATTGACTGCCCCCAAAAACATTAACAACACAATTAAAATTTGAGGTGCTGCAAAAAGATACTGCTGAAACGTCAACGCATTAGGCGAAAAACCTCCTGTGAGCGTATCTATAACAAAGGTGCCTGTAGCCACAACATTGGTGTAACCCAAAATATAGAAAATCCCCGTAAACACCAAAATATAGATCCCATAGATTGCCAACACCATAAAAAACATACGTTTCAAATTTTTGCCCAGATTCTCAATTCCTAAAACCCCACCCAGCTTGGGCAAGGCACGCCTAGATTGGAAAAACGCCAAAATCAAAAACACAACACCCACACCCCCCATAACCTCAGTTAAGCTCCGATAGACAAGGAGTGATCTGGGCAAAACATCGGGGTCTGATATGAAACTAAAACCGGTGGTTGTAAAGCCGGAAACACTCTCAAAACAACTATTTGTAAAGCGCTCCAAAACAGTTGCACTAGCAAAGGGATCAGTGTAGAGATAGGGTATAGTTCCAATGAGCGGTAGAATGATAAATGCTAAAAACAGCAAGGTACTGGCCGATTTTACGGTTAAGTCTTTGCGTTCACAGAGAGCATTTAAGAAAAATCCTCCACCTAAAAAAGCTAAAGCTGTTAGAAAAAGTGAAATGAGCGGCACCATTTCGTTAAAGATAAACCCTGTTATAATTGGTATAATAGTTAACAGGCCGGCGGTTTGGAGCAGAAAGCCCAAGTTAGCGATTATGCGCTGGTTCATCGACACTGAAATGTCTGCTTAGGGTTTAAGCCTTACGACATCCTATTGTCCTCTGATTTTTTTAATGATTAATAAATGCGCTTGTAAATGTTATGTAAATGCAATCTTTTAACTGCTCATATGATGTTAATGCTGTATAATTAAACACTCTGCATATACAAAAATCAATCAACATGCCGAGGAACTCATCGGGCTATTTTTTAAGCCGCGCTGTTTACTTCTAAATCTAACTGAGACTGGATGTTAAAATGAAGCCAAATCTGCCCATAGAAGAACTTACAATCAAAAATACCAAGGTCACTTTAAGAACCCCTTCTATGGATGATTTGCTAAACCTCACACTGCTTATCAATTCCCTTGTTAGTGAAAAAGCACAAATCGCATTCACCCAAAAAGTAACGCTAGAAAGTGAACGTGAATGGCTTACCCATCACATTGCATCTTTGGAACAGAACCAGAGCTTTTCCATTGTTGCAGAGATTAACAACGAGGTGATTGCGTCTTCAGAAATGCAGATCCAACCTGACGGTGAGATAGGCATTATTGGAATAATTGTCAAGAAAAATTTTAGAAATCTAGGCATTGGAACACGTATGCTCAAGGTAATTATAGCTCAAGCCAACCAAAGGGGCATTAAACGCCTGAGACTCCATGTTTTAGCAACAAATAATCCCGCCATACACATGTATGCCGCACTTGGTTTTATCGAAACACAACGAATAGCAAAACAGCATTTCAGAAACAACCAATACATTGACGAAATTATCATGGAAAAAATCATCTAATGTATCCCCATCTGCTTTCGTATTTAGAACAGCGTTACTGTTAACTATTATTTGCGGTATTTTTTTGGTTGCACTTTGATGCGGTAAACCTCCTCAAGTTAGCCGCCGCGTTTTAGGTATAATAAACCGCCGCCGATAACTGACGTTAGTTATTTGAATAATTGTGCTTCTATGAGCCAAATGATTCCTCTGTCTAAGTCAATTTTTTGTTGCGGGACATACCTATTTATTAACATTAACCGTTGACATAGTGTAGTTTATTTGGGGCACAGAAGCATGAAAGCATTCATCGTACAGTTTCCCTTCGGCGTAGCGGCCTTTGATGATAAAAACCAGCTGGTTGAAAAAGCGCTGTTTCCAAAAAAAGCGCAGACAGCGGCTAAGAGTCTTCTTCGCACCGAACAGGGTAAACTCTCAGACCAAACCACCTCGCTTATTACACTCCTAACCAACATCGGATATGATGTCTTTGTTTTTTCAAACGGTAGCATTGCAGAGGAAACTCAGCGTCGTCTCAAAGTCACCGTTGAAGTAGCCAAACCGGCAGAAGTTGCAGTGCTAAGTAGCCGTATGGCCGACATCGCTGTCGAATCAGGATTTGTTACAAACCAACAAGAACTTGACAGCTGGAACCGCGATGTCAGCATGGAACTTAGCAAACTTCGCATCAAAGGCGCCACAGGTAAACGTGATCTCATTGTTGCACAAGGCATTCAAACCCTAGATAGCCTTGATCAAACAGTTAACCTCTTTATGGGCCGACTTAGGGAATGGTATGGTATCTACTTCCCCGAACTTGATCGCCTAGTTGAGAAACATGAAACCTATTCGCGCCTTGTTATGAACTTGGGTAACAAAGAAAGTTTCAGCATCGAAAATCTAGAAGCTGAGGGTATTCCCAAAGAACGCACTCAACTCATCAACAAAGCGGCTGACTCATCTATGGGTGCCGATATTTCCGATCGTGACTTAGAGCAGGTGCAGGCTTTAGCTAAAGACGTTTTAGCCTTCTATACCCTGCGCAAAAACATGGATGAATATGTCGATAGAACTATGGAAGAGATGGCACCCAACGTTCGTGCGGTTGCTGGCGCACTCTTGGGCGCTCGTATGATCTCAATCGCGGGTAGTCTCCAAAATCTCGCTATGCGTCCTGCAAGTACCATTCAAGTCTTGGGTGCAGAAAAAGCGCTCTTTAGAAGTCTCAAAACCGGTGCTCGTCCACCAAAACACGGTCTAATATTCCAACACACAATGCTTCACGATGCTAAGCGTTGGCAACGTGGAAAGATTGCACGAGTCATTGCAGGTAAACTCGCCATAGCCGCTCGCGCAGATGCATTTGGTGAGGGCCACTACATTGGCGATGCACTAAAAGAAGATATCAATAAACGCGTAGAGGAAATCAGAGAGAAATACAAGGAACCTCCACCACCAAAGGAACCCAAGCCTAAAGAAAAACGCGAAAGCTTTGAACGCAGAGAACGCGGCTTTGGCTATCGCGAAGGCGGTAACCGCCGAGAAGGTGGTCAACGCTTCCAGCGGCGAGAATCCTTCCGTGGCGGTGGTGGTGATCGTCGTAGGGATGGTGCGCCTCGTTTCCAGCGTCATGAATCCTTCAGCGACGGCGAAAACCACAGAGAAAGCGGATTTAGCTATCGCGAAGATGGTGATCGTGGAGAGGGTGCGCCTCGTTTCCAGCGTCGTGAGTCCTCTCATGAAGATGGTGATCGTGGAGAGGGTGCGCCTCGTTTCCAGCGTCGTGAGTCCTCTCATGAAGATGGT
>Ga0123356_10008039_pt1 | contig 10497 bp, 9 predicted proteins | sample TergutEmb28metaG_2_FD_92546 | JGI IMG/M metagenome (GOLD analysis project Ga0123356, IMG submission 92546) | Embiratermes neotenicus P3 segment gut microbial communities from Petit-Saut dam, French Guiana - Emb289 P3 | ecosystem: Host-associated > Arthropoda: Insects > Digestive system > Gut ... | reverse complement strand
GCTTATGAAGAAGCGCAGGAGCTTCTGTCGGACAGCTCTCTCGAGACGGACTTTCGCGAAATGGCGCAGTTGCAGCTTGACGAAAATCGCGAGCTAATCAGCACCTGCGAGGAAGAGCTGAAGCTACTCCTGTTGCCGAGAGACCCCGACGACGACCGCAACGTCATCATCGAAATTCGCGGAGGGGCAGGGGGCGACGAAGCCGCGCTTTTCGTGAATTCGCTCTACCGAATGTATACGATGTACGCCGCACTCAAAGGCTGGAAAGCAGAAGTCAACTATTCTAATCCCACGGAACTCGGCGGGTATAAAGAAATCGCCTTCACGATTGAGGGTGAGGGTGCCTATGCCAAGCTCAAGTATGAGAGCGGGGTTCACAGAGTTCAGCGTGTTCCCGAGACTGAGTCTCAGGGGAGAATCCACACGTCTACTGTTACTGTGGCAGTTTTGCCGGAAGTCGAAGAAGTTGACGTGGAAATCAACCCTGCCGATTTAGAAACACAGACTTTTCGGGCATCAGGGGCGGGCGGTCAGCATATAAACAAGACCGAGTCTGCCATTCGAATAATTCACAAGCCGTCGGGTGTGGTGGTGGAATGCCAAGAAGAGCGTTCTCAGCACAAGAACAGGGACAAAGCCATGAAGATGCTCTATGCCAAGCTCTATGAAGCAAAGATTAACGAGCAGACCGACAAAATCGCGCAGGAGCGGCGAATACAAGTCGGCACGGGGGACCGCTCAGAGCGGATTCGCACCTACAACTACCCTCAAGGGCGAGTAACCGACCACCGAATCGGGTTGACGCTTTATCGCATTGAGTATATCATAAACGGCGATTGCGACGAGGTTTTCGACGCTCTCGCCATTGCAGATAAGGCGGCGAAGTTAGTAGCGAGTGGAACGTAGGGTGCGGTGTCCTCACCGCGCTGTGAAAAAATAATAAATGAAGGAGTGCAGAACTAATGGATAACTTGAACATTTACAGAAATGCAGGAACGTACAAAATCTTCAAAAAAGGAGAGGTTGTCTTCACCCAGTGGGAGGAAGGCGAAGAAATGTACGTTGTTCTTAAAGGAGAGTTCACAGCGCAAATCAAAACCCCGGGGAACGACGCGACGAAGACAGTCGTTTACAAACCGGGGGACTATTTCGGAGAGTTGTCGCTTCTTGACCACCGCCCGCGAAGCGCGACAATTGTCTGCAGCGAAGGGGGGACAGCAGTGGGAGTTAATCGAGAGAACTTCCCGAAGCTGCTTGAATGCGCCCCCTCGCTTTCGGCGCGGCTTTTCAACGCACTACATGAACGCTGTACGGCACTCGAAAAAGTCGCGAAGGGAGTCATGCGCGGCAAAGAATATGAGCTAATCGAGCTTTCACCGCGAAGTGAGTATGGAACTAAACCGCAGAACCCATATCTTGACATGATACACATGGGGTTGCTTGCGGAGCGTATTCGCGGAACAACCGATTTTCTCGGCGGCCATGAAACCGACGCTCTCGCACGTCTCAAAATCCGCGACAGTGTGCCGCTGTTCCCGAAAGCACACGGCAGTTATGACGGGACGCTCAAGCTTGCGCATATGACGGACACGTCGCCTCTGTTGTCTTTTATCAAGACTAAATGCCCCCTGTGCAAAGTCGAGTTTGAAGAGCCGTTTCTCATGCAGTCAAAAGTTCGCCGCACCTCGGTTGACCCCGATATGCGTGCCCGCTACGCGGAGATAGAACCCATGCACTACGCTGTTATTACCTGCCCGAACTGCCTGTTCAGCGCGGACGGCAAGAGATTCGCGGAGGCGCGTCCGAAATACGCCGATGAGATTTTCAGAATGCTCGATGTTTATAAGCCCCTTGCTGTCAAATCCGGTAAAGAGCGGGACAGTTTCACCGTATTCGCGGGGTACTATCTGTCCTTGCTTTGCGCGAGTATTGTCTATGACAAGCACGAGTTCATCAACGCCGAAACGTGGCTTCGGCTCAGCCGATTGTATGACGACTGCGGCGATAAAGCCATGCTTACCTATGCTCAGGAACAAGCCTATGAGGGGTACAATTACATTTACTCAAAAATCCGCTTAGATGAAAAGCAAACTCAGCAAATCACCTTCACCCTTGCAGAGCTTTGCTTCAAGCTCGGCAAAACCGACGCGGCAGGGCGGCTCTTCTTCGAACTCAAGCAAGAGAAAATGATTGCGCTTCCTGCGGCAATGCTGATTGCAGTGGAGAACCGCATAGAAGCAATCCGCGAGATGAAAGCAGCAGCGCGCGGGGGGACTTGACAGTTGACAATGGACAATGGACAGTTGACAGTTATCACCGCAGACCACACACTCGCTGTGCCGCTGTTGCGGGCAGGGGAAATAGTCGCGCTTCCGACGGAGACAGTCTACGGGCTGTCGGGCAGTGCGTTAGACGAGTCGGCGATTGGGAAAATCTTCGCGGCTAAGAACCGACCGCAGGATAATCCGCTGATTGTTCATGTGAGCGGAATTGAGATGGTTCGCGATTTAGGATTAGAACTCCCGCCCTTAGCCGAAAAGCTCGCAGAGGCATTCTGGCCGGGAACGCTGACTATGGTGCTTCCCAGAGGGGCGAATTGCCCGATTCCGGCCGGTGTGAGTTGCGGGCTTGACACAGTCGCTGTGCGTGTACCGAATAATGCAATCTTTCTTGAAGTAATCAACGACACGATGTGCCCCCTTGCTGCTCCGTCGGCGAATTTATCAGGGCGACCAAGCCCGACGACTGCCCGGCACGTCTATGAGGATTTGCAAGGACGAATCCCGTTGATTATAGACGGCGGCGCGTGTTCTTGCGGGATTGAAAGCACAGTCGTGATGTTTGATGCGGGGCGTATTCAAATACTTCGCCCCGGTGCAATCACAGCGGAAATGCTGTCGGCGTTCGGGGAAGTTGTTGCGAACACAGGCGAGAGCCCGCGAAGCCCCGGGACGCGCTATAAGCACTATTCGCCGAAAGCGCGGGTGGTGGTGTATGAGGGGGATATTCCGCCGAAAGCAGCGGGGGAGTCGTGCTTTGTAATCGCGAACCCCGACACACAGACGCTGTTCGCGAAGTTTCGGGAATTTGACGAGAGCGGCGCGAAGGAAATCTATGTGAAATTGCCCGAACAATCGGGTGTGGGAGCAGCGTTGTATAACAGAATAATGAAGGCGGCAGGTTTATGATTATAGGGCTTACGGGAATGTCCGGTGCGGGGAAAAGCACTGTTTCGAAGATTTTGGGCGAAAACGGGTATACTGTAATTGATTGCGATACGGTTGCGCGGGCGGTAATAACTCGCAGCCCTTGTATTGATGAGGTGCGGGAAAAATTCCCCGAAGTGTTCACAGAGGGTGAGTTTGACAGAAATAAGGCACGTAAACTGCTTTTTGCAGATTGGAACAAGATTCAAGCTTATCAGCGGATTGTGTTTCCTTATGTAACATATGAGCTTCTCAGGCAAATCAAACTGTCAACTGTCAACTGTCAATTGTCAACTGTCTTAGACGCTCCGACGCTTTATCAAAGCAAAGTTGATGACTTCTGCGTTCAGATTATCGCTGTAATCGCGAGCCGCGAGCGGTGTATTGAGCGAATCATCGACCGCGATAAAATCAGCAGAGAAGACGCAGTGGCGCGGCTTGAAAATCAACACAGCGAGAACTTTTTCCGCGAACACGCGAATTTGCTCATCGAAAATAACGGCGATATAGCCGATTTAGAAAAAGGGGTACTCAAATGCCAAAGCAAATTAAACAAGATAATCAAACTGCAGCAAAAGCAGAACCGCTGACAATTAAAGACTTAGAGAAACAGCTTTTCGCTCAAAGGCAGAACATCTGCAAAGAAATGACGGTAAGCGAACTCGCGTTAGCAGACGAGTTTTGTGAGGAATACAAAGCCTTTCTTGATGCGGGCAAAACAGAACGCACAGCCGCCCGCAGGATTATCGAAAAGGCGAAAGCGGCAGGGTTCAAGGAATTCAAGGCAGGCAAAAAGTATAAAAGCGGCGATAAGCTTTATGTGAACAATCGCGAAAAAGCAGTAATCCTTGCGGTAATCGGTTATGAGCCTTTAGATGCGGCGGGAGTCAGGATTATAGCGTCCCATATCGACTCGCCGAGGATTGACCTCAAGGCTAATGCGCTGTTTGAAGATAACGAACTCGCGTATTTTAAGACCCATTATTACGGCGGAATCAAGAAATATCAGTGGGCGGCGATTCCGCTGAGCTTGCAGGGCGTAGTCTGCAAAGCGGACGGAAGCACGGTGCAAATCAACATCGGGGAAGACGAGAGCGACCCTGTTTTCACGATTACCGACTTGCTCCCGCATTTAGCGGAGGCGCAGTATAAACGCCCCGCGAAAGAGCTGATTAAAGGCGAAGAACTGAATGTTCTTATAGGAAGCCGTCCTTTCAAAAGCGGCAAGGAAGTCGGGCTTTGCCCGACGACGCGCAGCGAGCCGTCAGGCGAGCGGAGTTTGGGCGCGGAACACGGAAGCGTAAAACTCGCGATTATGAAGCTTTTGCATGACAAATACGGCATAACCGAGAGCGATTTCACCACCGCAGAGCTTGAGCTTGTTCCTGCGTTCAAAGCGCGTGATGTGGGGTTCGACAGAAGCTTAGTCGGTGCCTATGGGCAAGACGACCGTGTCTGCGCTTATACCTCACTCACGGCGATGCTGGATTTAGACGGCGTTCCCGCCGCGACTGCGGTGTGCGTGTTTGCGGACAAAGAAGAAGTCGGCAGTTATGGAAACACGGGGCTTGGCTCGAACTATTTAGAGTACTTTCTTGAGGACTTAGCAGACGCACAGGGCGTGAATGTTCGGCGAATCTTCGAAAAGTCTAAGTGTCTTTCGGCAGACGTTTGCGCGGCATTAGACCCGACTTTTGCAGACGTTTCTGAAAAGAATAACTCAGCCTTTATGAATCGCGGTGCGGTGATTCAAAAGTACGTCGGCTCTCGGGGAAAATCCGGCACTAACGATGCGTCGGCAGAATATCTCGCAGAGCTTCGCGGAGTTCTTGACGGAGCGGGCGTTCCGTGGCAGACAGGGGAACTCGGCAAGGTAGATGCGGGGGGCGGCGGAACAGTCGCTATGTTTGTGGCACGAATGAATATCGACACGGTGGATATAGGCGTTCCCGTGCTTTCCATGCACGCGCCGATGGAACTCACCGCGAAAGCTGATGTTTACGCGGCGTATCGCGGCTTCGGGGCGTTTTGGAGGGCATGAACAACTCTATCAACATCTATTTAACCACCTCCACTCCGCTTAACCGCACCGAGCAAAGTGAACTCGCCTTGCGGCTTCTTGACTATGCCTTAGAACGCGAGTGCGGGGTAATTGCGCGTCCGACAATCGCGAAGACAGAGCTTGGCAAGCCGTATTTTTCACAGCCGGAGTTCAGCGGCATTCATTTCAGCTATTCACACTGTAAATATGCAGCCGCGTGTGTTGTCGCCGGGCAAAACATCGGGCTTGACATTCAGCCGATTACACAGATTAAACCCGCCGTAGTTCGGCGGGTCTGTTGTGTTAATGAGCAGGTCGAAACGGCCGATGAATTCACACGAATGTGGGTGCAAAAGGAAGCGTACAGCAAATTCACGGGAAGAGGATTGGCACAGGGATTCAAGAGCATTGACACGAGCGACAGGCGCAAATTCCCTCCCGAGCGAGTCATAAAGCACGGCGACTTATATATCGCGGTATACCTCGAGAGCCAACCAACTGTCAATTGTCAATTGTCAATTGGCACGAAGTGCCGCAACAGGTTCAAGCCGCGCTGCTTTGATTGCCGGGTAAACTCCGAAGACTGCGCCGAGAACAATCGCGAAGAGAACCGCGAGCAAAACAGGCGACCACTGCGGCGTGAACTGTACCCCCGTGAGATGACAGCCGAGTGCAGTCACGCCCAGAGCCGCCCCTGCGCCGAAAACGCTCCCGAAGCTTGCTAACAGCACACTTTCGCCTAAGAACTCACAGGCGATGTCTGCGTCTTTCGCTCCGATTGATTTCTTGATTCCAATTTCCCGCCGACGTTCGCCGACGCTTACGAGCATTGTTGTCATAACAGTAAGCCCCGATACAAGCAGAGAGATTCCTGCAATCAGCGAAAGCACAAGGGTGATTGTCGCTAAAACTTGCTCAAGCCCCTGCTTTTGGCTGAGCAGGTTCGAGACAATCATTCCTGAATTTTCGCCGCGGCTCTGCACGATTGTGTCGTTAATCGCGGCGATTACGCTGTCGGTGGACGCGCCGTCCGCCCTTCCCGCCATTGTCGGCACAGCCGATGTTAAGCCGCTTTCTATCATAACCGCGATTTTGTCATAACCGTTCCTGCCCGTTAGCATCTGCATGGTGCTGATTGGAATATACACAAAGTTCGGAACAAGCCCCGACAACGCCGATTGAAGCGTGCTTATTCCCGATTTGGCAATGCCGACGATTTCGAACTCATACTCTGCGCCGCTCAAGTAGACACGAATGCTCTTTCCGATGATGTTGCTGCGCCCGTATGTCGCCATTGCGATGTCTTCGTCGATGACTGCTACCATGCTTTTCCCCGCGATGTCGCCTGCGGTAATCAAACGCCCGTGGAGGGGCTCAAGGGATATAATTTCACGGGCATCTGCGTTTATTCCCCAGGTAAAGCTGCTGACGTATTCGTCAATCAGCTTTACCTGATTTATGCTCGCCATGAGAGGCATCGCTTTGTCCACCCCCGCAACCCGGGATATTGTCGCGATATACTCGTCGTTCAGGTTAGAAGCCGCGAAGTTGCTTTCGTGCTGAACTAAAATCGAGTTTATGCCCATCTCTTCAAGGGTTCGAGTGATTTGCGCTTGCCCTGTCGTTCCTGCCGCCGAAATAAGCACCACCGCGAATACCCCCACTGCAATTGCTGATACCGTCAACGCCGAGCGTGTCCGAGTCCTCAGGATATTTGTTAAAGCTGTCATATTTGCACCTCCCGTTACTTTTGTTTTGTCTTGATTACATAGGCAGAGATATGCTATTCTCTGCTTGCCAACGCATTTTCGGTGACTGCGTTTGGGTGGGCGATTACCCTGTCGCTCCCGGAAAGCCCCGCTAAGATTTGTGTTCCGTCGGACAGTTCCACGCCTGTCGCGATATTGCGGCGAAGAACTGAATGCCCCTCAAGCACAAAGACATACTCGCCCTGCCTGTCTTGCATAATCGCGGTGTAGGGCAGTGTGAAAATCTTCTGCGTTTCGCCAACGTGAATGCAGGCACGCGCCGTGTTCCCCGAACGCAGTTGCCCCCGTGATTCCTCTGCCGAATTGCCGGCGTGAGGGTTGTCGATTTTCAGCACAACTTCCACCACCGTTTCCCGCCCGAACTCGCCTTGCTGTGTTACTGCAGACAAGCCGATGTCGTACACTTTCGCGGTGTACACATTGTCTTCGAATGCTGCGCCGCTGATTTTCGCATTTTGCCCAATTTTAACTCTGCGAATATCTCTTTCCGCCACGGAAACGGTTACGCGCCAGTGTTTGTCGGTGTCTTCCGTGATTATTCCTGTTCCTGAAACTGTCGGGCAGTATTCCACGCTCTCGAGGGCGATTGTCTGCACAACGGGAAGCGAACTCTCCACTGCGTCGGGTATGTTGAACACCGCAAACCACCCTGCCGCCAAGATTACGGCTATAATCACCGCCTTGAGAATGATGTTCGTGTTAAAATATTTGGGGTTAAACTTCTTTTCCATGTTGATTTCCCGCCTTTTCTTGTGTTTTTGTATCTATTATGGGAAAATTTTCGGAAATTATTATGGAAGCGCGAAAATTTCCTCTCAACCCCTTGACAAGTTCGACAAAATGTGGTATTATGATATGTGGTATGAATTTTTTCGAAAGGAATAATTAAAATAAAGATGAAAAACCACTACGAAAATGTCGGAACAAAACTCGCGGCACTTAAAGGCGGCGTGATAATGGACGTTACCAACGTCGAGCAAGCAAAAATCGCCGAGGAGGCAGGCGCGTGTGCCGTCATGGCTCTTGAGCGTGTTCCCGCAGACATTAGGGCGGCGGGCGGTGTTTCGCGAATGAGCGACCCCGCTATGATTCGGCAAATCATGAACGCAGTCAACATACCTGTCATGGCGAAAGCCCGTATAGGGCATTTTGTTGAGGCGGAGCTTCTTCAAGCAATCGGAGTTGACTGTATCGACGAGAGCGAGGTTCTTTCTCCCGCCGATTCGCTCTACCACATAAATAAGCGCGAGTTCTCCACACCTTTTGTCTGCGGCGCGACTAATCTTGGCGAAGCCCTGCGCCGAATTGATGAAGGTGCGGCTATGATACGCTCAAAAGGTGAGGCAGGCACCGGCGACGTAATTCAAGCTGTGCGGCATATGCGCGAAATGACAAGGGAAATCAAGCTTGTGCAGTCTTTACGAGAGGACGAGCTGTACTATAAAGCGAAAACACTGCAAGTGTCTTTCGATTTGCTCAGCTTTGTTCACAAGAACGGGCGACTTCCTGTGTTGACGTTCTCGGCGGGCGGAGTCGCGACTCCTGCAGACGCTGTTCTCATGCTCAAACTCGGGGCGCAGGGTGTGTTTGTCGGCTCGGGGATTTTCAAATCAGGCGACCCGCGCAAAAGGGCGACGGCAATCGTGAAAGCAGTGCAAAATTTCGAAGACGCGGCTCTTGTCGCGCAGCTCTCCGAAAATCTCGGCGAGGCTATGGTCGGCATTAACGAAAGCGAAATCGAGGTGCTGATGGCAGCTCGAGGCTTGTAAGAGAGCTTGTAAGAGTGTAACACAAATCCCCCCGCCTGTCATCATGACAAGCGGGGGAAGTTTGTGTAGATTCACGATGTTGCGAGTTCAATCAATCTTTCGTCGAACGCACGCCCGGGATTTACCCAATCGCGGGGTTTGATTTGGAAGTGGTCGAGGATTTCGGCGTAAAGATCGAAGTTAAAATCATTACGATTGTAAACACCGAGTGTCGCAGTATCAACATCGAAAAAAACTTCGTCGCCAGTTGAGTTACGGGTGTTATCAGCTTGGACTGCGGCACTGTGTAGTTGAGCATTGGGCAAAGGGAACCGGAAAAGGTGAGTGGTGTAAAGAGTATTATCAGTTGCTGCACCCATTCCTAACTCATGGTTCAATACAGAAAAGTAGTCATAGGCATCATCCCAACGGCTAACAAAAAACAACCAACGGTCGCCTTCTTGCATGGGCGTGAACGTGGTTCGCGTCAACAAAGTACCGTAGTCTGTCAAAGCGTAGGGCGAGGCAAACATTAGAATATCCCCTACTTCAACATCTCCAAACAAAACTTCAGTTACCAACAGGCGCGAAAAAGTCCAACCCCACCATTCACTCGGAACACGATGCTCCGCATGGCTTAAAGCGAATCCACTACTACTTTCGCCGATGAACTCGCCTATTATACCAATTTCACACTCTAAAACTCGTTCAAGCGTCAGCATATCTTCGCGCGAAAAAACGCCGCCTTTACCATCAACAAAAACACCGCTTTCTTGTACCACGACAACAGATGAAACTTCACTATTTTCCTGTTGCGCAGTCATTGCAGAGCAACCCGCAACAACAAATGCTACAACTATAATTGCGGCACCAATTGCAATTTTACTTTTTTTCATAATGTTACCCCCATTTCACTTGTAGATTGGTTGAATCGTGCGCCTGTAGCTTTTCGCCAACAAAAGAAGAGCCACCCGGAAGAGCCGCGGGAATCCCTTGGTGCATAACCGCAATAGTACTACAGCCGGGATGTACCAGTTTTAACACATGACCTACTTCATGACGAAACGCATTTTCAAAAACTCTGGTTCTTTGGGCATCGTTATTGCAAATGAGTCGCCAGTTAGCAAGACCATTGTTCATAACAATGTCAACATCGCTCCAATCAGAAGCCAGCGCGGCAGGTCTGCCTAAACGGTCGTAAGGGCGTATTTCACCAAAGGTAAGCCATCCGGCGACCGGAGGCATATTTTCCCCAATTACCACAACAGTATTAGCACCGCTGGCATTCGTGGAAACATTAGTTATACGAACGCGTGATGTAATGCTGTTCCAACCACCGTTTGAAAACGTGTCTAACACATGATTAAAGTTAGACGAAGCAGGTGCAATAACCGGAACAAAGGCAGAATTGCTAATTCGAAAACGCAAATCGCGGTTATCATAGCCATTCGTTCCCGCCCAAAAAGCTGTAGCACACGCCTCCGTCTCCGTCCTCATCTCCCCAATCATACCACAGAACAGCGCGAATGTCAACACCATTGACACGAGTCTTTTGAAACGTCGTTGTTTCATAGATAGATACCTCCATAAATTTAATTTTTGGAACTTTATGTCACTATCTTAGATGTCGCAACAACCGTAAATTGTACAATTCTCTAAAAACCTCCTCCCTTTGTTATTCGGTTGTTATAACTATTATATGCTATAATTTTACGAATGTCAATGCTTTTTCG
>Ga0123356_10008038_pt1 | contig 10498 bp, 8 predicted proteins | sample TergutEmb28metaG_2_FD_92546 | JGI IMG/M metagenome (GOLD analysis project Ga0123356, IMG submission 92546) | Embiratermes neotenicus P3 segment gut microbial communities from Petit-Saut dam, French Guiana - Emb289 P3 | ecosystem: Host-associated > Arthropoda: Insects > Digestive system > Gut ... | reverse complement strand
CTTCAATCAAGGTTTTTCAAGGGGGCGTCCCAATGAAGTTGATCGAAGGCTTTGACAGCAACTACCGGTACATTCTCGTAGCAGCTCGCCGCGCGCGGCAGATTCAGTCCGGTGCGCCCCCGGTGGTCGACACCAACTCCCGCAAGCCCTGCCGCATCGCCCAGGATGAAATCCGCGCCGGCAAGGTCAAATGGGAGATGACCGAAGTGCGCAGCGCTGCCCAGCCGGCTTCCGAAACACTCGACAAGTCGCTCGGTCAAGGCTAGAAACATTGTTGATTTCGGCGATCGTTGATGGTTGAATGATTTTGGACCGATCCACCACCAACCATCATCCATCAACAATATGAAGATCGCGCTCGGCGTCAGCGGCGGAATCGCAGCCTACAAAGCCGCCGAAATCGTTCGCCTCCTGCGGGATCGCGGCATCGGCGTGCAAGTCATCATGACGCGCGCTGCCCAGGAATTCCTCAAGCCCCTCACCTTTGCTGCCCTGTCCGGTGAAAAAGTCATCACCAGCATGTTCGCGGGGGGCGAAGAACATCAGCCGAATATCGATTCCGCGATCGAGCACATCGCGGTCGCGCAATCCATTGATGGGCTCGTGGTCGCCCCGGCCACCGCCGACATCCTCGCTCACTTCGCGCAGGGCATCGCCGGTGACTTTCTCACCACTCTCTTCCTCGCCACAACCGCGCCTGTGGTGCTTGCGCCCGCGATGAATGTGAACATGTGGAATCACCCCGCGACCCGGGCCAATGTCGAGATTCTCCGGAAGCGGGGGGTGAGAATCGTTGAGCCGGGTTCCGGTTATCTCGCCTGCGGAATGGTTGGCGCAGGCCGACTGGCGGAGAACGAAGCGATCGTGGCCGTCGTGCTCGAAGCCCTGGGCGCATTCCAGGACCTGAACGGCGAAACCATCCTGATCACCGCCGGGCCGACCCGCGAAATGATCGACCCCGTGCGCTACCTCACCAACCGCTCCAGCGGTCGCATGGGCTATGCCATGGCAGAAGCAGCCTTGCGCCGCGGCGCGCGCGTGCTTCTTGTGAGTGGTCCGACGTCGATCACAACGCCCGGCGCGGCGGAAGTAACGCGGGTGGAATCGACCGAAGAGATGCGCGATGCGGTATTGAACCTGCTTCCGCAGGCGAGCATCGTGATCAAGACCGCGGCTGTCGCCGACTATCGTCCGAAAGCGGCCGCCAGCCAGAAGATCAAAGGCAAAGGTTCGATGACTCTCGAACTCGAGGCCACCCCGGACATCCTGCAAGAGCTCAGGCTGAGGAAGACGGACCAGATCGTTGTCGGCTTCGCCGCCGAAACGGAAAACGTCCTCGAAAACGCTCGCCACAAGCTGGTTTCGAAGAACCTCGACGCAATCGTGGTCAACGATGTCTCCCGCCGAGGCGTGGGCTTCGACTCCGACCGCAATGCGGTAACGATCATCACCCCCGACGAAGTGAACGAGGTCCCCGAAACCACGAAGTGGGAGGTGGCGCAGCGCGTCCTCGATCAGATCGTCAAGCTCCGCCTGGGCCGCTCGAAGGCACCGGTAAAAGCATAAACTTTTCTGATTGTCATCGAGCGCGAAGTGCGTAAAGAGCGAGCGCGAAGGACGCGCGCAGTCGACCGATGCGGGCTCGAATCCGCGCATTTGAGGGAACGCCGCCCGATTTCTGGCGCGTTTTTGACGCGAGACATCGCGATTTTTTCCCACGACGCAAGCCACGTATAATCTCCTCAACCCGATCGTGGCAAGCCATCAAAATTCCGACCTGCGCCGCGCCCTGGCCGAGCGCATCCGGTACTACAAAGAACTCGGCATCTACGACTTCTACCAGCGCGGGCGCGGGGTCAGCGAAGCCACCGCAGACGTCGAAGATCCAGCAGCCTTGTCCACGCCCCAGCCGGAACAGCGAGAGGAAATGCCCCCGAGAAAATCCGCGGCAGTCGCGACCATCGCCGAGGAAAATATTTTTGAAGTCCTGACGCCCAAACCCGAGCAACGAGCCGCCGATCCGCTCACCGCGCTGAAGTTGATCCGTGAAGATCTCGGCGACTGCAAACGCTGCAAGCTCCACCGGCAGGGCCGCAAGCAAATCGTCTTCGGCGTAGGCAATCCACGCGCGGAACTCATGTTTGTCGGCGAAGGCCCCGGCGCCGACGAGGACCAGCAGGGAGAGCCGTTCGTTGGCCGCGCCGGCCAGTTACTCAACAACATGATCAAAGCGATGGGTATCGGCCGCGAGGACGTCTACATCGCCAACGTCGTCAAGTGCCGCCCCCCGGGTAACCGCACTCCCGAGCGCGACGAATGCGACACCTGCTCGCCGTTTCTTATGCGCCAGATTGCCGTCATCAAGCCGAAAGTCGTAGTCGCGCTGGGGGCGGTCGCCGCCAAGAGTTTGCTGGCAATCAACGCCCCGATGGCCGAACTGCGCGGCCGTTTCTACGATTTCATGCCCCCGGGTGCGCGCAGCAGCGACCCGAACTGGCAAGGCGCACGGCTCGCCGTAACCTATCACCCGGCATTTCTGCTCCGCGATCCTCGGCAAAAAGGCGAAGCCTGGAAAGACCTGCAAATGGTGATGAAATACCTCGGCCTCAAGCCTCCGAAACCACCCGAGTAGGCGCGGACGCGTGTGGTCCGCCCAGACAGCGAAGCGGGGTGCGGCTGCGGCCACGAACCACACTTGTCCGTGGGTGCGCCTTCGTAGTTTATCCTCGAACCCATGCCCGAATTCTGCGACGTTGCCCTGCCCGTGCCCCTGGACATGGCGTTCAGCTACCGTGTTCCCCCCGACCTGACGCCGGTCGTCGGCGGCCGCGTGCTCGTCCCTTTCCGTCAGCAGCGAATGATGGGCATCGTAGTCGACCTCCACGACCGCCAGCCAAAAGTCGGCACCAGAAACATCCTGGGCACCGTCGACCCGGCGCCAGTCCTCGATGACCATTTGCTCCGCCTCGGCCGCTGGATCGCCGACTACTACCTTGCCCCCATCGGTGAAGTATTCCGCAGCATGCTGCCGCTGACGGCCGAATTCAAACGTGTCGTGGGATTCCGCATCGCAGAACGGGGCCACCGGGCGCTTCATCTGGCCAGCACGTCAGGCTCATCGGCGGGTTCCCGGCGAACTCCGGAAGAGCAGGCCACCGAATTCCGAGTCCTCGACTATCTTGCCGCCAGCGACGGGAAACTCACCCGAGCCGGAACCCTGCGATCGGCGACTCACGTTTCGCGCCGGATTCTGGAGGGAATGGTTCGAAAGAAGTGGATCACCCGCGAGGACATCTCCGCGCAGCAGGACGCGACTCGTACCATCAAGATTGCCGTGTTGAAATTGGCAGAAGGAAAGCTGAACGCGAATCAGCAAACCATCATCGACGCACTTTCAGCCGGGGGCGGTAGAGTGCAGGTGGAAGTGCTGCGGTCGCTCGAAGTCCCGGGTACGACGCTGGCGACTCTGGTCAGGCGAGGCCTTGTCGAAGTGGTCGAAGAACCTGCGGATTTCACGATCTCGCGCTCCAGGCCGCGGCCCTCGCCATTCGACTTCGATTTCACCCCGGCGCAAAAGTCCGCGCTCGCGCGTCTGGAAGAATCGGTCGAAGCGCACAAATTTTCCGGCATGCTGCTCCACGGAGTCACCGGCTCGGGAAAAACTGCTGTGTATCTGGCGGGCATGCGCGCCGTGCTCGAAGCCGGACGCTCCGCCATCCTCCTCGTCCCCGAAATCGGCCTGACCCCGGCGGTCGCTGCCGACCTGCACCAGATCTTCGGAGACGAGGTCGCCATCCTCCACTCCGCCCTCTCCGACCGCGAGCGCGCCGAGCAATGGCATCGCATCAAGCGTAGAGAAGCCCGCATGGTAGTCGGCACCCGCTCCGCGGTCTTCGCGCCGGTCTCCGATCTTGCGCTCATCATCGTCGACGAGGAACACGATTCCTCCTACAAGCAGGAAGAGACACCGCGCTATCACGCCCGCGACGTAGCCGTAGTACGCGCCAAAATGTCGAATGCGGTCGTCGTCCTCGGTTCGGCAACGCCCTCACTGGAGTCCTACTTCAATGCCCAAAAAAACAAATACGGGCTGATCGAACTCCCCGACCGGGTGGAGCACCGTCCTCTGCCCGACGTCGAGGTCGTCGACATGCGCCTCGAGTTCCAGGAAACCGGCCGCGAGCAGGTCATTTCGCGCAAACTTTCCGCCGAGATTCAGCAGCGCCTCGACCGCAAAGAGCAGGTCATGGTGCTGCTCAATCGCCGAGGATATTCGCCAGTCGTTCTCTGCCGCTCCTGCGGCAAGAAACTGGAATGCCAGAACTGCGCCATCGCGCTTACCCACCACAAGCGCGAGCACAAGATGATCTGTCACTATTGCGGATACACCACGGCTGTCCCGAAAGCCTGCGGGCAATGTGGCAGCGAGTATGTCTACTTCCTCGGCACAGGATCAGAAAAGCTGGAAGAGTTGCTGCATGGCATCTTCCCACAAGCCCGCATAGCCCGGCTCGATCGCGACACCGTCCGCGGACACGATGACTTCGAACTCACGCAGGCTCGACTGAACGAAGGCGAGCTCGACATACTTGTGGGCACGCAAATGATCGCGAAGGGCCATGACATCCATGGAGTGACGCTGGTTGGTGTGGTGGGCGCCGATACAGCGCTGGGCCTCCCCGACTTCCGTGCCGCCGAACGTATCTTCCAACTCCTGACTCAAGTCGCCGGCCGCGCCGGCCGTGGCCAGTTCCCAGGGAAAGTGATCCTGCAAACCTACTTTCAGGATCACTACGCCGTCCAATACGCTGCCCGGCACGATTTCATCGGGTTCTACGAAAAAGAGCTCCGCTTCCGCAGCTGGATGCACTACCCCCCGTATTCCTCGCTGGCCAACGTGCTGGTGCGCAGCGACAATCTGGACGACGCTCTCGAATGGTCGGGAAAAATCGGGAAGTGGTTTGACGCTACCCGCCACGAAGGCGTGCGCGTCCTGGGCCCGTCGGCGGCGCCGATCATGCGCCTCAAACGCGACTATCGCTATCACTTTGTCCTCAAGTCGCCCAGCCGTGAAAAACTCAACGCTACCCTGCGCGCCATGCTTGCCGGTGCGGTCGAGCAGAAAATTCCGCGCACGCAAGTGATCGTGGACGTTGATGCCCAGTGGCTGATGTAGCAACGGGGCAGCGTTGGGGCTGCCCCTGCCAGGCGCAGACGATTTCGAAATCAATGCCATCCCATGCGGAAAGACCATGCCGGTCACGACGTTGGTGATTACCCCGCTGTCGAAGTCCGGCGCACTCACCGCATGGGGAGTCGCTGAGTGTGCCGCTCCGTGCGCGCTCCGGGCTTGAAAATATCTTTGGGCCAGGCTAGTCTCTTGCCGCGCGGCGAAAAGTTCCAGGACGATGAAAACTATCTGAAATTTTGTGTCGCTTAATACAAGGGAGGCGGCATCGTTTATGTCAATTGAGCCCCGCTTCTTCCGAACCGCGGCTGCCTGGCGCAAGTGGCTCGAAAAACATCAGGCTGACACGCGGGAACTATGGGTCGGCCTTTACAAGCGCGACTCCGGCCGCCCCAGCATTACCTGGCCGGAAGCGGTCGACGGCGCGCTCTGTTTTGGCTGGATCGATGGCATCCGCAAGAGCGTCGATCCGGACAGCTACATGATCCGCTTTACCCCACGCCAGCCGCGCAGCGGGTGGAGCGCAGTCAACCTCGAACGTGCGGCCGCTCTTTCGGCGCAGGGACTGATGCATCCCGCAGGCCTGGCCGCATTTGCGGAGCGCGATGGCGACAAATCGAAGACGTATTCCTACGAGCAGCGAAAGGCAGCCAAACTGCCGCCAGAGTACGGGAGGCAGTTCCGCAAACACGCGTCTGCGTGGAAGTTCTTTCAATTACAAGCGCCCTGGTATCGAAGAACCTCGAGCTGGTGGGTGATCAGCGCGAAGAAGGAAGAAACTCGTCGCAGGCGGCTCGCTACGCTCATCGAATATTGCGGGCAAGGGAAACCGATCCCTCCGCTGGCGCGACCGTCGAAGTCAAAGCGTTAACTAACCAACAGAACAGCCGGCGAGTTGCAGTTGTTCGGGGCGAGGTGCGGGCGATTATTGGCCGAGCAAATGAAAGGGCGAGAGGGTGAACGTCAGGATCAGCATCAGCAACGCTGCCATCGCCAGGATCCAACGCCCCGGCGGCAGTTCCGGAAAGTCCGGAGCCTGCTGCAGCCGCAGGGTCATAACATTCATGGCTGCGAGCACCAGAGCCCAAAACCACCAACTGTAGTTGCTGGCGTCGCGTTCGTAGGCAATGGATCCTAGAACAACCAGCGCTATCACCGTCGTCCAGGAAACCAACCGATGCGCCCGCGGTGCCAGCGCGTACACGATGTGCCCCCCGTCCAGTTGACCGCTGGGGAGCAGGTTCAGCGCCGTCGCGTACATGCCGACCCACGCCGCCACTGCCATCGGATGCAGATACACAAGACGCAAGGGCAACGCCGAGGCCGGATGTCCGGGAGCAACTCTGCGCACTACATCGTGCACAAGATAAAAAATCCACGGATACCCCAGGCGCAAGTTGGAGGAACCGATCACATGCAGGGGCTTCGACAGATTCATCGCCACCGCCAGGGCAGCCACTGCGGCCACAAACCCGGCAATCGGCCCCGCAATTCCGATGTCGAACAGCGCCACCCGCGACCGAATCGGTGCCTTAATCCGAATCACCGCGCCCAGAGTCCCCATCAAGGTTGGCGCCGGAATGAAGAACGGGAGTGTCGCTCGTACACCGTAGTAGCGGCAACAAAGATAGTGTCCCATCTCGTGCGCCAGCAGAATCGTCAGCAGCGTCGCCGAGAAGGGAATCCCCAACAGCAGCCGCGATGGACTGCTCAAAACCCATCCCAAGGGAAAAAACGGTATCATTTCGTCGCCCGCGGCAAACGGCGCGCGATTGTGCAGGAAGTTGAACTCCATCCGCGCCCCCACCACCAGCGTCGTGAAGCACGTCGCCGCCAGCAGCAACGCGTGCAGCCAATAGCGCTCCGCAGGCCGGGGCCCCTCGGGAGGCGGCAGCTCCTGCTGAAATTCGATGGTGGAGGTGGGTATCGGGGAATTAGGTTCCGACATGCAAATTCTTCGGTCCCAAACGCTTTGCCGGGACTACATTATTGATGCTACTACGGGCGGGAAAAACGCGGAGCGGGATCGCCCGCCCGCGGCTGCGGTCGAATACAAGTTGTCTCGCAGCAGAGATCAGGAATCGACCAGCGGACGCCTTAGTCAATCGACTGCAGTTCCTTGCCCGGCTTGAAACGCACGGCCCTTCCTGGTGGAATGGACACTTCAGCTCCCGTGCGCGGGTTGCGCCCTATGCCGGTCTTGCGCGGACGCACATTAAACACTCCAAATCCCCGCAGTTCAATGCGATTTCCGGCCGCCAGCGCTTTCTTCATGCTTTCAAAGACGGTTTCCACGGCCAGTTCAGCTTTCGTCTTGGTGATGCCCGTCTTGGCCACCACTTCATTGATGATATCGAGCTTGATCACGCGGGGCTCCCCTCTGCAGGGTCAATTTTGTCCTTCAAGTTATTGATGCTAAGGGAGATAGCCAAGATTGTCAACCGCAGTACCAATCCCGTAAACTGACATGCACACCAGCCAGGAAAATTGAATCATTGAGTCATCGGATCACTCCTGAGTGGCGACTGGTCGGCGATCCGTCTGCCCTCTATGGATTCAATGAAATCAACGATTGAACGATTGAATGACTCGAATTCCCTTAGAGGAGTTTCATGCTGAAGAACGACCGCTGGATTCGCAAGATGTCCTTAGAGCACGACATGATCAACCCATTCTCGGAGAAGCAGGTACGAGAGGGAGTGATCTCCTACGGCCTGTCGTCGTACGGCTACGACCTGCGTGTTGCCGACGAGTTCAAGATCTTCACCAACGTCAACAACGCCATGGTCGACCCCAAGCGTTTCGACGAAAAATCCTTCGTCACGGTGCAGACCGACATCTGCATCGTTCCGCCAAATTCCTTTGCTCTGGCGCGATCGGTGGAATACTTCAAGATTCCCCGCACCGTCCTGACCATTTGCGTCGGCAAAAGCACCTATGCGCGCTGCGGGATCATCGTCAATGTCACGCCATTTGAGCCCGAATGGGAAGGATTCGTCACGCTCGAGATTTCAAACACCACGCCGCTGCCGGCACGAATCTACGCCAACGAGGGTCTGTGCCAGATCATCTTCTTCGAATCCGACGAAGTCTGCGAAACCAGCTACGCCGACCGCAAGGGCAAGTACCAAGCCCAGAAGGGGATCGTCCTGCCGAAGTTGTAAGCGTCCGCACCCAAACGTAGCGCCCGGATGGCGTCGTGCGCAACGCCCGGCAGCCGGGACTTTGCAAACCAGGCCATCGCTCCCTCCGGACGGGGCCGGTCTACGACGCCCGCAAATACGTGGTATACCTCTGCTGCTCAATCCCCGTAAAAGGCAGCATCCTTACCGCTCCGTGCGCGGTCGCCACTTGCCATTCCTGCGTTCCCACTTTCTTCGCTGCCAGCAACTGGGACCGCGTCACGACCGGCTCCGAATCTGTCACGGCAAACAGCACCAGCGGCCCCAGCAGCAGCGCCGCCACGTCCGGATGCCGCGCATCAACCGCCTCCAGCCGCGTCGTCATCGGCAATTCCAGCTCAATGCGATCCCCGTTCTTCCACTCGCGTTGAAGGTGAGCAAATGTTCCCGCCGAAGCCTCCTCCCGCTTGCCGTTCACGGCAACCGACGCCCCCGCCGTCCACTCCGGAATCCGCAAATTCACCGCGAATTCCGCCGTCTCGGAAGTCTTCACCTCAAACTGCACGTGCGAATCATATGGGTAGCCGCTCTTCCCGGTTACTTGAATCTGCGCCCCATCCTGCGTCCACCGCACCGTCGACGGAATATAGAGATTCACCCAGAGGTCGCGGCCATCGCGAAAATAGGCACAAACCCGATAGTCGGCCGCTACCTGCGGCAGTGTCCCCGAACAGCATGGCCAGCGTTCGGCGTGATACACCTTTCTCCCATAGTCGTTGTAGTCCGAGTAGTAAAACGCCCGCCCATCCATCTGCAGCGGGAGTGCTCCCAGCACTGTGTTGTACATCACCCGTTCCATGCTGTCACCGTACCGCGGATCGCGCGTCACCCGCAGCAGATATCGCGTCAGCTTGAAGTGGGCATACGACCCACACGGCGTCTCGAAACTGGCGTGGCTGGAGGTAAGGCTCTTAAACATCTCGTTGCTGCCGGGAGCGCGCAGAAGCTCATCCGCGCCCCAACCGCCGGTGGCAAAGCTCTGCGCCAGCACCATGTCAAAGCCATTTTTCGCCGCGCGCAAATACTTGTCGCTTCCAAGCGTCAGATAAGCCTGCATCGCCGAGCACAGCGCATTCACATGACTGTATGCATGCCGCCCTTCCAGATCGCTCTGTCCCTCAGCCAGCGGATCGTAATATCCATCGTTCAGATACTGCTGCCCCAGCGCGCGATATTGGTCTCCGGCCCCGCGATGATAAGCCAGAAACAGATTCTCGGGCAGTGTGTACGACTCGTCCCAGGTATAGGAAACATCCGGATTCGACCGCCACCGCTGCCCATGCTCAATCGCCCTGGACGGCAGATGAGGCATCGCCGCTTTGGTAGTCGCATCCAGAATCTTCAAAGCATCAGGATCGCCCGCATACTTGTGCGAATCAATGAGCCCGCACACCAGTTTGTCGTAGGTATAAGCGGGGAAACGCGTGCCCTCATAAAAATCCCCGACAATCGTCCTGGCGTACAACCGATTCAGCCGGATTACCTTTTCGCGCGTTTTCGGCGCCCGGTCAATGGCATATGACCGCGCCAGGGCCGATACCCACTGCCCAAACGTTGCCCCGGGCGCAAATCCCCGCTCAAACACGTAGTTCTCATTATGGGGATCATAGGCGTACCACCCGCCCAGGTCGTCTCCCGGCGCCTTCTGCCCGGCCATCTGGCGAAACGGCTTGAGCAAAGCGTCGTCGCTCAATGCCATCAGCAGGTCATGAGTCTCGCGAAGTTGCCCCTCGTGCAATGCACTGTCGAGAGACACGTCGCCGTAATCAAACTCGTCGAGCGGAGCCGATGCCACATCGAGCCCGCGCACTCCAGAAATAAGGCGGAAGCCATTCCCAACAGGAATGAAACCGGCGGCCGACGCCGCAGCCGCCGACTGCAAAAACTCTCTCCGGGAAACTTCGCGCACGGGAGACATCCTTCCCCCAAACCTTCAGAATTCACTTTCAAAATCGATTCGGGAACAGTCTACGCCAACGCCAATCACGAGAGGTGGGCACGCTGAAAAGGTGAAGGGCGGCGGGTGGAGAGGGTGGAGCCGAGGATCCGTGCAGCCCTGCGAGCTTTTGACATTCTGCTGAGCAAGCAAAGCGGGCAGGGAGGAATGTGCTTCGCCGTGCGCCCGCCG
>Ga0123356_10008037_pt1 | contig 10500 bp, 9 predicted proteins | sample TergutEmb28metaG_2_FD_92546 | JGI IMG/M metagenome (GOLD analysis project Ga0123356, IMG submission 92546) | Embiratermes neotenicus P3 segment gut microbial communities from Petit-Saut dam, French Guiana - Emb289 P3 | ecosystem: Host-associated > Arthropoda: Insects > Digestive system > Gut ... | reverse complement strand
TTTGCTCATGCGTGTGTCGCTGTCCACACTTAAACTGTGTAGCGCCCGTACCGACTGCGCAGCGTTAAATTGTTGAGTCATCAATGTTGTTCCAGTTTGTTCTAAACTATTTTGATTAGGCTTGCTATAAATAAAGCCGTTATTGATTGCGTTGGTGGCGGCGGTACTTGAGGTTACGCTCACCGATGTGCTCGTCTCAAACTTGCCCATCCAAATCCCTGGCAACTCCACATCACCACCAATACAGTGTCCGCCATCCGTGGTACAATCGCCGAAGGTAAAGGCTGGGTGGGTCAGCCAGGTCTCTATCTTGTTATTCACGAACTTCGGGTCGTCATAGTTTTGGAACTCTATTTCAAAGTTTCGCGGGGTTTGGTTGCGCTTGGCGTACGTCAGCTCACCCAGCTGTGAGGCACCATCTTGGGTCATCGCCCCCTGAATCTTATAACGGTACCTGGGTATATACACCCAATACCCCATCACGTCCGCCTCGTCAATCACCGTGCCCGCTGGGGCGGATTTGTAATCGCTCAAAGTTCCGGCCGTCACCGTCACAGCATTTGCCCATTTTTGATCAGAATACTTAAACCAGTCATTATTTAGGTTGGTGATATCAGCTTTTTGCCACTCTGGTGTGGTGGTGTTGCCAGTGTATTTTATCGGGATCATGTTCGCATCAATCTCGATGCTTTGGGGCTCTTGGTAGCCCACGTAGTCGCCTATGTTAGCAGTTGTCTCTGTCATCGCGGTATAGACAATCTCGTTCTTGTAAGTACCCACCGGCAAAGTGAAGCTAGTGCGCGCTGCGTAGTGTACTGTCAGCGTGTCATATGTGTCGCTGGCGTTTGGCCCGAAAGACCGCTTGATCATCTCTGCCCCGGCGGTTTTGGTAGGTAGCCCCGCATATTTGGCGGTGGCACTAAAACTCGCCCCATACGATGCATCAAACCCATTACCTGCCACGCTCTCAGCCGAAGCTAGCGCGTAGCCCCAAGTATTAGCTGTCAGCACCGCAGGTGAAGTAATGGTGCCGCCTATTGGCTCTACTTTCTCGGTTTTGCCCGCCTGCACCAAATCACTGTAGTTGTTAGCGCTGCTAATCAGCAAACGATAACCCCCCGGGTCGTCTGTAGAAATCTTTAGGCCGTTGCTTATCACTCCTACTTGCCCGCCAGGAATCCCATCCATATGAGTAATGTTCAGCGACCCCTGATAAGCATCGCTAGCTAGTGAGATATAGTAATTATCAGAATTGTTCATCGTGAAGAACTCAGCGTTCACCCCTGCTGATGCCATGATTTCACTGCCCAGGATAACTGTCAGCACTGTAGCAAAAACTATTAGAACTTTTCGCCCTGCTTTTGATTTGGTTGTTCTCATAACCCTCCACAAATTTTATTTTATTTGATAAATTGTCTATTCCCCACGAATAGTCATAACCATTATAGCCTCCTATCAGTAATTTTGCAAGACTTTTTGTTTATTTTTTTAGCTTTTCCACAGGTTATTACTTCCAAAAGCCTCGGTTTTTGACCCGGACATCCACATATTGAGGGGTGATGCCCCTGTCGTCTAAAAACTTCACCATATTCACCACATCTGCCACCTGGGAATCAGGATTGCGGTCGGTCTGGATTTTGATGGGGTGGCCCCTATTCTCTAAAGTAATCTCAACAAACCGAATAGCACCGGCGGGGATATTGACTCTGTTCACACTCCCCACACCCGCGCCTTCTACCCCAGAGATGACTTTGCCAATAAAGGCCAAGAAGCGCTGGGAAACTATACCGCTATTTGACTGGTCACTAATGGTGATACTCGGGTCTCCGTAGAAATTACGACCAAACACCGCCCCACTAGCGTCAACATAATGCTTCGCTTCGGCTGTCTTCCACACCGCTACCGGCTGGCGGATCGTCACATGCAGTTTGCCGAGCCCAAAATTCCCCCTTACTTCCACCGCTCCGACTTCTGGGTAAGCCACTTGCAAAAATTCTGCCATGGTCTCGTTTCTCAGAGCCCAAGAAAACCTCTCCGACGGATGCTGCACCAAATACTGCCCCGCCAAGGCCAAATATGCTTCATCTTGGTCCCGGCTAATAGTCGAGTCATTATACTCTACCCCCATCAGCACTATTGTCGCTTGCGAAAAAGCAAACACCGCCAAAGCCAGAAGCGCCAACAAACACCCTGTCACAATATGTCGTTGTTTTTTGCGTGATTCTTTTTTTGCTTCCTTGGAGCGCTCTAACTCCTCCGCCTGTTCCCTGTAATCCTCAGTCGGGTCGTAACCACTAATAGTACGTGAGCGTAAGTAATTACCGTCGCTCTCGACCTGCGCTCGCCTGCGAGTCTCACCCTTACTTTTGGGCATCGTCCACCACCTTTAAAATTATTTCTGCCATTTTGGTTGCCGCGTCGGTAGATGCAAATTTATGTAGTTTCTTGCCCAAGTCCTGACGTCGCTTCGGGTCGGCAAGCAAGTTTTCTATTGCTACTGGAAACCTTTCGTTCAGCCGGTCTTCGGGTATTACCACAGCAGCCTTGGCTAGTTGAAGCAGCTCGGCGTTTTTACTTTGGTGATCGCTCGATAGGTACGGGCTAGGAATAATCACTGTGGCCTTCTGCCCCGCCGCCAGCTCGGCAATGGATGTTGCCCCAGCGCGAGTTACTGCTATATCGCTGGCATCCACCAAATCATATAAATCATCCCCGCTAATAAACGGCAAAATTCTTAGTCCCAAGTATTGTCTCTTACTATTATCTGTTGTGTTTTTCACAACGTTATAGTTGTCACTACCTGTGATCAAGAACACTTCTGCCCTGCCCTTAATTTTCGGGTAGTTTTTTAGAATCTGTTCATTTATAGTGCGCGATCCTTGGCTCCCGCCCATCGCCAGAATTATCGGTCGAGTCGATTCCTCCACTAACTTCTTTCGCAGTTGCTTTTTCTTCCCTGCCCCCACCAGTTTATAACGCGGGTCAATAGGAATCCCCACAAACTCGGTTTTGCTTTTATCATAATGCCAACTTTCTTGTGGCATCCCTAGGCCTACGCAAACCGCATATTTGGCCAAGATACGATTTGTCAAACCTGGTACCGCATCACTGTCGTGCAAAACCAGTGGCACCTTAAACCAGTGTGCCGCCAACCCTACCGGCAAGCCCACATAACCACCTTTGACAAACACCACATCAGGTTTGAAGCGCCTCATTTTCCACTTCGCCTGTACAATACCAAGCCCAAAACGAAACATATCGAAGAAATTTGGAATATAAGAAATAAAAATATGCTCAAACTGCTGATACCATTTCAGGTTGGCATAACGTCGAAACTTGCCAGCCGACACTTTGCTCACCGGAACGTCTAAGGGCGCCAACTTCTCTTTAGCAAAGTCAAAGAACCGCTTGTCTGTAACAAAGGCAATTTCGGCTTCAGGCTGGATTTTTTTAATCTCGGCCACTATCGCCGCGACTGGGGTAATGTGCCCCCCCGAGCCCCCGCCGACGCAGAGTATCCTCATTGTTCTCCTTTCCTTGCTTACTATGACTAGTATATCGCGAAATGTTGAAAACCACACCCATCGCCGCCATCACGCAGACTAAACTCGACCCACCCGAAGAGATAAACGGCAAAGTAATACCCGTCAACGGTATACTCTGGGTAAAGGCCGCGATGTTAATTATCGCCTGGCTCGCCACCCAAGCAAATGCCCCTGCTACCACTATCCTCAAATAGAAGTTCGGCAAATAATTTGCTAAATTCAAAATCCTAAATATCAACGCCGCAAAAACGATGATCACAGCCAAAGACCCCGCGTAGCCAAAAGTCTCCCCTACTAAAGAAAAAGCTGCGTCATCCATTACCTGCGGCACCCAAAACACCGACAAACTCTGGCCCAAACCTCGGCCAATCAGCCCGCCACTCCCCAGGCTCATCATGGCCGAACAAATCTGCTCTAAATCATGCCCTAGCCCACACTCTGTGCCAAGGAAGGCTGTAATCCTACCTAGCCGGTACGGAAACATTGCCACCGCTACTAGTGCCGCTATACCAAACCCCGCCAGCAACGCCATGATATTACGCCAGTGCATGTTAGAAATTATCATTTGTGCCAACAATATCGCCAAGATAACAATCCCCGAACTAAAGTCACTTTGTAGCACCACCACCATCAACAACCCTATCGCCGTTACAGTCAGCAAAGGCAACAAGGTCTTCTTAACCGAATTTAGTTCTCCCTTGCTTTTAGCTGACGCCAAAAACGATGCGCCAAACAAAAGTAGCGCCAATTTCATCAACTCTGCCGGCTGGAAGGTAAATATCCCAAAGTTTAACCACCTCACTGCCCCGCCCGAGCTAATTGCCAAAGGCCAGTCGGCCAGACTTGCCACAAAAAGTAGCGCTGATAAGAAAAACGCACCCAGCAAAAACAACAAAGCAAACCGCCGCCAGAAATTCAAAGAAATCCGAGAGGCTATCAGGAACACTCCAAAACCCGCCACCAAATACACTACTTGCATCACCAAAAACTCCGTCATTCTACAATCGATTACCGTCTCAGCTGGGATAAGTTTAAAGATCTTGCATTCCTCCCCACTAGCGCTGTAAATGTTGCTGAACAGCCCCGGAGCTGCCGAAAACACTATAATAAATCCTAAGATAGCCAGGACTACCACCAATAGTAATATCGCATATTTTGGTCGGTGTTTGCGTGGTAGGTCCAGTGGTTCGCCGCGGTTTAGTAAGGCCCTTTTAACGTCACCGAGCAATTCTTTTAATGTGGTTTTTATTTTCGTCCCACCGCTCCTGCTCATTATACTATCCCGCCTGTTAACGCTATGATTATACCGACAATAGCCAGCACCGAACCAATAATCCAAAACCGCATAGTGATTTTTGGCTCCGGCCAGCCACTAGCTTCCAGATGGTGATGAAGTGGCGCACTCTTGAAGACTCTCTTGCCATGCCGAAACTTTTTACTAATGATTTGAATCAGCGACGAACCAGTCTCAATCACAAACACCCCGCCGATGATAGGCAGTAGGAATAACGAGTTCGTCAACATCGCTACCACACCTAAAGAAACACCAAGCGCAAAAGACCCCACATCCCCCATAAAGAACCTCGCCGGGTTGATATTAAACCACAAGTAAGAAAGCAAAGCCCCAGCCACCGTAAAGCAAAATACCGCGATGCCAAAGTTCCCCTGCATTAAAGCAATAATCCCAAATGCCCCGAAACTCATCATCAACAACCCCCCTGCTAGTCCATCTAGCCCGTCAGTGATGTTCACAGCATTGCCGGTCGCCACCACGATAAAGGCAAATATCGGAATAATCCAAATCCCTAGTTCCCAGACTCCGTCAAAAGGCACCTGTACACTACTCACACCCAAGAAATCATAAAACCACCAGCCAAAAACTACCCCGGCCAGCGTAATCAGCCCGAATTTAATCCATGGTCTTAGGCCTGCCTTGCCAACACCATCAGAAAGCAAGTTGATGATGTCATCAATAAACCCGACGATAGCCCCCAACAGCAAAGCCGCCAAAGGCAAGTAGGTATTGTAGGAAAAGTTAAAAATCAGTGTCACGGTAGTAATGGCAATGACAAAAATCAGCCCCGCCATGGTAGGAATATTTCGCTTCATTTTGTAAGCGTGCAACTTGGTAAAAACTTCCAATTTCTTACCTGAAAAATCTTCCTCTCGTTGTTTTTTCCATAGTTTATACTTATAAGCAAAATATGTAAAAACAGGTGTCGTCAAAAACGACACCGCAAAAGCCACCCCACCATAGATAAACATACGCGTCAAAGCGTTGAGCATTTCTGCAGACATGACAATATCCATTATTTACTAATTCCTTTATAGTTAATTATATAGTTACTCATAGCTGTAAAAATCGGCCCCGCCGCCAAAGTGCCAGCAAACCCGGCACCGCGGTAATCGTCGACCCTTACCATTATAACATATTTGACGTTTTTGCCCATATCCGCGCCGAAGCCGATATGGGTACCGATGTAGTAGTTCTCAATATAATCCCCAGTGGCGGGATTATACACTTCCGCGGTGCCCGACTTGCTCCCCACCCAGTGCCCGCCGTCATTGGCGTGATTACGCGCCGCGTACATCAATTCTTTAATATCATCGCTCGTCGAGGCTTTCACGACGTCAGTACTGACAATCTTTGGTTCGGTCCGTACTAACTTGCCATGCTCGTCTAGTGTACCGTACAGCAAATGTGGTTGATAATACACCCCGCCATTAACCATCGCCGAAAAGCCCCCGAGCATACTCATCATCGTAGTGGTAAACCCTTGCCCAAAAGTCATGTTGGCATATCGCACATCCCAAGCCTCTGGTGAATCTGGCTCTGTGATGCTTCCAGCCACTTCGGCCGCTTGTTCAATTCCTGTCAGTTGGTCAAAACGATATTTGTTATGAAAATAATTATACTTAGTATTTTTACCTTTACTGTTAATCTCCCCGCCCCCCATTTGCTTCAACTGCCACACCGTGCCAACGTTGAGCGAATTCTGCAACAATTCCGTCATCGACCGCGTACCGCCTAAGCCTTTTGTCGCATTGCAAATCTCATCGTCATAAATTCTGATGCAATCCGTATTTTCAAAAGTCGAATCTTTGTTTATTATCCCGGCGTCAATAGATGCCGCCGTAGTAAATACCTTCGTCACCGAGCCTGGCTCAAAAGGATCACTCACCACCGGATTCAAAAACACATTAGCGTCTGCCACTTGGCCGTAGTAGCCTGGGTCATAGCTGGGTCTACTCGCCATCGCCAGCACCGACCCATCGTTGGGGTCCATCACTAACACGCTACCTATACTAGCGCCCACATTAGCTAAACCCACACGCAAGGCCTCTTCAGCCTCATACTGAATGTTACGATCAATAGTTAGAACAATATCTTGCCCATTTACCGCTGGCAAACGCGAATAGTACTGGCTACTTGGCAAGAATGTCCCTTTAATGTCAGTCATACCAGACAGCACCCCAGGCTGCCCTGCTAGCTTCTCATCAAACACTCCTTCAATACCATACTGACCCTGACCCTCCAAGTTTACAAATCCTAATGTTTGGCCTAGCATCGAACCTTCGGGGTAGAACCTACGGCTACTACTTTGGCTCCCAACTCCGTCTAGGTCTAGTTCGCCAATCTGTTTGTTCTGACTATTGTCTAACCCTCGCGCCAGCACTACATACTGCCGCGACTGGTCATATAGTAGTTCGTCGTTATCTTCCCATTTTTCGCCAACCAAAGGCTTTACCTTACTGATCACTTCCTGGGCACTGTTGATATGTTGTGGGTCGGCGAACACTGTGTATATTGTTTTATTCAGCACTAATGGCGCCGTGTCACTGCCAAGCCGAGTATAAATCTCTCCTCGCTTGGGCTCAATCTTTAGCTGTTGAGTTTGCAAGCCCTCTGCCATAGCCAGCCATTTTTCATGCTCTAGTATCTGGATGACAAACAACCGACCCGCCAACAACAAAAAAGCCAAAAAACACAATCCCAAGATTATTTCTACACGGTTAATGTTTTTTAGTTTTTCCATTTTATCGGTCCTCTAGTTAGCATATTCAGTGCTAGCAGGTGTGGTCATATAATTCACTGTGCCGCTAGTGTTAACTACGCGAGCTGCTTGCAGACGTGCGTTCTCGTTGCGCAAGTCCTCACGCTCGGCACTTAGTTCCGCCTTACGAGTTTCGACTTCGTCCAGCGCATAGCCATAACTAGTACTTTTGGTAATCTGGAATAAATACACTACCGCTAGTATCGCCACCAAACCAACCACTATTATTGTCGAGAATATCGGACCAATCTTGCTCTTGGGTTTAAAAGCAGTTAGATTTTGCCCGGTGGTAAAAGTGTTTTCTCTGGTTGAACGAAACTGTGTTCTTTTTGCTGTCATGAATTCCTTTTCTTTTTTGTTTGGGGTGTCAATTCCCACCCCTCGGTATTGGCGCCTCTGTTGAGACACCATCTACCGAAGGCCAGTTTTTGACTTTTTTATGCCCACTTATTTTCGAACGCGAACTGTAATTCGCTGCTCTTTGGACATATTCACTACTTGGATTGGCATAAACTCGTCCTTTCTGTTTATTTTATTTTTTTACTACGCCGCGCAGTTTTGCACTACGCGATCGCGGGTTGTAAACTAATTCATTGTCTGAAGCCGTCAAAGGTTTTTTGTTTATAACCTCTACGTCGGCTTCATATCCCGAGGTTGATTGCTCATTAAAGTAGTTTTTGACGATGCGGTCTTCTAACGAATGAAAACTTATCACGGCTAACCTGCCGCCCGGGCTTAGTAGCTCCACTGCTAGAGGCAGGGTCTTTTCTAATTGCCCGAGTTCGTCATTAACTTTAATGCGAATCGCTTGAAAGGTGCGCGTAGCGGGGTGTATCTTCCCCCTACTTCTTGGTGACACTGATCTGACCAACTCGGCCAGCTCAACAGTAGTTTTCACTGGTCGGTTAATTGCAATAGCATGAGCAATTTTTTGGGCGGTCTTTGGTTTTTCTTCGCCAAAATCTTGGATGATTTTGGTTAGTTCGCTTTCGCTAGTTTTGTTGACCACATCGTATGCCGTTACCCGCATGCACGGGTCCATACGCATATCAAGTGGTGCTGATACTCGGAAAGAAAACCCTCTGCTCGCCATATCAAATTGCACTGATGAAACACCCAAGTCCATCAAAACGAGATCAAATTTGCGTTTCGAGTTCACAAGCTTTTCGGCTACCGCCAAAAAATCGCTGTGCTCGGACTTAGCTTTACTGAGGCCACACTTCTTTTGAAGTTCAGCAATAGCGTACGCATCTCTATCAACCAACACTGCTTTTTCTGGAGCCCTAGTTAGTTCAAGAATCTTGCTCGCATGCCCGCCGTAACCAGCGGTCAAATCAAGATAACTCTCGCCCATCTCTGGAGCCAGTAACGAAATAGTTTCATTTAGCAATACTGGGATATGAAGTTGTTGTGGTGTTTTCATATGCTTTTATTATAATAATTTTCCAATTGTTGTCAATTTTTTCAGATTTGAATGCGATACAAGGCGGAAGTGAAGCGCGTACTGAGGCGTATGCGATGATACGCCGAAGGAGCACTAGAACTTCCAACGCCGTAGCGTGGCAAATCTGGGAAAATTACTTCGTAGATGTCACCTATCTGGCAAACGTTGAGTCTTCCCTTTTATATTTTCGAATGTTTGTTTTTTAGTATTCACCCGTTTCTGGGTAAATGAGAGACTTATGTGTGCCTTCTGGCTGTTGGAGAATTAGCCAGAAAGCTTTTGGAGGTTTGTGTTGTGGCCCAGAGGGAGTTCGAGGCCAATGTACAAAATCTTTTCTGACAAGCAGTGGCGATTTCTTTTCCCTTTTCGTCGCTGTTTGCCAGATAGTTGACATCTACTCTAGTTGTTAAAGTGCAGACTCGCGGCTCATCACCCGCCAATATTTACCAACTCTCACCGCCACAATGTCGCGGTCGATGTTGGCATACTCTAGTTGGAACTTTTCTAGTGCTACACGACCTTGCTTCTCATCCAGTTTCCCTTCGGTCTTGCCGATCCGAAACTGCACGTTTTTATCTGCTGTCGCTTCGTCCAGAATATCACCCGCCAAGGCCGCTTCCACTTCCCTGTCCCAAACGTCTTTGGGGTAGAAATGCAAGTATTTGCCAAATCCCCGGGTGATTACAATGCCGCTAGCAAATTCTTCTCTTGCCAAACTTGGGATGGTAAGCCGTCGCTTATCGTCAAGTTTGCGCTCAAAAAAATCTACCTTCGACATCATTCCCTTCTTTAGAATTGTATTAATATTTTTTGGTGTTTTACTGGTGTGTTTCTTGGACCAGTTGCCACTGCTCCACATTATATACCCACTTTTACCCACAATCAAGCCCTTTTTACCCATTTATACCCACAAAATGCTTATAGTTGTGGAAATCAACTAAAAAACGCTATATATAGCGTTTAAGCAGGTAGCATGTAGCATGTAGCAGGTAGCAGGCAAAAGTAAGCAGTAGGCAGTTAGCTATTGGCAGTTTTTACGCATTTTGTTAGCATTGCTACTAGGTGATCTGTTTTGTCTTGAATAGAAGAGTATTCTTTCTCAGTCATATATTCGTATTGCCTTACAATATAAATTGTCATAAGTGTTTCGTTAGCTTCACCTAGGGCGATGTTTACTTTATGTTTCCACATTTTCTTACTTTCTGCAGTTTTGGATTCACACCAATTTAACATTATAGAGGCGCTTGACCTTTTTAACTGATCTGATAGTTTCATCTCACCTTTTTTCTGCATTCGTAAGACAACGGGTGCAATTTCTTTAATCAACTCCATGCCAATATCTTTTATTTTGTCCATAACCCTATAATATCATAAACCTGCCCACTGCTGTTGCCTACTGCTACCTGCTACATGCTACCTACAGTTGCTACCTGCTGCAGCTAATAAGTGCTGAAGA
>Ga0123356_10008036_pt1 | contig 10500 bp, 6 predicted proteins | sample TergutEmb28metaG_2_FD_92546 | JGI IMG/M metagenome (GOLD analysis project Ga0123356, IMG submission 92546) | Embiratermes neotenicus P3 segment gut microbial communities from Petit-Saut dam, French Guiana - Emb289 P3 | ecosystem: Host-associated > Arthropoda: Insects > Digestive system > Gut ... | reverse complement strand
GATCTGACCGGAAAATTTTTCACTTTAGCTGATTTGGATACGGATTTTATTAATAATTCGGTAAATACTTCGCTTTATTCTGAGTTTGCAGGTAGATATGTGAAGAATGATTATATTCCGGAAAATTCGGAAAATCAAGAAACTACATTAGATATTGATCTCTCCGTAATGCTGAAACAGCAAAACCGTGCATTCAAGATAGAAAAACATATACATAATTATCCGCATTGCTGGCGTACCGATAAACCGGTATTATATTATCCGCTCGATAGCTGGTTCATTCGCACAACTGCCTGTAAAGAGCGGATGTATGAATTGAACGAAACCATTAACTGGAAACCGCAATCAACCGGAACCGGACGTTTCGGCAAATGGTTAGAAAATTTGCAAGACTGGAATCTGTCGCGTTCACGCTATTGGGGAACACCTCTTCCGATTTGGCGCACCGAAGACGGAACAGAAGAAATTTGCATCGGCTCTGTTGAAGAATTACTTTGCGAAATAAATAAATCGATTGAAAAAGGATTTATGGAATCAAATCCTTTTGGGAATGTAATCCCCGGTGTTTATTCTGCGGAGAATTATTCAGAAAAAAATATTGATTTGCATCGTCCATACGTGGACAGGATTATTTTGGTTTCACAATCCGGCAAACCAATGAAACGTGAATTGGATTTAATTGACGTATGGTTTGATTCAGGAGCAATGCCATACGCTCAAGTCCATTATCCGTTTGAAAACAAAGATGTTTTTGATTCAGGAAACTGTTTTCCTGCCGATTTTATTGCTGAGGGTGTAGATCAAACTCGTGGATGGTTTTTCACTCTTCATGCTATTGCTACGATGGTTTCTGATAGTGTTTCATTTAAAACCGTAGTTTCCAACGGATTGGTTTTGGATAAAAATGGTAATAAGATGTCGAAGCGTTTGGGGAATGCCGTTGATCCATTTGAAACAATTGCAAATCACGGATCCGATTCTGTTCGCTGGTATATGATTACCAACGCAAGTCCCTGGGATAACTTGAAATTCGATCAGGAAGGAATAGAAGAAGTTAAACGTAAATTTTTCGGAACGCTTTACAATACCTATTCATTTTTCGCTTTGTATGCAAACGTCGATGGATTTCAAGGAAATGAATCTGACATTCCTTTAGCAGAACGTCCGGAAATCGATCGTTGGATTTTATCATTATTAAATACTTTAATTAAAGAAACCAACGAACATTACGATAATTATGAACCAACAAAAGCGGGACGGGCAATCAGCGATTTTGTCAACGACAATTTGAGTAACTGGTATGTCCGCTTAAATCGTAAACGTTTTTGGGGCGGTGAAATGAATGTTGATAAATTATCGGCATATCAAACGCTTTATACTTGCTTGAAAATTGTTGCCCAACTTATGGCGCCTATTGCACCTTTTTATTCCGATAAACTCTATCAGGATTTACTTCAGGGAGAATCTGTTCATTTATCGGATTACCCAATAGCTGACGAGAAAAAGATTGATAAAAGCTTGGAAGAAAGAATGCAAATAGCTCAACAAATATCTTCTATGATTTTGGCATTGCGCCGTAAGGTAAATATAAAGGTTCGTCAGCCGCTCAAATTAATTATGGTTCCTGTATTCGACGAAACTCAGAAAGAAGCTATTCAAGCGGTTCAATCATTAATCCTGAGTGAAGTCAACGTTAAGGAGTTAAAATATGTTGATAATACTACTGATATCTTAATCAAAAGGGTTAAACCGGATTTTAAGAAATTAGGTCCTCGTTACGGAAAAATAATGAAAGATTTAGCGATTGCGATTGCTGCTATGTCTCAAAAAGATATTTTAGCTTTGGAAACTAAGGGACAATTCTATATTCCGGTCAATGGGCAAATTACAGAAATAACTACCGATGATGTAGAAATTATTTCAGAAGATATTCCCGGATGGTTGGTCGCAAATGAAGGAAAATTGACTGTAGCTTTAGATATTACCGTAACAGAAGATTTGAGGAAAGAAGGAATTGCCCGCGAACTGATTAATCGTATCCAAAACTTGAGGAAATCTTATGGTTTTGAAATTACTGATAAAATACGAGTAAGTATTCAATCGGATACGAGAATCAATGAAGCGATAGAAGATTTTAAACAATATATTGCAAATCAAATACTTGCCAAAGAAATAATATTGACTGAATTATCAGAAGGGGAAGCAATTGATTTAGATGAAGATTTTCAATTAATTATAAAAATCGAACGAATATAAACACAGAGTAAATTCAGCCATATTTGTTATATTGGAATAAAAGTACTAATTTTGAAAAATTTTTTTAAAAATATCATACAATGAATGAAAAGACAAAATATTCGGATGCCGAATTAGAAGAGTTTCGCGTTATCATATTGGATAAATTAGATGCAGCAAAACGCGATTATGAATTATTGAAAGCGTCTATTATGAATTCCGACGGTAACGATGTAACCGATACTTCCCCTACGTTCAAAGTATTGGAAGAAGGCGCTTCAACTCTATCAAAAGAAGAAGCCGGTCGTTTGGCACAACGTCAAATGAAATTCATTCAGAGCTTACAAGCAGCATTGATTCGGATCGAAAACAAAACCTATGGAATCTGTCGCGAAACAGGTAAATTGATTCCCAAGGAAAGGCTTCGCGCAGTGCCTCATGCCACTTTGAGTATTGAGGCAAAACAAGGTCAAAAACAATGAAGGTATCTACAAAAGCATTTTGGACAATTGCAGTAATACTGGTAATTCTCATATCAGATCAGATAGTTAAGTTTTGGGTTAAAACAAATTTTGTTCTGGGAGAAGATTATCAAATTACTCCATGGTTTCATATCCGGTTTATAGAAAATGAAGGAATGGCTATGGGAATAAAGGTATTCGGAAAATTGTTCTTAACAATATTCAGGTTAGTAGCTTCTTTTGTAATCATTTATTATATATACACACTTATCCGGAATAATTTCAAATTAAGTTATATTATTTTGGTATCTATGATTTTCGCCGGAGCTGTTGGAAACATCATAGATAGCGTGTTTTACGGCGTTATTTTCAGTGAAAGTACTTACACTCAGATTGCTATTCTTTTCCCTGCGGGAGGAGGATATGGCAGTTGGTTGCATGGGGAGGTTGTAGATATGTTTTATTTCCCCTTATTTAGATTTACATGGCCATCCTGGATACCTTGGATAGGCGGCAGTGAATTCGAGTTCTTTCGATATATTTTTAATGTTGCTGACGCTTCCATAAGCGTTGGAATAATTACATTATTATTGTTTTTTAGGAAACCATTATCGTTAAGTTTTGAAAAGCAAGAAATTGAAAGTTAATCCAATTATTCCGTTCCTTTTTTTGACGGTTCTTCTTTTTGCTTGCAGCAATCGCCCTTCTTATGTTCTCTCCGAAAAAAAAATGGAAAAGGTGTTGTATGATATTTATTTAGCCGATGCTATGATCAAAACTAACTATAGCGTTTTTTCTTCAGATTCTGCTCGTAAACAAGACTTACTAAATTCCGTACTAAAAAAACATAAGATAACAGAAGCTGTTTTAGATACTTCATTAGTTTGGTATTCCGGTAATTTAGATAAATATAATAAAATTAATATCAACCTGACAAAGCTCTTCGCCGAAACTGCTGAATCTATGAGACAAAAAGAAGGAATGACGGCGCAATTAGATTTTGTATCTGAAAGCAAAGGTTTCGTTTTACCGGTGGAGAAAAACAATTTTTTATTGAGTATTAGCGATTTACCAAATAATGTTTATACTTTCAAGACAGATACGATTTTAAACAGATTTGGAGGCGCCTATAAATTACAATTTAATATACTTGGAGTATCGTCTTCTTTTCAACCGGTAGTTACCTTATGTGTTCAATGTGTTGATACTGCATTTGTGAAACGTGACACAATCAGCCGCAACGGTTTATTTACATCTTATATTGATATTGTTCAAATAAAACAAGCTAAAGCTTTATACGGTTCTATTTATTTTCCAGAAGTTTTTCCCGGAATGGGTATTTTAATTCAAGATTTCAATTTATTTCATTCCTTTCAGCCACTATCGGTTGCACAACCGGAGAAATAGAAGAAAACCCTTATCTGCTACTCAGCAAGCGAAATACATCGTTTCCATTAGCATATAACAGCAAGCCTAAAATAAAAATCATTCCGGCGATTTGAGCGTATTCCATAAATTTGTCATTAGGTTTACGACCGGTAACGACTTCAAAAAGCAGGAACAGTACATGCCCACCGTCTAACGCCGGAATAGGCAGTAAATTCATTACTCCTAATATGATTGATAGAAATGCCGTCATTTCCCAAAAAGAGGGCCAATGCCATTTGGCTGGAAAGAGATTGCCTATCGCTCCAAATCCCCCTAAACTTTTAGCTCCTTCCTTAGAAAAGATAAATTTGAATTGGCCTAAATACATTTTAATTGTATTAATGCCAATTCTTACGCCTGCAGGAATCGAAGTGAAGAAATTGTAATTAATCTGTATTGTTTCATAAATCTCAGTCGGCAGTTTTAGAACTACGCCAATTTTTCCAAATTCATTCGGAACAACCGGAAGTGAAAGCAATTGATTATTCCGGTAAAAAGTAAGTATAATTTCATTCTCCTTGTTTTCGGCAAGTAATGTTTGAATATCGAATGCTACTAAGTCGAGGCTTTCATTTATGCCGATTATGCTATCTCCTTCCATCAACCCGGCATTCTTGGCAGGACTCCCGTTTGATACCGCCTTTATTATAAACGGAAAACGTTCGAAAAACATAGCGTCTTCTTCAAATATAACATTCTTAAAATCAGCAGGAAGGTTAATAGTTACAACTTCATCGTTTCTAAGCACTGTCACTTCTTTAGCTGAAAAAAATGCCATGATAGTTTTCCCATCCTTAAATTCTAAAGGAACATTATCGGCTGTAAGAGGAATATCTCCGTTTTGAAAACCGGCTTTTAAAGTTGTTTCATTAAAAGTATAGCCCATTTTCACATTTTTCATAGGTAAATTTTCTTCGCCCCAAGCATAAGCTATCATCGAATAAATGAAAAATGCCAATATGAAATTCATTAATACACCGCCGACCATAATTAACAAACGCTGCCATGCCGGTTTTACCCGAAACTCCCAAGGTTTTGGAGGTTGAGCAAGCGCTTCTTTATCCATGCTTTCATCAAGCATTCCGGCGATTTTCACATATCCTCCCAAAGGTAACCAGCCAATTCCGTACTCGGTTTCACTACCACGAGGCTTAAATTTAAATAAAGAAAACCAGGGATTAAAAAACAAGTAGAATTTTTCTACTCTTACTTTAAAATACCGAGCAAATAGAAAGTGACCAAGTTCGTGAACAATTACTAAAATTGATAAACTTAATAATAGTTGTACTGTTTTTATTAAGAATGTTTCCATTGATAAATTTTACACTAAGGCGGGCAAAGGTACAAAAAAGATTTTGGAGTTGCAAGAAGAATATTTTTGCATAAACGTTTTTATTATTTATTTTTGTACTCGAATTTTCAAAAAAATAAAAAAATACACATGGATTCAAAAACTAAAAAATCAATCTTTTCTTCCCCTACAGGGAAAAGTTTTCTCTTTCCTTTTATACTTGTAACCAGTTTATTTCTCATGTGGGGTATTGCCCATGGTTTGTTGGATACCCTGAATAAACATTTTCAGGAAGCTTTTACCATGTCAAAAGCGCAATCGGGATTAGTTCAATTTTCCACTTACATTGCTTATGGTTTAATAAGTGTTCCGGCCGGATTTTTCATGAAGAAATACGGATATAAAAAAGGAATTATTTTCGGACTGTTATTGTTTGCAATTGGAGCTTTCGGATTTGTTCCTGCTGCTTTTCTTCATTCGGCTAATCCTTTTTTAATCGCATTGTTTATTGTGGCTTGCGGATTGTGTATGTTGGAAACTGCTGCAAATCCTTATTCTACTGTTCTTGGTCCGCAAGAAAGTGCAGCTCAGCGAATCAATCTATCCCAGTCTTTTAACGGATTGGGCTGGGTGTTAGGTCCTTTCATAGGAGGGCAACTGATACTCGGAGCGCCGGCAGGAGATACGATGGCTTTGACTAAGCCCTATCTTCTTTTAGGTGCGTGTGTATTATTCATTGCGATACTGTTTTTCTTTACAAAATTGCCGAATATCGTTGAAGCTGATGAAACTCCTTCTATTCCTGATGAAAAAATAGTTAAAAAGTCCATGTGGTCTCATAAGCACTTTTTATACGCAGTCATCGCTCAGTTTTTATATGTTGCAGCACAAACCGGTATATTTAGCTTCTTTATAAACTATGTTATGGAGTTGGATAATACAATTTCTAAAGTTAATGCTGCAAATCTTTTAGCATTCGGAGGTATGGCGTTATTTATGATTGGCCGGATGTCGGGAAGTGTAATCATGGGGAAATTTAAACCGAATAAATTACTTGCAATTTATTCTCTTGTCTGTTCAATAGCTATGGTATTGGTTATCATGCAAGTTGGGAAACTATCGCTTTATGCTCTATATGCCTCATTCTTTTTTATGTCAATAATGTTCCCAACCATTTTTGCGCTTGGAGTTGCAAATATGGGAGCATATACAAAAAAGGCAGCTTCTTTTATTATTATGGGAGTAGCAGGAGGAGCTTTTGCTCCAATGTTGATGGGATATATAGGAGAAAAGAATATGGCAATCGGATTTATTATTCCTTTGATTTGCTTCATTTTTATATTATTTTACGGTTTACGTGGATACAAAATTTCTAAAGAAAAAATTAATTTATAACATCATGAAAAACATAGGATTTTTTATTGCAGTTTTTATGATTTCTGTGCAAACTTATTCACAGAAATATACTTACAATGGTTTAGATAATAACATGGGAAATCTTTTCCTGTTATCTAATGCAAAAACCCGTTCTATTAGTCCTGAGAATTTTACAGGAGAAAAAGGAAAAGGTGGAATGGCGGATCTTAAAGATAAAGATCAACGTAACGTGGCAAATGCTGCCTGGAATGCTCGCGATCTTGGACAAGGCTGGAAAGTAAATCCATATATCCGGATTGATTCTAAGGAAACTATTACGATTGCTGAAATTGAAGGTCCCGGCGCTATTCAGCACATCTGGATGACGCCCACAGGAAATTGGCGTTTTACTATCATGCGTATTTATTGGGATGATGAAAAAGAACCTTCAGTTGAATGTCCTGTCGGCGACTTTTTCGGTATGGGCTGGGGAGTTTATGCTCCTTTGTCTTCTTTACCAATTTGCGTAAATCCGGGCAGCGCTTTTAACAGCTATTGGACTATGCCTTTCCGCAAGAAATGTAAGATAACTATGGAAAATATTAATGATAAAGATGCGATGACATTGTATTATCAAATAGATTATACATTAACGGATGTTCCCGAAGATGCCGGATATTTTCACGCACAATGGAGACGTACAAATCCGAATGTCACGTCGGACTATACTATTATTGATAACGTTAAAGGAAAAGGTCATTATGTAGGAGTTTATATGGCTTGGGGAGTAAATAACAATGGCTGGTGGGGCGAAGGTGAAATTAAATTCTTTATGGATGGCGATACCAAGTTCCCGACAATCTGTGGTACAGGGACTGAGGATTATTTCTGCGGATCATACAATTTCGATCGCGGTGGACAATATAAGGAGTTTTGTACGCCATACGCAGGATTGCACCAAGTGATACGCCCTGATGGGACTTACAATTCACAACAGCGTTTCGGACTATATCGCTGGCATATTATGGATCCAATTCGGTTTGAGAAAGATCTGAAAATAACTATGCAGGATTTAGGTTGGCGTCATGATGGACGTTATTTGCCTCAAAAATCGGACATTTCTTCTGTGACTTACTGGTATCAGACAGAACCGCATAATAAGTTTCCGAAACTTCCGAAATGGGAGGAGTTGGAAGTTAATTAGGAATTATGAATTATGAATTGTATGTCATTCCGTCCTGAACTTGATTCAGGATCAACGCGGAATCCTCTGATAATTAAAAAATATATATAAATATGAAAAGACCTGATATTATACTATTATTATTAATAAGTGCGCTTATTTGTTCTTGCGTTGACGTAAATATAAAATCAACTGCGGGGAAAAGAGCCTTTAACAGTAAATATGAAAATGAATATTTGAGCCGAATAGCTTTTCCTGTAGGAGGAATAGGTGCAGGAATGATTTGTGTTGAGGGTTCCGGAGCTATATCACATGTGTCGGTACACCACCGTCCTATGATATTCAATGAACCTTGCATGTTTGCAACCTTGCACATCAAGGGATTAAATAATGGAACTAAAATCCTTGAAGGACAATCACCTGAATGGAAGCGTTTTGGTCTGCCTGCTTCAGGGAATGGTCTGGGGAATACAACTTGGGGATTACCACGTTTTAAAGAAAATTCATTTCGGACGCATTTCCCATTTGCGGAAATAGAACTGAAAGATAAGGATATGCCGGTTGATGTTCAGATGAAAGCATGGAGTCCTTTTATTCCTACAGACGAAGATAATTCCGCTATGCCGGTAGGAGCTATTGAATACACGTTCCATAATAGAGGAAGCTCAACGGTTGATGCAATCTTTTCTTACACAAGCAGAAATTTTATGGCCTTCGATAATAAGGGCGTTTCAACAGCTAAACAGCTAACTAACGGTTTTATCCTATCGCAAACAGGAACACAGACGGAACCTCATTTGCAGGGCGATTTTGCAATTTTTACAGATGATCCTCAAACAAAGGTAAATTATTGCTTATTCAGGGGCGGATGGTACGACCCGCTGACAATGAGCTGGAATGATATAAGCGAAGGAATAATTAGAGAAAATGAGCCTGTAGAATCAGGTACTCCCGGAGCCTCGCTGTCTGTACCAATACAACTTAAGCCGGGGGAAAAGAAAACTTTGAATCTGTATATGGCATGGTATGTTCCTTGCTCTGATATGCAAATCGGTGGAGATGCAAAAACAGAAGAAGATAAACCGAATATCACTGCTTGTTGTGAAAGCGCCGGCTCAGCCTGCTGTTCTGTTAGTGATGATTTTTATAAACCGTGGTATAGTAGTAAATTCAAAGATATTCAAGAAGTCACCGCATATTGGCTGAAAAATTATGTTGATTTGAAAACAAAATCCCAAATGTTTACCGACGCTTTTTACTCAAGCACCTTACCTGCCGAAGTTATAGAAGCAGTAGCGGCCAATTTGACTATTATTAAATCTCCCACAGTATTGCGTCAATTCGACGGACGTTTGTGGGGCTGGGAAGGTTGCGGCGATAATTGGGGCTGTTGCCATGGCTCATGTACGCATGTATGGAATTATGCACAGGCAATTCCTCATCTGTTCCCGGCTATGGAAAGAAGTTTGAGGGAAACAGAATTCATGGTGAGCCAAAACAAAGCCGGACACCAAACTTTCCGCTCTAACCTTCCAATCCGTCCGGTTGTTCATGATTTTCATTCGGCAGCAGATGGTCAGTTGGGAGGAATCATGAAAGCTTATCGCGAATGGAGAATTTATGGAAACACCGAATGGTTGAAAAAATTATATCCAAATATTAAACAAAGTATTGATTATTGTATAACTGTTTGGGATCCAAGGGAAACAGGCGCGTTAGAAGAACCTCATCATAATACTTATGATATTGAATTTTGGGGACCCGATGGAATGTGTACAAGTTTTTATATTGGAGCGCTTCAGGCAATCACACTGATGGGAAAAGCGATTGGTCAAGATGTTTCCAAATACGAAATATTGATGGATAAAAGTAAAGAGTATTTGGAAACCAAATTATATGATGGTGAATATTTTATTCAGGATGTACGCTGGAAAGATTTGAATGCCCCTGATCCTACCAAATCGCTAACTCTTGATATTGCAGGAACATACTCACCTGAAGCTCTTGCAATTTTAGAAAAAGAAGGACCAAAATATCAATATGGTAAAGGTTGTTTATCCGATGGTGTATTAGGATCATGGATATCGTTGGTTTGCGGAATGCCTGAGGTAATGGACAAAGAAAAAGTGAATAGTCATTTAGTTGCCGTTCACAAGTACAACTTAAAACATTCATTGCATAATCATGCTAATCCGCAACGTCCGACTTATGCTATGGGGGATGAAGGAGGATTATTATTATGTTCGTGGCCTAAAGGTGGAAAATTACAGTTGCCTTTTGTTTACAGCGATGAAGTATGGACAGGTATTGAATATCAAGTAGCATCCCATTTGATGTTTCATGGTAAAGTAAAAGAAGGTTTGGAAATTGTCCGCTTATGCAGAAATCGTTACGATGGAAGAGTCCGTAATCCTTTCAATGAGTATGAATGTGGTTCATGGTATGCACGTGCTATGTCGAGTTATGGAATGATTGAAGGTCTGACCGGTGTTCGTTATGATGCTGTTGACGGTATTCTTTATATAAATTCCCGGATTGGAAATGAT
>Ga0123356_10008035_pt1 | contig 10501 bp, 8 predicted proteins | sample TergutEmb28metaG_2_FD_92546 | JGI IMG/M metagenome (GOLD analysis project Ga0123356, IMG submission 92546) | Embiratermes neotenicus P3 segment gut microbial communities from Petit-Saut dam, French Guiana - Emb289 P3 | ecosystem: Host-associated > Arthropoda: Insects > Digestive system > Gut ... | reverse complement strand
GATCCTCGTGGATACGGGGCCCCTCGTAGCCCTGTTCGACCCGCAGGATAAGCACCATTCCCGGTGCAGAAAGACGCTGAGCGCCGTACGAGAGCCCATGAGTACGACTACACCAGTGCTCACGGAAGCTTTCCATATGCTCCAACCTGACAGCCAGGGTGCTGATCGCTTGCGTGACTTTGTCGTCAAAGGGGGTATGAGCACCTGGCATATGAGCGATGACACGCTGCGGCGTGCATTCGAGCTGATGGAAACATACCGAGACCGCCCGATGGACCTCGCCGACGCATCGCTCATTGCCGCGGCGGAAGCACTTGAGACCCGCAAGATCTTCACAATCGACCGCGACGATTTTCAGACCTATCGCATTCGGCGCGGGCATCGGCATCACCCGGTGGAAATCGTGGCAGACTTTCGTGCGTCCCGATGAGCAAGAACATTGCGCACCGATGCAGCCCTGCACCGTCGATTGTCTGTCAGCCATGGTCGTCCATCTGTCGTGGAAAGCTTGAGCCCGCGCCGAACTCCCTCCAACCAGCGACGACTTCTTCGGTGCTCCTGACTCGCCCGAGGATGCCGCCTTCGCCTTCGATGCACGCGAGCATGGCCGCATGTATGGTGAGTTCTGCCGCGGCGCAGGCGTCTCTCACCGTCACACAGTCGAAACCCCGATCCACAGCCTCGCGCAAGGTCGAATGGACGCAGATGTCGGTGGTCACGCCGGCAATAGTGAGCGCCTCGATACGCGCGACACGCAGGACATGCTCCAGGTCCGTGGCGTAGAACGCGCCGAATCCTGGCTTGTCGATGACTGTCTCGCCGGGGAGCGGCTCGAGCTCATTGATGATGGAATGTCCGGGCTCGCCGTGGACGAGGAGCCTTCCCAAGGGGCCTGAGCTTCCGATCGCTGCGCCGGCGCGAGCGGCACGACGTGCCTTGGTGGCGGGCAGGTCGGAAAGATCTGGTCGATGCCCTTCGCGCGTGTGAATGACGCGGATTCCAGCGGCGCGGGCCGCCTCGAGCAGGCGCCGTACATTTGGGATGATTGTCCGCTGCACGCCAACATCCACGCCGCTCGCCGCAATGTAGCCGTGAGCCTCCAGGAAGTCCCGCTGCATGTCGATGATGAGCAGCGCATTCGACTCGCTCATGGTCCTGCTCAGACGGCCGTCAGAAAGGAGACGCCCACCGCGCCGATGAAGCTGCCGGCGGACTTGCCGTCTTGCGCAACGCTGCCGTAGTCGTCGGCCAGCACCCGAACGACCCGGTACCGATGATAGTTGCCCAGCAGCGCGCCGCTGGGGATGACCTGAGGGTCCTGCGTACCGTAGAGCGAGCGATGGAGCGAGGGCAGCCGATGCCAGGGCACAGCCGTCACTGTGTGATGCGCATTGTGGTATGGGAAGTTCAGCACCAGGAGATTCAGCCACGGCCAGCGTACGCTGAGCAAATTCGAAAAGGTATGCGCGTACTCGTAGCGGCGGTCGCGCCGCGGGTCGGCCGGTGCCGGAGCGAGCGACTGGGAGACAAACACGTCGTACGTGTGCTGGAAGGCGTCCATGAAGCGCAGTACGTGCAGGAACACGAGATAAGCGATCGCGTAGAGCAGCAGTGCCCTCAGCGAGGTCAGTGCGAGCGCCGCAAAAAGGCAAACGCGGACACCGATCAGCACCGCCATGCGAGCCCGCTCACGTACCGTGCCGCAACGGAACGGGGAGACGACGATGAAGCCGCGCATGAGGAGCTCCACGGCAGGTACGTAGGCCCATTCGAGAGCGAGCACGCTGCGACGCACCCAGTTCGGTGCTGATTTCAGGGCTGTCCGGTAGTCGAACGTCACGACATCGAGGCGGTCCGTGTGATGACGGAGGTGCTTCTTCTTGAGCCCCTGGTACGTCGCCAAGCAGGCGCCGTTGAGCCAGCTCATGACCACGCCGAGACCGTCGTTCGTGCGTGTTCTCGCGAACACAGCATTGTGCACACAGTCATGGAGCAGATACGCCGAGCAGACGAGTGCATGCGCAACCAGCAACACGCCGGCGACGTTGCTTGCCAGCTCAGGTCGCAGCATCAGCCAGAGACCAAGCGTCCACCCGCCGAGGGTGTAAAGGATCACGAATCCGTTGACCCAGAGTGACTGTGGGCGGAGAAACAACTCGTTCATCGCGGCCCTCCCGGATACGTCTTGAGTTTCGTCCTAAGCTCCGACACAAACCGTGCGTCATAGGTCTCGGCGATCGACGGGAGTCGCTCGATCTGTCCTTCTCTCTTCAGAATGGTGCCGATAATCGTGCCACTTGTGTAAAACGATGGAAGATGGGGTGAGTTCTTGAAAACCTCATCCATCTCGGCGAGTGGGGGATTCTCGATGTTCGAGAGTTCCGCCTGAACCTCGGCCGGACTGAGCTCGAGGGTCTTGCCAATGAGAGCGAGTGCCTTGCCGGGCTCGCGCTGCATGAAGGCGAGACCGTCGAGGGTGCCCCGGATCAGCGCCTCCACGAGTTTCGGGTTCTGTGCGATGGTGTTGTCCTTTACCACTAGGACGTCGGTGATCATGCCGCGCGCCTCGCGGGATGAGAGGAGCACGTGATAGAGCTTTCCGCCGCCTAGCTTGAGAATCATCGAGACACTCGGCTGGTAAGTGACTCCCGCGTCCACCGCTCCCGTGGCCATGATCGACACTACACCCTCGGGCGTTGAGTTGACCGGCCGAATGTCCTTCTCCGATAGACCCGCCTGTGCGAGCGCATAGCCGAGCAGAAAATCGGATGGCGAAAGGGACTGAAAGGCGACCTTGCGACCCTTGAGGTCCTTCACGGAACCGACCGTCGCAGTTGAGATGATGGCGTCGCCGCCAACGGAGTAATCGAGCGGCATGACGACCTTGAGACGCCAGCCTTTGGCACTGGCCATGATGACCTGATCGTAGGTGAGCGTCGAAGCCTCGATCTCGCCGCCCTCCAATGCCCCTGGCATCAGGGAGTTGTCGCTAAAGGTTGCGAGTCGAACTTCAGCGCCATACTTGCGGTAGTCGCCGTTGGCGGCCGCGCAGTAGATCGGCCCATAGCCGATCCAGTTCACGACGCCGAGCCTCACCGGTACACCGGCGCACACGAGCCCCGGCGCTAGCAGGGCGAGGACCGTGAGTGCGAGGAGCCGCTGCAGGTGCTCGCTGAGCTCAGTCATCATCGAGGCCCGCCGCGTGCAGGTGTTGCTCGAGCGATGAGAGCTCGTTGCGGTAGTAGCGCCATTGCGAGACGGACGTGTCATATAGCGCCCGCCGTACCTGCGCGGCGCTCGCGGTAGTGACTGGTGTCGTGTTACTTTGAAAATCGGCACAGGCCTCCTCCCATTCAAGCCCGCAGAACTCGAGTAGCCGGCGCGTCGCCCGGCCGCTGTCTGCGATCAGGTCCTCGTAGCGCAGCTCATGGATTGCCCCGGGGAGTGTTTCGGCCCAGTGGCGCATCAGGCGGCGGTAGGCCACGTAGTAGCGTGCGAGCTCCTTCAGGTCATATGAGAACGGGTATCCGTCCTGAAATAGCGTCTTGTAGATGGCGTAGCATGCCGCCATCGGATGCCGCCTCACGTGCACGATGCGTGCCGTTGGTAGCGCCCGCCGGATCAGCCCGCAGTAGAGATAGTTCAGGGGCATCTTGTCGGTGAAGCAATCACCGGCGATTCCCTGGGCACGCACTCTTCTCAAGTAGTCCCGCCCGAGAGTGCTGAAATCCAGCAGAGCGGACTGACTGATGAGCTCCTCGCGCGGCTTGTGCGAACCAACGGCCGCGACGAGCGCCAGTGTGAAGTGCGGTAGCTCCCCGCCGGCCCGTACACCGGAGTGGCATGAGAGCATCCGCTCGATCAGCGTGCTGCCACTGCGTGGCAATCCAACGATAAAAACGGGACCCGGCGGACCCGTAGGCGCCTCGGTGGGCTTGGTGTACGCCCGTATGATCCACTCGACCGTCGCCTCGTCCCTGGCGACCTCATAGCGCAGATGCTGGCGTCGCAGGGCCGCGCCGTGGCTCAAGTGCAAAAAAGAACGCTGGTGCTGGCCGAGATCCTCATGCTCCTTGGCAAGTGCGTACCGCAGCCTTACCTCGCCAAGCCAGTCTGCACGGCGCTCTGCGAGCAGCGCCTCGAGAGATCCGATGTGGTTCCGCAGCGGCGTCTGGGTGCGCAGCTCCGAGCGATTGAGATGCGCCTCGTAGTCACGAGGCCTGAGCGCAACGACGCGGTCATAGTCGGCTTCGGCTCCCTCAAGGTCCCCTGCGAATCGCCGCACCGTCGCGCGGTTGAACAGGTAGTGCGGCTCGTCGGGTGCGAGTGCGATCGCTTTCTCGTAAGCCTTGAGCGCGCCCGCCTGGTCACCGTTACGGCTCAGCTCTCGGCCGATTGCATCGAGGAGCTGCGGATCGGCTCTCACGGTCATCGTTCTGATCCCTCGACCCATTCCCGGACGCGCTGGGTGTCGCGCACGTTCAGCGAGAGCTTTCGCAGCAGCTCGAGATCCGTACGGATGCCCGATGTCGCGCGGATTCGCTCGAGGATGGTAGACCTGAGCTCGAGGAACTCTGGCGAATGCTTCATCGTCAGTGACCTCCGTCGTGGCAGCGGCACGGCGTGAATCGAGTCGATTCGCCCCGGGCGCGGTGCCATGAGCACGACACGATCACCCAGGTAGATCGCCTCGTCCACATCGTGAGTGACGAACACCACGGTGCAACCCTCGAGCCGGCAGACGTGCAAGATCAGGTCATGCATGACCTCGCGCGTCTGCGCATCGAGTGCGCCAAAGGGCTCGTCCATGAGGAGAATGCCCGGCCGTGTCATGAGCGCACGGGCGATGGCAACCCGTTGCTGCATGCCGCCCGATAGCTGCGACGGATACGCTTGCGACACCTGGGCCAGTCCCATGAGGTTCAGCAAGGCATCCGCTCGACCACTGGCTTCCTCGACGTCCGAGCTAGTACGGCCGCGCGTGCACACGGCCAGCTGACGCGCAAACTTGATGTTGCGCACCACCGTAAGCCAGGGGTAGAGGCTGTAGTTCTGAAACACCATCGCGCGGTCAGCCCCCGGCCCCCGCACTGAGACACCGCCGGTCTCGATCTCACCACTCGTGTGCTCATCGAGGCCGGCAATGAGGCGAAGCAGCGTCGACTTGCCGCAGCCCGAGGCACCCACCAGCGTGACGAATTCTCCTGCCGCGATCTCGAGCGTGACGTCCTCGAGCGCCGTTACATGCGCGCGGCTAGTGTCGAACACCTTGCAGACCCTACGGCAACTGATGGTGCTCATCGCACTAGTTCCGCAGGTGGACATAAGGGAAGGCGAGCCGATGCAAGAGCCTGAATGCCTGATCCATCGCCAGTCCGATTGCGCCGATCAGGAGAATGCCGGCAAAGATCTTGTCGGTCTGCAGAAACCTCTGCGCCTTGATGATGGCGTAACCGAGACCAGAGTTCGCGGCGACGAGCTCGGCGACCACGAGGTAAGTCCATGCCCAACCCATGGTTATACGGAGCGTATCAAGCAGCGCCGGCTTGGCCGACGGAATGATCACGTGCTCGATGACCTCCAGCCTGGAAGCACCTAAGGTCTGCGCCACTTCGATCTGCGCCATTGGGACGCGCCGCACATCCTCCGCCACCATCAGCACCATCTGAAAGAACGTGCCGATGAAGATGATGGCCACCTTGGCTCCTTCATCGATCCCGATCCAGAGCATCACGAGCGGAATGAAGGCCACGGCCGGCATGTAACGGATGAAGTCCGTGAGTGGCTCGAGCAGAGCCTGCACAACGCGGTAGGTGCCGATGAGGAGCCCGAGCGGGAGCGCAATGAGCGCCGAGAGCGCCCATCCTGCTACCACCCGGAAGCAGCTGATAGCCACATCATCGAGCAGCTCGTCGTCGCGCAGCCACGTGGCCACACTGTGCACGACATCGTATGGTGAGGGCAGAAAGACGCGATTCACCCACCCTGCCGCTGTCAAGGCAGCCCACGCGACCAGAGGTACCGCAAGACCGATAGCGGCGAACGTCCAGTAACTGCGCTGACTCAACCAGCCGCGGATCTTCCAGACCCGCGGTGCGCGGCCGCGACGTTTGATCGGGCCGCTCGGTTGATGAGCACTCATGGTGCTCTGAGTGCGCTCAGCGCTCTTGAACCAGAGCTGCATCGAGGAGTGACCGGTCAACGGCCTTGGCCGCATCCGGCTGGCCGTCGATGAGTTTGTGGGACGAGAGGAAGGCGGCGATGGTAGGTGCGACACTGACTAACCCCCGTTGACTCTTGGGATCGAACGCGTCCCGGTTTGCGGCAGCGTCGAAGAATCGCGTGCCGGGAAGAAATACGCGATATTGATCCGGCGGAAGACTCACCACTTTCGCCATGATCGCTATGGCGCGGTCGGGCTGTGTCTGGATGAAAGCGACCGTGTCGAACCAAGCGCGAATCATGGCGATCAGGTCTTTGCGTTTGGTCTGAACCGCTTGTGCCTGGGCAACTAGAAGATCGGGAATGAGTCCCGGCATCTCCTTTGAGGTGAAAAGCGCTCTCCCCCTGCCACTTGTCTCGATCCGGCTGATCCAGGGGTTCCAGACCACAGCGGCATCCACACGACCGCTCATGAAGGCGGCCGCGGCGTCTCCGGCGGAAAGATTCACCACACTCACGTCACGCGGTGTGAGCCCGTTGCGGGTGAGTGCCGTGTACAGCACGAAGTGGGAGATGCTGTACTGCTCGAGGGCTACCTTGTGGCCGCGCAGATCCGCAAAGCTTTTGACACCTGCGCTCACCATTACGGCATCGTTGCCAGCAGAGTTGTCATTCACTAGCACGACTTTGAGCGGCAAACCCTTGGCGAGCGGCCCGAGCGTGTCGGACCAGGTCTGACTGTTGGCATCCAGCTGGCCCGTCGAGAGGGCCGCAATCGAATCGCTGTAGTTGGCGAACCATACGAGGTTGACCGAGGCGCCGTATTTCTTGAAGTAGCCCTGATTCTGGGCGACGTACCAGGCCACCCAGCCAGTCCAGTCGGAAACGCCGACTTTGACTTGCGCCTGTGCGGTCGAGGCGTATGAGGCCACGAGCAATAAGGACAGAAGAAGGTGCTTTGGTGCGAGTCTCATGCCGATGAATCTCCCTTGTGCTCGAGATATGAGCGCCATCCACCATGTCCGGTAATGTCGAGTGCGCCGCTTAAGGCGTAGGACTCGCATAGAAATCCACGGACATTTGTGCCGTCTTGCAGCGTCACCGTGCCAATGGCGAGCGGCGGTGGCACTTCGGCCACGAAACTGCCGAAGGCTGGGACTGCCAATTCGTAGACTTCGAGCTCGATGGGGCGCCCGCCTTCGCCGCAGTGGACCAGTCCCGGCTTCGGCGGGGTTGCGCCTTGCAGCGCGAAGAGCCGGTAGAGCGGTGCAGTACGTGTGCGTCGCACCAGGCGCGCCTGTCGCGCGGTTAGTTGCGAGTGAAGCGGCATCCCAGAAAGGTGCGCACCGACCACCGCGAGCTGCACGCGTGTGTCGCTTGAGTGCGTGTCGAGCGCCGGAACGGCGTAAGGCGCGGTGACGTTCGCGAAGCGTGCCGCGAGCTCCAGCAGTCTCGTATCCGCCCACGCCGGACCGACCAGGCTCAGCCCGACACCCGTACCGTTGTCCCTGAAGCCCGCCGGAACCGACACAGCACTCATGTCGAGCAGATTCACGAAGTTCGTATAGCAACCCAGGTTTGCGTTTAGAGCGTACGGCTCGGCCAAAACCTCATCGCGGCGATAGATGGTCGGTGTCGTGGGGAGCGCGAGCACATCGATGCACCCCCACATCGCTTGCGCTCGGCGGGCATGCTCCTGCAACGCATAGAATCCGCGAAACGCGTCGACACCGGAGACTCCCTTGCCTGCCTGGATGATCGTGCGCACGACGGGATGTATGGCGGTAGGGCTGGTTTCGAGGAGTGTTTGCAGCGCTGCAGTGCGCTCGGCGATCCACGGGCCCTCGTACAGCAGCCGCGCGGCCGCGAGGAGCGGGGTTACATCTACTTCGACCAGTGTTCCGGCAAGACTCGCTAGGCGCTCGAGCGCGGCGCGATACACTTCTTGATCCGCTGCAGCGAGCTCTGCGAGCTGACCGGGCGCCGGGACTCCCACGCAGAGGTCTTGACGCGTAGGGGAGGTATCGGATGGCGCTCGCCGTGCATACGGGTCCTCGGGATCAAACCGTCCGACTATCGAATCGATGAGGGTCGCGTCCTCAGCGCTCGTGGTGAGTGCGCTGATGCAATCGAGGCTCCGGCAGGCGGGCACGAGTCCGCGCGAGCTCCAGCGGCCACGCGTGGGCTTGAATCCGACCAGGTGGTTGAAGGCTGCGGGTACGCGTCCCGAGCCCGCAGTGTCCGAGCCCAGGGCGAGTGGGACGACACCGGCAGCCACAAGCACCGCGGACCCTGAGCTCGATCCGCCACTCACGTATTCGCGGTTGAATACGCAGCCCAAGCTGCCATGAGGACTGCGCGTCCCAACGAGCCCGGTGGCAAATTGATCGAGGTTGGTTTTGCCGACAACGAGGGCGCCGGCTTCGAGTAGCCGCTCGATCACTGGCGCTGAGGCTTTGGCCCGATAGGCGAACTGGGGGCAGGCGGCCGTGGTCTCGAGTCCTGCCACGTCGATGTTGTCCTTGACCGCGACCGGAACACCGGCGAGCGGCAGCGATTGACCTTGGTCGATTCTCTGATCAATCTGCCGCGCCTGCGCGTACAGGTCTTCCTCCGGAACCCGGCTGATCCAGGCGGCCGGCTGGATCTCGTCGTAAGCCGCGGCGCGCGCCGCGGTCTCGCGCGCGATCTGCTCGGCGCTTTTGAGCCGCGCGTTCACATCCCTGGCGATGCGTCGCAGACCGCTGTCGAACACGTCACTGGCCTCCGGGGAGCTCATTACGTTCGGCCCACGCCTCACGCTCCGCGTCAAAGGCCTGCCGGCGTGCCGCCTGAAATGCCTCGATGCTCGAGCGTTCCTCGATCAGGAAGCGCTGGTAGTCCGCCAGGCAGAACGACTCAGTCTCCATGCGCAAGGCGCGGCGGCCGTGCAGAAAATCCGCCCGCCAATCGCTGAGCTCGCTGTGAGTCACTTCGAAGAAGCGGATCTGATCGAAGAAGCGCAGCAGCCAAGGCTTTCCGTCGCCAAACCCGTGGCTCCGTCCGGCCGAATTCCAGACCTGGACGGTCCGGCCCACGAGCTGATAGCCGCCCGGTCCTTCCATCCCATAAATGCACAGGTACGCGCCGCCGATGCCGACCGCATTCGGCGGTGTCCAGGTGCGCGCGGGGTTGTACTTGGTGGTTACCAGGCGATGACGGGGATCGAGGGGGACGGCAACGGGTGCGCCGAGATAGACGTCCCCGAGACCCAGGACGAGGTAGCGCGCATCGAACACGATGCGTCGCACGTCCTCTACACTCTTGAGACCATTGATGCGTCGAATGAACTCGATGTTGTCCGGACACCAGGGCGCGTCGGCGCGCACCGAGCTCATGTATCGTGCGATCGTCTCGCCTACCGCCGGATCGGCGAAGGAAAGCGGCATCCAGACGACACGCGAGGGAACTTCAAGACGCTCGAGGTCTCCGAGCCGATCTTCTGCCTCTTCGAGCGACCGTAACAGCTGCCGCAGTGGGAGCAGGCGCGCGTCGAAGTGAACCTGCAATGAGCGCAGGCCGGGCGTCACATCGACCACTCCGGGCAAGCTCAGGCGCTCGAGCTCGAGCATCAACGCATGCACCCGCAGCCGGAGTGCCAGATCCAGAACCATCTCGCCGTACTCAACGAGGAGATTGGCATCGCCTTGACGCCGGTACACTGTCATCGGGCGCTTCCCATCTGCCGGCCGCGCGGCCACTATCGCCGCCGCGCCACGACGCAGACGGATCCGACGTGCGCTCCCAAATAGGTTGAGGCGTGCAACAAGCGCGTCTTGCTCCTGTTCGGCCGCGTTCGCCTCGAGCTCGTCCACGGACTCGAATTGCACGGCATCTCCGGGGACGAGTTGCCCGAGCTTCCAGAGGTCTGCGGCAATGACGACGAACGGACACACGAACCCCCCGAGTGAGGGCCCATCTGGACCTAAGACGATCGGCATGTCACCCGTGAAGTCGAGCGCGCCGACCGCGTAGGGCGTGTCGTGGATGTTCGAGGGATGCAGTCCCGCATCTCCGCCGTCACGACGCGCCCAGCGGGGCTTGGGTCCGATCAGGCGCACGCCGGTGCGGTTCGAGTTGTAGTGAACCTTCCAGGTGGCCCCGAGAATGCTCTCGATGTCTTCGGGTGTGAAGAAATCCGGTGCCCCATGCGGACCGTAGAGGACTCGCACCCGCCATTCCCGTGTAAGCACAGGGTGGAGTGCGGTGGGGAGTGCGTGCAAATCGCGCCGTTCGGAGCGGCCGCCTAGGTGCAGAACGTCTCCGGTAGCCAGCGTGCGTCCCTGATGTCCGCCGAAAT
>Ga0123356_10008034_pt1 | contig 10501 bp, 11 predicted proteins | sample TergutEmb28metaG_2_FD_92546 | JGI IMG/M metagenome (GOLD analysis project Ga0123356, IMG submission 92546) | Embiratermes neotenicus P3 segment gut microbial communities from Petit-Saut dam, French Guiana - Emb289 P3 | ecosystem: Host-associated > Arthropoda: Insects > Digestive system > Gut ... | reverse complement strand
GGCCGCGGCCCCGGCGTTCGTCCCTCCGCAGGCGGCTCCCGAGCCGAACACCGTCGCCCGGATCGCGATCGAGGATCTTGGCGTCGAGCCCGACCCCGACCTGATCCTCGACACCGACCCGCGCACCCTCAATCTCGCCGACTCGATTCGGTACATCCTGCGAATCCCGACGAACGTCCTGATGATCGTCAGCTCGTCGCTCGGCTACTTCTTCTTCTCCGGGCTGCAGGCCTTCGCGCTGTTGTTCATCAAGGGCCACTATCACGTCGGCCAGGCGACCGCCGAGCTTGTCCTCGGCGTGCTTGTCGCAGGGGCGATGGTCGGAACGCTGGTCAGCGGCAAGCTGACGGACGACCTCGTTCGGCGCGGATCGATCAACAGCCGGGTCTGGATCCCGGCGCTCTGTTACATCGGCGCCTCGTTGCTCCTGATCCCCGCGTTCGTCGCGAACAGCCTGATGCCCTCGCTCTGGCTTGCGGCGATCGGTGCGGCGCTGCTGATGGCCGCAAACCCGCCGCTGGACGCCGCGCGGCTGGACATCATGCCCGCCGGCCTGTGGGGGCGGGCCGAGAGCGTTCGCACCTTCGTGCGCTCGCTCGCGCAGGCGCTGGCGCCGCTGGTCTTCGGAGGGCTTGCCGACCTGATCGCAGGCTTCTACCCGACCCCGGCTTACATCGGCACGCATCCGGCGCCGCCCACCCAGAACGAGGCCCACGGCTTCGAGATCACCTTCCTGCTGCTGCTGCTGACGCTGGCGGCCAGCGGCTTCTCGCTGCTGCGTGCTCGGCACACCTACCCGGTCGACGTCGCCACCGCCGCCGCGTCGAACCAGGGCATCGACCAACCGGCGGCCACGCAGCGGCCAGACGAAGCGCCCACACCCACAACCAGAGTGACTTAGCCGGTCACTGCCCGCCGCGTCCGGGCGGCGCCCCGAAGTCGAGGTCAGGCATCGCCGCGACCAGGCCGGTCGGGTTGATCATCGGGTGGGTCCGGTAGTAATGGGCGCGGATCTCGTCGAACGAGACGGTCGCGGCGACCCCCGGCCACTGGTAGAGGTCGCGCAGGTAGGGCCACAGGTGCGGGTACTCGGCGAGCTTGCGTACCGAGCACTTGAAATGAATCTGGTAGACGGCGTCGAACCGGATCAGGGTCGTGAACAGCCGCCAATCGGTTTCGAGCGGCTCTCCGCCGAACAGGAAGCGACTCGCGGACAGCCGCTCGTCGAGCTCGTCGAGCATCCCGAAGACGCCGGCGACGGCGGCCTCGTAGACGTCCTGGCGGCCGCTGAAGCCCGCCTTGTAGACGCCGTTGTTGAGCGCTTCGTAGATGCGCTCGTTGAGCTCGTCGATCGTGGCCGCGCGTGCCTCCGGGTACAGCTCGACGGGGTGCGCCGCGAGCGGCGCGAACACGGTCCCGAGCATTCGCAGGATGTCGGCCGACTCGTTGTTGACGATCGCCGCCAGCTCGCGGTCCCACAGGACCGGGACCGTGACGCGATCCGGGTAATTTGGGTCGGCTTGCAGGTACGCCTCCGCCAGCAAGCCGAACCCGTTGACCGGATCCTCGTAGCCGTTGCCGGTGAATGCCCATCCCCGGCTGTCGCGGATCGGGTCGACGAACGAGATCGAGATCGCGTCCTGCAGGCCCATCAGCTCGCGGGCGATGATCGTCCGGTGCGCCCACGGGCAGGCGCGCGCGACGTACAGGTGGTAGCGGCCCGACACAGGGGCGAAGCCGCTCGAACCATCGCCGGTCACCCAGTTCCGGAAGCGGCTCACCTGCCGCTGGAACGAGCCCTCGGCGTGCTCCGCGGAGCCGATCCTGAACGGCTGCTGCCGGACATGCACCACACTGGCAATTTAGAACCACGCCGCGACTCGGGCGGCGGCGCCAAATACGATCCTCGCGTGCGGGCGCCTCTGGCGATCGAGGAGACTGGACGCGGCGAGCCGCTCGTGCTGCTGCACGGGATCGCGACCGATCGCCATATCTGGGAGCTGGTGACCCCGCTGCTGGCGGCCAGGCGACGGGTGATCGCCGTCGACCTGCCGGGGTTCGGCGCGTCCGCGCCGGCGGGGGAGGAGTTCGATCTGGAGCGCGTCGCGTTCAGCATCGCCCGCGCGTTGACGGCACAGGGAATCCTGGAGCCGTTCGACCTTGTCGGCCATTCACTTGGGGGCGGTGTGGCGCTGACGCTCGCGGCCCGCAGGCCGGGAGCCGTGCGGCGGCTCGTGCTGGTCGCGCCGGCGGGGCTGAAGCCGATGTCGCCTCGGGTCGCTGCGGTACTGGCGTCGGCGGCAGACACGGTGATCGCGGCCCGGCGAGGGGCGGCGCCTCTGACCGATCTGGCGTGGGGGAGAAGGTTGCTGCTGAGGGGCGTCGTCGCCAACGGTGCGGGCCTGCCACCGGCGCTGGCGCGCCAGATGGTGCGGGCGTCCGCGACCGCACTGCGAACGGCGCCCGCGCTACGGACGATCGCCACCGCCGACCTGCGCCCGCTGCTGACCGAGGCGAAGGTGCCGCTCGGCGTGATCTGGGGCGAGCTCGATCAGACGATGCCGGTCGAAACGCTCACGCAGGTAGTTGCGGTCAGGCCGGACGCGATGGTGGCGAGGCTGCGGCGCGCCGGTCACGTGCCGATGGTCGAGCGCCCGCTGGCGTTCGTCGAGGCGCTCGAATGGCTGCTGGACGAGCTCCCAAACGTTCTCAGAGACGAAACAACTACGTCTGGGATGCACCGTATGCTGCTTTAGCAGGGCTTTTGAGCAGGGCTTTTCGCGATGCGCTCCGATCAATCCGCCCACCGCCGTGAGTCGCTGACGCTGGCCGACGGCCGCCGCCTCGCCTACACGGACACGGGTTCGCTCGACGCAACCCCGGTGGTCTACTGCCACGGTGCGATCGGTACCCCGGTCGATGCGACCGTCGATCTGAAGACGATGACCGACGTCCTCGGGATCCGCTACATCGCCCCGAGCCGGCCCGGCGTTGGAGGGTCCGACCCGGCGCCTCGCAGGACGATCCTGGACTTCGCCGGCGACGTTCGTCAGCTCGCCGACGCACTGTCGCTCGAGCGGTTCTCGGTCGCGGGCGTGTCCGCCGGCGGGCCCTACGCGCTGGCGGTCGCTCACCGGCTCGGCCACCGGGTCGACCGGGTGGCGGTGTGCAGTTCGCTGTCGCCGCTTTGCGCTCCTCACCGTACGCCCGGGATGCGGCTGCGCATCCGGCTCGCGCTGGCGGCGGTGGCCCGTGCGCCCGGCCTGTGCGAGTGCCTCGGCGATGCGCTGCTGCCGGTCGCGGCGCACCATCCGTGGCTGATCAGCCGCGTGATCGCCGCCCACGCCGCGGCCTCGGAGCGCGAGCGGCTCGGTTCTGAAGACGAGCGCCTGGCGGCATCTCGCAGCTTCCTCGACGCCGCCTGCGGAGGCGTCGGCGGGATGATCGCCGACTACCGGACGTACTCGGCGGACTGGGGGTTCGACGCCGCCGAGGTGCGCAGCGAGGTGCATCTCTGGCACGGGCTCGGCGACCCGCTGGTCCCGGTCGAGCACGCGCTGCAACTGGCGGCCGCACTCCGGCACTGCCGGATCTTCTTCGATCCCGACGAGGGCCACCATTTCTTCCGCTCGAGCCTCGGACGGATCCTCGGGGTGCTGATCGGGCAGGAGGCCGACCCCGGACTCGGGGTCGAGACGACGATCGACGGCGTCCGCGCCCGGATCGCACGGATCGGCGGGGTGGGGCCAGCCGACCGCCGATCGGCGGCGTGAGCATCCCTGCCAGGGCGGCGACAGACCGGGACAGCCCCCGCAAGCGCACGCTGTAGGGTTCCGCCCGGGGTGCGCCGTGCCTGCATCGACATCGGCTCCAACACGACCCGGCTGCTGGTCGCCGACTGCGACGGCGCGCGCCTTGTCGAGCGCTACGAGGCACGCACGTTCACGTCGCTGGGCGAGGCGCTTCGCGAAGACGGCGTGATCCCGCCCGGAAAGCTCGACGAGGTCTGCGCCGCGGTCGCGGGCCAGCTCGAGAGCGCCAGACTGCTCGGCGCCGCCGAGATCCGCTGCGTGGCCACCGCGGCGGTCCGCCGCGCCCGCAACGGAGACGCGCTGATCGAGCGGGTGTCCGGCACCTGTGCCGGTCTCCAGGTCGAACTGCTGTCCAGTCAGGACGAGGCAAGACTCTCGTTCCTCGGCGCGATGCAGGGCCTCGGGGGGGAGCCCCACGGGGCGGTCATCGTCGTCGACGTCGGCGGTGGTTCCTGCGAACTCGCGGTCGGCACGCTGGTCGACGGCGTCACCTGGTGGGCGTCGTTCGCGCTCGGCTCGAGCGACATCGCCCATGACTTTCTGGCCGGCGATCCGCCCTCGGCGCACGAAGTCGAGCAGGCGCGCGAGTGCCTGCGGGAGACACTGAAGGAAGTCGAACCGCCCCCGGCGATCACCGCGATCGCGATCGGCGCCAACTCGCTCGGGCGGCTGGTCGGGCCCGTGCTCGATGCGGACACGTTCGGCTCCTCGCTGAAGTTGCTGCTCGGCTCCAGCCGCAGCGATCTCGTCGCCTCGCTGGGCCTGGATCTCGAGCGGCTGCGGCTGCTGCCGGCCGGGCTGCTGATCCTCGAGTCGGTGTCGAAGCTGGTCGGCGCGCCGCTGCAGATCGTCAGCGGCGGGCTGCGCGAGGGCGTCCTGCTCGACAGCCGGTAGTTGGCCACGCCGCTGTACGCGAGCTACGTTCGGTCCTCCGGGCTGCGCGAGCAGGCATGCCGCGTACTACTGCGAGGTGGGGGCGACGAGCGAGTGTCGCCCCCTGTACCCAGCTCGGCAAGCCATTCCAGCGCGCTGGCGGCAGATTCAGAGATGGAAGACGTCGAGACCGGAGACGACCTTCGGGGAGCCGTGCTTGACGTAGGTCTTTGAGCTCTCGAAGGCAACCGTGTACTCGTCGAAGCGGGGGTGGCCGCCGGGGTACATCAGCGCGTTCTGCTGCAGAGTGCCGCAGGCGCCCGTGGCGGTGCCAAACGTCGTCCTCGCCACGACCTTGCCGTGGTGCAGGAAGTAGGCGTAGATGTGCTCGCCGGGGGCGAAGCCGGCCGTCGACGCCGAGCACCTGCTACGGGGTCGGCAGTCGCCAGGATCGGCGCCTGTGTGGTGACGGAGAACGTGCCGACGGCCTAGGGTTTCTCACGCTTACCGCCGGATCCCTCCAGGAGGTGATGCCGAGACAGCACCGGACAGTCGGTGCGCGTGAGGCGGCGCAGTGCCGCATCGAGGCTCGCTGCGTCCGCGTCGAGCGGCAGGCACACGACGTTCGCCTGGGCTCGCAGCATCGCCGATTGGATGCGAAACGCCGGCGGTGACAGCAGCGCCAGGGCGCGCCCCCGGCCTGGCAGCTGCCGCAGGCCGGAGCACAGGTAGCCCAACTCCTCCTCGACCGGCGCGAACACGAGCAACTGTGCCGGGTCGCGGCACAGCTGCTCGACGGCGGCATCAAGCTCTCGGACCGCGGCCACCAGGCGAATATCGCGCCCCCGCAGTATCGATGCGATTCCGGCCAGCAGCAATTCGCTCTGGCTCACCGCGATCGCGCGGAAGCAATCTTCTCGCGGCGTCATGGCCGTCGCTCAGCGGTGGTCCGGCCACCGAGTGTCGGATTACTCTGACCGCGCTGCCCGGTCCACCAGCGCTTGGAGTTCGGCCGCCCACTGGTGCCGAACGCGAAAGGAAAGCGTCGGCCCGTCGTCGATGTACACATCGACGACGCCCTTGCGGCGGTTGCGCACGGTCGCGCCGAGGATGTCGCTGAAGGCGACCGAGTAGAGGGCGACGGCGTCGCTGCGGACGCCGTTCGCGCGAGACTGCGTCCAACACAAGTGGTGGCGCGTGCAGACGACCAGCTCGGGGCGCGGACCTTCCCTCAGCGCGTGGGCCCCACCTGCCCCCAAGGCCTGGGTGGCGACGTCCCAGAACGTTCCGGCTGCGTAGGCAAACTCGTACTGACCGGAGCATGTGAACTTTCGACAGGTGAGGCAGAGCCTGACTTCGGCCTCCGGTGGAAGCAGCCCGGCCAGCACCTCGACCGCCTGGTTCGTCGGCGTAGCGTGGTCGGTGTCGAGGAACCCGAGCCGTACCAGCGTTGCCGCGACCTGCGACCGGCGGATCGCCAGATGCTCGTCATACACGGGGCCGGTGGGGCGCGGTTCGTCTGCGTGTGGTGTCATCGACGATGGCACGGTCACCTCTCGTCCTGGCCATCGGCGTCGCCGTCCGAAGCGGTCATGCCGGCCTGTTCCGCGCGATCGCGAAGCCGCGTGAGAACCGCGGGGGGTTCGCGGCGAAATCCCGACGACACCCGCAGCCTTAACTTGCGGCCATCGGCCCCTTGGATAATCGCCAGTGTCCAAAGCAGCTTCGGTTTGAGACGCACCGAGGCGATCTGCTCGTAGCTTTCGCGCATCGGCTCCCCGACGATCTTGCAGCCCGCCGAGAGGCGGCAGAGCGCCACATCCTCGGCGGTCAGGATCAAGCCGTGCCAAGGTCCCGAGCTCCCGAATCGTGAGACGGGCTGCACGAAACAGACGCCGTCGATGGCCTGTCCGAGGTGGCGCTCCGCCTCGTCGGACAGCATCTCAGAAGTCCAGACCAGCTTCATCCTGTCCTCCCATCGTGTCGGATTTGACTCCGGCGGCGCCGTGCAGCACAGCCAAACTCAGCCGGTCTCGTGCTGGTGGGTCCGCAGGTCATACCCAAAGGATCGGCTGAGACCGCGCGGCCGCACAAGCCGACACGGGTCTCGACGAACCGCCCGAGGGGTGTCGCCGCGCGCCCCCACAGGTCTCGCTGCCGCCAGACACCCGCCCCACGACCGGTCGACCTCGAGCGGGACGTCGAAGGGCTCAGCACGACTGCCAAGCAGACGCTCAGTGTGCGCGCGTCGCTACCTCGACAGACGAACCGCTGCGTGGGCGAGGTGATCGTGCCGTGACGCTCACCAGTGAACGCCCTTCGTCAGCCGCGCGAACGCGGCCTGTTGCCGCGATGCGTGTTCAGCCGGATCCTTGACGCCGCGGGCCGCGGCCGAGTCCGGGAAGACCTTGTAGGCGGTCGCCAGGATCTGATCCACCAGCTTCGGGAACAGCGCGTAGCTGACCTCGCCAAACGTCCCGAGCTTGGTCCCGATCTCCTTGGGCCGGGTCCGGATTGCCTCAAGGATCTTGTCGGCCGCCTCCTCCGGTGAGATCGTCGGGAACCGGTCGTACAGCCCGGTCGGGGCGATCATCGGCGTTCGCACCAGCGGCATGTGGATCGTCGTGAAGTGGACGTTGTCGTCGATGCATTCGGAGGCGACGACGCGGGTCCACGCGTCGAGCGCCGACTTGGAGGCGACGTAGGCGGAGAACCGCGGCGGGTTCGTCTGCACGCCGATCGAGGAGATGTTGATGATGTGGCCTGACTTCCGCTCGCGCATCCCCGGCAGCAGCGCCATGGTCAGCTTGATCGCCCCCAGGTAGTTGAGCCGGATCGTCCGCTCGAAGTCGTGGAAGCGGTCGTAGGACAGCGCGATCGAGCGGCGGATTGACCGCCCCGCGTTGTTGACAAGGATGTCGATCACCGGGTGATTGGCGAGGATCCGCTCGCACACCTCATCGATCGCGTCAGCGTCGGACAGGTCCGCCTCGTAGATGTGCACGTTGCCGCCCAGCAGCGCGATATCGCGCCGCGTTTCCTCGAGCTGCTCGAGCCCGCGGGCGACGATGATCAGGATGCCGCCCGCGGCGGCGATCTGCACGGCAGCCGCGCGGCCGATCCCGCTGGAGCCACCGGTGACCAGCACGACCTTGCCGGCGAGCGACTCCTGCTCGCTCGCGTCGCGAGCGCGGTCGGGGTCCAAATTCCCCTCCCAATAGCGCCACAGTGCATCCGCGTAGCTCTCGAACGGCGGCACCTCGATCCCGGACCCCTCGAGCGCCGCGGTCGTGTTGCGGGTATCGAACTCAGCCGGCAGGTCGACGTAGGAGAGGACCTCGTCCGGGATGCCGACCTCGGCCAGCGCCCGTCTCCGCAACGCCCGGGCGGGCGGGACCTGACCGATCAGCGACAGCGCGGCTTTCGGCACGCCATTCAGGGGGCCGCCGTTGAGACTCACGGCGACACGGGGCGCGTGCGCCGCCTCGGCGATCGCGTTGATGATGTCAACGACCCGCTGCGGGTACGGACTGGCGAGGTGGAAGGTGCGGCCGTCGAGCCCCGGCTGGTGCGCGATGTGCTCCAGCGCTGCGATCACGAAATCGACCGGGACGACGTTGGTGTTGCCCAACTCCGGGCCCGCCAGCGGCAGCCAGCTTGGCAGGCGCTCGCCGGCTCGCCTGATCAGCCCGAAGAAGTAATAGGGGCCGTCGATCTTGTCGATCGCGCCCGTGTGCGAGTCACCGACCACGATCCCCGGCCGGTAGACGCGCCACGGCGTGGTCGACTCCAGCCGGACGATTCGCTCCGACTCGAACTTGGTGCGGTGATACGAATGCGTCAGCGGCTGGCCCACGTCGAACATCTCTTCGGTGAAGACGCCGCGGTAATCACCGGCGACCGCGATCGAGGAGATGTGGTGCAGGCAGCCGGTGCCGACTGCGGCGGCGAACTCGACGACGTTGCGTGTGCCGCCGACGTTGACGCGCTCGGCCGACTCCTCGTCGGCGGTCATGTCGTAGATCGCAGCGAGGTGGAAGAAGTGCTCGATTCCATCCTTCCTCAACTCCGACACAGCGTCCTCGTCAAGCCCGAGGCGGGGCTCGGTCAGGTCGCCGACGAGCGGCCGGATCCGCTCCGGTGCGCTCGGATCGATCTCGGCCCACAGCTCCATCAGTCGCTCGATCTGCGGCAGCGAGTCGCGCAGCGCCAGCACGCGGATCGGCGCGTCGGGACGGTGACTCAGCAGCCGCCCGACGAGACGCCGGCCGATGAACCCAGTAGCCCCGGAGACGAGGTACGCCACGCGACCAGCGTAACGCTCACGGTGGTGTTCGGCCAGTGGTCACCGCCGCGGGCGACCGAGCGCGACGATCGGCTACCAGCCGCCCTTCCACTCGACCGCCGACGCACGCCGCTTGGCGGCATCCTGGCGGGCGTGCTTACGGTGCTCCAGCCACGCCTGGATCAGCGAGAAGACGACGATCACGGTCGGGAAGAACGCGATCACGATGAACATCGCGTCGGTGATCTGCTTGTCGTTGGTCGGGCCGTAGATCCCCTGGCCGCCGTGCGCTGTCGCCAGCGCCGACGGGGCGAGCGCGAACAGTCCGACCAGCGCGACGGACAGCAACAACAGGATCCGGTTCCGCCGACTCACGCCGCGAAGCCTACCGGACCCGCGGGTCCGGCGACAGCGGCGCGACGCCGACTGGGGGCCCGACCTTGGCGGTCACGTGGCCGCCAGAGTCACCCCGGACGGCCGCCAGCGCCTGCAGCAGCGCCGGGTTGTACGTCTCCGGCGCGGTCGTGACCTGCAGATGGCGGATCGGGGCGTCAAACACGGGGGCGTGCAGCGCTGCCGCGAGCTCCAGCTGCTTGGCGGGCGGAACCGCGTCGTCGCGGCTGGTGACGACGACCGCCGCCGGCACCGGCAGCGGCCGGAGCCACGGCCGCGAGTCAAAATGGCCGAGCTCGGTGCCCGCCTCGGCGATGTTCCGCGCGCTGTGGCGCAGCACCTCCGAGCGCAGCCACGCCGCCCACCCCGACTCGCCGCTCAGTCCGACCCGTCGCAGACCCCAGCGCCAGACCCGGCCTGGCGCCACCGACAGCCCGAAACCGACGGCGCCCATCGCCTGCCAGGTCCGGCGCAGCTCCGGCTCCTGCCAGTGCTGGGCCGTGCCGCTCAGCACCAGCCCGGCGACGACATCGGGGTGGTCGCGCGCGATCAGCTGCGCGATCGCGCCGCCCATCGAGTAGCCGACGATCAGCGCCGGCGCCAGGCCGAGCGTTCGCAGCACACCGGCGGCATCGCCGGCGCAGTCATCGAGCCGGAACGGGACCAGCGGCCGCAGCCCGCGGCCGTGGCCACGATGGTCGATCGCGAGCACCCGGTATCCGGCCTCGATCAGGTCGCCGTAGACGGTTGCCCAGTTGAGGTCCGCGCTCGCGACCCAGCCGTGCAGCAGCATCACCACCGGTCCGGGAGCGTGGGTGGGTGGGCCTGAATCCCGCAGGAAGAACTCCCCGCGCCCAGGCACGTGAACGGTCCGCGCCGGCGGCAACTCGACGGGCGGCTCGGGCACCGGCTCGAAGACGGCCATCGCGGGATCGTAGACCTACCATCCACCGTGATGGCCGTGATCATCGCCTCCGATCTGAGCAAGGACATCTCCGGCGAACCGCTCCTGCGGGGCATCTCGTTCAAGCTCGAGCGCCACGACCGGATGACGCTGTCCGGCCGCAATGGGTCCGGCAAGACGACGCTGCTGCGGATGCTCGCCGGCGAGGCGTCGATCGACGGCGGCGAGCTCGTG
>Ga0123356_10008033_pt1 | contig 10501 bp, 10 predicted proteins | sample TergutEmb28metaG_2_FD_92546 | JGI IMG/M metagenome (GOLD analysis project Ga0123356, IMG submission 92546) | Embiratermes neotenicus P3 segment gut microbial communities from Petit-Saut dam, French Guiana - Emb289 P3 | ecosystem: Host-associated > Arthropoda: Insects > Digestive system > Gut ... | reverse complement strand
TGCATCAGGTTCAGGTCGCCTACCTGGCCAGCGGCGGTGGTGGGCATGGCACCTTATTTTTTCGGGGACGCGCATACCCGTTCACGATCGGCGGTTTGGGTATTGGCGGCATCGGTGCATCGACGATCAGTGCTTCAGGGCAGGTCTACAAGCTCGACTCGTTGGCGGCGTTCCCCGGGGCATATGTACAAGCCCGTTATGGCTTTGCACTCGGCAATCGCAGCGGTGGCGACCTCTGGCTGCAAAACAATGCAGGCGTCATCCTGCATCTCAAAGCGAAGCGAGAGGGCCTCATGCTCAGTCTGGGCGGCGATACTATGGTCATCACAATGAAATAGCGACGCATGATACGGACCGTTAAGCCGCAAATACCTGACACCATTTGCCTGATGTTCGTTCGCGGTTGGCGTGGACCATCAATTGCGATGGGTACTCCCGGCAGGGATGACAGTCGCACTGCCGCTCGATACCGGCGAAGGCATCCGCATGCGAGCGAGAAGCGCGGAGGACTCCGCGTTCGCAACAACGCCATTCGATCTGGTTGTTCAGAGGCAGGACCGGTACCAACAATGCTCGGCAGATGGCTAACGCAATTTGAGCGACTCAAGCAACCAATGCACTCATCCGGGCCATTTACGCAGCTTCCGGCTCTGGAACCGTTCAACTTGCGCCAACGCATTGATAGGAGAGGCGATGCAACGACGTCGTTACAAAGCGTCATAATACACGGCGTGGCGTCCATCACCCGTCGCGGGCGCCCTCCGACCACGTGGTATCCGGCGCGTCATTGTCGGATGCGGGCGCGGGCTGACCGACCCCGCATAAGACTTACTGCCTGCGGTCTTGGGAGGCGCTCGTGAGTGACACGACTGGTCCGCCTGCCGTTCACACCGCTCTCGCGAGACGGTCGCGGCGGGTGCCGGTCATCTGGCTGATTCCAGTCGTCGCGATTGCAATCGGCGCCTGGTTGGCCTGGGACACACTTTCGAGAGAAGGTCCCACGATTACTGTTGCCTTCGATACCGCTGAAGGTCTCCAGGCTGGGCAATCGCAGCTAAAGTTTCGCGACATCGTACTCGGCACGGTGAAAAGCCTCGATCTCGCACCAGACCATTCTCATGTGATAGTTAGAATTGCCACCACGCGGCAGGCTACCGATCTGTTGACCGACCAGACTACGTTCTGGGTCGTCAGGCCCAGATTGTTCGCGGGCGATCTCTCGGGCCTCGGTACGCTCCTGTCGGGCTCGTATGTCGGCATGTTGCCGGGCGTCACCGCAGGCAGGCCGCAGCGTGTATTCAAGGGCCAGGAGGATCCGCCGGTGCTTGCGGCGCATGTTCCTGGTCATACATTTTTATTGAGAGCGACCAGGCTTGGCTCGATATCTGTTGGGTCACCCGTGTTCTTCCGGGATCTCGACGTCGGTGAGGTGCTCGGCTGGGACATCGGCGACATGGTGCGCAATGTCACAATCCATGTATTCGTGCGCGCGCCCTATGACCGCTATGTCAACGATGACACCAGGTTCTGGAACGCCTCTGGCGTGTCGGTAGCACTCGGCGCGGGAGGAGTCAGGCTTCAGATGGCGTCTTTGCGGGCTCTCCTGCTTGGCGGGATCGCTTTCAATACGCCTGATGATCAGGCCCATGCGCCAACGAGCGCTGAAAACCATATGTTCCCGCTTTTCGCTGACCAAAAGACCGCGGAAGCTGCGTCGTACACCCGGAAAATACCGGTGGTTTCCTACTTCTCCGGATCGGTGGGTGGGCTGGCGGCCGGATCCGAGGTCGTGATGCACGGTCTGGTCGTGGGACGCGTCACGAACGTTTCGCTCACCTACGATGCCGCCAAGGACAGGGTCGTTGCGCCAGTTCACTACGAAGTGGAACCTGAGCGAATTGTGGGGGTCGGCAGGCGTGTTCATGCGACAACCCGTGGAGCAGTGGAAGACGTCTTGCGACACGGGCTGCGGGCTAGCCTGGGAGGCGCAAACCTGATCACCGGCCAGCAGATGGTATCGCTAGACTTTGTGAAAGACGCGCCGCCTGTGCCGGTCGAGATGCAGGGGGAAGCGTTCGTATTGCCGGCGACGGAAGGCGGCGGGTTTGCTGGCCTTCAGGCGTCGGCTGAGGCGCTGCTCGACAAGGTAAACGAGATGCCATTTAGGGAGATCGGCGATAATCTCAATGGTTTGCTCAAGTCCACGAATAGCACGGTCAGTGGCCCGCAGGTGAAGGAAGCTCTTAGCGACCTGTCGGCGACTTTGGGGAGCGCCAAAGGCCTGGTCAAGAATCTCGACCGCGACACCGCTCCTGCTCTGCGCCAATTGCCTGTGATTGCTACACGGCTTCAACAGACTTTGACCAGTGCCAACAAATTGGTTCTGTCGGTGGGCAATGGGTACGGCGACAACACCCAGTTCGAACGGGACGTCAATCGCCTGCTCGTACAGGCAAACGACGCGGTTCGCTCCTTCGAGGCCTTGGCCGACCTGCTGGAACGCCATCCCGAAGCTCTCATCAAAGGGCGACCCGAGAGAGGATCAGAATGAGGAGTGCGGTGCAATACCTCGCGCGGAGTTCGATTGCTCTGAACATCGCGCTGCTTGGCTGTTCTTCAGCCGACCCGACGCTCTACGCCATCGCGCCTATAAATGGAGCAGAACACCAGACCGCACCAAGAGTCATACTGATTCAGCAACTGGGCTTGGCACGCTATCTAGAACGCTCTCGGATCGTCCGTTCCTCTGAGAACTACCGTCTCGATGTGATAAATAATGATTGGTGGGGAGAGCCACTATCCGCAATGCTCAGCCGTGTCCTGGTGACGGAATTAGGACAGCGTTTGCCAAGGAGCACAGTGATTAGCGAAGTCGGCGCTGTTTCTGCCGCGGCGGATGCCACAATCGCGCTGAACATTGAGCGGCTCGACGAGGACGCGTACGGGAATCTCGTGCTCCAGGCTCAGGCCGGCGTCAGGTTCAAGCGGCGCGACACCCCGGTCTTGCGTGGCTTCCGTGTCTCCGTTCCAATTTCATCGGCTGGGACGCCCGGTGAGGTTGCAGCGATCAGTACCGCCGTCAGCAGGCTCGCGGATGGATTGGCTGCCATGCTGGTTGCAGGCCCGTCGGGTCGATGAGCGCCAGCCTGATAGATCATGATATGTCGCCGGCGCAGCTTCGCGAATGCCCTGGCTGCGGACTTTTGCAGATGGTCCCGCCACTCGCGCGAGGCATGACGGCCTATTGTGAGCGCTGCCCCACGGTTCTTCGCCGGACGACCATGCATCCGATCGATCATAGTATCGCACTGACCCTCGCTGCGTTGGTGCTACTTGTCGTGATGTGCACGGCCGCACTGATGAGCGTGCAAACGGCCGGAATTGCGCACACGGCCTATCTGCTGTCCGGCCCGGCGGAGCTGGTTCGCCGCAACATGGCGGCACTGGCTCTGGTGGTGGTGTCCGTGACGATGGTCGTGCCGTTCGGCAGGCTGATGGGCACGCTGTATGTGCTGATCCGGCTGCATGAGACATCACCACCTCGGCATCTGCGACGTGTATTCGGATTAACAGAGCGACTGCGTCCATGGTCTATGATTGAGGTCTTTGTCTTCGGCGTGTTCGTCGCTTATGTCAAACTAGGCGATCTCGTTACGATCACGCTGAATGCAGGTGTCTATGCTCTGCTTGCATTGACCGTGGTGCTGGTGTGGGCAGACAGCGCGTTGGACCGTGAGGCTGTCTGGGTGCGGCTTGATCGAAGAGTAGCGAACGATGACCACGCTGTGTCTGCGAGCCACGGCTCTGAAGCCCTAGGTTGCGAGGTGTGTCGTCTGGTCAGCACGCCGCAGCACGAACACTCGCGTTGTCCCCGCTGTGATTTCGCCCTGCATTACCGTAAGACTGATAGCATTGCGCGGACCTGGGCGTTGGTTATCGCGGCGGCCGCGTTGTACGTTCCGGCGAACTACTACCCGGTACTGACAGTCATGCAGCTGGGTTCCGGCACGCCTAGCACCATACTGGGCGGCGTCCGGGAGCTGATTTTGTCTCGCATGTACCCGCTCGCCGCGTTGGTGTTCTTTGCAAGCATAGCGGTGCCGCTTCTGAAGCTTGTGGGATTGTCGACTATGTTAGTGGCGACACAGACTAGCCGTTCAGGTTGGCTGCGCGACCGTACCCGCCTCTACCATGTCGTGCGCTGGATCGGCCGCTGGTCGATGATCGACATTTTCATGGAATCGTTACTGGGGGCGTTGGTCATGTTCGGCAATGTGATCACCATCGAGCCTGGTGTCGGTGCCATGGCATTCTGTGGAGTGGTTATCCTGACGATGTTCGCCGCGGACGCGTTCGACCCAAGGCTGATGTGGGATGCAGCACGGGTCTCACCTGCCTGACCGCTCCAGTTTGGAGATGTGATGTTTCTCAGCCGCGGCGACCGCCCGCATCAGCGGACGAGCGCGGCCTGCGAGTGGGCGTCGATTGCCGTGACGCGCGCGGCATTGTCGAGCTTTGGGAGCACGCTGTCGGGTCCGGCCCTCGTTGGCCCGCGGTCGGCTGAGTTGTGTGCTCGCGCCGCGCCAATGGTCGACGCCTTGAACGCACGCGCAGGGGTGCCAGGTTATCGAGAGGAACCTCAACAGCATTGCTAATCGAAAGATTGTCCGCCCGCTGGAGCAGGATCTGACCTGGGCGCTGATACTGCCTTGCTGATGGAAAGATCCAGCAAGATCATGATGATGCGACCGGGAGCGCCGATGTTTTGCTATCTCTCGAAGCCTTGCTTGGCGAAATCCGCTGGATTCTCGCCATATTAGAGGCGACGTCGCGGGCGAGTTGCTCAAGCACCCTCGCGATAAGCCCCTGCCACTATCAGAGGCTCCGGCGCCTGAAGCTGGCACGAGCGGATGTACTGCAGTCGAAGTCATCGACGAAGGAAAGCGCAGAAGAGATGATTCTCTTTGGTTTTTTGAACCTGCACCAGTTCGTCGCGCAGTACTGGCGCTTCTACAGAGAAATGCCACCACTCCGACCGGTTTATTTAGCCGACGGGTAGACAGGAGTAATTTCCGATTCTGCCATAGTCGGAACGACCGCCATCGGTCCACCCTGCCGCCGCTAGCCCACGCCGATGTCAGTCGGCAGTTAGAGAAGCGTACGCAGCCCCAACGCTGATACGCCGATCCCTGCTTGGTCGTGAGGGAATTCCAGAACCCGCTCCTCACACACGCGGCGATCTTGGGCAACTGATGAGTGTGTCATTTGGAGGTCGCGCTATGCTGCTCCTCCTAGCAGTACGGACTCGGCAACGTGAAGTGCGACGAAGGACGAGATCTCCGACTGCAGGAGTGCTCTGTGGAACACTAACCCAGGTGCTGTTACTTGCAGCGTTCGACACTTCCATCATGCCTGCATCATCAGCGCAGCAGAGTGCCCATGCGTCTACAACCGATGTCGATATGGTCCCATCACTAATGCCTGAGCAAATCTTGGCCTTTGCCGGAAAGTTGCAGAATACAATCGTCGACTCCATGGGTTCTACAAGCGTCAAATTTGGTTCGCACCCAAGCACACAAGACATCCTCGGCATTCACTTCGTGATACCAACGCACGTGGCACGCGGCCCAAATGTCATTGCGCAGAGTATGTTGCCGCTGCCAAGGATCTCGTCAATTCAACCCTTGGATGGCGCTGGCGCACCCGCATTCGATCTCCGTGCTGGCGCCGCTTTGGAGCGTACAGTGTCCAGAGACGCATCGATTGTGAGGAAGACACTGACCGGTGTTGTTGGAATGGCGCACGTAATAGTGGATTTCATTTGCATACCGTTGTTTATCGGCTGCCCGGTGTCACATGACGCGGTACCAATCGAGAGATGTGATCGCGTAGTGCTCATACCAACCTTCACGAGGGCACATCAGAATGAATAACCTTTCCTCGCAATGTGCTCCCACGTCCCGCCGCACTAATCGATTTTCGCCTTACGCAATGGCGCCAAGTTCGGGCTGTATAAAACCGGCGATCAGCAGCGCGGTTCGCAACTTTCAGGATCCTTGGCAACATCAGGCCTTCTTTCGGGGCGCAGACATGAGGGCGCTGGTCACGGCGACCGGCGAGTACCGCTCCGCGCTGACCAGAATAGACCTGCATCGCCTTTGGATGCAGCAGAGCGAGGCGTCATTGCCATATATCATGCATCTCACCAACACGTTCAATCGCTGTGCGATTGGCTTTGTCGCTGATCCACAACAGGCGCCTTCGTACCATAATGGCAGCCAGATCCTGCCTGACACGATCGTAGTCGCATCGATTGGGAGTGACCACCATTGTCGTGTAATGGGCCCCAGTAGATTCGCAATGATGTCTTTGACGCCAGCGGATCTTGCGGTAGCCAGCCATGCGCTCACAGGTCGTGAACTCACGGGTCCGTTGGAGACGCGGCACATACACGTTTCTGATCAGGCGATCACTCGATTGCGGCGATTGCATGAGACGGCCTGTCATCTTGCGGCGGATGCCCCCGAAATCCTCGCGCATCCCAACGTTGCCAAAGCGTTGGAGGAGGAACTGATCCATGCGATGGTCGGTTGCCTCGTGGAAGCGGCAGTTAGCGAAAGGAAGACTAGCTCCCACCTCCGGATGCCGGTCATGCAAAGATTCGAGCGCGCTATAGGCGAGGCTGAGGATCAACCGCTGTATCTGGCAGAGGTTTGTGCCAAGATTGGCGTGCAGGAGAGGACGCTGCGCAACCATTGTCTTGAGTACCTGGGCATGAGTCCGCACCGATATCTTTGGCTCCGGCGCATGGACCAGGCGCGGCGGGCCCTGAGTTTGGCCGATTCGGAGGAAAAAACCGTCACCACGATCGCCAATGACTGTGGGTTCTGGGAGCTCGGCCGCTTTTCGGTCGCCTACAGAAAGCTATTCGGCGAATCGCCCTCAACCACGCTTCGGAAGGCCGCAGAGCATGTACAGATTACCCCCCACTCTGCAGTCCGGGCGGGTGGATTAGCAATCTTGCCATAGCGCGCCTTTGTTGGCGCGCGAGGTAGCCGATGGAAGTGCGGCGCCCCATAATGCCACCACCCTCGACCATCACATCGCTACAATGAGCGCGTCAGTGGTGGCATGAAGGTGGCCGAGGCCCAGGGCAAGCATCTCGGCAGCCCGCCCGTCACCGCGGTCGCGCACAAGGCGCAGGCCGAGCGGCAAAACGCAGGACTCTAGCGCTGAGACCCGGACCGAACCGATCTCCCTGCAGCCTTGGCTGGCATCGCACAGGCCTCCGGCAATGTCAGGATCTCCACGATTATGGCCGCTCTCGACCGATTGCTGCCATACGCGCCGCTGCTCACCCCCTGACTTTGCGCGTCGGGGAGAGCGGTGCGAAGTTTTTGAGATACGCCCCTGAGGAAAGATTTCGGTGAGCCGCGGAGTATTTCCGAATTTGCATAGTGGCGAAAACTGAGGTCGCCTAACCGAGCGACACGGGGCGTCGCGGGCTGCCGATATCGGGCCGGGCGCGAGATCGTCTTTGCGAAAGGGGGGTTGGATGATCGCGCGTTATACAATGCTGGCGACTTCGCTTGGGGTCGGCCTGAGCTCCATGTCAGCCGTGCCGGAACGGTCGGACGCGCAGCCTCCGATCACCGCTCAGGAGGCCCAGGACATCGGCGTGCAAGCCTATCTCTATTTTTATCCCCTGGTCTCGATGGACATCACGAGAAGGGTGGCCATCAACGTCGAATCGGGAACAATGCCCGGCATGGGCCCGGCCAACATGTTCAACAGCTTTGCCGCGTTTCCGACCGCCGAGTTCAAGACGGTTGTCCGGCCGAACTTCGACACGCTCTATTCGAGCGCTTTTCTCGATATGACCAAGGAACCGATGATCGTCTCCGCTCCCGATACCGGCGGCCGCTATTACCTTTTGCCGATGCTCGACATGTGGACCGACGTATTCGCCTCTCCGGGCTGGCGGACGACAGGCACGCAGGCTGGTAACTTCCTGATCACTCCGCCCGGCTGGAGCGGTTCAGTTCCTGAGGGCATGATACGGATACCAGCACCAACCCCCTACGTGTGGATCATTGGACGAACAAAGACGGATGGGCCGCACGACTACGATGCCGTCCACAAAATTCAAGCTGGCTACAAGGTCACGCCGCTCTCGCAGTGGGGCAACCCGGCGCGGCCGGTGACGTCAACTGTCGATCCGACTGTGGATATGAAGACGCCACCAAAAGTGCAGGTCGACACGATGTCGGCTCGCAGGTTCTTCGCCTATGCTGCCAACCTTCTGAAGGTCAACCCGCCGCACACCACCGACCAGCCGATGATTGCGCAGTTGAAGAAGATCGGCATTGAACCGGGCAGGAACTTCGACCTCGAAAAGGCCGAACCCGCAGTCCGCAACGGCTTGGCGGGCGCCCCAGAGGAAGCGCAGAAATTGATGGCGTGGAAAACGCCGACCCTAGCCCGGGTCGTTGACGGCTGGTCGATGAACACCGATACGATGGGTGTCTACGGCAACTACTACCTCAAGCGCGCTATCGTTGCCCAGGTCGGACTTGGCGCGAACCTTCCAGAGGATGCCATTTACCCCCTCAATCTGGCCGACGAGAACGGCAAGCCGCTCGAGGGCGCAAACAAATACGTGCTGCATTTCGGTAAGGGCCAGATGCCGCCAGCGGATGCATTTTGGTCCGTCACGCTCTATGACGCCCAAGGTTTCCAAATCGCGAACTCGCTTAATCGGTTCGCCGTGAGCAGTTGGATGCCCCTCAGATACGACGCAGACGGATCGCTCAACGTCTACTTCCAAAACGACAACCCCGGTCCCGATAAGGAAGCGAATTGGCTGCCAGCGCCACGAGGGGCGTTCACCTTGACAATGCGGCTCTACGCTCCGCGATCGGAAGCATTGACCGGCAAGTGGAATCCACCACCGGTCACGTGCGTGCGAGCATCCGCCACAATGGGTGGTCATTGAACCCGGTTACGCGGTCCGCGGACGCTTCATGCCCTCAATCAGCGCGGCGAATTCGCGGGGCACCCGTTGATGTGCAGTCGCCGCGTCTGACCGGCATGACGAACTCAACCGCGAGCATGCGCCATTGGGCGCAAGCATTAAGAGAACGTGACGCAGGGAGCTGATCGCTGACCGGAATTCGAAGGTCCGCTTATCACCCCAACCAGACATGCCCGGCTGAATGGCCCGGAGCGGCTTGGATCGACGCAAAGCCGTCCCTCCAAGGGAGCTATCCACTGGCAGGGCCCGTCAAGTGGTCGCTGCCGCCCTGACCTAAGTCCAGCCGCAGGGACGTTTTTCACAGATTGGACGCGAGATCGACCGCCCGGCGATCCGGTGGTCTGCGTAGCGTTGCCAACGGCGGTTCATGGAATAGCCGTCGATAGGCTCCGGAAAAGCGCCCGAGTTCCCAAAATCCGTGGTCATAGGCGATCGTTGTAACCGTTGTGGTCGCTGAATCCGCCAGGGTGAGCGCACGCTTTGCCTGGTTCATGCGACGCAACCAGAGGTACCGATGCGGGCTCATCCCTAAGTAGTGAAGGCAGTGATTGCGAAGCGTGCGCTCCTGGACGCCAATGGCGGCACAGATTTCCGCAACATACAGTGGTTCATTCGGTCTCTCGCTAATGGCCTGCTCGAACCTTTGCATGATGGGCACCCGCTGCTGGAAGCCTGCGATGCCGCCACGGGCCTCCACGCCCTCATAGGTAAGGCAAAGCAACATCGAGCGCACCAATTCTTGCTCGAGTGCCTTGGCCACCTCGGGATGCACCAGCACATCCGGTACAGTGGTCGCTAAATGCAGCACAGCATCGTGCAGATTAAGCAATCGAGACATCAGATGAGGCGGCGGCCGAAGCAACTGCATCTGAACGGGCGTGGGCAAATCGTGTCCCACCAGTTCTCGCGCGGCCGCATCAAAAGCGTTCGCCGGTAGCGACAGCGATCCCCAACAGCATTCTGTCGAGGTGCGCTGATATATTTCGGTGTCTGGCGCATAGAACGCGATCCGGCCTGGACCCGCCTCTGCGCGATTCACGATTGATGACGACTGACGGTCGCCGATCAGAAATCCGATACTTCTTCGGTCTTTTGTGTGACCCGACCGTGCCATACGGGGCAGAGATATCCATCCAGGTTGAATTTCCAAGTGATGCAGGGTCGCTCGCGTCAAATTGGCTTGGAACCTTCCTGCCGCCGTGACGACGATGTTCACCTCAGCGCTTCGGAATTTCTCTCGATATTCTTCGGGGTCCGAGAACACCAGCGACGAACTGTCTGACATTGCTCAGCATCCGACAGATGATCGTTAAGCTGGGAGACTAATTGCTTCTCTGTCTTTTGCAACTATTCGCGCCTGACGCGCGGCGATTTGACTTGCAACAATGCTGCGTCACGATGCGGTAACAGTTCGCATCCCAGATCGGCCGAGCAAGCTAACGCACTGACACCAAAGCCTTCCTGTCG
>Ga0123356_10008032_pt1 | contig 10502 bp, 8 predicted proteins | sample TergutEmb28metaG_2_FD_92546 | JGI IMG/M metagenome (GOLD analysis project Ga0123356, IMG submission 92546) | Embiratermes neotenicus P3 segment gut microbial communities from Petit-Saut dam, French Guiana - Emb289 P3 | ecosystem: Host-associated > Arthropoda: Insects > Digestive system > Gut ... | reverse complement strand
GTCTTTACTGCTGCCAGATGCTGCCCGAAAGACAGGGCATCATCGTAAATATATGATATTACTTCGTAACCGTTTTTGTCGATGAATCCCCATTTTCCGTTTTTCTTCACGGCTGCATACCCTTCATCGGAAAAAGGATGTGCATCTTCATAAGCATTTGTGGTGAAAGAACCGTTTGTAAAAAGATATACATAATCACCGTTTTGTACGAATAAAGCTCCTTGTGCATAACATCGCCCTAATTCATCTGTAATTATTCCGTTATATTCAGCAGGAATAAGCCACTTGTCAAACAAATCGATCACACCCCATTTACCGTTAACTTTCGCAGCTGCGTGCCCTTGTGAATACATACCGATTTCTTCAAATCTATTTGATCCGGGCACTAACTCCCCGGTTACTCTTCGCCACCCGTCTTCAAAAAGAAAAGCAATACGATTCTCTGCAAGATTTCCAAAGTCATAGTTATTTTCATGTATAACGGCAATTCGATTATTTGATTTATCAACCGCATATGTAATACCTTCTTTTTTTACGATCACACGATCCTTGTTGAATGTACTGACTTTATCGTACTCGCAAGGTATTATAATCAAACCGTCGGCACCGGCAATACCCCATTTCCCTTCATTTTGTACTTGAATCGTCTGTTCAAACAAGGCTGTAATATTTTCGTATGATGTTCTGCTCATTTCATATGAGTAACGAGTGCTTTCATATTGTTCTTTAATGTTTGCATCTCCTGTTTGATCAATACCGTTTCTTAAAACAGCCAGAGCTTCTTGTATTTTTGATGTGTTAAAATAAAATGTTGCCGCCTCAATAAAAACAGATGGATCCGGATCTCGCCTGTTCATCTGCTTTTCCAACAGCGAAATATATCTACGTGGAAATCCTCTGTTATCGATCAGAGTAAGATATATCTTTTTGAGCATATTTTCAGCAGTCCCGGTATGTGCACCGTTATATCCGGCAGCTTCTTCAAGCAGCGGTACGGCACGGATAAATACACCGTCATTAATTAATTCTGTTGCACGGTCAATAAGAACAAGTTGTTTTTCTGCCGTGGATTTAATATTGAATGCAATAACCCAGGAAGTGGATAGTAATATACAACATCCGATACCTATCAATATACGAATCGATTTTTTCATATTTAACCCTTTCAGAACACTAACGCTATTATAATACCGATGAATAAAAACGGTACAAGAGGCATTGTATCTTTCCGGTCGATTTTTTTAAGTATAATCATTGCCAGTCCCGTAAGAGCAGCCAGTACAGTTCCATAAAGAATTGCAGGAACTGTTCCGGAAAAACCTAAATATAAACCTGCTGCTGCCATAAACTTTACATCGCCTCCACCTAAACCTTTTCTGCTTATTAAATAAACCAATAAAAATAACCCTCCGCCAATAAACATCCCTGATATAGAGTCTGCCATTGTAGTTAATGTACGGTTTAAATCAAAAAACATTGATCCTGTAATAAGCAGCATCCACACTGCAATCATAATAAGAACAAGGTTATTTGGAATTTTTTTACCGGTTATATCACATATCATTGCAATATAGCTTAATATAATAATAAGTATGGAATTGAGAATTGTGTAATTTGACATTGCGCCATCAATAACACATAAAAGATACCAAATCATTAATACAGGAATAATACCTGTGCTATAAAACACAATTTTTTTCTTATGTAATATCATCTTCTATACCCTTCTCCGCTTCCTCCAAGCCAGGCTTTTGTAACTGCCGACTGTGTCACTTTCAAAGATGGTTTAAAAGGAAGTTTTAATGCGCCAAATGTATATTCGATTTCATAATACACTGTCAGTTTAATATTTCCGTTATTGTCTAGAATAATACTTTCGCTTAAATCAATACCGTCAACTCTTTTACTTCTGAGATAACTGTCGCCGGAAATATCTCCATTTGCAAGATATTTTTCGACAAGCGGCTGTAGTAATTTTCCGGTTATATAACCTTGTATATTTAGTTTTGAAAAATCCAAATTTCCGTTACCTTTAGAGATTAGTTCTATCCCGGTCATAACCGATTTTATTTCTTCTTTTATTTCATTTGATTTATTATTAAGATCCATTATTCCATCGGACATGTTTGACGAATATAACATATAACTTTGTATAGATATCATGTTTGCTGCCTGTGTCAATGCATTATGCACCCGTGCCTGCATTGTTACGATATTTACAAGACTTAATATTGAAATAACCAGTAAAACAAAAGGAATAAATGTTCCTACTGTCTCTACTACAATGTATCCGTTCTCATCTTTGTTCATTTTAATAGCCTCTATGGTCAGTAACGATCACCGGCATCGCAGAGGGCATGCCGATGCCTCTTGAGTCCGAAAAATTTTGAGCAAACAGCATTGACAGAAATAACATTCGCAGGTCAACAGTTGTTGTCAGAGAAAAATCTGTTTTCATATCGAGCAGTTTAAACCTGTTCCCGTCTGAAAGTGCTCCTGCCATTTTTCCTTCGTCACTAAAAATTCCGTGTTTGTAATTGATCACATTCCATTCAATCAAATTCGCTGTTCGCTGTGTTAATTCCGATTCTGCTTTTGAACCGGTAAGCGCCTTTGCAATAAAGAAAAATACCATATAATTTGAATATGTAAGCCCTTTATCACCGGTATTTTTACCGGCATTGATATTATCAGTAGTAATGTCTGCAAGCGCTTTGGAGATACCGCCCGGGCTGCATACCCATTCACCCGATTTTCCGCTTTTAATAAGCGGTACTTTATATCCTGCACGAAGAGTGGCAACATCGACAGCGGATTCGGCAGCAACAAATGCAGCACGTGCCAGTTCCCCCAGTATAAGTCCCAGCGGCGGGTTCCATATAAAGGCTGTCCTGATACTTGTGATCACCGCCGTAATTTCACTTACGCTAAAAACTGTTATGTAGTTACATATCAACCTTACAATAAAGATCAATCTTTTGATCGCATTTAAATTTTTGGATGCATTTTCATCTCCGGTATAAAGATACTCCCATTCCGATTGAAAAAAGTAGTTGACCTCCGGACTTAACAAGGTACCGGTTATTGTTTTGGGGAAATTGATACTGCCAAGATCACTTTTACTTTTTCCCGTACTGTCCGGCCTTGCAGTCGTATAGTTGGAAAAAACCGAAGTACAGTATGATAACAATAACAAGTAATCGGCCGCACCGATTACACTGCTTGTCAGGTTTGATATAACATTCGATGCCGGTTCATTTGCTGCTTGAGATATTAGATCTTCTATATCTTTGAGATCGAGTTTCTCCGATACCGGAGCATTTTTCCCGTTTATATACTTTGCTCCAAGCGGTTCATTTTTGAGACCGGCATATGCTGCACTCACCAGCCCCATTAAGTCGGTGATCATCCCGCGTTGCTTTGATTCTGCGTTTAAACCACTCGCTTCCTTTTGATCATCATATAATCGTACCGGAGGAATTTTCGGTTGATTCATCATCAGTGACAGTTCATCAAAAAACAGTTTATTATTGTCGTCGCATCCGGCGAATTTCTTAAAACCCGGCGGTACATTATATGTAACATTAGCTTTTGTATAACTCCCAAGGATCGTCGCTGGGCTGTTTGCTGCCAAAATATTCTCCGATAGTCTGAAACCCGGATTTGAAACAATGTTTTCCAATTGTATACGTGTGAGGCTTGTACTCCACGTGCTGTGCATATTTCTGTACCGGACACTTTCAAGCAAAGGTTTCATAACATCATCTATATAACTGTAACCGTTAATTTGAAAAGATACCGCCATATCTTCCAGATTATCCCATTTAAGGATATCTTTATATCTATCCAGTATCGACTTTGCAGGTGTACCGGTCTTCTCGGTCAATGCTGTTTTTAGTTCATCATTGCAACTACCGGTTGTTAATCTGCTTTCAAAAGCGTTTATTTTTCTGCTTAGCTCAATACTCATACTGTCAATTTGCTTTGCTATATTGATTACTTTATCGAAATTCGGTTTAAAGTTTTCCGCATGGTCCTTTGCGTTTTCAATAGTTTTATTAAGACCTTGCGAATATGACGTTCCTAACCAACGGCCGTTGACCCAGTTAATTTTCGCATTACCGCCAACAGTTCTGACTCTTATATTTTCCAGAATATCTGTATATCTTCTTTCATACTCAGCTTTTTCGGCTCCGGTAGCATTCTCCCACGCTTCATAACAGTATTTCAAACTTATGAACTCTTCGCGCATTCTATCCAGCGAAGATGAGACCGTTCCGACTGTGCCGCCTACTATTCCACCGATTTGATCGCATTTATCGGCAAACACGATCGCATCATATAGTTCCTTGTACATTTCATACATTTCCGCTATTGCTTTTTCTATTTCCAGTTTATCGCCGATAACACCCGTATCTTCTTTGAATGTACTTGAACCAAGCAGTTCAAGCATATCTTGAACTATTATTACCGGGCCGCGAAATTTCATATATTCTTCGATTTGCCGCCTTAATACATCCTCATTTCTTAAATGCTTTTCATCGGCAAAAAGCACTTCGGCAAGTGATATATTACTTCCATAAAATAGTTGCAAAGTACCAAGTGATCTGTCCTGACCCGATTCACCAAATACAGATACTTTTATATAATCATCAAGCAGCTGTCCAAGAACCGGGTCGTCTTCCGCAACACCGAACAATCCATATAAATCTTTAAGCAGTGCATTATATTGTGACAGTATCGAGTTTGCCGCCAGTTGATTTGCATCCTGGATTATACTTCGGGCTGTGTGGATCCTTGCCAAATCAACCGCTGTCCCGCTGATGAGCATTGCCGGAATAAGCAGTAAGGTGACAAAAACTGTTACGGCACCTTTTGTATTATTAATAAACTCCTGCATTTTATTTTATCCTTTGATTCTATTACTTATACCTCTTAACCTGTTGCTTACCAGCCTAAAATTCCCGTAACTTTGTTGCCAAATGAACTTATTGCGTCTTTTATATCGTGCAAGTTATACCTGTCAATAATGAAATCAAAAAATCCGCTTGCAATATCGATACTTCTGACAAATTCCTCTGCATCTTGAATAATGGCAGATGAAGTTGCCGTAACTGAAATTGTATCGGGGAATCCTATAAATGACAGGTCGACCGGTATAGTGTATGTACGGGTAGCCGTAATCACCACTTCATTAAACAGGATGCTATTATTAACATCGGCTGTAACCTCAAGTTCTCCTGCTTTTGAACTTATACTGCGGTTTTCAATGTTTGTCACGATGATTTCCGCTTTTTCCTGCAGCTCACTGTTATCTGTTTTAAAAAAGGCCACATATACATTCTCAAGCTGCTCCCTGTTTGTTTTATGGAAATACGCCATTGCACCTTCATTGTAAAAAAGCCATGTATCACTTTGTTCTGTAGCAATTGCAACCGATGCATATTGTGTAGCACGCTGAAGAACCGCTTGTGCGGGAAGATATATCGAGAGCAACACAAGTCCGGCGAAAATCATTATCATTATCGGGAAAAGTATAGTTGCTTCCACTACAGCATCTCCTGACGTATTTCCAATAATTTCTTTTATGAAATTTCTCCTGCCCGTCCGGTTATCTGCGCCCAGAGATCTGCCAGCCATCCGCTTAAAAATCCCCATATGAGCACTATTGCCAGTACCGCAACCAGTATAAGCAGAATTGCCACAACAACTCCCGATAAACCTCGTTCGTCGTTTTTTAGTGAGTAAAAAAATCCCGTAACCGACCGGCTTACCTTGTGGGGGAACTCCATTATTCTGTACCACATTTTTTACACCTCCTTTTAGTATTAATTTAATATTTGTTAATTTTGATAACCTTAAAACACCTTCCTTAAAGCTACAACCCCGAAAAATTCATTGCTATCGGCACCATAAGCATTACCAGTATCGCCAGAAATAACAGCATAGTCGGAATCATCAGTTTTGAGTTTGCTTTCTCGGCATCACGTTTAGCTGTATGCCGGCGTTCAAGCCATGCTTCTCTTGCTATATCTTTTAACAGCTTTCCTATTTCCGCATTCCCTTTTGATAAATTTTGCAATATTGCAGATGCAAGCTTCGCACTTTCTTTTGTATTACAACGATTTATAAAATTGCTGTATGCAGACTCCGGACTTACTAAATTATCCAGTTCTTTTGATGTCTTACGCATTTCCAAATATAATTCTGTTTCCCGGCTGTATGCGGTTTCTTTCCAGGCTCTGTCCATGATCATGCCTGATGTCACCAGTAACGCCAGTTTTGATACTACATTCGGAAATTGTCTGCAGATAGCTTTTCGCCGCTTCCGTACCATGTCATTGAGCTCATCATATATAGCGTAGACGAGTACGATCACCAGTAATATACCTATTCCAATTACAGCAGTCGCAACTGTCGTATTGTCAATGCCGAGGCATATGACACCAAGCATTAAAATGAAAGCTATACCTATTACGGGATACGATATGAATTGTGCCAAAAGTTGTTTTGTTTTATTTGATGCATGTTTTTTCCCGTATAATTCGGAACACTTTGACATAATTACTTTATGTATATCTCCCTTGCCGATTGCCGGTATTTCCCGTTGCACAACATATCCCGGCATCAGAAAAGTATTTATGCTTTTTAAATTTCCTTCTTGCAAATTTTTTATACCTTTTTCAAGATTCTTGATTTTTTTTGTTGAATCTTTTCCGTAAACTTTACTTAATACTGAATAAATGGTCCCACTGTATCCTGTCAGCCATGCGGTATTTTGCCTATCTTTTATCTGCAGTTTTTTTATTGCCGCATGAGTATCATAAACTTTTGCATATACAGCCAGCACCCAGTCTTCTTCGGTAACACGACTGAGCAGAATAAGCCAGATAAGAATCAACAAGGTTGCAATGATTACTAAAAAAATATGCATCTGCTCTCCAAACTTCCAATTTACGATACTGCACGATTACAATTTTACACTGCTGAATTTTTTTGCCATTATATAGCTGATGATGAAAACTATTAATCCTCCCGTTGATACAATACGTCCGGCTCCGGTTGTGTATATCGCGTCCATAAAACCCGCACCTGCATAACCTATAATACCGAGGATCACAAGCGGCATAAAAAGCATGATATTTACTTCCGACTTTGCTGCTGTCATCAATGTGTCTATTTCCATTTCAATCTCCATCTTGTCGGCAATGATTTGTTGTGTTTCACGAACGATTTCATCCGCTCTGCCGGATTTACCTTCAATTGTTGAATAAATTGAAGCAAAGCTTTTTATATCTTCAAGATCGCTGCGCTGAGCAAGATCGGAAAATGAATCCGATAATGTGACAGCGTTATTAAATTTTCCGATAATAATATCCAGTTCAATAATTATGTCACTGTCTTGCGGATATATCAGTATTAAATCATCTCTTGCACTTTGCAAAGCTCCCAGCATCGGATTCCCCGCTCTCATGGCAACAGACATTGCCTCAAGCAAATCATAAAATTGTATACGAAGTTTGATTTTTCGTTTTTTAATTGACCCGTGCACTGATGTGAGTACGTTTACAGCGCCGAATAATGCACCGCCAATTACCGAAAATATTAGCGCCTTATAGAAAATAAACACGACAAGAAAACCTATTATCAATCCAATAAAAAATGCTACGGTATGGTCGAATATGGTGGACTGACTTTTTTTGTAATCGGGTATTTTTTTTTGTTTTTCCGGATTATTGATCTGTTGCATGTTCAAGTTCCTTATACTTCGATAAGATGACGCTATAAATCAAATTTTAGCTTCTATTCCCGCTATACTTAATTTGTACGCATTTCTCAAAGGATTTTGTGTGCGTGTTAATGTGCCGATAACCTTATTTTTTGTACTTTTTCCGGATTCTCGAAATTCATATAATTTATTAAGTTTAATTTCCCGTGTTTTTTGATCGTATCCTTGTATTTCGACTATTTCCATGGTTCTGCGGCTTTTATCACGTAGGCGCGATAGATGTATGATTATATCGATCGCCGAAGCGATTTGCTGGCGGATCGCTTCGAGCGGCAGTCCTTCGGTGCCTTGCAGGACCATCGTTTCCAGGCGGCTCAGTATATCTCCCGGAGAGTTTGCATGTCCTGTAGATAATGAACCGTCATGCCCCGTATTCATCGCTTGAAGCATATCCAGCGCTTCCGCGCCGCGTACCTCACCAACTACAATTCGCTCCGGTCTCATACGCAATGCAGATTTTATTAAATCGCGTATCGTAATAGCACCTTTTCCGTCTGCTCCTGCGTTTCGTGTTTCCAGCTGGACCAGATTGTCAATATTTTTGATTTGCAATTCGGCGGAGTCTTCAATTGTTATTATTCTTTCGTCTTTCGGAATGAAGTTAGACAGTGCATTCAAAAATGTAGTTTTTCCACTACCTGTTCCTCCACAAACAAAAATATTATACTTTGCTTTTACCAGTTGCTTTAATACCTCCGCAACTTCTTCTGTAATCGACCCGAATTCAATAAGTTTTTCAACAGTCATCGCTTCCTTTGGGAAACGACGCATCGTTACGATCGGCCCGTTTAATGCAACCGGCTGCATTACAACATTTACACGTGACCCGTCTTCGAGACAAAAATCTACTATCGGTTCACTTTCATTAACTGCTCTTCCGGCTTTCGAAACGAATTTTGTAATAATTATTTCAAGTTCCCGTCTGCTTTCGAACTGACTGTCAAGTTTATAAAGTCTTCCTTCCTTTTCTATAAAAATATCTTTATAGCCGTTGATCATAATCTCGGTCACATCAGGATCTGTAATGATTCCGCCAAGTACACCCAAACCTCTGATAGCTTCAAATATCGCTGCCGATATATACTTCTTTTCTTTGAAGTTTAATGTCAGCAGGCTCTTGTTTGAACCCGGCAACCCGGTTTTGGCACTTTCAACATCCTTTTCAAGTGCTTCCATGATTATTGCTTGAAGCTGACGGTCATCAAAATTAGTCAATTCCGCATGATTTTGCATTTCTGTTTTTATTCGTCCGATAATTTCTGTTTGACATTGCTCTGTCATATTGCCTCCTGTCCCTTTTGCGAGGTGTGATAATTGCTTCTTGAGTTATCAATCACGGTAAAACCTTGTTTCGGACAATGTCCCGCAGATCGCCAGAGGATCACTTATTTGCACAAACGGCAGTGATATAGCATTGTTTATTGGAGAATGATTTATTACTGCGCCTTTATTTGCAATGAGTACGGATTTATCTTTAATATTTTCAAACACATCATTTTGTAATATAAACTGCTCCAGCTTTGACTTAGCAGAACCGGAATCTTCTGTCACGATCAATATTTTATCTGCAAGTCCAAATACTTTTATAACTCGTTTATCACAGGAACATGAGAGATCTATCACCAATTCATCCGCCAGTTCTGCACAAACCGTTATTAATTCACTTATATTATCACTTGAAAGAACGCACATATCATCATAATTATCCGGCTTGCAAAGATATGTAATACCTTTGTCTTTACAACTGATTCCTTGTATAAGCATCTTCACGTTTCCGTTATTGTCATCAAGCATTTCAAAAACAGAACTGATGCTTTTCCCATTATCGTTTAATAACCCCGGCAGGCTGGAGAAATCTTCAAGGTTCAAGTAAAATACTGCTTTGCCTTCGGAAACATTCTGCATTGCATAAGCAAGTGCAACCGTTGTTTTCCCCACTCCTCCGGCAGGTGACCATACTGCCGTGATGTATGCACTGCTTGAATCCGGGATATGTCTGTTTTTTGTAATACCTGCGTACAACTCAAGGACTGTTGCGATAATCGAGGAGATCCGTTGATATTTACGGATCGTTCTTGCTTCTTCCGGTATTTCTGCTATGGTTTCTTCTTCCGGCCATAACAACAATGGCAAGTTGATCTGACTTGTATTTATATCCTTGATCAATGTTTCATCCAAAAGGGCTACATCATATTTTTGTTTTGAGAGCACTTCATTTAAATGTTCTGTATTATTGCAAACACAAACATCCATTATGTCCGAATGATGCTCCGATATGTTGTCTGCCAGGAGCTTGGCATATACAGAATCAACAGTTGCTACCAGTAATTTAATTCTCATAAACGATTTCCTCCAAACTCTATTTACGTTGTCAGAGGATTATGATTGTACACAAGCAACACTGTTTCGTCAACAACATTTTGTCATTATTTTGCTTTTATTTTGCTTTTTTTTATCACCATATTATGTGTATATTTCGTCATTTTCTTCAAGCTTTTCACATATATATTCATGATTTACATACCGTTTATTACCGCTTTCATCACTTTTTTCATCATAAAAAATTTTTAATTTGAGACAAAAAAATACCTCTCAAGAGGTATTTTTTTTATAGTATCTATTCCGTTAACATAATGATTTAATATACTTCAATAAAAATCGCTTGGATCTGCTGCTGCTGTTATATAGCTCCGATGCAAATGAATTTGCGTAT
>Ga0123356_10008031_pt1 | contig 10502 bp, 6 predicted proteins | sample TergutEmb28metaG_2_FD_92546 | JGI IMG/M metagenome (GOLD analysis project Ga0123356, IMG submission 92546) | Embiratermes neotenicus P3 segment gut microbial communities from Petit-Saut dam, French Guiana - Emb289 P3 | ecosystem: Host-associated > Arthropoda: Insects > Digestive system > Gut ... | reverse complement strand
GTCGCCGGCCAGCACACCGAGACCACCGGAGTACTGGGGGATCGCCTCGGCGAGGCCGAACTCCGGCGAGAAATAGGCCACCCCCTGCAGCGGTGTGTCATGGCGTTGCTGGAACCACCGCGGCGTCTCGAGGGATCGCTGCAGGTCGTGGTAGTCCTCGTTCATGAACCTCATGAACGCCGAGTCCGATTGGAGCGCCTCCAGGCGTTCGCGCCCGACGTGGCCCAGCATCGCTACCGGGTCGTGTTTCGAGCCTTCCCACACCTGTGGGTCGACCCAACGGAACAGGTCACGAGTCCGCTCATCCCAGGACCACCGGAGGTTCAAGGCGAGCTCTTGAAGGGGGGCCAAGGCCTCAGGAAGCCTGGCCCGCACGGTGAAAGTTCTAAGGGCCCTCACCCCCGGTACGGTACGGCACGATGGATGGAGGCTCAAGACGTTCGTCGGATCGTCATGAACCGGTAAGAAGGCCGTGATCTGCAGCATTGCCGGTGTCCCACTCGAGCGGTCCGCGCCTCGTAGCCTGCGTGTCGTGACGGGACGTCTGGTCATCGAGGACATCCACCCCCGCACCCCCGGAGCGGAGCATCCCGCCAAGGCGGTGGTCGGGGAGGCCCTGACGGTGAGAGCAGCCATCTTCAAGGAGGGACACGACGCGCTCGCGGCACGCGTGTTGCTGTTCCCGGCGGGGAGCGGCGAGGCCGAGCAGGTGGCTCCCCTGCGCGAGGAGGGCAACGACGACTGGAGCGGCGTGCTCGTGCCGCAGCGGGTCGGCCGCTATCAGTTCGTCGTGCAGGCTTGGACCGATCGGCACGCCACCTGGGCGCACAAGGTGGAGGCGAAGTTGGAGGCGGGCCAGGAGATCGACGTGGAGCTGGCCGAGGGGGAACTGCTGCTGGCGGCCGCCGAGCCGCTCGGCGACGGCCGGCTCCCCCCGGTGGTGGCGAACGCGCTCTCCCGACTGCGCGACCGGAGTCTGGTCGACAAGGAGCGGGTGGCCGACGCCCTCTCCCCGCCCGTGGCGGCGGCGATGTGGGGCCCGTACGGGGCGGTCGACTTCACCACGGCCGCTGCGCTGCCCCTCCGGGTGGACCGGGAGCGGGCGGCGGTGGGCGCCTGGTACGAGCTTTTCCCCCGTTCCCATGGTGGCTTCCGGGCGACCGAGGCGCGGATACCGGCCCTGGCCGCGATGGGCTTCGACGTCGTCTACCTCCCGCCGATCCACCCCATCGGCAGATCTCACCGCAAAGGCCCGAACAACACGCTCAACGCGGGGCCGGGCGACCCCGGTAGCCCCTGGGCCATAGGGTCTTCCAATGGCGGCCACACCACCGTGCATCCGGACCTCGGTACGCTCGAGGACTTCGACCATCTGGTGTCGGTGGTGCGCGAGGCAGGGATGGAGGTGGCGCTCGACTACGCCCTGCAGTGCTCGCCGGACCATCCGTGGGTCTCGGCCCACCCGGAATGGTTCCACCACCGACCCGACGGCTCGATCGCTTATGCGGAGAACCCACCGAAGAAGTACCAGGACATCGTGCCGATCAACTTCTGGCCGGCCTCGGACGCCGACCGGGTCTCGTTGTGGCAGGCCTGCAAGGACATCCTCGACTTCTGGATCGGCCACGGCATCGAGATCTTCCGAGTCGACAATCCCCACACCAAGCCGATCGCCTTCTGGGAATGGCTGATCCCCGCCGTCCAGGCCGAGAACCCCGGCGTCGTGTTCCTGGCGGAGGCGTTCACCCGGCCGCACATGATGGCCAAGCTCGCCGCGGTCGGGTTCTCGCAGAGCTACACGTATTTCACCTGGCGGACCGAGCGGGACGGGCCCGAAGGGCTCTGGGCGTACCTCGACGAGCTCGCCCATGGGCCGGCTGCCGACTACCTCCGCCCGGCGTTCTGGCCGAACACCCCGGACATCCTCTCGGGCCCGCTGCGCAACGGACCGCTCGAGGCCTTCGCCCTGCGCCTGGTGCTGGCCGCCACCGCGTCGCCCATCTACGGGATCTACAGCGGCTACGAGCTCGGCGAGAACCGCCCCGCCTCCCCGACGAACGAGGAGTACCTCGACTCCGAGAAGTACCAGATTATCGTCCGTGACTATAGCCAGACGAACACGCTCGTCCCGCTGATCACGGAGCTGAACGGGATCCGGCGCCGGCACCCGGCGCTGCGGACGATGCGATCGCTGGTGCTGCACCCGACGGACAACCCGATGCTGATCGCGTACTCGAAGCGCTCGGACGACGGGACCGACGTGGTGCTCACCGTGGTGAACCTCGATCCGTACGACGCGCAGGAGGGGTGGGTGACCCTGCGACTCGACACCCTGGGTGTGGACGCCGTGCGGCCGTTCCAGGTCTTCGACGAGTTGTCGGGATCGACCTGGTCCTGGCAGGGGGAGCGGGGCTTTGTCCGCCTCGACCCGGCACGCCAGCCGGCTCACCTCTTCGTCGTCCGCCAGCCGTGACCCATCTGTCCGCAAGCCAGGGGTTCCACGACACGGTCGGGATCCCCGGCGAGCGAGACCCCTTGTGGTTCCAGCGCGCCGTGTTCTACGAGATCCTCGTCCGCGGGTTCTACGACGCGAACAACGACGGGACCGGCGACCTGCGGGGTATCACCGAAAAACTCGACTATCTGCAGTGGCTGGGCGTCGACTGCCTGTGGTTACTCCCCTTCTACCAGTCCCCGCTGCGCGACGGCGGCTACGACATCAGCGACTTCTGGACGATCCTCCCCGAGTACGGCGACCTCGCCGACGTCGTGGAACTGGTGGAGGAGGCCCACCGCCGGGGCATCCGGCTCATCGCTGACCTGGTGATGAACCACACGAGCGACCAGCACCCGTGGTTCATCGAGTCCCGCCAGGACCGTAGCAACGCCAAGGCCGATTGGTACGTGTGGCGCGACGACGACAGCACCTATGCCGACGCCCGGGTGATCTTCACGGATACCGAGAAGTCCAACTGGACCTTCAATCCCGAGCGCGGTCAGTACTACTGGCACCGCTTCTTCGCCCACCAGCCGGACCTGAACTACGACCACCCCGAGGTCGCCGACACCATGCTCGACGTGTGCCGGTACTGGCTCGACATCGGCCTCGACGGGTTCCGCCTCGACGCCGTCCCCTACCTGTTCGAGCGGGAGGGGACGACCGGCGAGAACCTCCCCGAGACGCACGGGTTCCTGCGCCGGCTGCGCAAGGAGGTGGACAGCGGCTACCCCGGGCGGGTGCTGCTCGCCGAGGCAAACCAATGGCCGGCCGACGTGGTCCAGTACTTCGGCGACGGTGACGAGTGCCAGATGTGCTTCCACTTTCCGGTGATGCCCCGGATGTTCATGGCGGTGCGGCGCGAGCAGCGGTACCCGATCACGGACATCCTCGCCAACACGCCTTCGATCCCCGCCGGCACCCAGTGGGGCATGTTCCTGCGAAATCACGACGAGCTCACCCTGGAGATGGTCACCGACGAGGAGCGGGACTACATGTGGGCCGAGTACGCGAAGGACCCCCGCATGAAGCGCAACGTCGGGATCGGGCGCCGCCTGGCTCCCCTGGTGGACAACGACCGGCGGCTCTCGGAGTTGCTCAACTCGATGTTGTTCAGCTTCCCCGGCTCGCCGATCCTCTATTACGGGGACGAAATCGGCATGGGCGACAACATCTATCTCGGCGACCGTGACGGGGTGCGCACGCCGATGCAGTGGTCACCCGACCGCAACGCCGGATTCTCCAAAGCCGACTTCGCCCAGATGTACCTCCCACCGAATATGGACCCCGTCTATGGCTTCCAGGCGGTCAACGTCGAGTCGCAGCTGCGCAACCAGAGCTCGCTCCTGCACTGGACGAAGCGCACGCTCGCGGTGCGCAAGCAGCACCCGGTGTTCGGCGTCGGCACCTTCGAGGTGATCCCCACCGAGAACGCCGCGGTGCTCGCCTATGTGCGGGCCATGCCCGACGACACCGTGCCGGTCGACGCCACCGACGCCCAGGGGGTCCCACGCTCCGAGGGAGCGGTGCTGTGCGTGTGCAATCTCTCGCAGCGGGCCCAGCCAGCCGAGCTGCCGTTGCGTGACTGGTCCGGAAAGGTCCCCGTCGAGCTGCTCGGACGGGTGGCGTTCCCGCGCATCGGCCACCTCCCCTACTTCGTGACCCTGGCCCCCTACGGCTTCTACTGGTTCGAGCTCACCGATGGTTGAACCGCCGGTGGTGCGCCGTCGGGTGGACCCGGTGGTCGGATGGCGCTGACGCCGGCAGCCGTCGACCTCCTCGGCCCCTATCTGGCTCGCCAGCGATGGTATGCCGGCGCCGGCGAGCCCGACGCCCGGTCGGTCCGGCTCCTCGAGTCGGATGCTCTGGGGGAGGCGGCGGGCGGGCGCCGGCTCGTCTGGGCGATCGTCGAGGTGGACGGGCTCCGCTACCAGCTCCTTCTCGGTGACGCCCCGACGGGGGATGGCACGGACGCGGGGGATGGCACGGACGCCCCGGCGGCGGTGCTCGGCACGGTCGGCGGACGGCGCCTCTACGACGCGGTCGTCGATCCCGAGCTGATGTTGCTCTTCTTCGATCGGCTGACGGGCTCCGCGGCGACACGCGTGCGCCTCATGGGTGCCGAGCAGTCCAACACCTCACTGGTCTACGACGAGCAGGTCATCGTCAAGCTCTATCGCCGCCCCGCGGAAGGGGCGAACCCCGAGATCGAGGTGACCTCGGCACTGGCGTCGGCCGGCTTCGACCACGTCGCCGAGCCCGTGGCCACCTGGCGATCCGGCGGCGTTGACCTCGCCTTCGCCCAGCGGTTCCTCGCCGGCGGCTCGGAGGGCTGGGCGCTCGCCGTGAGCTCGGCGGCCGAGTTCATCGGGGGTGGGGCGGACGACGCCGCCGCGGCGCCGGGCGACTTCGCCGCCGAATCGGAAGAGCTCGGTCGGATGACCGCCGGCCTGCACCTCGCGCTGGCGGACGCCTTCGGCGTCGACGAGGAGGCCCTGGCGGGCTCCTGGGGCGCCTTCGTCGACGACCTCGAGCGTCGCACGACGGCGGGGTCCGCACGGGATACCGGCGCCGCAGCCGACGGTCCGGCTGGCGAGCCCGACGGGTTTGCCGCGGCCCTCGTGGGAGGGCTCGACCGGCTCCGGGCGGTCCGGCACCCCGGCCCGGCGATACGGCTCCACGGCGACTATCACCTCGGCCAGGTCATGCGGGCAGGTGGACGCTGGTACGCGCTCGACTTCGAAGGCGAACCGGCCCGCAGCCTCGAGGAGCGGACCAGCCGGTCGTCGGTGGCCAAGGACACCTCGGGCATGCTCCGTTCGATCGACTACGCGGCCCGCTATGCCCTGCGGGAGGCGGGCGACCCGCCGGCAGGGGGAGGGGCGGAGGGCGCCGCCGAGCGAGCTGGGGAGTGGGAGCGGCGCAACCGCACCGCCTTCCTCAACGGGTACCTGGGGACCCCTGGCGTGGAGGCCCTGATGGCCGGGACTCGCGAGGCCGATGCCGTGCTCGCCGCCTTCGAACTGGACAAGGCGCTCTACGAACTGCGCTACGAGGAGGCATACCGGCCCGACTGGGTCGCCATTCCCCGGGAAGCCATCGGCAGGATCGTGCGGCGGCTGGGCAGCCCCGGCGCCGGCGGCTGAACCCGGAGCCTGTTGGGTAGAAAGTCGGGATGACCGACCGTGCCGCCACGCCCGAAGCACTCGGCCCCCGCGACGTCGAGCTGATCGTCTCGGGTCGACACGCCGATCCCCATCGGATCCTCGGACGGCACGACGGGCGGGTGCGCGCGTACCGTCCCGGGGCGCAGGCCGTGTCGGCGATCGCCGGGGGCGCGCGACACCCCCTCGCCCGGGTGCGCGGCACCGACCTGTGGGAGGGCCCGCTCCCGGACGGGGTCGACGACTACCGGTTCGAGGCGCGCTACCGCAGGGACGGGGAGGACGTCTCCTACGTCTTCGACGACCCCTACCGGTCGTGGCCGACCATCGGCGAGCTCGACCTGCACCTCTTCGGCGAGGGCCGCCACCGCCGGTTGTGGGAGGTCCTCGGCGCCCACCTCCGGGTGCATGACGGCATGGCCGGGGTCGCCTTCGCGGTGTGGGCGCCCAATGCCCGGGCGGTGCGGGTGGTCGGCGACTGGAACTTCTGGGACGGGCGCGTGCACCCGATGCGGACGCTCGGGGGATCAGGGGTCTGGGAGCTGTTCATCCCCGGGGTCGGGGCCGGCGCCCGCTACAAGTACGAGCTGGTCACGTCCACCGGACAGCTGATCCTGAAGGCGGATCCCTTCGCGCGGGCGGCCGAGCTTCCCCCGGCGACCGCGAGTGTGGTGGCCGAGCCCTCCCGCCACGACTGGGAGGACGCCGACTGGCTGCGTGAGCGGGCCCAGACGGACCTCCTCGCCTCGCCGCTGTCGATCTACGAGGTCCATCTCGGTTCGTGGCGACACGTCGGCGACGGCTCGGGCGCCGGCCGGCCACCCACCTACCTGGAACTGGCGGAGTCGCTCCCCGAGTACGTGGCGGAAATGGGCTTCACGCACGTCGAGCTCATGCCGGTCGCGGAGCATCCCTTCAGCGGGTCGTGGGGATACCAGGTGTCGGGGTACTACGCCCCCACCTCCCGGTACGGCACGCCCGACGAGTTTCGAGCGCTCGTCGACGCCTTCCACGCCCGTGGGATCGGGGTGATCGTGGACTGGGTGCCCGCCCATTTCCCGAGGGACGCCTGGGCGCTCGCACGATTCGACGGCACGGCGCTGTACGAGCACGAGGACCCGCGGAGGGGATCGCACCCTGACTGGGGCACGCTGGTGTTCAATTTCGGGCGGAATGAGGTGCGCAATTTCCTGGTTGCGAACGCCCTCTACTGGATCGAGGAGTTCCACATCGACGCCCTCCGGGTGGATGCGGTGGCCTCAATGCTCTACCTGGATTACTCCCGCAAAGAAGGTGAATGGCTGCCCAACAAGTTCGGTGGACGGGAGAACCTCGAGGCCGTGTCGTTCCTCAGGGAGGTCAACGAGGTCGTCTTCGGGAGCCAGCCGGGCGCCACGGTGATCGCCGAGGAATCCACCTCGTGGCCGGCGGTCTCCCGCCCGACCTATCTGGGGGGTCTCGGGTTCGGGTTCAAGTGGAACATGGGCTGGATGCACGACACCCTCAACTACTTCTCCCAGGACCCCCTCTACCGTCGCTACCACCACGGCGAGCTGACCTTCGGGCTCCTCTATGCCTGGAGTGAGAACTTCATCCTCCCCCTGTCGCACGACGAGGTGGTCCACCAGAAGAACTCGATGCTGAACAAGATGCCCGGGGATCGCTGGCAGCAGTTGGCGAATCTCCGGGCTCTCTACGCCTGGATGTGGGCGCATCCCGGCAAGCAGCTGCTGTTCATGGGTGGCGAGTTCGGCCAGGAGCACGAGTGGAACCACGACAGTGAGCTCGACTGGTGGACGCTCGATTGGGACGATCACCGCCGGTTGTCCGAGATGGTCCGGACCCTGAACTGGCTCTACCGGGAGCAGCCGGCTCTCTGGGAGCGTGACTTCACCTCGGACGGTTTCGGTTGGATCGACGCCGGGGATGCAGACCAGAGCGTGTTGTCGTTCCTCCGCCGTGGCGGCGAGCCCGGGAGCGATGACGAGGGGGAAGCGGTGCTGGCTTGCGTCGCCAACCTGACCCCGGTCCCCCACGTCGGGTACCGGATCGGCCTTCCACGTCCGGGCCGCTGGAAGGAGCTCCTGAACACCGACGGCCACGAATGGGGTGGGACCGGCGCCGGAAACGCCGGTGAGGTCTGGGCCGAGGAGGAGCCGTGGCACGGCCAGGATTGGTCGGCCTCCTTGATCCTGCCGCCGCTCGGTGTCCTCTGGTTTGTCCCGGACTGACGTCCGGTCCCGGGTCGCTAGGCGTGGGCGGGCACGAACGCCCGTAGCTCCTCGGTCGCCACCTCTGGTGGGACGACGTTGATGAACACCCCGGAGCCGAGCTCGAAGCCACCTTTGGTGGTGACCTTCGGCATGAGGTGCACATGCCAGTGGTAGTCGCCGTTCAGGCGGTAGGGCGCCGAATGGAAGACGATGTTGTAGGCCACGTCGCCGAGCCGCTCGCGCACGGCGGCCAGGGCGAGCTGGATGCTCCGTCCCATCGCCGCCAGATCCTCGTCGTCCGCCCGGTGCAGGTGGGGAACGTGGCCGCGGGGCATGATCATCATCTCGTAGGGGGTGCCGCTCCAGAACGGGTTGATCGCGATCACCCGTCGGTCGGCATAGAGCACCCGGATCTGCTCCTGCTCCTCCGCCTCCATGGTGGCGCAGATGAGGCAGTTGCCCTGGAAGCGGGCAAACCCGGCAAGCTCACTCGATGCCTCGGCGGGGACGAACGGGGTCGAGAGCAGCTGTGCGTGGGGATGGTTGAGCGAGGCCCCCGCCTCCCGCCCGCAATTCACGACCGCCTGGCTGTAGCGCAGGCCGGACGTGACGGCGTACTCGGCCATGCGATCGCGCAGGGCCTCCATGACCGAGGCGGCGTGCTCCTCGGAGAGGTCGGCCCATGTCTGATCGTGGTCGGGCGTCAGGATGAGGATCTCGTGGAGGCCGCTGCCCGGCGCCTGGGTGAACACGGGCCCGAGGTGGTTGACGACCATCGGCTCCGTGCCGCCGAAGGCGGGGTACCGGTTGCCGACCACCCGGACCTGCCATTGCCCGCCCGGGCCATAGGTCTCGAGCGTGGGGATCTCCGAGTCGAGCTCCTCGTGACCGGGGCAGAAGGGGCAGGGACGGCTGGGGTCGTTTTCGACGGGAAGGCTGCGGGTGACGAAGGCGGAGGGTCGGCGTGCCCGCTCTCCGGCGACCACCACCCACCGGCCCGTGAGCGGGTCGAGCCGCAGCTCGCTCACGGTCGGCCTGATACGCCTGATAGCAGGTGCGACACACCAGTCACGCCACAAACGGTAGCGCCCTTGCGGCCGCGATTGGCGCCACCACGCAGGGCGGCTCAGAGCCGGTCGGTATGGCCTCCCGAGCAGGTCCTCGCCGGGGACCATCGCGGCCCTGACCATGCGTTATGGCCGCTCGGTGAGGGCAGGGCACCGGTAGGCTGTCGTGGTGCTGGCGTACCTGGATCATTCGGCGACGTCGCCGCCGCGACCGGAGGCGGTGAGCGCCATGCTCCCGTGGCTGACCGAGCGTTTCGGGAACCCCTCGGGCTCACACTCGGTCGCCCGGGCGGCACGCGCCGCGGTCGACGACGCCCGCGAGGTCGTGGGCGCTGCGATCGGCGTGGAACCCGGCGGCGTCATCTTCACCGCCGGCGGCACGGAGGCCGACAACCTGGCGGTATTCGGGGTCTTCACCCGCCGTCCGGGGGTGATCGTCACGACCGATATCGAGCATCACGCGGTGCTGGAGGCGGCGGAGGCCACGGGTGCCCGGCTACGGAAGGTTCCCGTGGACCGCTTCGGCATCGTCGACCTCGAAGCGCTCGCCGCAGCCCTCGACCGTGAGGTGACCTTGGTCTCGGTCATGGCGGTGAACAACGAGATCGGTACCGTCCAGCCCCTCGCCCACGTCGCCGAGATCGTCCGCCGCCGGGCCCCCAGGGCCGCGCTGCACACGGACGCGGTGGCCGCGATGCCCTGGCTGGACGTCGCCGAGATTGCCGCCGGCTACGACCTGGTGAGCATCTCGGCGCACAAGTTCGGCGGCCCGCAAGGGGTCGGCGCGCTGGGCGTGCGTGAGGGCTTCGACCTGGCTCCGCTCATCCACGGCGGCGGTCAGGAGCGAGACCGGCGTTCCGGGACGCACCACGTGGCGGGCATCGTCGGCATGGCCGCCGCTGCGGCCGCAACGATCGCCCACCGGGCGAGCGAGGGCCGACGGGTCATGGCGCTGCGCGACAGGCTCGTCGACGGGATCCTGGCTGGGGTGCCCGATGCGGTCGAGACCGGTCGTCGTGCCGCCAAGGTGGCGGGCAACGCCCACCTGCGTTTCGCGGGCGTCGAGAGCGAGGCCCTTCTCGTCCTGCTCGACGATGCCGGGGTGTGCGCCTCCGCGGGCTCGGCCTGCGCCAGCGGGGCGATGGAGCCGAGCCACGTCCTCCTCGCCCTCGGCATCCCGGGCCCGGAGGCGCTCGGAAGCCTGCGGATGTCACTCGGGCCGACCACCACCGACGCCGAGGTCGACCTCGCCCTGAATGCCGTGCCCGCCGCCGTCGCCCGGCTGCGCGCCACGCTCGCCGAGCTCGAGGCGGTCTGAGCGGTGCGCGTCCTCGTTGCCATGTCCGGTGGCGTCGATTCCTCGGTGGCGGCGGCGCTGCTCGTCGCCGACGGCCACGAGGTCGTGGGCGCCACGATGAAGCTGTGGGGCGGTCCCTCAGACTCGGGCTGCTGCTCGGTGGCCGACGTCGAGGACGCCCGCCGCGTGGCCCAGCAGCTCGGCATCACCCACCACGTCTTCAACTTCACCGACGACTTCGACCATCAGGTCGTCGAGCCGTAC
>Ga0123356_10008030_pt1 | contig 10504 bp, 9 predicted proteins | sample TergutEmb28metaG_2_FD_92546 | JGI IMG/M metagenome (GOLD analysis project Ga0123356, IMG submission 92546) | Embiratermes neotenicus P3 segment gut microbial communities from Petit-Saut dam, French Guiana - Emb289 P3 | ecosystem: Host-associated > Arthropoda: Insects > Digestive system > Gut ... | reverse complement strand
GCCGCGGGCAGGCCAAATAGGGTGACCGCGAGAAAGCGCATCAGATCCCCGGTCACGCCGTGATAGTCCCAGTGGAGACACCAACCGCTTCCTATGCTAGTGGACAGCGGTGGGCGTATCTCTCGCTGTCGGTGGGGCAGCTCGAGCGAGCCGCTGCAGGAGGCCGAGCATGCGCTGCGCGTGCCCACAGATCCCATCGGTGCGCGCATGCGTCACCGTTGGGGCTTGGTGCTCCGGCGCCTCACCGTTGAGCTGCCAGGCGCTGCTGCGGCTGCGGCGGCCGGCTCACGGTAGTGGAACTTGGCGAGGTAGACGTTCTCGCCCCGCCCGTGACGGGCGACCTTGAGCAGATCGATGACGCCATTGAAGCCGCTGCGGCGGGCCAGATCGCCGGTGATCTGCGTCAGCTCAATCTGCTCGACCGAGTGCACCTCGACATGGCCGCCGCCGGCAAGCGCGTATCGTCCTCCGGTTCGGACATGACAGCGCTTCCAGATGCGTACGGTGCAGGTGATTTCGCCGCTGCGGATTCCCGCATGCAGGCGCCGAGTGAAGAGCATGGCAGATTCCAGCATGCCCGATCGGGCCGGTGGCCGCAAAGCCATCGGAGCTGGCTGCTGTTCACCACGTCCCTGATGTGACGGCATCTTATGCGTGAGCGCCCTCGGGCATAGGTCCACATCCGGGGAGCAGCGTCCAGCATGCGCGACATGCAATCGTGGCGGCCAAGGCCCGCACGCGCGATCCTGGGAGACCGAAGAAGGCACCTTGCTGCAGCCGGCTCGAAACGTCAAGCCGGAGCGCCGAGTCCAGCAATACAATCGGTCACGCCAGCGCGCAGGGTAAAGTACCCCGCCGGGGAAGGTGTGCGGTCAAGGCGACCTGCCGGGACTTGCCGGATGATGAGCGACTATCTCGGTTGCTTGCGCACGAACTGAGGAATCAGGTTCCCCTGCGCCGATAGCCGGATGAGCGTTTGGGCGCGCTTGACGCGCGTCTCTTGCCTCTTCGCGCTCACCACCCACCACGTCGCAGCCCGCCTGTAGGAGGGAATCTGGCGGGCAAAGAACGCGCTCGCGGCCTTGTTTCTCGCCAGCATGCCGGCATACGGCTCGACGAGCTCCGCCGGGCGTTGCTCGTACGAGTAGACCCCTACACGGTTTTCCCTGCGTGCCTTGAATGCGGCAAGCCCCGCCGCGGCCATCTTGCCCTGCTCGATGAGCGCCTGCGCCCGCTTGATGTTGATCGCGCTCCAGATGCTGCCTGCCTTGCGGGGCGTGAAGCGGATCGTGTAGCTGACCTCGTCCAGGCGCCTGCGCACCCCGTCTATCCATCCGAAGCACAGCGCCTCATCGACCGCCTCGGGCCAGCTCATGCTGGGCATCCCCGAGGCCGCTTTGTGAAATCCGACCAGGAGCTCGCGCGCCTGGCCGTGATGGCGCTTGAGCCACGCCCGGAACGCCTCCTGGGTGCCAAAGAAGGTAGGCGGCATGCTCAAGCTTCAGAACGGCAGCGTGATACCGCCGAAGAATCCCCGCCGCGGGCCCCACTGCGGCGCGCCGACGCCCACGCCGGTCCCGTTGCGGATCTGGTACTGCGCATCCAGGAGGTTGATGACATCGAAGCGCACGGTGGCCGGGTTCTTGGGCGAGCCCAGGCCCAGCCCGGGGAGGGACTGGCTGATGCCGAAATTCACCTGCCCGTAGTAGGGCAGGTGCGCGCCGTTCGGGATGTTGTAGGTGGTGAGGCCGTCGCCGAGCGGCACCCCTTGCGGGACGGGCAGGTTCTCGCGCAGACCGGACCCGAGCAGTGCGTCGAGGCTCACGCGCGTGTCGTGCAGCTGGTAGGAGATCCCGGCGGAGCCGGTGACTCGCTGCTCGTGGTCGAGCGAGATGAAGTGCCCGGCGATGTACTGCAGGTCCTGGGCTGCGAAGTTGAACTGCGAGCTGACGATGTCCTTGCCCTTGGCGCGCTGCGTGGCCAGGTTGGCATAGGCCGAGAACCCCTGGCGCGTATAGCCCAGGGTGAGCTCGGCGCCGTACTGCAGCCCGTAGCGGTAGTTGAACGGTGTGAGGATGATCGGGGCGCCGAACTGGCCCTCGTCGATGAGATCGGTGGACTGCTTGTAGAACGTGTCAAGCCCCACGGTGAGCTCGCGCGTCAAGCGCTGCTGCACACCCAGATCGTAATAGTTTGCCCTCTCCGGCAGCGGCGCGTCGTCCGTCTGGACCGCCGGCGCGCCCGTCGTGCCCGCGAACTTCGCTATCGACTTGCTGCCGATCAGCTCGAAGGGGGGCGGGGAGAAGTAGCGCGAGTAGCCACCATGCACAGTCATGCCGGGGACCGGCTTCCACACCACGTTCAAGCGCGGCCCGAGCTGCTGCCCGCTTGTGTAGGCGGCGAGGTGATCGAAGCGCAGACCGTAGTTGACAGTGAGGTCGTCGAGCGCCTGCCATTCATCCTGCAGGTAGGCACTCTCAATGTTCTGGGTCGCGCTGCCGTTGTCGGCCACCTGCAGCGGGATGTCGCTGAGCTGCGTTTGCAGCCCCGTGAGCGGGTCCACCGGCGAGACAGCCAGGACCTGCGAGAGCGTGTCGCTGTCGGCCCGGTCATGCTGCAGATACACCCCGGCCCGGAGCGTGTGTGCTGCGCCCAGGTGATAGGACGCATCGGTCTGCCAGGCATAGGCCACATCGCGCTTGTAGGCGTTCTGCGCGATGCCATTGTAGAGCAGGTCCCCCAGCGGGTCCGGGAAGAAGGTGAGGCTGGTGTAGCGGGCGCTGAAGGAGGATTGCAGGTCGAGGGCCCCCTGGGCGTGCTGGTAGCTCAGGATGCCGAACTGCGTGATCTCGGTCTGGTGCTCGTTGAGGGCAGTGCTCGGGTAATCGCTCTCACCGTCCACGGTGAGCCCGAGCGTGGGGGTGAGGCCCGGGGTGTTCGGGATCTGGAACTCGCCGTGGGAGGTGCCAAGGACCGCGCTCACCCGGTCATCGGGGTCCACGATGTACTCGAAGTAGCCGAAGCCGTGGTACTGCTTGGTCTCATCGTGCGGCGGCGTCGAGGTGTTGTAGGGGGACTCGATGCCCAGATTGCTGCGCAGGAAGTCAGCGGTGACGAAGTAGTTGAGCGAGCCCTCCGAGCCGCCGGCGAACAGGCTCGGATAGAGCTCGTTGTGACTGCCGCCGTAGAGCGTGAGGGACCCGTGGGGATCGAAGACCCCGCTCTTGGTGGTGAGGTCGATGATGCCGGCGGTGCGCAGGCCGTACTCCGCCGGCAGCGCTCCGGTGATCAGCTGCAGCGACTCGATCAGATGCGGGTCGAGCGTCTGCGAGAACACGCTGATTCCCTCGGGCAGGATGATGCCGTTCAGGCGGTACTGCAGCCCGTTGTGCTCGCCGCGCACGTGGATCTGGCCGAAGGAGTCCAGCGCCACATCCGGCGCCTGCAAGACCACCTGGTTGAGCGAGGTACTCTCCCCGCCCGGCAGGGCCTGGATCGCCGCCGAATCGATCGTGTACGTGGAGGCGCCGGTCTGGGTCTGGATGCCGGCGCGCGCCTGGTTCAGGCGCTCGGCGGTGACGACCACTTCCTGCGGGGCGCTCGTGGCCTGGTCCTGTGAAGCGCTCGATGGGCTCTGTGAGGCCTGCGCCCCGGGGTCCGGCGGCGCCGCCCCTGCCTGGGCGCTCGCAACAGGGTCTGACCAGCCGAGCTCGGGCCAGGCAGCCACCACGGCCAAGGTCACCATCAAAGGCAGAGGCGCTCCGCCCCTTCGCACGGGCGAGCACGCACCGCCCCTCATAGTTGCCACCGACACGGGCAAGAGCCCGGTGCCGGTCCTGTAGCACTCTTCGGACATTGAAAAACTTCCTCACCATCACGCCCGCTTGCCCGTGCGCACCGGTGCGAGCATCCGCTTGCGGGTGCACATCTGGTAGCACTTGACCCGTGCAAGGGGCTGCAGCCTCCCCGGCGCTGGCACGCTCGCGGCCCAAGAAGGGCGCGGGCGGTGCGGCCGGGATCTACACAGGAGCTTCGAGAAGGCCTGAGGTGGTGAGGGGAGGGCCGCGCGGCAGGTGAGCGCAGGCCTTGCGGCGGGCGGGCAGGAGCGCGGCGGGGCGCTCGCTCCTCAAATGCACCAGCAGGACGGGCTTGCCAACAACCGCGAGCTCGCCGGATGATCCAGCGGTGCTTCCAAAGCTGGCGCACAGCGAGCAATGCGCACTGTCGTGCGCGTGGTCCATGAAGCCATGGGCCGCGTAGAGATTGAGCGCCGCCAGCAGCGTGATCGCCGCGACGAGCGCGATCAGACGGGGGTGACGGGTACGTGTGCTCAAGATCGGGCGCCTTGGCGAATCAGGATACCTCACTTGAGAGGGACCGAAGGGCTCCGCGGTCAAGTGTGAGTGTCTAGGACAGAACCGTAGACTTGAACTTCAATCACACGTTCACTGGCGCGCTCGCTTGAAGCTCGGCTCCGATACCCTGGCGGCACATCTGCAGCAGCAGCTTCTGCCCGCCTACCTCGTCTCGGGGGATGAGACCTTGCTCGCCGGGGAAGCCGCCGATTCGATCCGTGCGGCAGCCCGCGCCGCGGGCTTCACCGAGCGCGAGGTTCACTTTCTGGATCGCAGCTCGGACTGGAGCCTCGTGCGCGCCTCGGCGCGCAACCTGTCGCTTTTTGGCGAGCGGCGGATCATCGAGATCCGCCTGCCCACCGGCAAGGCGGGCCAGGCGGGCGGAGTCGTGCTGCGCGCGCTGCTCGAGGCGGCGGATCCGGACACCCTGCTGTTGATCCTGACGCCGCGGCTCGACCGGGAGGCTCAGGGGCTCGAGTGGGTACGCGCGGCCGAGGCGCACGGCGGGTGGCTGCAGGTCTGGCCCGTCGAGGCAGGCCGCCTGGTGGGCTGGCTGCGCAGCCGCTGCCGCCGGCTCAAACTCGATGTCACGGACGAGGGGCTCGAGTTGCTCGCCGAGCGCACGGAGGGCAACCTGCTCGCCGCGCACCAGGAGCTGCAGAAGCTGGCCCTGCAGGGCGGGCCCGGCCCGATCAGCGCCGCGAGCGTGCTGGCGAGCGTCGCCGACAGCGCGCGCTTTGACGTCTTCCAGCTCGGGGAAGCTGTCCTCGCCGGGGAGGTCGAGCGGGCACTGCGCATCCTCTGGAGCCTGCATGCGGAAGGCACCGAGGCCACGCTGGTGCTGTGGGCTCTGAACAAGGCCGTGCGTGATCTGTGGAATGCGCTCCAGTCCCAGGGAGATGCGCCGCGCGGCTGGCAAAGACAGAGCGCGGCGCTCTCGAAGGGACTGCGGCGCGCACGGGGGCTCAAGTTTGCCGAGCTCACAGCGCGCGCCGAGCGTGCCGACCGGATGATCAAGGGACGGCTCACCGGCAATGCCTGGGACGAGATGGCCCTGCTGGCGCTCGAGATCTGCGACCGCCGCGCCCTGCCGTGCCCCGCAGACGTGCTCAACCCGTCGTAGCCATTGCCCGCGGGGGCGTGCTCGCCCTACGCTCGCCTTGGCCTCGCGATGCGCCGCATGCGCAACTTGCGGCGTATCGATGCTAGAGTGAAAGAAAGCGATGCGACCCATCGGCGTATTTGGCGGCACCTTCGATCCCATTCACTACGGACACCTGCGGACGGCCTTCGAGCTGTGGCAGGAGCTGCGCCTGACCGAGGTGCGCTTCTTGCCCACCGGCAGCCCGCCGCATCGCGACCCGCCCTATGCGAGCCCCGAGCTGCGCCTGGCAATGGTGAAGGCCGCCGTGGCCGATCAGCCTTCATTCATCGTGGATGACCGCGAGGTGCGCCGCAGCGGGCTCTCCTACTCGGTGGACACGCTCACCGAGCTGCGCCAGGAGCTCCCCGACCGCTCCTTGTGCCTGATTCTCGGGATGGACGCCTTCCTCGGGCTGCCGAACTGGCACCGCTGGCGCGAGCTGCTGAACTTGACGCACATCGTGGTGGCGCACCGCCCCGGCTGGAAGGCTCCCACCATGGGTCCCCTGGGCGAGGTGATGGTCGATCATGGCACGGGCAGCATCCGCGAGCTGCACGAGAAGCCCGCCGGCTGCATCTACGTCCATGCCGTGACGCAGCTGGAGATCTCCTCCACCGAGCTGCGCGCGCTCATCGAGGCTGGGCGCGATCCGCGCTATCTCGTTCCCGAGACCGTGCGGGAAATCATTCGCGAAACCCGCTCGTATGTGCGTTGATGCATCGCGACCCGCCTTGCGCCCCCTGGCCGAGTCGCCATACTTGAGCCCCATGCTGCTGTCCAAGAGCTCATGACTGAATCTGGCTCGTGCATTGCACCGCAGCCATTTCCCACGGCGACGGCCCGCAAGAGCGGCCGTGGCCCCCTTCGAAGCCAGTCCCCCCTCTGCTCAAGCTCAAGGAGTGCTGACCTCACACATGATCACCGCTGCCCGCCCGCGCCCCTTGGCAAGTGCCCAAGGACGCCTCTTGCTGCTACAGGACGTCGTCACCGCCGCCCTCGCCGACATGAAGGCCGTCAACGTCAAGATCCTCGATGTCCGCGGTCTCACCGATATCGCTGACAAGATGGTTGTCGCATCGGGTAACTCCGATCGTCACGTGCGCTCGATCGCTGAGCGGGTGCTCGAGAAGGCGAAGGCTGCCGGCTTTCGCGCCATCGGCACCGAGGGCGAGCGCGATGGCGAGTGGGTGCTCGTGGACTTGCAGGACGTCATCGTCCACGTGATGCTGCCGCGCGTCCGGGAGTTCTACGGACTCGAACGGCTGTGGGATAACGGAACGGCAAGCTTGCCCGCAGAAGCGCTACGCGAGAGCGCAGCCCGCCGGCTCTGAGCAAGCCGCAGCGGGCCACCGTGCGCCCATGAAGGTGCGCGTGCTGGCAGTCGGCACCCGCATGCCGGGCTGGGTACGCGAGGCCTGCGATGAGTACGTGCGCAGGCTCGGCGCCGGGCTCCCGGTCTCGCTGGCCGAGATCGAGGCCGGGCCGCGCGGCTCGGGCACCCCGCAGCGGGCGATCGAGGCCGAAGGCAAGAAGTTGCTGGCGGCGCTGCGCGCGGATGACTTCGTGGTCGTCCTCGATGAGCGCGGTGTGCAGATGACGACCCGGGAGCTGGCCAGCTGGCTCAGCGAGCGGATGCAGGCCGGCCGTGACCTGGCGTTCATCGTGGGCGGGCCTGATGGACTCGCGTCCCAGGTGCGCGACAGGAGCCACCTCACGTGGTCACTGTCAAGGCTGACGCTGCCGCATGCGCTGGCGCGGGTGGTGCTGGCCGAGCAGCTCTACCGGGCTCATGCCGTGTTGGCCAATCACCCGTATCATCGGGAGTGATGCACGCCAAGCCATCCCTGCAAGCCGTACTCTGCCTCGCCTCTGGCTCGCCGCGCCGGCGCGAGCTGCTGACCCAGATTGGCGTGCCGCACGTGACGCGGGCGGCCGATATCGATGAGGCGCTCCGGCCCGGGGAGCTGCCACGACGCTATGTCGTGCGGCTGGCCCGCGAGAAGGCGCTGGCGATCCGCTGCACCGGCGAGCCGCTGCCGGTGCTCGCGGCGGACACCACGGTGGTGCTGGATGGGGTGATCTACGGCAAGCCCCGCGACAGGCAGGAGGGCTTGCAGATGCTCACCCAGCTCTCCGGGCGCACGCACCAGGTGCTGACCGGGGTGGCCCTGGCGCACGGTGCTGCCGTGGGCTTGCGCCTGTCCGTCAGCGCCGTGGGCATGCGAGCGCTCACGCCCGAGGAATGCGCGGCATACTGGGACACCGGCGAGCCGTGCGACAAGGCGGGCGGCTATGGCATCCAGGGGTATGGCGCGGTGTTCATCAGGTCCTTGAGGGGTAGCCACTCCGGGGTGATGGGGCTGCCGCTCAAGGAGACGGCCGACCTGCTGCGCGCGGCCGCCATACCGTACTGGCTCGGGTCACCTTGAGTATTGAGATCCTGGTCAACATCGCGCCCTGCGAGCGGCGGGCTGCGGTCGTCGAGGGCGGTGTCGTACAGGAGATCTACATCGAGCGCACCAGCCGTCGCGGGCTGGTGAGCAATCTGTACAAGGGCCGTGTCTGCAGGGTGCTGCCGGGAATGCAGGCCGCCTTCGTGGACATCGGGCTCGAGCGCACCGCCTTTCTGCATGCTGCGGACATTGCCAGCCGTCCCACGGAGGACGCGGTCGCTGTGCCCGCAACGCTCGAGCCGGCCGCGGCGCTGGACATTCGCCGGCTGGTGAGCGCCGGCGAGGACATCCTGGTCCAGGTGATCAAGGACCCGATCGGCACCAAGGGTGCCCGCCTCACGACCTTCATAGCCCTGCCCTCGCGCTACCTGGTCTTCATGCCGCGCGGGGAGGGCGTCGGGATCTCTACTCGCATCGAGGACGAGCCGGAGCGGCAACGCTTGAAGGCAGCGGTCGCGAGCCTGCTGCCCCCGCAGGCCGCCGGCGGCTACATCCTGCGCACCGCGGCGCAGGGAGTCCCGGTCGAGAGCCTGCGCGAGGACATGGCCTATCTCGAGCGGCTCTGGAGCCACGTCCGCGCACGCGGCACAACAGTTGCGGCCGGTACGATGGTTCACGAGGATCTGCCGCTCGCGCTGCGAGTGCTGCGCGATGAGCTCTCGCGCGGGGTGAGCCGGGTGCTGGTGGACTCACCCGACGAGCACGCGAGCATGGTTGCCTTTGCCAGCGTCTTCATGCCCGATGCCGCCGCGCGCATCGAGCTGCACAGTGGCCCGCGGCCGATCTTCGATCTGCACGGTATCGAGGAGGAGATCGGGCGCGCACTCGAGCGCAAGGTGACGCTCAAGTCCGGCGGCCACCTCATCATCGATCAGACCGAGGCGATGACGACGATCGATGTCAATACCGGCGCCTACGTGGGCCATCGCAACCTCGAGGAGACGATCTTCCGCACCAACCTCGAGGCCGCCACCGCGATCGCGCGTCAGCTGCGGCTGCGCAATCTCGGCGGCATCATCATCATCGATTTCATCGACATGCAGGACGAGCCGCACCGCCGGCAGGTGCTCGCCACGCTCGAGCGCGCGCTCGCCGCGGACCGCGCCCAGACTCACATCGTCAATCTTTCCCCGCTCGGTCTGGTCGAGATGACTCGCAAGCGCACGCGCGAGAGCCTCGAACACCTGCTGTGCGAGCCCTGTCCCACCTGTGCAGGCCGGGGCTTCGTCAAGACCGCCGAGACCGTGTGCAACGAGATCTTCCGCGAGGTCGTGCGCCACGGGAGCGAGGCGGGGAGCCACGAGCTGCTGATCCTTGCGCACCAAGAGGTCATCGAGCGCTTGCTCGATGAGGACTCGGAGACGATCGCGGAGCTCGAGGCGCAGCTCGGGCGCCGGATGCGGCTGCAAGTCGAGGCGCTCTACGGCGTGGATCAGTATGACGTCGTGCTCGCCTGAGGCCGCAGGGGTAAGCTCGGGCGCCAGCGCGCGGCCCACGCGGCCCTCGGGCTGGCCGACGCGGCTGCGGCTCGCGGTGCTGCTGCTCGGGGTGGCCGCCTTCCTGCTCGCCACGGGCTTGCTGGTCTACGAGCGCGCGCTGGCGCGCGTGCCCGAGCACCGGGCGGCCCTCGAGCGCCTCGTGCGCCGTCACACGGGCCTCGATGTGCGCTTCAGCGAGCTAGGCCTGCGCTGGGGCTGGTACGGCCCGGAGGCAGTCTTCCGCCAGGTCGAGCTCGCCCTTCCGCAAGGCACCCATCGGCTCCTGCACGCGCCCGAGCTCATCGTGAGCTTTGATCTGTGGAGCACGCTGCGCAGCGGGGAGCTCGCGGCGGGCCGAATCACCTTGCTCTCCCCGGACATCGATCTCGCGCCTCCCCCGGCCGCCAGCAGCAGCCAACACCCCGGCAGGGCGGCAGCTGCCGGCAACGAGCAGCTGGACACCCTGCAGCGCTGGCGCGGCGGCCGCCTCGACATCGAAGGGGGCACCCTGCGGCTCGCCGATCCCGGCGGCACGGCCGTGCCCCTGTCACTCGCCATTCGCAGCGCCTCGCTGCGGCGCGCCGGGTCGCGGTGGAGCGCAAGCGCTCTGCTGTTCCTGCCCGAACAGCTGGGCCACCTTGCACGGGTCCGCCTTGAGCTCGAGGGAGATCTGGGGGCGCCCAGCTCGCTCAGCGGCTCGTTGCGCCTTGCGGGTCAGCGGCTGCACTTCCCCGGCTGGCACGACACGCTCAAGTCCACACCCGGGCTCGCTCGCTACCTGCCCCGGGCCGGGAGCGGGGATCTGCAGGTGAGCGCTGACTTTGCGGGCGGCCGGCTCATCAGGGCGAGCGGTCAGGTGCGCGCCGCGGGGGTCGAGCTCGCACCGTCCACGGGGACGCTGGCGGACGGTGCGCTGGTCCTGGATCGGCTGCGCAGCGAGTGGCAGCTGGCGCGCCATGGCGAGGGCTGGCGCATGCAGATCGAAGCGCTTGAGCTGGGCCAGGACACCCCGTCCGGAGCGGCCCGCCTGCTGCTCGATGTGGGTCCGGGTGCGCGCTGGGCGCGCGGTCACCT
>Ga0123356_10008029_pt1 | contig 10504 bp, 10 predicted proteins | sample TergutEmb28metaG_2_FD_92546 | JGI IMG/M metagenome (GOLD analysis project Ga0123356, IMG submission 92546) | Embiratermes neotenicus P3 segment gut microbial communities from Petit-Saut dam, French Guiana - Emb289 P3 | ecosystem: Host-associated > Arthropoda: Insects > Digestive system > Gut ... | reverse complement strand
TTTACAGCGAAAATCGCAACAGGATAATGCGGACGAGATTGCCGCATATCAAGCAATGGCTGCCGACACTGAACGTGAACAAGAAGCCAAAGAATGGTGCAATGCCTATTTTGGACCAGATCATGAGTGCCGATAAGTGCCGCTTTAAAAATAAAATAGCAGAATTATCTGATATTGATATACTCGCCATAGAAGAAGCTATGAAACGTTTTTTTGACTTTTAATAATCAGAGAAGAACTCACACAGAGGCACGGGGAAGAAAAAGAAGAATCTTTTACCACAAAGGAGAAGAAGGCGCACGAAGGGAGTTTTTCAAGAAGATCTCTCGCATAGAGCGCAGAGGGATAGGCGTTGTCAGACAAATGTGATTAACCTGGAAATTATACAGAACTGTCTTATTATTATTGCGATATTATTTAAATTGTGTAATAATAAATGATATGAGAGTATCAACCATTTACCTCACTCCTGCAGAGGTGATTAATCATGATTAAAACAATTGATGATTATATGAATGATCCAGATATTGCTAACGAACCGTCTGCGCTTCGTGAGGTTCATGCTATTCGTTTAAAAATTCATGATGAAACAAAAGGGATGACGGTCGCAGAACATACGGCATATTACAATGCTAGCTCCAAGCGGTTCTTTGAAGATGATGAATAAAGATTACAGCAACTTTTTATTAAAAGATTGACAGGAAAAGTTTAATCCCCAAATTCTCACACAGAGGCACGGAGAAGAGGAAAGAGAATCTTTCACCACAAAGGAGAAGAAGGCGCACGAAGGGAATTTTTCAAGAAGACCTCTCACACAGAGGCACGGAGAAGAATAGGGTCCGCGGAATCCTCAGCCGAACCCAAAGGGTGAGGTTCCCCTCCTGATTAACGCAGATTTTCACGGATGAAGAAAATAAGAATTAAGAGTTTCTTCTTATTTTTTTAAACTCCTGCTCTGCATTCCTGAAGTATTCCTACAATTTCTGGTGTTGTTACATTTAATTTTATTCTAGGAATATCTTCAAGGGGGGATTTGCCTGTATTTGTCTTTGTTTCATTATTTATTGATGGTATAATATTAGGGGATATAATTTCAGCCCCTTTTGTACAATTTATAATGATTTGCGCTTCTGGTTCATCGGCGATAACTGCGATTATTGCGCTGGCGTCTAATAAAATATCCATAATTTAATAATATCATAAAGCTCATTTTTTGTCTATATTTTGATATTTTTTCACAAAAAGAAGAAGTGTCCGCGGAATCCTCAACCAAACCTGTAGAACCGCAGGTTCGGAAGGTGAAGGTTCACCTCTTGAAAGACGCGGACGAAGCCCGAAGGGATTTTCGCAGAAGAAGAAAGAACGCAATAACCGCCGTTGGTTTTTGCGTTGAATGATGTTGATTTAATGGCGGTTGGTTTTTTTTCTGTTTGTAAATACAAAAATCTATTTATAGTTATTATAATCCCAATCTTCCATTTTTAACTCCTCTGAAAGACGAGTATATATTGCTTTGCGTTCACCGTCCTGTTCTGTTAGCTTTTTAAAGACACCTAAAAAGGTATATCCTCTTTTGTACCCTTTCATTCTGGGAAGTTTTGCGAAAATAGCACGTTCAATGGTTACATCAAAAAATTTTTCATTATTGTTTCTTGGGTTACCACGGGGGGCAAATTGCTGAATAACCTCGGAGCCATCTGCAGATATCGTATTGATCCATCTAATTCTATCAGGGGGAACAAGAGACTCATTTCTTAATACAGCGACTTTTGGAAACCACGCTAATTTTTTATCTCCAAAAAAACGAGTGCTTCTGAAACCACTAGGTCTTGCATTTAACAAGTGCAGAGCCTCTCTGATAGTTCTAAAAACATCACCAAATTGACAAACACGGCTTTTCCTTATATCTTCTAATTCTCTTGATTGCGGTATCATATTTTACTCCTTAAATTAACCTCTTTAACACAAGCAGTAATAAGAAAACAACGTCTCCTTATTACTGCCTTTAAAATCAATAAACTTCAAATAACACTATCTTTCCTGTGTTATTGAGATTATAGTTTCGTCCAAACCGCACTGCTTCCCGGGTTTGCAGTAACATACGTCCCTATCCCGCCGCTTGCAGCTGAATACACTGAACTTAAATTCCCGGGGAATGCTGAAGAAGAAACAGACCTGTCCCCTAAAAATGTTACACTAGATAAATTAATACAACCATGGAACACATAATTAGTGATAGAAATATTAGGTATTATGATGCTTGTTAAACTGGTGCAATCCTGAAATGCTTGAGTACCAATACTTGTTACGCTATTGGGTATTATTATATCTGTTAAACTGGTGCAACCCAGGAATGCTAGATCACCAATACTTGTTACGCTATTGGGTATTGTTATACTAGTTAAACTGGTACAATCCCGGAATGTTGAAGCACGAATACTCGTTACACTATTGGGTATTGTTATATCTGTTAAACTGGTACAACCCCAGAATGCATAACCACCAATACTTGTTACGCTATTGGGTATTGTAATGCTTGTTAGGTTGCTACAACCCAAGAATGCATCAGCCCCAATAGTACTGCCCCCTGTTATTATGACTGTTTTTAACGAAGATGGAACTGTAGCGCCACCACCACCACCACCAAAAATCCAAGCAAACGAGGAAGAATTAGGAATAGTTCCACCACCAACAAAAGGTATTGTTATACTTGTTAAACTTCTACAGCCCCCGAACGCTGAAGCGTCAATACTTCTTACACTGTTTGGTATTGTAACACTAGTAAAACTAGTACAATTATAGAACGCTGCTCTTCCAATACTTGTTACTCTATTGTGTATTATTATATCTGTTAAACTGGTACAATTATAGAACATTCCACTTGCAATACTTGTAACACTATTGGGTATTGTTATATCTGTTAAACTGGTACAATTCCGGAATGCATCAGCACCAATACTTGTTACGCTATTGGGTATTATTATACTAGTTAAACTGGTACAATCCAGGAATGCTGAAGCACCAATACTTGTCACTCCATCAGACATAGTAATGCTTGTTAGGTTGCTACAACCCTCGAATGCATTATCACGGATAATACCACCCCTTGTTATTGTAACAGTTTTTAATGATGAGGGGATTGAAGAATTTTGATCTGTAGCGCTAGTTGCACCAAAAATAAATCCAAAATGGGTATTTGTAGTTCCATTCAATGTGTTGCCAACAAAGGGTATTGTTATACTTGTTAAACTGGTACAATCCAGGAATGCTGAAGCACCAATACTTGTTACGCTATTGGGTATTGTAATGCTTGTTAGGTTGCTACAACCCTGGAATGCATTAGCCCCAATAGTACTACCCCCTGTTATTATGACTGTCTTTAACGAAGATGGAATTAAGGAACTTTGATCTGGAGAGCTACTTGCACCAAAAATAAAACCAAAATGGGTAGTAGTTCCATTCAATGTGTTGCCAACAAAGGGTATCGTAATACTTGTTAAACTACTGCATCCTCTAAATGCGGACCTAGCAATACTTATTACACTATTTGGTATTGTAATGCTTGTTAGGTTGCTGCAATCCTGAAACGCCGAAGTTCTAATAAATCTTACGCTATTGGGTATAAAAACACTAATCATATTCGAATAATCCCGAAACCCATCTTCAACTATCTCTGTTACAGGCAAGCCATTATATACTGCCGGAATAATAACTACAGCTTCGGTTGCCGTACCTCTCGAAACCGAGTATGCAGTATTATCTGATACCAGCGTAAAAGCCAACCCCGATGTAGGCAGAAGTATAGGAATGGTAGTTTTTTCTATTTTAGAACATTTGCAAGTTCTATTTTTTTCACCCTCTTCCGCAGTTGTGGGATGTTTTGTTGTAACCCATTCTCCCCAAGCGTGCGAATCAGGATTTATGGCAATTGGACGTGTACCGGCTTCACCGCAATGAATACATATTCCTGTTTCTTCGCCTTCGTCTACGCAAGTGGGAGCAGTAGTTTCTACACAATTTTCAAGTATATGCCCCAGCATATCAATTACCTGCGTATCTAAAACATCATCACATCTGGTACAGCGTAATTCTTCTTCGCCGTCTACTGTGCAGGTTGGCGGTTCAGTTTCAAACCATTCGCCGCCTTCATGTCCAAGTGCGGGGATAACAGTATCAGTCTCTTCGCACAGACTGCATTCTCTGTCTCCTTCACCATCTTCTTCGCAGGTGGCAGGGGTTATTATATCTCTTTCTACCCAGTCATGTGCGTCGGAGTCTATTTCAACGGGCAGAGTTCCTTCTGTGCCGCATTTTGTGCAAACCGATGTTTGTTCACCTGTCTCTATACAAGTGGGATCGGTTGTAACCGTCCAATCTTCAAAGTTGTGCGAACAAGGGTTATCGCCGCAGCTAAAGACGGCAAGTCCTGCAATCGCAACAAGAGCGATTATTAAAAATTTAAACGTGTTTTTCATAATAAATCTCCTTTCTAAGTAAAAACATAATATAGTTTTAAAAATAAAACATCCGTGTAAAACTCACGATTTTCTCGTGCGTATACGCACGGTTTTTTCGTGCGTTAAATCAGAGGAAAATCAGGGTTTTTTTGAAAAATCTAAAGAAAACCACGGAGTTTATTTTTTACCACGAAGGCGAAGAAGGCGCTCAAAGGGTTATAGCACAACTCTTTTGATACCATTTTTAAAATGCTGTACATTAAAATTGAATAAAAATCCAAGTGATATATCAGACAATTTCATATAAGTTAGTATTTGTGATAAATGAATATCAGTAAACTGCTTTATTGATTTATTTTCAATTATTAATTTATTCTCAATTAAAATATCAATACGATAGCCACAATCTATTTTTACATTTTTATACATAACAGGAAGAGGCTTCTCACACTCGATATATAACCCCTTATTACGAAGTTCATATATAAGACATGATTGATATGCATTTTCTAAAAGACCAGGTCCAAGTTGCGTATGAACTTCAAACGCACAATCAAGAGCTGTTTTTGCTAATTTTTCTTGTTCATCTGTTATCATAAAACTTATCTTTTCTCCTTTGTGCGCCTTTTGCGCCTTTGTGGTCAGTCTCTTAACCTAAAATCTTAGTAAGTCTTCCCTGTTTCTTGCGCCGGTTTTAAAGTAAATGTTGCTTATATGGTTTTCTACGGTGCGAATACTTATGCCGAGTTTTTGGGAAATCTGCTTGTTGGATTTATTATTTTTAACCAGATTGATTATTTCCTGTTCACGTTTGGTAAACTTGGCGTAAGTTCCCAAAGAGTTTAATACTTTTGCGGAATGTTCATTGGAAATATAAGTGCTTCCGTTCAGTATTGAATCGATTATATCGATTAACTCGTTTCTATCACCCGACTTGGATACATAACCCGATGCGCCCATTTTCAACGCCGCCTGTATACGAAAAGGTTCTTCCAAAACCGAACAAACCAAAACAGGCGGTTTGGGGATTTTGTTTTTCTGACAAAAGTTATCCAAAAAAGGAAGAAAATCAAGCCCATTTTCTTCGCCAAGTAAAATATCCAGAATAATAAACGCAGGGAAGTTTGCTTCCAGGGAAGCTGCCGTGGTTTCTATAAACTGTTTGGCCTGTTCAAGAGAAGTCGCTTTTCCCGAAACTGTAAAACGGCCTGTTTCTTCCAAATAAGATGTTAACCCCGAGTTTACCATGGGATGATCGTCAATTAACAGTACATTCATTGTTACTCTCCATATAAAAACGAACCAGTGTTCCCTCTCCGGGTTCGCTGTTAATCGAAAGACTGCCGCCCAAAAATGCGGCTCTTTCATTCATTCCGCGTATTCCTAAATGCGTAGCATTTTTGTGCGCTGCACCAGCTGCAACACCGGACACATTAAAACCCTTGCCATCGTCAGATATACCGACAGAAAGCGCGCCGCCGGTATTGCGCATTGTGCAGCGCAGCATAACAATCGCTTCTGTTGCCTGAGCGTGTTTTTCAACATTGGTAAGGGCTTCCTGCACAATGCGAAAAATCTGAAGCTGCTTTTCTTCGTCCAAAAAATCCTGCTTTATTTTTCCGGTTATATCAATACGACAGTCTATCCCCGTACGTTTGCCAAAGTCAAGGCAAAGATGACGTAAAGCGTCGGGCAACCCCTGAAAACGAAAATCGGGCGGGACAAGGTAATCGCAAATGTCACGAACCTTGCAAATAAGCCCCGCTTGTATCTGCGCCGCATCCGTACAGAGCTTTTCCCGTTCGGTTTGTTCTGTTGTTTTGCTTATTTTACCCATCTCCAATGACAGATAACGCAAATCCTGCGCAACTGTATCATGCAATTCCCTGCTTAACCGTGAGCGCTCTCCTTCCTGGGCAAGCAAAACGGCGCGTGAATAGATCGAGCCTTCTTCTTCACGGCGAAAAGAAAGAATAAGTTCTTTGTTTAAAAATACGATAATAATAACTGCAGTCACGATTATAAAAAACAATATTAAAAACAGGCGAATATAGGCGCCTGTTGTAAACTGGTCCGCAAGCGAGTCCCAGACAAGAGCTTTAATAAGATTACCGGTTATGGCGCCGGATATTTCCCTGACTTCTTCATATTCTCCGTTTAAGACAGCGTTACGAAGAGACAACAGAAGCTCGCTTACAGCAGTTATCTCATACATTTCATTGGGGTCTGTATGACCAAAGCCGAACGCGGTGGAAAAAGGCATAAACCGGTATATTCGATATGATTCGGAATCAAGATAAGATTGTATCGATTTACATAAAACATCAATATTCTCTATATTAAGCTGATGTTCCATTTCTATCCATTGAACGTATATATCCTGAATAAAAATTATCCTTTGCGTACTTTCCGCCGCACAAAAGAGAGGAATTATAAATAATAAGAAAAAGATAAATAATTTATGTTTCACGAATATATTATAGACAGATAAAAATAAATATGATAGGCTAAAATATGACTACAAAAAGATTTTTATTTTTAGCCGCTTTGTGTTTAGTAGCGGCAGCTCTTAACCCCTGTTTAAGCGTTTTTTCCCTAAATGTTTTAAAACTTCCGGTTTATTTGGATACTGTTTTTACTGCCGCCGTTACATTTTATGCCGGTTTAATTCCGGGTATTGTTACAGCTCTCATTACAGCAACAATCGGCGTATATATCGACGGCGCCTTTACTCCATTTGGGCTTTGCGCAATTGCCGAAGTATTTATTGTTTGGCTGTTAAAACCAAAAGCCGCCGAAAACATTCTGGTCAAAAATGCGGCAACTGCAGCCACACGTATAAACATTTTTTCCAGGCTTATGTTATTGTACATAGCCGCCTGTTTAACTGTAAGTTTACTTGGCGGTTTAATAGCCTATATTTGGTTTACATTATTACCGTACACAAAAGAAAACTTTAGCGCAGAAGATTTCTTTAAAATGATGTTTATACGAACCAAAATTCATGAACTGCCGATGAACATACTTTCGAGAATTCCTGTAAATCTAGTCGACAGGTTTGTCGTGATATTCGGCGGTTACTTTATTGCACAGGGAATCAGTCGTATTGAACGCCGGCTACATCAAAACCGTGAACTTCCAGAAAATCATGTTTGACGCCGTCGATGTCTGTTTCTGAAAACACGTTTTCCGCAGTGACTTTGCTCATTTTTTCTGTGACTGCTTTTTGCACATCGTCGCGCATTTCCCAGTCGTCTATGCGTATGCGGTTTTCGCTGTCTACGGGAACCTTTCCGTCGGCAGTGTAAAGGCAGTCGCGGTATAATCGTACAAGCTGTTCGATACAGCCTTCGTGTAATCCCATGTCTTTCATTACTCTAAAGAGAGACGAAATGTACAGGGGAATTATCGGTATTACTGCGCTTGCGCGTGTTACAAGAGCTTTGTTTACAGAAACCCATGCGCCGTTTATTTTTGAAGCATGTTTTTTGTTTATGTCACGGCAGGCGCGTTCAAGATCTTCTTTTGCTTTGCCGATTGTTCCGTTTTTATAAATTGCCCATGATAGCTCAGGACCGATATACGTATAAGCGACTGTTTTTGTCTGCGGCGAAAATAATCCTTCGCTTTCAAGAGCGTCCATCCACAGTTCCCAGTCTTCGCCGCCCATAACTTTTACAGTGTTGGCGATTTCTTCCGCAGTTGCGCCTTCGATAGAAAAGTCGCTGAATGTTCCGTCCATAAAATTGAGAGCTCTGCCGGTTTGCGCAGGTCCTATCGGTTTAATTACAGACTTATACATTACGCCGTCTTTTGGATCTGTTCTTACAGGAGACGCAAGCGAATAAACAAACAAATCGATTTTAGCAGGGATACCCGCTTTGGCGGCAGCATTTTTTACAGCTTCGGCAGTTTTGGCTTTCATTTCGTTGGAGAAAGCGTCGCCGTTTAAGGAAATAGAAACAAGTCCCGCTTTTGCAGCTTCGCTGTCGAATGCTTCGTTGTTATAGTAGCCCGGAGTTCCAGAGCGTTTTTCTGACGGCTCATTTTCGAATGAAAGCCCGACAGTGACAGCCCCGTACCCAAAGCCGGCGCAAATGCGGCTTGCAAGTCCGTAGCCGTTGGAACAGCCGACAACCAAAACAAGTTTAGGCGCGTTGTCACTTTTAGACAAATTTTTCTTTGCGTATTCGATCTGTTTTTTTACACCTGCGGCGCACCCTTCCGGATGAGCATTAAGACAGATATTGTTTCTAACCATTGGTTTAATTGACATAACACTAATCTCCTAAAAATTTATTCCGTTTTTTTCTCGCAGAGACGCAGGGGTTATAAAGGACGCAGAGCCAATATTTATTTTTCCCTGCGTTCTCCTTCGAATCCCAGCGCTCCCTGCGTGAAATTCTTTTTAATAATTCTTCTTATTTGCTCCCAACCAAACACATCCATTCGGCTTCGGCGGCAACTTCATCACCTACATAAGCCAAACCGCACTGTTTGATCATCTTCGGCGAAACGCGAAGGTTTTCGATTTCGCAGCGCACTACATCGCCGGGGCGAACCTGGCGGCGAAACTTTACTTTATCTACAGTTGCAAAAAAGAAAAGCGCGTCATCGCCAAGCACGCCAAGTTTACGCAAACCTGCGCCGCCGGACTGAGCCATTGTTTCTACAAGGATTACTCCCGGCACCACAGGGTACTCGGGGAAATGTCCCTTAAAGAAATATTCGCTTTCAGCGAATAAACGCTTTGTTATTATCTTTTCGTTAGTCGCCTCGACAATTTCGTCCACAAAGAGAAACGGGTCTCTATGCGGCAATAATTTCTCTATCTCACTTTTCATTCTTAACTCCCCCATACCTCTCTGCGTTCTCTGCTCATAAAATTGGCTGCGATAGCAGCTTGCGTCTCTGCGAGAAACTCTTCTTCTTATCCCTTGTACTTTCTGAACACTACAACGCCGTTGTGGCCGCCGAAACCAAGCGAGCCGGAAGCTGCCGCATTAATTTCGCCGTACTGAACTTTGTTTGGTACATAGTCCAAATCACATTCCGGATCCGGGTTATCAAGATTAATCGTAGGCGGATAAAAACCGTCACGGATTGCAAGGATACAAGCGATAGCTTCGACACCGCCGGCTGCGGCTACATTATGACCGTGCATGCTCTTCGTGCTGGAAACTTTCATTTTATAGGCATGATCGCCAAAAGCCATTTTGAGCATTTTGGTTTCTGTAGGATCGTTAATTGCAGTTGATGTACCATGCGCATTGTAATACTGAATATCTTCGGGTTTCATATCAGCATCGGCAATAGCATTTTTTACAGCATTGGAGCCGCCGCTGCCTGTAGGATCCGGAGAAGTAATATGATATGCGTCGGCAGTTGCGCCGTAACCTGCAAGCTCGGCGTATATTTTTGCGCCGCGCGCTTTTGCGTGTTCTTCGCTTTCAAGAATTACAATACCTGCGCCTTCTGCTATAACAAAGCCGTCACGGTCTGCGTCAAACGGGCGCGAAGCTTTTGTCGGTTCGTCGCAGCGTTTTGTTGAAAGCGCCTTGAGCATTTGGAAGCCGCCGATAGCAAACTGGGTTATCGTCGATTCTGTTCCGCCGGAAATTACTACATCACAGCGGCCTGAACGGATTAAATCCAGAGCCTGTCCCATTGCGTCTGTACCTGCAGCGCATGCAGTTATCTGCGTAAATGCAGGGCCTTTAGTGCCGAACATCATCGAAATATTTCCGGCAGCTTCGTTAGGGATCATCATTGGAACTGTAAGCGGAAGCATTCTGCCCGGACCATTTTCAAACAATTTCTTCATGGATTCCTGAACAACTTCGAAACCGCCAATACCGTTACCAAGCACAATGCCGGTTTTTTCGGCCGTACATTTTACAGGACGTTTGCCTTCTGCGTCAGCTTCGCCCATAAGACCTGCGTCTGTAAGAGCCTGCGCTGTTGCAGCTGCCGCAAATTGCGTAAAGCGAGCCATTTTGCGCGCTTCTTTTTTATCTATCCATAAACTTGGATCAAAGTTTTTAACT
>Ga0123356_10008028_pt1 | contig 10505 bp, 3 predicted proteins | sample TergutEmb28metaG_2_FD_92546 | JGI IMG/M metagenome (GOLD analysis project Ga0123356, IMG submission 92546) | Embiratermes neotenicus P3 segment gut microbial communities from Petit-Saut dam, French Guiana - Emb289 P3 | ecosystem: Host-associated > Arthropoda: Insects > Digestive system > Gut ... | reverse complement strand
CACGCCTATCAGCTACACGCTTGCGGACAAGGATAAAGTATTCAAGTACACGATCACTGAAGTAGGCGGTCTTGGCAATGGCTGGACAGCGTCGACAGGGTCAGTTGAAGTCTATGTGAAGGTCACAGATTCCGGCAACGGTACACTTGCGGCTGCAGCTTACAGTGACTCTAGCTGCACGACTGTTGTAACTGCCGCAGACATGACGTTCGGTAACGCGTACGGCGCGACAGGCGAGATAACACTTACTGGCGTTAAGACAGCGAATGTATCATTAAGCGGAAAGAATTTCACATTCGAAGTAACAGACGAAGATGGCGAAATAGTAATGACCGGAGGCAACAACGGCACAGAGACTATTACCTTAGGTACTATAAACTACGATCTAACAAATATGGACAGTAAGTCAGAAAAGGTATTCAAATACACGATCACCGAAGGCGGTCTTGGTAATGGCTGGACAGCAGCGGCAGATGTAGTTGATATCTATGTGAAAGTAATTGACAACGGTAGCGGCACTCTTGTTACTGAAGCGTTTACTGACGAAGAATGCACGATTCCGCTTGCGGCTACAGGTGTTGCGTTTGCTAACACATATGAAGCTAAAGGCAGCCTGTTGCTCGCAGGTACTAAGACAATCAACTTAGCTGATGGCGCGGCCTGGCCGACAACTCCGTTCAGCTTTGAAATCAGAACTGAAGCCGGAACTTTGATCACTACTGGCACAAGCGACGATAACGGCAAAATCGATTTTCCGAAGATCGACTTCGTTCTGGGAGACCCGGTGTATGGCGCGGGTTCTCACACATACATAGTTTCGGAAGTTGCGCCGGCGGATGATTCGGGCTGGACGGCGAACACAGCTCCTATCGAAATCGTTGTTGATGTAGTTGACAATGGACTAGGCAAGCTAGTAGTTACTGTTAGTGGTTATAATACTGATGGCATTCTGGTTGAGCTGGATGAAGACGGTGTCATTGAGTATCTCACATTCAGCAATACCTATGCCGCCGAAGGCAGTCTTACGATAACGGGCAATAAGCTGCTTGGCCTGTTGGTGCCGGCGGATACAACAGATGATCCTTACAGCTTCATTTCTCTGGAGAATGAGCCCATGGTTGAAGGTCAGTTCACCTTCTCGATCAAAGATGCTCTTGGTAAAACTGTTACAACCGGGTACAACGAGGCAGACGGAAGCATCATATTCAATGACCCGATCGAATTCGGGCTGTCGGATGTCGGAAAAACAGACCTGATATATGAGATCTCAGAAGACGACGCCAATCCTGCCTGGAAGGCGCTCACGAAGCCGGTTATAATCAAAGTTGATGTCACGGATCCTGATAAAAACGGCATTCTGGAAATAGCGGTGAGCGTACAAACTGAAGCAGCTGATGGTACAAAACAATATGTACCTGTAGAGACCGGACTAGGAGATAACACGCAGTTTGCCGAATTTGATATAGGTTTGATTGAAAACTTCAGAATCTACGATGCGGCGCTTCGCAAATGGGTATCGGATGTGAATCCGGTGACTCCGGGCGACATCTTCCAGGCCGACATCGACAACTCGAACGATACAGCTGAGAAGGGCACAGGGTCTTATCCGGTACAGGTATTCATCGGCGACGATGTCGAGTACACGATACGCGTATTCAACCAGTGTGAATGGCCGCTCAGAGTGACGGGTGTTGTCGACAACGTACCGGCCGGGCTCTTCTTCGATGCCAAGAATCCTCTGAACGCCGGCTGGACGCAGGAAGTGGAAGATGGGCCTATCACCTATCTCTTCGATAAGGAGCTGATACTCTATCCTGTTGGAAGCGCTGAAGGTGATTCTACAGCTGAAATAACAGTCGTTCTTAAGGTAATGCCGTCCGCGGTAGCAGATGAGCCTATCACGAACGCTGCAATGATCATCGGTATCACTGACGATAGTGATGATCCGGTTCCGGTTATCGACATAGATTCTGATTTCGAAGGACTTGAAGAGTGGAGAGACGGCGACAAAGACAATGAAGTCGATGAAGACGGTAAGGAAGGCGGCGACAGGGACGAGCACGACATAGCGCAGATAATTATCGAAGGCACGATCAACGTGGAAGTCTACAAAGACACCATCAAGATCACGAGCGCGGCCTTTGATGGCACCAGCGCCAATGTAGCGACCGGTCTGGAGACTGACAGCCCGACGATCATCAACAATACTAAGAATGCAGATGGAAAAGAGCAGGAAAGCTACCGCTACGACATCAACTTCCGCTCTACGTCCAATGTAGACGCAGACGAATTTATACTGGAAGACCCGCTCGAAGCCGTAAACGCAGGTCTGATACGGGTAACCGACATTTGGACGCCTGCAGTGTGGGGCGACATGGACGGCAGCTACGATGTGCTATTCAGGATGAATGGCGGCGAAGAATGGATATATTGGGATACTATCTCTGATCCGGGTTGGGGCACAACAGGCGTAATAGGACGCCAGAAACTAACTATGCCCGAGGATGGGTATATTAGCGGCCTGCGCTTTGAATTCGGCGCCGTAGCTGTCGGCTTCACGAGCAAGAATAATTTAATTGCCAAGTCGCAAAACGAGGTCGGTAATGAAGGCCTCCGCAACACAAACGATTCCGATGAGTATTACACTCCGATCGACGACTTGCAGGATCGATATGATGTACCGGCTGGCGTGCCGGTTAAGGGTGAAGATCGCGACTGGAGCCCGAACAAGAAATATATCTTCTACCCGAAGGATGAAACTATAGCGGATCAGCTGAAAGGAGCGTCTTTGCTGCCGGCGTCATATCTGGTAGTCGCGACCATGTCTTCGGAAGAGATGATGGATCCCGCGAACGGGTTAAACCTTGCGCCTTATATTGATGGCAATGGTGATATCGTTGTCGTATCCTCGGCAATAGCGTACATATCGAAGGATCCGATAGATATGACCAAGTTCAAAACCGTGAGCACCGAAAACGCCGAGAACGGCATTATGCCGGCCATGTTTGCTATGTTTGATATTGGGATGCTTGACTCATACGGATTTGTGCAGGCTACTGATATTGACGCGAATGGTATCATGTACGACAACGACCAGGATGCGGTTCTGACACGCTTCATCATCCCGTTCATGTACAAATCCGAAGATACAGGCGGCAAGCTGGATTACGTGAACTTTGAAGACAGCAATGTATTGTTTGCCGGTATGCAGTTGATAGACGGGATATGGTACGACGATCAGGGCAGGCGCGTACAGACGGGCGATGTGTTTGCTCTTAGCCTCTGGATAGTACTTGCGGCATTCGCGGCTGTCTGCCTCATTCTCCTGATCCGAACGTTTATCGTGACGCCCGGAAGAAAGAAGAGGCAAGAAAACGAAATTGTTTCAGAAACAGAGAAAGGAGGTGGCATGTGATGAAAAAACATTTTGGTAGATTATTTATACTGCTTATCGCGCTGATGATGGCGATGCCGGCTGCGGTCTTCGCAACTACGCCACCGACCGCGAACACGACAAGAGGGACACTGTCGGTCGAGTACCGCTACATGGCAGGCCAGGAGCCGAACATACCTCAGGAAATAACGCGCTTTGGATTCAGATACTATCTTGTATCGCAATCCGACCCTGTGCTCGAAAGCACTCTGCCAGCGGTGAGGACATACTCCTACGGTATAAATGGCAAACTGACAGCTGCTCAGCTTGCCGAAGCGGAGGACGAACTGGGCTTGACGGCAACAATCACTGCCAAACCCGTACCGATGATGCTGCAGATCGAAATGGATCAGGAGGTGCCGTTACCCGGCCGGGATACCAACGATGTTTCAGACCTTCCTACAGGGGCTCAGTTCTTTGACCCGGACTCTGTCAGGGCATACATATTTGAATATAGTCTCGTAAGCGGTTTGACTGCAGAAAATGAAATAAGCGATGTGATATTACCGGCACCGCCGCTTACGGACGAGTTAAGAGGCAGAACGATAACGCAAAACCCCGAGATCACCGGCGTTGAGTTTGTGGCTTTAAAGGCAGATGACGGTTATCCTTTAGGTTATGACGCGACAGTGGTCTACAGAGGTTTCGTGCAGTTTAATGTGACCGGCTTCACCGAGGTCGAGATCACTTACGCGTCCGGTGAATACAGCGAAGTAGACGTCTATATAGTAACTGCCGAGTACGAGTCTGACGCGCTGCCGCCTCCGATTGAGGTAGTTTCTATCGGTGATGGCGGGGTGCCGCTTGGCGGCGGGTTAACTCAAGCGGAGCAAGCGCTTGTTAACGCTCAGAGCGGCAATCTCTTGCAAGATATAGCGGACGGCTATGTGCCTCTGGGTAATGCCGGTGTGACAGGCACATGGAGCTTACTGTCGATGATCCTTGCTATCGCGGCTGTAGCAATTGCGGCAATATATTTAATCGGAATGTTTGCGAGGCGTAAGCGTGAAGAGGTGATCAAAGAGTACGGCGAGGACAGCGAGCGTCTTAAGGTCATCGAAAAACGCGCAGTTCTCTTAAGGACCCTGACTATCATCGTGGGCGCCATGACTATCGTGATGTGGCTTTATACAGACGATCTTTCCCTTGGTGTGACCTGGATCAACATGTTTACGCAGATAGCAGCGGTACTGTGCGGGGCCACTGTAGTGCTGCTCGTGTTCACGAAAATGCAAAACAATAAGGTAAAACAGTTTATTAAGAATATGTTTGCGGGGGAATCGTCAGTAGCGTAGTGAAATCTTACAAATAGTATGCAAAAAAGCGGGGTTTATTTTCAAGCCCCGCTTGTTTATTCTTTTTTCTTATTATGATATATTTAATCATACCTGACGTTTGTCGGGAAACCATTGAAAAAAGAGGTTATATAATAGTAGATAATATTATCTATAATTATTGTGAGGTTTTTGTTTAAAAACTCGCATTTAGGGTAAATAGCAGGCGTATAACCTGTGTTTAAACAATTAAATATAGTAAATAACGGGATTTAGGGGGAAAAAAATGTCTAACGTTATGTTTAATAACATAAATCGCGATGGGGAAAAGAAGGAAAAGCGCAAACCGCTGGTTCGAAAGCCTATTGCGAGAATTCTTGCGTTCACGCTTGGCTTAGTCGTATTTATCGGCATAGCCGGCTTCGGTGTAACGCTGGGGACTACTGAAGGCGACGCTCCGCAGGGACCGGAGATCAATGTTACAGGCCCGAACACTACCTTGGGACCTAATGAAACAGGCTTTGAAGGCGATGGGTTTTTCTCGCCGGAAGCAATATCAGATCCTGAAGACCAATCGGCAGTAATACCCCAGGGGAGTATAAAGATAAAGAAACTTGTTGAAGGCATTGAGATCTGGGCATGGTTCGAACACAATTACAAGGGAACGCTCAGTCTCTACCAGCTTATCGATTGTTTCAACCTCTATAGTGTGAGCGGAGACGGCGCAAGTATTGATGGGCTGACCCCCATCAATAGTTCGATTGTCGAATCAAACGGATATATTCTCTTCTCCGGCCTTGAGGACGGTTGGTATGCAATTGAAGAAGTTCTTACCACTGCAGGCGCAAATGTCTTTGAACAGGCTCCTGTTATGTATATTGAAGTCGAGGACGGTGTTCAGGGCGGCCCGAACATCAATTTTGATTATAACGCTTTCTACACGATCGTAAACGGTCATGGAAGCGGCTATGTCCTTGGGTATCCGGGCCTCAACAGCACCGGCGACATCTTCCCGATCGCAGTTACGAACGCTGCTACAGGCGTAACATATCACTCTTTCTGCGCTAACGCCGGATCCACACATTTTGCGGGCGAAAGCGGATTAGGGTGCACAGGCTATCATATCGCTGAAAGAATAAACAGAGGAGACACCAATTACGTAGATTTTGTGCGGGCCTACAATTATATTGAATCCAAATACGGTAATCTGAATGATTACCGGGCAATTACTCAAATTATCACATGGGTACTGCTTGACGCCATTGTTGTTCCTTCCGCCGAGTTTAACGGTATCAATTGGGCAGCAGTTGAATCAGGCACATGGTCGGTAAAAGGAGTACCGGGTGCGAAAGGAATCGTAGAAGATGTAGTCGCGAATTATAAATCCTATAATCTTATAGGCGATATCGTCGACGTTGTGTATATGGTATGCGAAAATCCTGACCATAGTTATGCTACCTGCCAGCCCCAACTCGTTCCAATTTACGGCACCGCGTACAACAACCAGTACAAAGCGTATGGCGAGCTGAAACTCAATGGAACAAAGGTAGTTGAAGGTAAAAACGCACCGGCTCAGCAATTCAGCTTCTCCATCTGGGAAGGCAATAAAAAAGTAACATCGGGATTATGGCCGGTTGACGGGCATATCGTATTCAATCCGATTCCGTACAGCCTGGGAGATGTAGGACACCATGAGTATGTTATTAAAGAAGACGTTCCGGATTCGTTGCCTTCCGGTTGGACCATAGACGATAGCGAATATACCATTTATGTAAAAGTAGTAGATAACGGTGACGGGACATTGACGGCGACGGCATATAAAACATTTAACAATAATGTATATTCAGGCGCACTTGTTGAGTTGGATGATTATATCGTTTTAGATGAGGATCATACATTTATCAATAAATACGATAGCGGAAAAGAGTACGACGCGGCGCTGCGCAAGTGGGTGTCTGATGTGAACGGCGTTGTAGGAGATAGCGTATTTGAGGAAGAAGAGTTAGCAGATTTCGTAAAAGCTAATGGAGCAACTGACGTACTCGGGATCCTTAATTCCAGGGCAACAGCGAATGGAGGAATTAACTCCCCGGCTGTAAGAGTGAGTGTCGGCGATTATATTGAGTACACCATACGCGTCTTCAACCAGTGCCCGTGGCCTCTGTATGTTGAGGGTTTGGTTGATGACATATATGTAAAGGGTTTGCTTGAAGAAGGAGTAGTGGAGCTATACGCAAGCATTGTTGACAATATCCCCGCGGGACTGAACTTTGTAGAAGCCGAGGGCATTAATGAAGGCTGGATAAAATATGGCGGCAGGATCTACTACATTGGCGAGATTCCGATGCTATGGCCTGAGCTGGATATCTTCGCAGATTCCGCAAACGAAGATATTGAGTTTACCGCTAACGATGAAGCGCATCCGTTCTATCACGACGTAAAAGTGATCTTCGAAGTTGATAAGAGCGCCGTATTCGGTGCGCCGATAGTGAACTCCGCAATGATACTAGGCATCACTGATGAAGAAGGCAATGTGGTTGATGACATTGATTCGGACTTCGATCAGGATGAGCTTGAGAAATGGTACGAAACTGACAGCGACAACGATATCTACGGAAAAGGAAAAAAAGGCAATAGGATCAGCGACAGAGACGAGCACGACATCGCGGAGGTCTATTTGCAGGGCAGGATCTCGGTCGAAGTCTATAAAGACACGATCAAGCGTACGAGCGTGGCCTTTGACGGCGAAAACGAAGAAATCGCGACTTTAGCTGGCAGGGATAAAGAAGAGGGAGATGCGATAGACTTTATATATAACGTAGGAATTGAGGAGTATCGCTACGATATCCACTTCCGCTCGACTTCGAACGTAGACGCGGATGAATTCGTAGTAGAAGATCCGTTTGAGGATCCCCACTTCCAAGATGGTACGATCCGTTTAACAGGCCTTTGGACTCCGGCCGTATGGGGAGATATGGACGGAATGTTTAACGTCTACTACAGGTCGGATGCTGATACGGGAACAAACAATCCTAACGGAAAGCAGGTGACAGACGATTCAGAGGGGCAGATGTATCCTTCCGAGCGTATAGCAGGCTGGGTACTCTGGAAAACTATAGATGTAAATGAAACAGATGAAGCCGGCAATTACATCAATCCAGGTTTGCGGGCGTCGTACAATACTTATGGTGTTATTGGTCGCGTATACCTTGGTCTGCCGGACGGGTTTGACGAAGAAAACGACTGGATAATTGGATTACGCTTTGAATACGGGCCTGTAAAAGTCGGTTTCACAAGCTGTATGGGCAATGTAATGACGTCGAATCTGGGCGACGGAGACACATTACGTTTCACGAATGATTCAGATCTTTACAGAAAAGAATTGGAGAAAAGCATCGTAGATCCTAACATAGCTTCGGATCCGATGGATCAAGCCGTTCTATACTCTACGGATATGTCGCCTGTACAGGCAATGACAGCATACAGCGCGGCGCCGTTCTCGTTGGAACCGTTTGCGTCTGCCGATCCGGTCGTGAATGTTAACATGGTCGGGGAGTATGCCGGCGGGCTCGGCGATATCCCGGATCCTAACGATGGTCAGAACTTTAACTGGAAACCGGTACCGGGCAGGAGCGATTATCCGAAAGGTCAGGCTGATATAGATCAGCTTGCAGATGCGGCTAAGTTCGCAGCTACGGCAGCGCTTCTCAGGCCGGCAACATATATGGTCAAAGCTACAGAAAGCTTAATGCCGGATGAAGAAAATAATGAAATAGAAGTCGTGTCTTCCGCGATAGCTTATATCGGGCTTAAACAAACAGTGCAGGATGATCCTGGCTCGATGTTCAGCCAGGCAGCTGACCCGGTGCAATTTGGGATGTATGGTAACGATCAGGATGGAGTTCTGACGCGCTTTATAATGCCGTTCACGTTCTATTCCGATCCGGTCGGCGGTGAATTTATAAACGATAATGGCGAAACCAATGATATAAGGTTCGACGGAGCGCGGCTTATAGACGGCGTATGGTACGACAGAAACGGTAATCGTATAGGGACGGGAGACGCTTTCACACTGAGCTTCTGGCTGGTGCTAATTGCGTGCGCGGCTATCTGCCTCACGTTCCTCATCAGAACGTACATAGCGGCTCCGGGCAAGCAGGGAAAGAAAAAAGAAATTGTACCGGGAGTAGAGAAAGGAGGTGGCATGTGATGAAAAAGCGGTTATACATACTTCTTATACTCGTTATCGCTTTCATAATAGCCATGCCGGCCGCGGTATTTGCCACGACGCCTCCGCCTGCTAACGCGACAAGAGGATCTCTGGTCGTAGAATACCGCTATATGGAAGGTCAGACGCCTTATATACCTACCGAGATAACGCGTTTTGGATTCAGGTTCTACCTGGTATCGCAGTCTGCTCCTATTTACGCAGGGGACCTTCCGGCTGAGAGGACAGAATACTTTACAATCGACGGGTTGATGTCAAAAGCTCAGCTTGCCATGTTTGAAGCGGACCTGGCAGCGCAAGGATTGAAGGCCAGGATAGAAGCCGTTCCCGAAATGATCGATCTTAGGATTGAGATGGACAAGGAAGAGCAGATAATTGACGGCCACCCCGATAGCCCCCTCGCTACGAATGATGTTGAGGATCTTCCTCGCGGAGCCAAGTTTTTCGATGACCAGTATGTTCTGGATTACTTATTTGGAAACAATCCGGCAGGTAAAGTATTGGTAACCGGCGTAAGCGGTCGAAGTGACATACTTGATATTAATGTACCGGTGGCGCCCTTTGACGCTAAAGACAGAGCCGGTAAAGATATATCAGTAGTAAACAACCCGAATGTCGTCGGAGTGGAGTTTGATGTTCGCGGCCCTGACGGTGATGGTCTTCCTTCGGGCTATGACGCGACTGTAGTTTACAGAGGCGTTGTGCAGTTTAGCGTAGAAGGTTATTCCAACGTTCAGATCGTATACAGCACCGATGATGAAGATTTAGTAAATACCTGGATAATAAGAGCTGTGTATGAGTCGGATGAGCTGCCGTTCTTCCCGATAGAGGTCATTGATATCGGTGAAGGCGCAGTGCCGCTTGACGCGGGCGAGGGCGGGCTTACTCCTGTGGAGCAGGCTCAGGTCGACAATCAGACCGGGAACATCATCGACGATATAGCTGACGGCAATGTGCCTCTCGGCAATCCCGGGGTTACAGGGACATGGTCTTTGATATCTCTGATACTTTCTGTCGCGGCTCTCGTGATAATAGCTATCCACGCGATCGGCTTGGTTGCAAGGCGGAAACGCGAGGAAGAGAAAGAGCAAGAGGAATACGGTGTGGATCATGAGAAGCTGGCATTGATCGAGAAGCGCGCATCGCTATACCGTGTCTTAACGATCATCGTGGGGGCGATCACGATAGTGACGTGGCTGTTCCTCGATAACCTTACGCTGGGCGTGAGCTGGATCAACGCGTATACACCGATCGTCGGGGTACTGTGCGGCGTGACCATTGTGCTGCTTGTGTTCACGAAGGTACAGGATAACAAAGCTAAACATGACGGCGAAGAAACGCAAGAGGACGAAACCAACGTAGCTTAAGGGATTGCTTCGGGACTTCGTCCCTCGCAATGACAGAATAGTACGGCGGAGCGGTGACAGCCGCTCCGCTTTTTTTCGCGGTTATCCGTCATTGCGAGCGAAGCGAAGCAATCTATAAAATATGATACAATTATAGTTTGTGAATACTGAAAGGAGCAGGTAAAAATGGGGGGAATGGCATACAAGATGACGATTGCGGGACT
>Ga0123356_10008027_pt1 | contig 10505 bp, 10 predicted proteins | sample TergutEmb28metaG_2_FD_92546 | JGI IMG/M metagenome (GOLD analysis project Ga0123356, IMG submission 92546) | Embiratermes neotenicus P3 segment gut microbial communities from Petit-Saut dam, French Guiana - Emb289 P3 | ecosystem: Host-associated > Arthropoda: Insects > Digestive system > Gut ... | reverse complement strand
GTCGACCCCCGGTCATGCTGCCGTAGGCAGTACCCCCGGCGGCCGATCTGTGGACTTGGGTAAAGGCTTGCACCCAAGCCCCTAAGTCGACCCCCGGTCATGCTGCCGTAGGCAGTACCCCCGGCGGCCGATCTGTGGACTTGGGTAAAGGCTTGCACCCAAGCCCCTAAGTCGACCCCCGGTCATCCTGCCGCAGGCAGGACCCCCGGCGGCCGATCTGTGGACTGTGTTACAGATCTGCACCCAAGACCCTACGTCGTCTGCCGGGGGTCCTGCCTGCGGCAGGATGACCGACAACTTGGGAATGCACTAATGGAACTCGCCCTACCGGGGGTACGTCCTGCCGTCCGCATTACCCTGACGCACTTTCGTCCCAACGATCACATGCAAGCGATCCAGCGTTCCTCGGTCACAAGGTCGGTCACTAACTGATCCCAGGGATCGCTAGGTAGCCCATGCACAACTTCCCAATCATTCAACAGCAGCCAACGCGGCACCCCAGGTCGAGCATGAAGCAAAGCGCGATCCATCCACCCACCGCCTCGGCCTAGACGAACCCCTCCGGGCGTACCAGCTAATCCTGGACAGATGATCACATCGGCCATCTCTAAGGGCACAATCTCGCCCGATACCGCAGGACTGGGTATCCCTGAATACCCCCGCACCAGCGCTTCGCCAGACCACTGCGCCCACACAGGATCGCCGTCCAGCGGATTCTCACCGCGAGGACCTTCAAGCATCGACGGCAGCAGAACACTCACCCCAGCGTCCAGCAACTCACTCATCAGTTCAGGAGTCCCCGGTTCGACCCAACCGCCGATCTGATCCATTCCAGAGGCACCTGCCCAGGGCCACGGCGTACTGGAGGCATAGCAAGCCACCACTGATGGAGCCAACTGTCCCAACAGATCCAGCAACCGAGCCGTACGAGCACTGTCCGCAGCAATAACCTCAGAGGGGTTCAGCGCCCGGCGCCTCGCGCGAAACAAAACCCGCAATTGTTCTTTTGGCATGCCATCCCACGACTGATCTGGGCGGAATGGAACAGGTGAACCTCCACCCACCGTCGAAATGTGTCCCATGGTGATACCTCCACTGGTATCGTAGGCTCATGGGTTTCTTTAATCGTGCTCCCATGCCTGATAAACCGCAGATTGAGGAACAGGAAGTTCCGAGTCTGCCGGGCTCGCCTCCACCGTCGAAGGATGGAGTCAGGGACTTTTGGCAGCACTGGGATTATTTGCTCAGCATGGTTCCCGAATTGGGAGAGTTCGGAGTTCCTGTTCTTGATGCTGTAGGTCTGACACTGAATGAGTCAATCATCGCCGACCGGAATTTTGGCAGTGACATCAAGGTCGGAGACGTCATTATCAGCAAGGGTACAAAGATCATTCCACGGATGCTTGCTCTGCTGGCAGGCATGGGTATTCGCAAAGTGATGGCTCGTCCGAGTCCGCGGGTTCTTATCATGGCGCTGTCAGAGACCGCGATCCCTGCTTCCTATCTTGTCGCTGGTCAAGCGGCGCAGGCTGGTGCCCAGGCTCATCGGCTGGAGTACATCTACAACTCAGCATCATTGCTGATCAACGCCATTACTGAGCAGTTGGTACGAGCCGACCTGGTTGTCACCGTGGGCGGTCTCGATGAAGCGGGTCTGGACTTGCGAGACATTGCCGATCAGATTGGTTCCAATGATTTTGAGCCAGTTGCGATCAGTCCCGGTCGCGAACATGGCTTTATTCTGGCCGAAGAGAAGGTGCCGGTTCTGTGCCTGCCTGCAGACACCTATCCATCCTTCGTTCTGACTAAGTTGGTTCTTGAGCCCATGATTGCCAAACTCATGGGTGCTAGTACGGACCCAGAATTGTCAGCGGCCTACCTAGCTCAGCCGCTGCGAGTCGTACCTCACATGCTGACGTGCGTACCAGCCACTGTGCAAGATTCGCGCATGATGATCACTGGACGTCCGCACGGAATCGAAGGCATGAACACCATCTATCGATCTAACGCTCTGGCTATCTTGGCAAATGACGAGGGCCTCGTAGACGAGAACACGGAAACTTTCTATCTGCCCCTGAACTGAATCGGCGAAGAGCTATGTTTCGAATAGTCACAGCACCCTCGTGGCCATCCACGCACACGTGGCCGGTGAGCCTGCGCCATGGACCTTTGGTTCTTGCTCCTTTCTCCCATCGGGATGTGGAGGAAGTTTTAAGGACTCGTACGCGAAATGCGTCGTGGCTGGGGCCCTGGGATGCCACCGCCCCGAGTGTGGCAGAGCAGCCTATAAGTGTGAAACAAAGGGTCCGTTTCATGTGGGATCAAGCACGCCGAGGACAGAATCTTCCCTGGCTGATTCGCCTTGATGACCAAGGTAAGAGCCCTGTTATCGGGCAATGCTCGGTCAACAACATTATCTATGGTTCTGTTCAATGTGCGTCGATGGGTTATTGGATTGACCGCAAGTACGCCGGGCGCTCCATCACTCCTGCTGCTGTTGCACTAGCCACCGACTACGCCATGATGACCATGGGTTTGCATCGTATCGAGATCTGCATCCGCCCGGAGAATAAGTCCTCTCTGCGTGTCGTGGAGAAACTTGGTTTCCGGTACGAGGGACGCCGCCCGCGCTTTATCCACATCGCTGGTGACTGGCGCGACCACGAAGTCTTCGCTCTCACCAAAGAAGAAGTGGGTCCTGGTCTTCTCACCCGAATCCACCCCACCCAAACCGAAGAAGGCTACCCGGCCTTCCGCATCGGCCTTGATGACGTGTCAGGGACGTGACGGGACACATAACTGGACACAGAGCACCCAGGTAACGCCCCCCCGGTCATCCTGCCGTCAGGCAGGACCCCCGGCAGCCAACGTAGGGACTGTGGTAACGCCCCCCGGTCATCCTGCCGTCAGGCAGGACCCCCGGCAGCCAACGTAGGGTCTGTGGTAACGCCCCCCCGGTCATCCTGCCGTCAGGCAGGACCCCCGGCAGCCAACGTAGGGACTGTGGTCAAGCTTTTCTTTTTCAAGTCCATAGTTTGGCTGCCGGGGGTCCCGCCTGCGGCGGGATGACCGGGGGTTGGTGTGATCAAAAAGGACCCCCTGTCACATCCCCACCATCATCTTTCACGATAGAGTAATCGCGTGCGCATCATCTTCATTCGCCATGGTCAAACAGATTCCAATGTTGGTCATCTTCTCGACACCGGCTACCCCGGTGCACCGCTCAATGAACTAGGTCTGGCACAGGCTGCTGCCCTCCCGCAGAAGCTGGTGGACGAACCCATCGAGATCGTCCTGACCTCAGACATCACCCGCGCACGCCAGACTGGGGAACCCCTAGCCGAAGCTAAGGGTGTACCTCTAGTCACCCACCCGGGGGTACGCGAGATCTTCGCTGGTGATTGGGAAATGGCAACCGAGTGGGAGCCGTACACTTCGATGATCGTTTCGTGGGCTGTTGATCCCACACAATCCATGCCCAACGGAGACTCCGGGATATCCTTCATCACCCGATTTGATGAGGCGATATCGGAACTGCTTGACTATGATTGCGCTGCTGTTGTCAGTCATGGGGGAGCACTGTGGGCATGGCTGAGTGCGCGTACAGACCTTCGCACCGAACCCAAGCGGGGTTTGCATCCGGGGCTGAAGAACACTGACGTTGTCATCGTGGAAGGGGTACCGACTTCATGGAAGATCCTGTCCTGGGCTGGTCAAGAGGTGTCCAGATAAGGACCCTGGATGACGCCTTGGAGGCTGTCTTTGCCTTTGCTGGAGTACGCGAATCAGGGCATTCATCTCTGGCTGTTATGAATCAGGCCTTGTCCTTGCTGGGAAATCCACAGAACCAGCTTCGGGTCATTCACATCACTGGTACCTCGGGCAAAACATCGACCAGTTACTATGTTCAGGGTCTATTACAGGCGTGCGGATTCCGGACAGGCATGACGGTATCTCCTCATATCCTGACCCTCAATGAACGAGTCCAGATCGATGGATCTCCGTTGGCGGAATTGGCTTTCTGCTCCTATCTCACCCAGTTGCTGGAGCAGTTGATGCCTCTTCAAGGGCAGATGACCTACTTCGAAGTGATAACCTGTCTGGCCCTGTGGGTCTTTGAGCGTGAGCAAGTGGATTACGCGATCGTCGAGGTAGGAATCGGCGGTACGCGCGATGCGACGAACGTCTTGACCCGGCCCGACAAGATCGCCATCATCGGTCCCATCGGTCTGGATCACACCGACAAACTCGGATCAACCCTGACAGACATCGCAGCCCAAAAAGCAGGCATCCTCCACCCAGGATCATTCGGTTTTGTAGCACCACAACCTCCAGAGGTCCGTGATGTGATCCTCGCCTATGCGAAAACTATCGGTGCCACGGTGGAGGTACTCGGAGATAGCACGCTCCAAGGAAAAGATGCCACATCGAACCAGCCCCCTGGCATGCTATCCCCTCCACCGGTCATGCTGCCGAAGGCAGTACCCCCGGCAGCCGAACTAGGGACTTGGGATCAGAAACCTGCCAAAACGAACCGACTCCATGTCACACAACTCGATGGCGTACCCGCGTACCAAACCCACAACTGGGCTATGGCACTAGAAGCCGTCACTTATCTCAGCCAACGGGACGGCTTCGCCCTGCCTGAAGATTTCACCCAACTTCGCCGCATCACCCCTCCTGCCAGGTTCGAGTGGTTTACTTTCGGTGACCACCGCGTACTTCTCGACGGCGCCCACTCCCCACAGAAAGTCACCAGCCTGGTCGAAGCCATGCGGGCTGTTGGTCTCACCCGGCTACCTACTCTGGCTACCCTGTCAGCCGCCCCATCGGAGAAGATCACCCAAACCATCGAAGCTTTAGCTCCAGCAGTCTCCCGCCTGATCATCCCAGAGTTCAGACTAGGAGCTGGCGCCAAAACCAAAGTCTCAGCTCCCGCACACGAGGTAGCCCAAGCTGCAGCCGACCAGGGGATCCCCACCCAAGTCATCCCGAACCTAGGTGAAGCCATCCAAGCCCTCCTATCCGAGGAATCAGACACCGTTTTGATCACAGGCTCTCTTTACCTAGCTGCCCTGGTACGTCCGCTCCTAGCGAACCCTGAAAACCCTGAGACGGCGTAGTTATCAGCCCTGCCTTGCACAGAATCACATCCGTCAATCAAAACAGGAGAGGCGCGGATCGTGATGGCTGGATAGGCTTGGGGTATGTCTGAGGTTGGATACTGCGAGAAACTGCGGTTGGCGGTGTCCCCATGGATGTGATCATCAATACTCTGCCGGCTCTTGAGGGGTTCTTCACTATTGGGGTGCTAATCGGGCTGGGGTGGTTGTTGGCTCGTCTGGGGGTGCTCACCATTGAGCATCGCAAACTGATGAGTCTCCTAGCGCTCTATGTTGCCTCTCCGGCGCTGCTGTATTCGATGATGGTTGATGCTGATTTGAGCCGGGTCTTCTCGCAGCCGGTGATTGCTGCGTACGGGTCGATCGCGCTGGTGGCGGTGACGTACATCATCGCAAACGTGATCAGACTCAAACATAAGTTTGGGGAAGCGACGATGGGTACGCTGCTGGCGGCGTACTCGAATGCGGGAAATCTGGGGATTCCAGTGGCGGCTTATGCGCTGCGGGATGTCACGTGGATTGTGCCTGTGCTGCTGATTCAGGTGGGAGTGCTGCAGCCGGCTGCCTTGGCGATTTTCGATTATCGGCAGATGCGGATGTCAGGTAAGACAGTGTCCATCGCGAAGGTACTGACTGTACCCTTGCGAAACCCACTGACAGTGGGTGTTCTCGTCGGTCTGCTCGGTAATCTGCTCCGCAGCCGCTGGGAGTGGTTCGCTCTGCCAGAGTTTGCCGCTCACCCGGTGACAATGCTCGGCGCGGCAGCGATCCCTCTGATGCTGCTGGCTTTCGGGGTTTCACTATGCCTCGACCCGAAGCCAGCCAAGGGTGCCGAAACGAAAGAATCCTGGTTTATCGTTGCACTCAAGGTTCTCATCCAACCGGTCTACGCCTTCATCTTGGCAGCCTTTGTTTTGCGTCTTGATCCGATCGCAGTACGAGCGGTCACGGTGATCGCCTCTCTGCCGCCAGCGCAGAACCTGTTCGTTTTCGCTTCAAGGTACGAGATCCGCATGGTCTTCGCCCGCGACACCATCTTCAGGGCAACCATAGTCTCGATCGCCTCGGTCTTATTGGCCACGATCCTTCTGTCGTAATGGACATAGTCACCCCCGGTCATCCTGCCGCCAGGCAGGACCCCCGGCGGCTGATGTATGGACTGATGGTAGATCTTTTCCCAAGACCCTACGTTGGCTGCCGGGGGTCCTGCCTGCGGCAGGATGACGGGGGGTGGTGTGACAAAAAAGGACTGCCCGCTATGCCACACTGCCCCCCGTGACACATACCGGGTGACGAAAGGGCCTGACTCAGGTTAGGGTAGTCACCAGAAGACGAGAAAGGCGCATCATGACCATCACTGTGAAGGGACCCATTGTCGAACTCGACGGCGACGAGATGACCCGTGTTATCTGGGAGTTGATCAAGGAGCAACTGCTCTTCCCCCACCTGGATATGAACATCGAATATTTCGATCTGTCGGTGACGCACAGGGATGAAACCGATGACCAGGTGACCGTTGACGCTGCTCATGCCATCCAGAAGGCCGGTGTTGGGGTCAAGTGTGCGACCATCACCCCCGATGAGGCGCGCGTAGAGGAATTCGGCCTGAAATACATGTGGCGTTCACCGAACGGTACGATCCGTAACATCCTCGGTGGTGTGGTCTTCCGCGAGCCCATCGTGATTTCTTCGATTCCTCGCCTCGTACCCACCTGGACTGACCCGATTATCATCGCTCGTCATGCCCACGCCGATCAATACAAGGCCCAGGACTTCGTCGTACCCGGCGCAGGGACAGTCACCATCACCTTCACCCCCGACGACGGCGGCGAACCGATTCGCAGAATCGTCAACGAGTTCGGCGCTGCAGGGGGAGTGGCTCTGGGGATGTACAACACAGTGGACTCCATCACCGATTTCGCCAGGTCATGTTTCAACTATGCCCTGCGCAGAAAAGTCGACGTCTACCTTTCCACCAAGAACACCATCCTCAAAGCCTACGACGGCGCCTTCAAAGACATCTTCGCCCGCGTACTTGAAAAGGAATTCCAGCCCGAGTTTGAACAGGCAGGCCTAACCTATGAGCATCGACTCATCGACGATATGGTGGCCGCAGCTCTGAAGTGGTCCGGCGGGTATCTCTGGGCATGCAAGAACTATGACGGAGACGTACAGTCAGATACCGTCGCCCAAGGATTCGGCTCACTTGGCCTGATGACATCGGTTCTGCTCACCCCCGACGGTAAGACGGCCCTCGCCGAAGCAGCTCACGGTACGGTCACCCGTCACTGGCGCATGCATCAACAAGGCCAGCCGACCTCCACGAACCCCATCGCCTCGATCTTTGCCTGGACCGGAGGACTGAAGCATCGCGGTACTCTCGACAACACCCCTGAAGTCGTACGCTTCGCAGAAACCCTGGAGCAGGTATGCGTCGATACCGTCAATGAGGGGAAGATGACCAAGGATCTCGCCCTGCTCATCTCCAAGGATCACCCCTGGCTGACCACCCAGGAGTTCATGAACGCTCTGGCGCAGAACCTCAATGCTGCCTTGCAGTAACCGGTGAACATAGCTTAATTCGCTAGACTGGACGTGACCTGAAGCCTCTGGGAGAGTCATGGGATCCAACATATGGGTGAACATTGCCCTGGTTGCACTGTTCATCATCATCAGTGCGTTTTTCAATGCCGCTGAACTAGCGATGGTGTCCCTGCGTGAATCCCAGATCAAAAGATTGGCTGCCAAAGGTGCCCGAGGTAGGAAAGTTGCCCAACTGACATCGAACCCCAATCGATTCCTGTCAACGATCAATTTGAGCAGCACATTCATGGGATTCTTAGCAGCATCTCTGGGGGCAAGTACGTTTGCCGCTGAGCTTTTTCCCGTACTAGAGAGCCTCGGGATGGCCTCAGGTGCAGCCGAGATTGTGGCGTTGATCTTCGTCACCGTCGTCATCTCGTACTTCTCTATCGTCATCGCTGATCTGACCGCCAAGCGGCTCGGAATGCAGCGGGCAGAGTCCATCGCCTTGGCTCTAGCCGGATTTGTCAACGGTGTTTCTGTGGTCGCCAAGCCCATCGTGTGGTTCCTCGGGGTATCCACCGACATCCTGATGAGATTTCTCGGGGGTGACCCCAAAGCATCGAAAGAGGTGGTCACTGAAGAAGAGCTGCGCCACATGGTCACCAACGCACCAACCTTGACTGCTGAGGAACGCGAGATCGTTGATGAGGTCTTCGCAGCCGGGGAGCGCAGTCTGCGCGAGGTCATGGTTCCGCGTACTGAGGTTGAGTTCCTCGACGGCGAAACTCCGGCTTACAAGGCTACACGTGAACTGGAGTCAGCTTCGCATTCCCGTTTCCCGGTCACCGGGTCCTCAGTGGATGACATCCTCGGCTTCCTCCACATTCGGGATTTGATGTACCTCGACAACGCCGAGAGAGCCACCCCGATTCGCCAGCTTGTACGACCCATCATGTCCATGCCGGACACGGTCAACGTCATCCACGCACTGACCCTGATGCGTCATGAGGGATCGCATATGGCCATCGTCTGCGATGAGTACGGCGGTACTGCTGGGATCGTCACCCTCGAAGACCTTGTCGAAGAATTCGTCGGTGAGATTCAAGATGAGTACGACGTGGCTGTACCGCCGGTGATCTCCGAGGCTGACCAGGTTGAAGTCGAGGGGCTGACCACTCTCGAACAATTCGAGGATCTCACGGGTCTGATTCTTCCAGAAGGCCCCTACGACACAGTGGCCGGCTTCTGGGTCGCAGTACGAGGGGTGCTGCCCAGTCAAGATGATTCAATCACAGCGCTCGTTGCGCGTCAGGGCTCCGATCAACTCACCCAAATAGAGATGACCGTCACCCAAATGGACGGCCGTAGGGCCTCCAGAATCCGCATATGTTTCACCGACTTGGATGTCAAGGGGACGTCATAGCTGACACACATGTGACACAGCGGATGACGTGACTGACCCAAGCCCTACCCCGACCTGGGGTTGAATACACATTCTTGACAAAGAAGAACCCCAACGAAGTATCGAAAGGCAGGAAGTCGATACTTCGTTGGGGTCTTGCGAACGCCTAGGAGGCGTTGTCACCTCAAATCGGTGGGGTTCGGGTTATCGTTGCCCGAACGTGATTTGAATGAAGCAATGATTGAGTCCAAGCCGGTAGTGGAGCTGCCCTCTTCGGGAAGCAGTATCCAAGCCAGGATATAGAGGATCGGGCCGACACCGGTCACGAGGACGACGACCGCTGTGATAATGCGGACGATACCGGAGTCGAGGCCGGTATAGGCGGCGATACCTCCGGCTACACCACCGAAGATACGGTTGGTCTTGGAACGGGTTAGTGGTCTGCTAGTCATGATTCTTCCTTTCACATGCTATTGAATTTGAAAGCCTGAGTTGGGGTTGTCCTTGTCCTCAGGAGTGGGTGGGTAGAAGGAGTTGATGTGGAATGGATCACCGCCCAGGTAGGTTGGACTACCTGCTTGCTGAACCTGTTCGTCGAGGCGCCTCTGCCAGGCCAGACGAGCCTTTTGGAATTCTTTGCGTGACTTCCATGAGCGGTTTCCCCGAATCTTTCGCCAGATTATTAAGCAAGCGATCATTGGGATCGCTCCAAAATTCAGGTGGCAACGATCATTGTTGGAGGACACAACACCGATGACGATTGCTGCCATGATAATCAGCCACCAGACTGGACGCCTCACAGGCGCTGCTCCTGGGGCTGCACTTTTCGACCTATCCACGGGGATGAGCATCCACATGAGTACGTAGATCGCAGCCATGGCTCCACCGGTGAAGAAACAGCCAAGTACGAACAGTACGCGGATGAGGGTTACGTCCATTCCTAAGAAATCGGACAGCCCTGCCGCCACGCCACCGATTCGCCGGTTAGCGTAGTTTCGTCGAAGCTGGTTAGTTGGTGTCACACGTCCATCATGCCGTGTTTACGCGTGGTTTCGCTATTGGGTTCCCCCCTGAATTACCCCTGACGGACCTGACGCGGGGGACGTGTTGTTAGTTCAACACAGCCATTAGTGAGTTCAGCACAGCCGTTAGTTAGTTCAACACAGCCGTCATCCTGCCGCCAGGCAGGACCTCCGGCGGCTTATGTATGGACTGGGGGTGGATCTTTTCCCAAGACCCTAGGTTGGCTTCCGGGGGTCCTGCCTGCGGCAGGATGACCGGGGGCGGCTTCCGTGACAAAAAGGCCGTCCCCTTTTCAGCACAGCCGTTAGTTAGTTCAACACAGCTGTCATCCTGCCGCCAGGCAGGACCTCCGGCGGCTTATGTATGGACTGGGGGTGGATCTTTTCCCAAGACCCTAGGTTGGCTTCCGGGGGTCCTGCCTGCGGCAGGAT
>Ga0123356_10008026_pt1 | contig 10506 bp, 10 predicted proteins | sample TergutEmb28metaG_2_FD_92546 | JGI IMG/M metagenome (GOLD analysis project Ga0123356, IMG submission 92546) | Embiratermes neotenicus P3 segment gut microbial communities from Petit-Saut dam, French Guiana - Emb289 P3 | ecosystem: Host-associated > Arthropoda: Insects > Digestive system > Gut ... | reverse complement strand
GGCGACTGCGGGAGGCCTCGCAGCACGGTGCGCGGGTCATCATCGTGCGCGCCGGCGATTTCTTCGGGCCGAAGGCCGGGCAGAGTTGGTTGTCGCAGGGCGTGCTGAAGGCGGGGCAGCCTGTAACGGTAATCAACCTGCCGGGCGATCGAGGCGTCGGCCATCAATGGTCCTACCTGCCCGATGTGGCCCGCACCATGGTGGAGTTACTGGCTCACCGCGACCGCCTGGAGCCTTTCGCCAACTTTCACATGTCCGGTCATTGGGATGCCGACGGCACCCAGTTAGCGGCGGCTATCCAGCGCGTGCTGACACGACACGCGGGCAAGGCCCCCAAGACCCGTCAGTTCCCATGGTGGCTGATTCGCCTGGCATCGCCTTTCGTAGCAACGTTTCGCGAGCTGCTCGAAATGCGCTATCTATGGCGTGAACCCGTGCGCATGAGTAACAGCCGCCTCCTGGCCGTGCTCGGGCGGGAGCCGCACACGCCGCTGGACGAGGCCGTCGAAGCCACATTGGTTGGGCTTGGGGACGTGCGTCAGGGCGCTCAGCCTGCGCGTCAGGGCGCCCAGCCTGCGTGAGGGTGCTGGCAGCGCTGCGGCGCACTGCCGGCGCAGCTGCTGCCAGCAACGCCGGTAGTGCGTGGCGCGCAAACGCCGGCGCAAAATCCGTGGCCAGAGCCGCGGAGGTGTTGCTCAACCCTGCAACGACTGTGGGACCTTGCCGCCGCTTTGCGCCAGTTTCCTCATGACCTGCTGATGCAGCCACACGTTCATCGCCGCAGTGTCTGCGGTGTTACCGCTGTAACCCAGTTCCTTCGCCAGCGCCGTACGGTTCTGCAGGCTCGAGTCGAGTCCCAGCAGCTTCATCAGGTCGACTATTGACTGCTGCCAGTTGAGTTTCTGTGGATTCTTCGCCGCGAGTCCGTTCAGAATTGCTTCCACATCCACAGCCTGTTGCACCGCGGGCTGTGCGGCCGGCTGTGCGGAGGCCGCAGTAGTCGCGGACGACTGTGCGCTTTGCGCTGGCGCAGCGGTTGCGGCCGGTGCGGAAGGACCGGCAGCGGCGGAAGCGCTGCGACCGAAGATTGCGTTCTTTATGCTCTCGAAGACGCTCATGTGACCTCCTTTTCGAGATTGGCGGCTGGGCGCGGGTCATTGCGGAGGATACCGCGTGCCGCGCGAACAGGAAGGACCGGCTCGAGCGCGCCAGCCGCGAAGGCGCAGCCTGAGCACCGTATTTTTTCCGCGCGCCATCGACACCTGCGGCGTGCGCCGCGACGGACGCGCTGCCAGCCTCCTCAGGCGCGCTCGATTCTAACGAGCTTCATCCGTCCGGACGTTCCGCTCTTGATGGATACCGCGGCCTTCACGCAGTGAAAGTGGGTGGCTATCAGGCCGACGAGTTCTTTGTTTGCCTTGCCCTCGATCGCCGGAGCTCTTACCTGGGCCACCCAACTGCCATCAGGCATGGGGATCAGCGAGGAACAGCGTGCATTCGGTTTGACCTTGACCCGAATGACGGTAGCGGCCATTGAGGGTGACGATCTACGGCCGCGGGGTGCGCCGTCGCGGCGCCCCTCGTCCGGCGCCGCGCTCCGGGCCGGAGATTTCCTCATCCGGCGTCCAGGGTCGTCCGAGCCGCTGCTCGATGTAGCCGCGAATCATCCGGCGCACGACCTGGGAGGGCGTCAGATCCTCCTGCGCGCACAGTCTTTCAAACACCGCCTTCTTGCGCGGGTCGATCAATATCGTGAGCCGCGCGGTGCGCTCTTCGATCTGCACTACCTTGTGAGCCTTCATTTACATCAAAGTCACATCTAAATCGAAGCCACATCACAGAGCAACCGCAGAATAATTGCAGCACCGGGCAGACGCAAGCGTCGCCGCGCTCGGCGCGGGCTCCCGTTGGTGCCTCGTCCGAAATCCAATTTGACCGCTCCGTTTGGGTGCGACACGATCGGTGAATACGATTATAATCCAGCGCGTACTCGCGTAGCACGGTCTGTGACGCCAGCACTCCACTCGCCGCTCAGTGCCTCTCTGACGCTGCTCGCCCTCTGGGGCCTCATCGGGCTCGCCGGGCTGCTGCGCCCGACCAGTCTCAGGTTCGTCGGGCGCTCGCTTTTTCCGCTCGGCGCGCTGTGCGGGGTGGCCCTCGCGGCGGTTGCCGCGACCAGCCTGGGTGCCCCGGCCGAGCGCGCGGTGCTGGTCGTCGGCCTCCCTGATCTGCCGGTACACCTGCGGCGCGATGCGCTGAGCAGCCTGTTTCTCTTCCTGCTCGGAGCCGCCTCGGCAGGCATTTCGGTGTTTGCCGCCGGATATTTTCGCCGCGGTCACGGCACCTCGGCAGGCGTGCTGTGCCTGCAGTACCACCTGTTCCTCGCCAGCATGGGGTTCGTGCTGCTCGCGGACGATGCTTACGCATTCATGGTGGCGTGGGAAACGATGGCCCTGTCGTCGTACTTCCTCGTCACCACCCAGCACGGCATCCCCGACATCCGACGCGCGGGATTCCTCTACCTGCTGATTGCCCACGTCGGTGCGCTCGCCATCCTGCTCGCTTTCGGTGTCATGCAGGGCGGCAGCTGGCAATTCACTTTCGATGCCATGCGCGCCGCACGACTCGCTCCGACCTGGGCGGCGGCCGCTTTTCTGCTCGCTCTGTTCGGTTTCGGCGCCAAGGCGGGCCTGGTGCCGCTGCACGTGTGGTTGCCCGAGGCGCACCCCGCTGCCCCCTCGCCCGTCTCGGCGCTCATGAGCGGCGTGATGCTGAAGACCGCGGTGTACGGGGTGCTGCGGGTCACCTTCGATCTGCTCGGCGCGCCGCAGTTGTGGTGGGGTGTCGTGGCGCTCACAGTCGGGCTCTTTACCGCGCTCTACGGTGTGGTGTTCGCCGCCACGCAAACCGACATGAAGCGCCTGCTCGCCTACTCCTCGATCGAGAATCTCGGCCTCATCTTCACGGGGCTCGGGCTCGCGATGGTGTTCCATGGCGCAGGTTTACCGGCCATCGCCGCCCTCGCGTTGATTGCCGCCCTTTATCACTGCCTGAATCACGCCTTCATGAAGAGCCTGCTCTTCGTTGGGACCGGTGCGGTCCTGCATGCCACCGGTGAACGCAACCTCGGGCGCCTCGGCGGGCTCATTCACCGCATGCCGTGGGTCGCGTGGCTGAGTCTCATCGGTGCCCTGGCGCTCGCCGGGTTGCCACCGCTCAACGGTTTCGTGTCCGAGTGGCTGCTGCTGCAGGCGTTCCTCTTTGCGCATCAGGTGCCAGAGACCTTCGTCAACATGCTGCTGCCGCTCGGCGCCGCGCTCGTGGCGCTCGCGGCAGCGCTCGCCGCCTACGTCATGGTCAAGTTCTTCGGCGTGATCTTCCTCGGGCAACCACGCGAGGCGGCGCTGGCACGTGCGCACGATGCGGGTGTGCTCGAGCGCGTCGGACTCGTGTGGCTCGCGCTCGGGTGTGTCCTGCTCGGGCTCTTTCCCACACAGGTCGTCGGCGCTCTGCGCACGGTCGTCAGGCAGGTCACTGGCGTCGACCTGCCGAGCCCGACCGCCCCCTGGTGGCTGCTCGAGCCTCTGCCCGGCCGACTCGCCTCGTATTCCGCTCTCGTGTTCCTGGTGGCCGTGATCGCGGTGGTGTGCCTCACTGTCTCCGGTGTGCGGCTCTTCTATCATCGGCGGGTGCGGCGCGCAGACCCCTGGGACTGCGGGTTTGGCCGGCTCGATGCCCGCATGCAAGACACCGCGGAAGGCTTTGGCCAGCCGATTCGTCACATCTTCGCGCCGTTCTTTGCGGTCAAGCGCGAGCTGCCTTCCCCGTTCGATCGCGCACCGCGCTACCGCGTCGACATTGCTGATCGGATCTGGCAAGGCCTCTACGAGCCGCTCGGGTCGCTGGTGCAGCGTGTCGCCGATGCCTTCGCCTGGGTGCAGCAGGGGCGCATCGCGACGTACCTCCTCTACAGCTTCGTGACGCTCGTTGCGTTGCTTGCGGTGGTGCTGTGAAACCGATCGAGCTGCTGACGCAGCTGCTCGAGCTCATCGCCGCGCTCGCCGCGGCCCCGCTGTTCGTTGGCTGGATCAACCAGTGCCGGGCGTGGCTGCAGAACCGCAGCGCGCCGAGCCTGTGGCTTCCGTACCGCGGCATCCGCAAGCTCTTTCACAAGGACGCCGTCATCGCTGCGCGCGCCTCCGCGCTCTTTCGCCTCGCCCCGTACATCGTGTTCGCCGCCATGGTGCTCGCCGCCGGCATAATCCCCTCGATGGGTACGCGGCTGCCCCTCACGCCGGTGGCGGATGCGATCGCGCTGGTGGGGCTGCTCGCGACGGCGCGCGTCTTCATGTCGTTGGCGGCGATGGATGTCGGCACCGCCTTCGGCACGCTCGGCGCACGCCGCGAGATGATGGTCGGGTTCCTGGCGGAACCTGCGCTCCTGATGGTGATCTTCGTCGCCTCGCTGATCTCGGCGACCACGGCGCTGCCGGCGATCACCGAGCACCTCGCGACCCAGCGGCTCGGCCTGTACCCGAGCCTCGCCTTCACGGCGGTCGCCTTCGCCATGGTGCTGCTGGCCGAAAACGCGCGCATCCCCGTCGACAACCCGGCCACCCACCTCGAGTTGACGATGATTCACGAGGCGCTGCTGCTCGAGTATTCCGCGCGGCACCTTGCGCTCATGGAGTGGGCCGCGGCCCTCAAGCTCTTCAACTACGCCTGCATCGGCTTCGCGCTCTTCGTCCCCTGGGGCATATCGACCGGGCAAAGCAGCCCGGCGGCCCTGTTCGCCTCGATCCCGCTGCTCGCCGCGAAGCTCGCCGCGGCGGGTGCGCTGCTGGCTCTGATCGAGACCGTCTCGGCAAAGCTGCGCGTGTTTCGGGCGCCGGAGTTTCTCGCCACGGCCTTTCTCTTCGCCGTGTTGGGGCTCCTCGTGCACCTGCTCCTGGGAGCTTGAGAATGGCCGGTGTTCCCGTGGATCTGCAGCTCCTCAACCTGTGCGCCGCGCTGCTCCTGCTGCTGTCCTTTGCGATGCTCACCCAGCGTCGCATCGTGAACCTCGTCAAGCTGCTGGCCGTGCAGGGAACGGTGCTCTTCAGCGCCACCCTGCTGCTCGCCTGGCGCACGGGCCAGCCTCACCTGTATCTCTCTGCCGCCCTGACGCTCGCTCTCAAGGTCGTACTGCTGCCGTGGCTACTGCACCGGCTCATCCGCCGTCTCGAGGTTTACTGGGACGCCGAACCGCTTCTCAACATCCCTGGCACCATGCTGGTCGGTGTCCTGATCGTCGTGTTCGCCTTCGGTCTCGCGCAGCCGATCTCCGCGCTCGCCAATACCGCCACGCGCAACGCCATAGGGATCGCGGTCGCAGTCGTACTCCTTTCCTTCCTCACCATGATCACGCGTCGCAAGGCCATGTCGCAGGTGGTGGGGTTTCTCTCAATGGAGAATGGTCTGTTCTTCGGCGCCATGAGCGCGACCTACGGCATGCCGATGATCGTGGAGTTTGGTGTCGCACTCGATGTGCTGGTGGCGGTCCTGGTACTCGGCATCTTCTTTTTCCAGATCCGCGAACAGTTCGACAGCCTGGATCTGCATCACCTGGAGTCACTGAAAGAAGATGCCACGACGGGGAGGCAGGAATAGCGTGGCATTTGCTCTCCTGCTCGGTTGTCCCCTGGCGGGCGCTGCGGTCCTGGCAGTTGTCGGCGCGCGGCGCTTCGCGCCCGAGCTGAACGTCGCGTTCAGCCTGCTCACGTTTCTCGCCGCCTGCGCGCTCACCGTGCGCGTGGTCGGCGAAGGCAACCTGACACTGGCGCACGATCAGTTCTTCATCGATCCCTTCAACGTCTTTCTCGGGACGCTCACGGCATTCGTGGGGCTCACGACTTCGCTCTTCTCGCGCCCGTATATGCGCGTCGAGATGGAACACGGACGGGTGCGCGCCCCGCAGCTGCGGCTCTACCACAGCATGTATCAGCTCTTCATGAGCACGATGCTGGTCGCGCTCACGACCAACAACATGGGACTTCTGTGGGTCGCCATGGAAGCGGCGACGCTCTCGACGGTGCTGCTGGTGACGCTCTACCGCACGGCAGCCAGTCTCGAGGCGGGGTGGAAGTACTTCATTCTCTGTGGAGTCGGCATCGCCCAGGCGTTGTTCGGCACGATTCTCCTGTACTTCGCCGCCGAGCGGGTTCTCGGTGCCGAGGGCGTGAGCGCGCTCCTGTGGACACACCTGAATGGTGTGAAGGAACACCTCGAGCCCAAGGTGCTGAGCCTCGCCTTCGTTTTCCTGCTGGTCGGTTACGGAACCAAGGTCGGATTGGCACCGCTTCACAACTGGTTGCCGGACGCGCACGCGGAGGGCCCGACGCCGATCTCGGCCGTGCTCTCGGGCCTGCTGCTGAATGTCGCGCTCTACGCCGTCATCCGCTGCAAGGTGCTGGTCGAGGGGTCGCTCCACTCCTCGCTGCCGTCCAGCATGCTCATGGGCTTCGGGCTTCTCTCGGTCGTGCTGGGCGCCTTTTTTCTGACGCGCCAGCGCGACATCAAGCGGCTCTTCGCTTACTCCTCGATCGAGCACATGGGCATCATCACGTTCGCGTTCGGCATGGGCGGCGCGGTGGCCAACTTCGCAGCGCTGCTGCACATGACGGTGCACTCCCTCACCAAGTCGGCGATCTTCTTTGCCGCCGGCCACGCCGCGCAGAAGGCCGGCTCGCAGCTCATGGACCGCATCCGCGGGCTCATCACGCTGAGCCCGACCATCGGTTGGGGGCTCATGATGGGTTCGCTCGCGATTCTCGGTATGCCCCCCTTCGGGGTCTTTGCCAGTGAATTCCTCATCCTCACGACCGCCATGCGCGAGCAACCCTGGGCCACGCCCATCCTGTTGACCGCGCTCGGCGTGGCCTTCGCCGCGATCTTCGGCCGTGTGCAGCCGATGGTTTTCGGCGAGACGACCGCCCGGCGCCTGCCGCATCCGCCCGCACTCCTTCCCGTGTTCGTGCACCTGGGTGTGGTGCTCGCGCTGGGTCTGTACATCCCGCCGTATCTGGCCGACTGGTACCGCGCGGCCGCGCGTCTGATCGGAGGCGGCTGAGATGACACCGCGGGCCTGGTGGACGCAAGGTCTCGAGCAAGCCGGTGCACCGGGAGTGCGTGCCCTGGCGGTCTCGCGCGAGGACTGGACGCGCGCAGCTCGGGAGCTGGCGGCCGGCGGCGCGCGGCTGCTGGCGATGTGGGCGAGTGCTGGCGCGTCTGTCGCGCCCACGGTTCGTGTCGCGTTTCTGCTCGATTCAGGAGCCCTCCTCTTGAGCCTGCGGCTCGCCGATGCCGATGCACTCTACCCCGGCCTCGAGGAATTTTTTTCCTGCGCAGAGCGCATGCAAAGGGCGATGACGGATCTTTCCGGCGTGCGCTCCTCGGACTCCGACAGCCGCCCTTGGTTGCGCCACAACGCCTGGCCGCCCCGCTTCCGGCCCTTGATCGATCCCGCGACGAGCTCGAGTGAGTATGCGGTCGGGGTGGACGAGTACCCCTTCGTGCGTGTGCAGGGCGAAGGCGTGCACGAGATTGCCGTCGGCCCGGTACACGCGGGCATCATCGAGCCCGGTCATTTCCGCTTCTCGGTGGTCGGGGAGAAGGTGCTGCGGCTCGAGGAGCGGCTCGGCTACGTGCACAAGGGTATTGAGCGGCGCTTCACGCAGCTGTCCGTGCTCGATGCCCATCGCCTCGCGGCGCGCGTATCGGGAGATTCCGCCGTGGCCTTCTCCTGGGCCTATTGCCAGGCGCTCGAGGGGATCGCCCGCGTCGAGATCCCGCCCCGCGCAGCGGTGTTGCGCGGGCTGTACCTGGAACTCGAACGGATCGCCAATCATCTCGGCGATCTCGGAGCGCTGGGAAACGACGCTGGTTTTGCCTTCGGCCTGGTGCAGTTTTCGCGCCTGAAGGAGCAGCTGCTGCGCGCGTGCGCCGAGGCCTTTGGCGAGCGCTATCTCATGAGCGCGATCGTTCCGGGCGGCACGCGCGCCGACCTCGCGGACTTCGAGGCGCAACAGCTGCGCTCGGCCGTGGAGGCCATTGCTGCGGAGGTCGCGGTGCTGCGCACGATCTATGACGACCACGAAGGGCTGCGCGATCGGTTCACCGGCGCCGGTGCGGTGGCGCCCGCTCTGGCCGCGCGGCTTGGCCTCACTGGACTCGCCGGTCGTGCGAGCGGACAGGCGTTCGATCTGCGCGTGGACCTGCCGTGTGCGCCCTACGCCACTCTTTCGGTGACGAAGATCGGTCGCAGCAGTGGAGATGTCGCGGCGCGGGTCGCCGTGCGCTTCGACGAGTTCACCGAATCCGTCCGCTTGCTCGAGAGCCTCCTCGGGAGGCTACCGCGCGGGCCTCACCGGGGAGAGGTGCCTGCGCCTGCCGAGAGTGCCCTGGGCATCGGGCTGATCGAGGGCTGGCGGGGTCCGGTGCTCGTCGCGCTGGAGGTGGGGGCGGCCGGAGCCATCAGCCGCTGTCATCCTCACGACCCGTCCTGGCAGAACTGGCCGGCGCTCGAGCACGCCGTCATCGGCAACATCGTGCCCGATTTCCCGCTCATCAACAAATCATTCAATCTGTCCTACAGCGGACACGATCTGTAGAAGGCGCGCTCGATATGCTGAAAACATTGCGTCAAATTGCGACCGTTGGTATCGCGACCGAGCCGCCGCCGCAGGCGGATGAGTCGCTGCGGCTGCTGGCAGCGCTGCAGGCGCGCATTCTCGCAGTTCTGGGACGGGCACTGTGCATTCGTGCGGTGGACGCCGGTTCCTGTAACGGCTGCGAGCTCGAGATGCAAGCGCTCAACAACCCGCTTTACAACATCGAGGGACTCGGCATCCGTTTTGTCGCGAGCCCTCGACACGCAGATCTGCTGCTCGTGACCGGACCGGTCTCGAAACACATGGAGGTCGCGCTGCGCCGCACCTACGCGGCGATACCCGATCCGAAGCTGGTGATTGCGGTCGGTGACTGTGGTTGCACCGGCGGCATCTTCGGCGACAGCTACGCGAGCTGCGGACGTGTCTCGAATGTCATTCCGGTGGATGTAGCCGTTCCGGGATGTCCACCGAGTCCGACCCGGCTTCTGACCGCAATCCTGACCGCGCTCGAGTCCTCCGCCGGTGACGCCGAACCGACGACTCGCCGCCAAGCCGGTCCAGGGTGATCGGCCCGTCCCGTGGCGGTGGCTACGGATGGCGGCTCGCCGCGCAAGAGCGCAAGCGCCACCCAGGCCAGGCAAGCAACCGTCGTGTTGCAAGGCTCAGGCCAGCGGTTGTGCAGTAAGATTAGGTGGCTACAACCCTTTGAGTGTGTTGAGTTGCCTGTGATACTTTCGAGGCACGTGTCGCCGGAAACATCGCTGCCGTCGATATTGCCGGGAGCGTGGAGTTCGCCTGCGCCGCGAGGGAAAGCTGGTGCTCGCATTGCGACGAGCGCGCCACAGGAGGGGTAGCGGTATGAAGGGAACTCCCATGTTTCGAAAGAGACCTCTCACTGCACTGGCAGTAGCTCTGACGCTCCTGGCGGCCTGCGCAACCACGACACTTTCGTCGACGTGGCGGTCACCCAGCGCCCAGGCGATCAGTCTTACCGGCAGATCGATTGCGGTGGTGTTCATTACCAACGAGGAGAGCCTGCGCCGTAACGGCGAAAATGCCCTCGCCTGGAATATCACCGCCAGAGGCGCTCGCGGGTTTGGGACGTACTACCTGCTGCCGAGTGCGCAGCACAACGACGCCGAGACTGCTCAGGCGCGGCTGAAGTCGGTCGGCGCGGATGCGGTGGTGACGATGCGTGTGGTGGGCAGGGAGCAGCGCATCACCTACACACCCGGGTGGGGCGCCGCCGACCCGTGGCGCGGGTTCGGACCGTATTGGGGCTATGGATGGCGCACCGCATACCAGCCCGGAACTCTGCGAACCGATACGGTGGTGGCAGTCGAGACACTGGTGTATTCGCTGCCCACCGGAGGGACCTCGCAGCTTCTGTGGGCGAGCACCAGCCGCACGACCAACCCCAACAATATCGACGCGCTGGTCCGCGAGGTCGCTGACGCGAACGCCAGGGAGATGGTCAGACAGGGTTTCCTGGCTCGCTAACGGCTGTCCATCCGCACCGGGTGACGCACCCGGCTTGCGCACGGCCCCCCGCCCGCAGCCCGCGCGGAAGTCGATCAGTTGCACAACAGGAAGACCTTGTGCGTGGCCAGCTCGACCGCTTCAGGGGTGCTGGCTCTCACCAGTTCGTCCTTGGCGGCTGCGCAGCGTGCGGCAGCTGCTTCCGTCTCCCTCTGCACCGCCGCAACGGCCGGCTGATTTCCTCTTGCGCAATAGGCGGACGGCGCGCGCCGGATATTGTTGGTGTCACCGACTCGCTCAATGGCGACGCAATCCCCAACCCGAATCTCGGTCTGATCAGAGATGATGCGGATCGTGGAACCATCGAGCATTCCCACGG